>ENA-OQCN01001221-OQCN01001221.1-human-gut-metagenome-genome-assembly--contig:-NODE-1221-length-12910-cov-2.483063_pt1 | contig 12910 bp, 15 predicted proteins | sample MGYA00242497_ERZ504576 | MGnify/ENA primary metagenome ERZ504576 (study PRJEB26092, sample SAMD00036296) | human gut metagenome | host: Homo sapiens | study: EMG produced TPA metagenomics assembly of...
CTAAAATTTATTATATACAAAAACACATAATGCAGGAGGAAAACACTATGAAGTTAGGATTTATCGGATGCGGCAACATGGCAGGCGCAATGATGGGCGGCATCATCAAAAACAATATTTTCAAATCAGAGGATGTGTATGGTTCTGACGTGTTTGAGCCAAGCAGAGAGCGCGTAAAGAACATGTATGGCATTCATGTTTCAGATAACAATGTTGATGTAGTGGACGCTGTTGATGTGCTTGTACTTGCTGTAAAGCCACAGTACTATGAGTCTGTGATTACACAGATAAAGGATCATGTCAGAGCAGATCAGTTAATCATCACAATTGCACCGGGAAAGACACTTTCATGGCTGGCAGAAAAGTTTGGCAAGGACGTAAAGATTGTACGTACTATGCCGAATACACCGGCACTTGTTGGTGAGGGCATGACAGGCGCAACACCAAATGAATTTGTGACAGAGGCCGAACTTAAGTATGTATGTGAAATTTTAAGCGGCTTTAGCAAGGTAGAGGTTATCAGCGAAAAGCTGATGGATACAGTTGTTGCAGTAAGTGGAAGTTCTCCGGCATATGTATTTATGTTTATTGAAGCTATGGCAGACGCAGCAGTAGAGCAGGGCATGCCGCGTGCGCAGGCTTATAAATTTGCAGCACAGGCAGTTATGGCAGCGCAAAGATGGTTTTAGAAATTGGAAAACATCCGGGTGAGTTAAAGGATATGGTATGCTCGCCGGCAGGAACTACAATTAAAGCAGTCCGTGTATTAGAAAAGGAAGGTCTTAGAAGTGCTGTGATCGAGGCCATGGACGCATGTGTGGATGCAGCAAAGGGAATGTAAGAAATATCTAAATTGTTTTAAATTCAAAAAATGCAAGGCAGGTGCAAAATGGCATCTGCCTTGTTGTCACAAAAACTATATTTGAGATTAGATGGGGGAGATTTATGATTAAAATAAAAGATAATATAATAAAACTTGATTTTCATGAGGAGACGCTGCACTGTGATATTTACGCAGATGGCACGAAATGGACTTGGCAGCAGGATTATAAGCCTTATTTTAAGTATAATGAAAAAAATGTGTTTTTTTCAGAGGCTAAAACAATTTCACATAAAAGATATGATACAGGAATAGGCTTCGGACTTGTAAGTCACTACGAAAATTTTGAGCAGGTGCCAGAGCTTTGCTTTGAGACATATATCTGGATTGAATTATCGACAGGTGATGTTCATTTTGAGTGGATTCCAATCACAGAGCCAGTGTCCGGCATGGACGAAGTTGTGTGGCCGGGTGCAATGGACTTTATGTGTGATAGTGAAGATTGGTATACGCTCTTAAACTGGGGACAAGGATTACTTATTCCAAATGGCTGGGAAACAACGCTGGGAAAAGTGCCATTTGATGGCCGCATGTGTACGGAAGGCTCATATATGCCATGGTTTTCCCAGATTAAAGATAGAAACGGCTATATTGCAATATGTGAGCAGCCAGAGGATGCAGGCTACCGTGCGGCTCATGAATCAGGCGAAGCACAGACAAGTGTGGGAATGGTACTTTATAAATCACTTGGCTCAATGCGCTATCGAAGAACATTATTGTATCATTTTGAAAAAGACTGTGATTATAATACCATGTGTAAGTTTTATAGAAATTATACAAAGGAACAGGGAACATTTCACACTCTTCGTGAAAAGGCAGCGCGTGCTGATGTCGAGAAATTAGTAGGAAGCATGTTTGTTCATGCAGGTATTAAGACACTTGTTCAGCCAGAGTCCCGCTTTTTTGATCCAGAAGCGCCAGAGAAAAACAATCATTTAACACCTTTTGCAGTGCGTACTAAGCAGATTCGTCACTGCTATGAAAAACTTGGAATTAAGAAGCTTTATCTTCATTTAGATGGCTGGGGAGATCCAGGCTATGACAACGAGCATCCAGATTATCTTCCGGCATGTATTGAAGCAGGCGGCTGGGAAGGCATGAAGGAACTTTGTGATACAATTCATGAATGTGGTTATGTTTTTGGAATCCATGATCAGTATCGTGATTATTATTTCCGTGCCAGTACTTATGATAAATCATCAGCCATTCATCTTGAAGATGGCTCAATTCCTTCTCATGCAAACTGGGCGGGCGGTAATCAGACATATCTTTGTGCAACACAGGCACCTTATTATGTAAAGAGAAATTTCCTAGAATTGGCAGCTCATGATATAAAGCTTGACTGCGCTTATCTTGATGTATTTACATGCAACGAGCCAGATGAATGCTTTGAGCCGCATCACAAAATGACAAGAAAGGAATGTCTGGAATTTAGAAGCCGCTGCTTTGCATATTTGCTGTCACAAAATATTCTGTCAAGTTCTGAGGAGGTAGCAGACTGGTCAGTCGCTAATCTTGTTTTCTGCCACTATGCGCCATATGATTTTATGATGCGCCGTCCAGAAGAACCAAAACAGGGAATCCCAGTGCCATTATTTAATCTTGTATATCATGACTGCGTAATCATTCCGTGGATGATGGAAAAACATGAAAATGAAGATTACATGCTCTATGCACTTATTAACGGAGGCGCACCATATTTTGACAGAATGGTGCTTACAATGGAACAGACGGTGCATTTGGAGCAGGCAGCGATTTCACAGAAGAAGAGCAAAAGAAACGCTGCGAGCAGGTAGCATCACTTCATGAACACGTAGCCTATAGTGAGTTAGTCAGCCACCGTATTCTCGACAAAACAGGTCTTCGCCAGCAGAGTACATTCGCAGATGGTACATGCGTAGAAGTCGATTTCTCAAAGGGAACGTATAAAATTACAGTTAACGGATAAACCAATACTTAAATCTAAGTTACAGTTAACGGGGTATTTTACGAAAGCTCTCCGGTGCAATGGTTTTCAAGTGTGAATATTGAATTTGACAGAAAATCATGGTATTATGGTAACTATTCAGAGCCATGCAAAATTGCTTTCTGGAATGCTTGCATTCAGACAGAATAGCAATTTTATATGGCGAGGTAACCACATGAGCAAAATAGAAGCATCGAAGATGCGATTTTGCGAATGGGGTTCTGAATAGTTACGTATTATGATTTGTGTGACAGTCTGTATATCCTTTTTGCTGCTGCATACAATGCAACATGTAAAAACAAAATGATGCAGAATGCGTATAAAAATGTTGAAAGGAGCAGGTATGGGGGCAAAAAGGAAAATTGAGATACGAAAAGTGAGCCGCTTTGGGATTTGGATTACACTGTTTTTGGCACTGGCATTTGTCTTTCTTATAATACAGGGCGAGAATGAGTTTTTTGCAATGAATGAGTCAACAGAGCAGTACATTCAAGCCGAAAAAGCAGTGCAGCAGTTTGAAAAAGGCGCCGATTATCTCACCGAACAGGTGAGAATGTATGTCATGACAGGCGACACATCATATATGGACGCATATTTTGTTGAGTCTAATCAGGTTAAGAGCCGGGAAAAAGCGCTTGATACATTCAAAAATTATTTTGACAGGACATCATCCTTTTCAGCATTAAAAGCTGCTATGGACAGTTCATTGGAACTCATGACGACAGAGTACTATGCTATGCGCCTTGTCTGTGAGGCAAATGATGTCTTGCAAAGCAGTTGGCCGGACGAAATCAAGGCAGTAGAACTTTCCAAAGAGGATGAAAAATTGTCTGATGATGAGAAAATAAAAAAGGCACAGCATCTTGTCACTGAGAAAACGTATCAGGAAATGAAAGATATAATCACCGAGGAAGTGACAAACTGTGAAGCAAAATTGATTCGACAGACAAGACATTATCAGGGAAAAACTATGACGATTTTTTCCAGCATGTATTCAAAATTACAAATCGGAATTGTTTTAATGGTGATTCTTATGATAAGCTCATATGTAATAACTCGCCTGCTGATTGTAAAGCCGCTTATCAGTTACGATGAAAGCATTAAGCTTGGTGAAATCTTGCCGGTAATAGGGGCTGTTGAATTGCAAAATCTTGCTGTCACGTATAATGAAATTTATGTAGCGAATAAGGAGACAGAAAAGCTGATTCGCCATGAGGCAGAGCATGATCCACTGACAGATCTGTTAAACAGAGGTTCCTTCAATAAGCTTATTCATATTTACGAAACAGGCGAGAGTCCATTTGCGCTGATTCTTGTAGATGTGGATGTATTCAAAGCGGTAAATGATACTTTTGGTCATGGAATAGGTGATCAGATTTTAAGAAAGGTAGCATCTGTCTTAAAAAACAATTTCGAAATATTGATTACGTATGCCGAATCGGCGGAGATGAATTTGCAGTGATCATGGTCAATTCAGCAAGTGATAAACGCTGCACGATCCAAAAGAAGATTGAGGAAGCAAACGAGGAATTGAGCAATCCAACAGATAGTCTTCCGGCAGTGTCTTTAAGTGTTGGTGTGGCATTCTCAGACAGAAAAAATCCAAAGGGTTCAATTTCTAATGATGCAGATGCGGCACTGTACTACATAAAAGAACACGGAAGACATAACTGCGGTTTTTACGAATAGTTTAAATTAAAGCTGCAAACAGTATCAAATGGTGATGGAAAAGACATTTGAGGTATTGCTGTACAAAAAGGTTAGATGAGGAGAAAACAGTAAAATGGAATTTTGGGATATTTACGATTCAGACAAAAAACAAACCGGACGCACAATGAAGAGAAATGACTGGAATTTAAAAAACGGTGAGTATCATCTGACCGTGCTCGGTGTCATTCATCGCCCAGACGGACGCTTTTTAATTACAAGAAGAGTCATGACAAAGGCTTGGCTCCAGCTGGTGGGAAGTTTCCGGCGGTGCTGTACAGGCAGGCGAGGATTCCAAAGTGGCAGTTGTAAGAGAAATCCGTGAAGAGACAGGTCTTGATGTGTCCAATTGCCTGATGGCTATCGTTTTACATATCGCCGTGACAACCCAAACGAAGGCGATAATTATTTTGTCGATGTGTACCGTTTTGAACTTGATTTTAAAGAGAGCGATTTAAAGCTTCAAAAAGAAGAGACAATGGGGTATCGCTTAGCAACACTCGATGAGATCAAGGAACTAGACAAACAGGGAATTTTTCTGCATTATAGCAGTATAAAAGATGTGTTTGAATAAGTGTTTGAATAAGTGTTTGAATAAGCAAAGAAAGCCTTGACAAAGAATTAACAATTTGCTATACTACGATACAAGTAAAGGGGAGTAGCTGGTACCCGGGTATAATATCAGGCGTCAGGACGATCAGAAGATCCGCAGATATGAATAGCAAGACTTTTACTGCATGTGTGTATTTGCCATGCAGTAAGGGTCTTTTTTTATTATCAAACCCTTTATGTCATACATACCAAGGTCCAGAAGAAAAGGAGAAAACAAAATGAGCAAAAAGAAAAAAGGAGCGATTGCAGGAGTGGCAGCGGCAGTTGTCATTGTCTGTGCAGCGGGTGCAGGAAATGCAACTTATACGATTAATGAACAGGAGCAGGCAGTTGTGACTACATTTGGTGTCAGCCATGCAGTTACTGATCCGGGACTTCATTTTAAGATTCCATTTGTGCAGCATGTAACGAAGGTGAACACGACGATTCAGAGTCTGCGTATCGGTTACGACAATAACAATGATGTGGTTGCAGATGAATCTATTATGATTACATCTGATTTTAATTTCGTTGATGTGGACTTTTATCTTGAGTATCGTGTATCTGATCCGGTAAAGGCCGTATATGCATCGAAAGATCCAGATATTATTTTGCAGAACATTGCGCAAAGCTGTATTCGCGCCGCAATCAGCAATTATGATGTAGATTCTGTTTTGACAACAGGAAAGGGCGAGATTCAGTCAAGAATTAAGGAAATGATTACTGAGCAGCTTGACCTTTATAATGTCGGTCTGCAGCTTGTGAATATTTCCATTCAGGATTCAGAGCCACCGACAGCAGAAGTCATGGAGGCATTTAAGGCAGTTGAGACGGCAAAGCAGGGAAAAGAAACAAGCATAAACAATGCAAATAAGTATCGAAATGAAAAGCTGCCAATAGCGGAGGCTGATGCCGATCAGATTTTACAGGAAGCAGAAGCAACAAAGCAGGAGCGAATCAATGATGCAAATGCGCAGGTAGCTATGTTTAATGCTAAGTTTGAGGAATATGAGAAAATCCAGAAGTTACTAAAAAGAGAATGTTCTACGAGGCAATGGAAGGTATCCTGCCACAGCTTCGTGTGATTATTGATGGAACAGATTCCACGACAACAATGCTTCATGAGCAATTAAATTCTGTGAGCGAACAAAACGTACAGAGCAGTGCGTCTCCAGCAGACAGCAGCTCAACAAGTAAGTAAAAAAGAGAGGAGACCTTACATGAAAAAGACAACAAAACGAATTGTAATAGGAGTCGCAGCTTTTGTGGCAGTCATTTGTGGGCTGTCATCACTTGTAGTGACAAAGGAAAATGAATATACATTAATTATGAGATTTGGAAAGATTAACAGTATTAAAACAGAGGCTGGATTAAGCTTCAAGGTTCCGTTTTTAGACAGCGAACAGACACTTCCAAAGGAAATTCTTTTGTATGATATGGTGGCATCGGATGTCATCACAAAGGATAAGAAAACGATGATTGCAGACAGCTATGTATTATGGCAGATCAGTGATCCTATATTGTTTTCAAAGACATTAAATCGTTCCGTAAGTAACGCTGAAGGCCGCATTGATGCTGCTGTATTTAACGCAACAAAAAATGCAATCAGCACCCTGACGCAAAATGAAGTCATTGCTGCAAGAGACGGCGAATTAAAGGAACTTATTATGAGTAAGGTCGGAAATTCAATGGACTCTTATGGCGTAAAGATTTTAATGGCAGAGATCAAACAGCTTGATCTGCCGGAGGACAACAAGGCAGCCGTATACGAGCGTATGATTTCAGAGCGTAATCAGATCGCTGCAAGCTATCAGGCAGAAGGTGATTCAGAGGCAAAGAAAATCAGAAATAGCACAGACAAAGAGATTTCCATTATGCTTTCAGATGCAAAGGCAGAGGCAGCAAACACCATAGCAGAAGGCGAAAGCGAGTACATGCGTATTTTAGGAGATGCGTATAACACGCCAGAGCGAGCAGAGTTTTATGAATTTGACCGTGCATTAGAGCAGCAAAGACAGCCATGAGCGGAAGCGATAAGACATTGATTCTTCCAAAGGATTCACCACTTGCATCAATCTTTATGGGAGAGGAAAATTAAAATTGAGAAAGTAAAAAAATAAAATTCGGGCGGCGTAAAGCTGCCCGTTTTTGTATTGCCGAGTTATTCAAAATTTGATAAAATGTAACTATTCAGAGCCATGCAAAATTGCTTTCTGTGAATGCTTGCATTCAGACAGAATAGCAATTTTATATGGCGAGATAACCACATGAGCAAAATAGAAGCATCGAAGATGCGATTTTGCGAATGGGGTTCTGAATAGTTACAAAAGATGCAAAAAACAATTGGAGGAAACGTTATATATGAAAACACTTTATCAATTGTTATTAGATCGTTGGAATCAAAATTGTGATACAGTTCTGGTCACTATTGTGGAAGGAAATGGTTCAATTCCGCGCACGACTGGAGCCTATATGGCGGCAGATCAGACAGGCAGAATTTATGGAACAATCGGCGGCGGAAATCTGGAATATCAGGCCGTAAAAAAAGCAATGACGATAGCTGGAAAGGATGCTCATTTTGTCGAGGATTTTGACTTGGGAACAGGAGAAAATGGCGGTCTTGGAATGGTCTGCGGAGGTAAAGTAAAGGTTTTATTTTACAGCGTGAAAAGTCAGGATACAAAGATTGTCTCTTTTTTAAAGGAAGCATTAAAGATGGAAGAAGAGAAAAAGCCATATTGGCTGCTACTTCCATTTTCAAAAGGATATCCTAAAATAGAGTCTCATCTTGAGGAGGGACGAGGTCATTGCCGAATACTTGAAAAATACGAGAATGATGAAACTCAAAAAATTTATGCCGAGGAATTTAACTTTGATGGAAAGGTTTATATTTTCGGAGGGGGTCATCTTGCACAGGAGCTTGTTCCAGTACTCAGTCATTTGGGCTTTTGGTGCATGGTAATGGATGACAGAGAGGAGTACACCTCTTGTAATTTATTCCCAGGTGTACAGGAAACAAAAACTGTTGATTTTACGACGCTTTCTGATATTTTGGAAGTGAAAAAGGAAGATTATCTTGTAGTTGTTACAAGAGGACATAGCTGTGATGCAGATGTTGAGCGGTTTGCGCTGCGCACACCTGCTTCTTATATAGGCGTAGTGGGAAGCAAACGAAAGACTCAGTACGTCAGAGAAAAACTACTGGCGGAGGGCTTCACCAATGAAGAACTTGACCGTGTACATGCACCAATCGGAATAGACATTGCAAGTGAGACACCGGCAGAGATAGCTATCAGTATTGCGGCACAGCTTATACAAATTAGAGCAGAAAAAGCAGGATTAAGAAGAAAAAAATGAGAAAGAAACATGCAGGAATTATACTGACAACTATTTTAGCGGCATCCATATTTGCAGGATGTGGTTATAAGGCATCAGACAAAAAAGAAGAAGTTACAATCACTGTATTTGCAGCTAAGAGTCTGAATCAGGTAATGGAGGAACTGATCGCAGAGTTTCAGAAAACACACGAAAATGTAAATGTACAGGGAAGCTATGACAGCTCAGGAACTTTGATGGTTCAGATTGAAGAAGGCGCAGACTGTGACGTATTTTTCTCAGCAGCAGTTAAGCAGATGAATCAGCTTGATGAGACAGATGGTCTTGTCGTAGAGGGAACACGTCACAACGTTGTAAACAACCAGGTTTGTGTAGTAACATATAAGGGAAGCAACACCAAGGTAACAGGTCTTATGGATATTAAAAATGCTGGCAGCATTGCACTTGCAGATGGTTCAGTGCCTGTAGGAAAATACACACGTCAGGCAATGGTAAATGCAGGAATGTTAGAAAAGGCAGATGATGTATCAAAGATTTCAACAACAGACATTTCAGAAGCACTTGGCGGTGTGGAAATCAATGAATGTGCAAATGTAGGTGTTGTTACGTCAGCAGTGGCAGAGGGATCAAATGAGGTAGGGACTGTTTATTATTCCGATACATATGGATTAGAAGATCGTCTTGAAATTTTAGAGAAGATTCCTTATGATCTGACAGGAGATGTTATTTATCCGGTAGCACAAATTCAAAATTCAGAGGCAGACGAGGCAGAAGCTGCGACAGCAAAGGAATTTGTCGATTTCTTAATTACCGATGATGCAAAAGAAATTTTTCAGAAGTATTACTTTGATACTGATGTGGAGGATTAAAAGTAAGTTGCCATGTCCATGCGGTGCATTGCTTATATGGACGTGGTGTTTTTTATGAATTTATAGAAAGAATGGTGGCACAATGGAAGAATTGATGGAATTTATGAGAGGGCTTGATTGGAGTCCTTTGCTGATCTCATTAAAGACTGGAGTGGTGACAACCATTCTTTCTTTTTTTGGCGGGATCTTTGCAGCAAGACAGGTAATAAAAGCAGAACCTAAAACAAAAGCAGTATTGGATGGTATTCTTACACTGCCAATGGTACTGCCGCCAACGGTAGCCGGTTTTTTTCTTTTACTGATTTTTAGTCTGCGCCGTCCATTTGGCGCTGCGCTTTATGAAGGCTGTGGAATTAAGGTCGTACAGACTTGGCTTGGCTGCGTGCTTGCAGCAACTGTGATTGCTTTTCCTCTTATGTATAGAAATGCCAGAGCAGCATTTGAGCAGGTAGATGCAAATTTAATCTATGCAGCCAGAACACTTGGTATGTCGGAAATGAAAAATTTTCTGGAAGGTTGTGATTCCATCAGCGCGTCCAGGAATACTTTCTGGAACGATTTTGACATTTGCAAGAGCCATGGGAGAGTATGGAGCTACATCTATGCTTGCAGGAAATATTCCGAAAAAGACAGGAACGATTTCTCAGAAAATTGCGATGGTAATTCAAAATGGAGATTACAAGACAGCCGGTTTTGGGTAATGGTGATCATGGTGATTGCATTTGTCGTTGTGCTGTTAATGAATCTTTTAGGATCAGGAAAAAACAAACAGAAAAAACAATGGTAATGATAGGGGCAAAAGACAGATATGTTGCAGGTAACGATAAAAAAGAAACTGGGAAATTTTTTGCTGGATGTGGACTTTTGCATGGATGGCGGAGTATTTGCAATTCTGGGCGCATCTGGATGCGGAAAAAGTATGACATTAAAATGCATTGCAGGTATTGAGCGTCCAGATGAAGGAAGAATTGTTTTAAATGACAGAGTGCTGTTTGATTCGAAAAAAAAGATAAATTTGCCGCCTCAAAAAAGAAAAGTTGGATATATGTTTCAGGACTATGCATTATTTCCTAACATGAATGTGGTACAAAATATACAGGCAGGAATGGGCAGAAAGCCAGATCAAAAAAAGGTGCAGGAGTATATAACAGCTTTTCAGCTGACAGGTCTTGAAACACACATGCCAGATCAGCTCTCAGGAGGTCAAAAGCAGCGCGTCGCGATGGCGCGTATGTTAGCGGCAGAACCAGAGCTTATTCTTTTAGATGAACCATTTGCCGCATTAGACAGCTATCTTAAGTGGAAGGTGGAGCAGCAGATGATGGATTTGTTAAAAGATATTCAAAAGCCAGCCTTGTTTGTATCGCACAGCAGAGATGAAGTGTATCGCCTTTGTGATACTGTAAGCTGTATCAATCAGGGAAAGATGGAAGTGATTGAACCGGTAAAAGAATTTTTTAAGAATCCAAAGACAAAAACAGCAGCTCTCTTGTCAGGCTGTAAAAATATTTGCAGTGTGGAACTGGTAAAGGATTTAGAGCCGACAGAAACACCGATGAAAGATAAATCCTTCGGTAAACTTTGGGCAGCAGAATGGGGTGTGGTGTTTGATGTATCAAAGGAAGCACTTACGGCGCGTACTGTTGGAATCAGGCTCATTATTTGATGCAAAAAAAGCCAAAAGAAGGTCATATAACTGAATTGACAGTTGGCGAATACAGGATATTAGAGGATCCATTTGAGTGGAATATTTCATTTCGAAAAGATAAGAACTGTGAGTGGCTGCAGTGGAAGATCAGTAAAAGTGACTGGAATCCTTCTATGGGTGTTCCAAAAGTGCTTTACGCAAGAGAGGAAGATCTGCTATTATTAGATAAAGAATAAATAGCAGCAAGCAGAGGTATGTATATGAGAAATAAAAAAAATATAATCAAGGCTTCATCAGCACAGCTTCAAGAATTAGAATGGTATGTTGGAAATAAAGAAGTGCATCTTCTTCGTTATTATGAGCCAGAGCCAGGCATTTTTATTGCAGAAAGCAAAAATGTTATTGATATTGCTCTTCGCAAAGGCTACGAGCCGCTAAGTGTTGTCTGTACTGAAAAAATGGAAAACGATGAGATTTTAGATCGTGTGGGAGAGGCACCTATTTACATAGTAGATCCAGAGGATGCCAAAAGAGAGTTTGGCTATGTATTGACAGGTGGAATTTCATGCGCGATGCGAAGAAAAGAAAATTTTGATTATAAAAAAGTGCTTGAAAATGCAAAGCGTATTGTTGTGCTTGAGGATGTAGAAAATCCAACAAACATCGGTGCAATCTTTAGAAGTGCCGCAGCATTTGGCATAGACGCTGTATTATTGTCACCAGCCTGTGTAGATCCGTTTTATCGCCGTGCAATGCGTGTAAGTGTAGGAAATGCACTTCTTGTTCCATGGGCTTATATTGGAAGCAGTGAGGCAAAATGGAAGGAAGAGGGCATTGGATGGCTGAAGGAGGAAGGCTTTCAGACAGTTGCAATGGCACTTCGTTCAGATAATATTCGAATTGATGATCCAGTTTTAAAACAAAAAGAATCGACTCGCAATCATCATGGGAAACGAAGGACAGGGACTTGCAGAGTCCACAATCAATGCAGCTGATTATGTAGCTAAAATTCCAATGATGAACGGAGTCGATTCTCTTAATGTAGCAGTCGCAGCCGGACTAGCAATGTGGGAAATCACCCAACACCGAAATCAGTGATATCGTATAATACTTCAACAGAAGGATCGTCAAGCAGCCAGTTATATTCCTTCATAAACCAGCGAACAAGCTCTTCATCACGTTTGATTGGTGTAGTATTATTGTTGTATACATTTACTGTTCCAAGCTTAAAATAGCGTTTTAGGCAGTCAATGTCGTGCGCGATCATTTCCTTTGTCTGCCCCTTTATGCCGACCATCAGACATGGAGAGTCAAAATATTCTGCTACCTCTTCAGGTGACTGAAAGTCGGCATGCTTATTAAGAACATGCTCACGAAAATCGCTGTCAAATGTCTCTACGCCAATCTTAAAAATGATCGGCACCGGCATGCGGCTTCGCATTGCAGCGAGGTGTTTTCTATACATCCAGTGCGATTCAAAAAAGAGCTTATGGATGTTTTTGGTTTTTATTACATTTTCAATATCATCAAGTGTCTGCTTTGGAAGTTCAAAGCAGCTTCCTGAATTGATGACCTCTAAAACACCAAATTCGCCGGTGACTTGATCTAAAATGCTTTTATTTAATGAAATCATAGCTGCTTCATCATGTCCGTTGTCTTCGATATAATCACAAAATGTGCATTTTCCCCAAGCGCATGGAAAAGCACGCAGCAGACAAATTTCACGGTTATTTTTATTAGTAATTTTACTGTAACGTTCAACAGGGATTCCCATAAATTTCTCCTTATATGTAACTATTCAGAGCCATGCAAAATTGCTTTCTGTGAATGCTTGCATTCAGACAGAATAGCAATTTTATATGGCGAGGTAACCACATGAGCAAAATAGAAGCATCGAAGATGCGATTTTGCGA
>ENA-OQCN01001223-OQCN01001223.1-human-gut-metagenome-genome-assembly--contig:-NODE-1223-length-12892-cov-5.919467_pt1 | contig 12892 bp, 13 predicted proteins | sample MGYA00242497_ERZ504576 | MGnify/ENA primary metagenome ERZ504576 (study PRJEB26092, sample SAMD00036296) | human gut metagenome | host: Homo sapiens | study: EMG produced TPA metagenomics assembly of...
CGTTATTCTTGGTTTCAATTCGCTCATGTTCCTTACCTCCTGTGGAAGCAGGCTCGTCTGGTACTAACTCAATCACATCGGTAATCTCACAATTCAGCGTTTCGCAGATACGGGCTAATGTATCCATGCTGATGTGCTTTCCCTCTTTGCTCATGTTGGCAATCATATTTGTTGTCATACCAGCGGCAAGCCTTAAATCCTCTTTTCTCATATCACGCTCTAACAGTGTGTGCCAGAGTGGTTTATAGCTGATGTGCATATTGTTTTCCTGCCTTTCTATCCATACCACCGGGGCGGCTGCCCCGGCAGGAACTTTTCTCTTATTATAGCACCAATCTTGTGAAATCACAATTTATTCTTGTAGCCTGCCGCTGATACCGTCTGGATTGTGCTTTTCCTTTCTTTTTGTTCCCTTTAATTAGCCATAAACTGTGTTGTTGCAGGGGATATCCGGAACATCCGGAGAGAAAAAGACCTTGGACACAGGACAAACCAGAAGTTTCACAGTCTGCCGTATAACAGGATCTATATCATGCTGGAATATAAGCTGAAAAGATATGGGATCCGTTTCGTAAAGCAGGAAGAAAGTTATACCAGCCAGTGCAGCCCACTGTCACCGGAAGTGGGGAAAAGATATGCAGAACCGTCCAACCGGAAAGAGAGAGGACTGTACAGGGATGGAAACAGAGTTTATAACGCAGATGCCGTAGGGGCATATAATATCCTGAGAAAATATCACTCCGTATGCGGAGTGAAAAAAGAACTGTCCGTAACCGGACTGAAAACACCGGAAATAATAAAAGTAGCTGTATAGCTCTAAAGAGCAGGCAGTAGTGGTGTCATGGATACACCCTGAAAAAAGGCGGTATCCCGCTTGATTCAGATGCTCTGGTAACTCAGTTGCCGAGTAATTCACCTCATACATTAACTATATTTCATTTTCAGGCAAATTTCAATGTTAAATATTGATTTTGCCTTTTTGTTGTACCTAAAATTCAATAAGACATCCTATCTTGTTCACATCCTACGCTTTTTTATCACATCCAAATCTTTTTATTAATATTTTTCATCAAAGCAATGTTGCCAAATAGCTTAAGTTAATGACATTGGGAGTGAACAGTAACCGAAACATTGTACAACCTTTACAAATTCGTCCATTATCATTGCTATTTTTTAGTAAAAAGAGTATACTTTAAAGCACTAAACACCAGGAGTATAAAATTATGAACACACACTCATCCGGATATTACAGCATAGACAAAGACTATAATATCCTAAGCTATAACGACACTGCCAAACAACTGTACCCCAATCTCCAGCCGGGAGTGAAATGCTATAAGGCACTTATGGGGCTTGATTCCCCATGCCCGCCCTGCCCTGTAGCACTGGGGATACAGGGGCCAAAGACCTACCTGGATCCGATCCGTCATATTTATGAGACAGTTGATGCAGTAGAGACTGTACAGCCCGACGGTAGCAGAGGACATGCACTTGTATTCAGCACAGTAGCCGAAGGAGAAAGCCTGTCAAAGTCTATTCCCACAGGTGAGAACTCTCTCCGTCTGCTGGGTGCCATCAACCTGCTTGCTTCTGACTACATGTCTGTTTATGGCGTAAACCGGGAAACCGGGAAAATCTCCGTATATCGTTCCAGATTTACTGATGCTTTTGCGGATATTAAAGATAATGCAGACTATAAGCTGTCATTTAATTTTCTCATCCAGAAGTATATTCATCCGGATGAGCGTTCCTATGTGTCCAGACACCTGAATTATGAAACCCTGCTGGAAAGACTTTCTCAGGAAGCCTCTTTCAAATTCCATTTCAGGATTGTCACAGATACTGTCCATTACTATTATCTGCTCATTGCCAGAAACGGAAACGCCGATGACTATCGGGATTTCGTAATTGCAGTGGCCTGTGAAGACAATGATGTGACAGCACGCAAAATCTATGAAAATCAGCTCCACTCTCTTCTGGCATCCATTACCCATGATGCCGGCTACTTTCATCTCGACCTTACAGATGATAAGATTCTGAAGATCGGAGGCACTTCTGCCCTGGCCTATAAGATAGATGCTGACGCTTCCATTGACCATTTTATTGCAGAGACTGCTGTTTTTATACCGGTATTAAAGGACAGAAACGATTTCATCAACGCATTTTGCCGCAGTTCCCTGATGAAAAGCTACGAGGACGGTCAGGTAGAGGTCACCAGAGTTTCCCGCTGTCTCTACGATGACAATATAACCAGGCTTTCCAAATATGTGACAAGACTGCTGCTCAATCCTTCCAATAACCATCTGGAAGCAATCCTCTACGGTGAGGATGTCACCAGAACACAGGAAGCCTATGAGACACAGGTAAGTATTGTCCAGACACTGAGCAGCAACTACCTGAACGTATACCTGATCAATCCCAGAGAAAAAACGCTCTCTGTGATCAAGCAGGAAGACCGCGATGTCCCTGCTCCGGACAAAAAACACAACAATACATACCCCTATGATCTTTTCCTCTCAGACTATATCCGGCAGCGTGTATATCCGGATGACCGTACAATGCTGGAAGAATCACTGGAACTGGATAATGTAATGAGTGTTTTGTCCGGTCAGTCCGAATACAAGGGGAATTACCGGATAAATGACAGGGATGGTATCCATTACTATCAGTTCCGCTTTATCAAAAACGAAGACTCCGGTATCATTGTTCTGGGATTTTTGAATGTGGACGATGTGGTGGAATCAGAAATCAGACACCAGAAGCTTCTCAAAGAAGCTCTTGATACTGCCGAACGTGCCAATGCAGAGAAATCCAATTTTCTTTCCCGTATGTCCCACGATATGCGTACGCCGTTGAATGGGATCATTGGTCTGCTGGAAATTGATAAAAAGCACGAAAATGATATCGGATTCCTGAAAAGTAATCGTGAAAAAGCATTCATTTCAGCCAGTCATCTGCTCTCTCTTATCAATGATGTACTGGATATGTCCAAGATCGAGGAGGGCGGACTTGTACTCAACCATGAACCTTTTGATCTGATCAGATATGAAAAAGAGACACAGATGCTGATTGATATGCAGGCACAGAAAAACGGCATTGATTTCACCGTTCATATCGCACCGGAGATATACGAACATCCCTTTGTATACGGCAGCCCTCTGCACCTCCGTCGTGCCATGATGAATATTTACAGTAACTGTATCAAATACAACAGAGAAAATGGGGCAATCCATACGGAGATCCATGCTCTCCCTTCCCATGATCATAAGCTGGTCTGCAGATGGACGATCTCTGATACGGGAATCGGCATCAACAAAGAATATCTGGAGAAGATCTTTGAACCCTTTACTCAGGAGAATATGGATGCCCGAAGTGTATATCATGGCACCGGACTGGGTATGAGCATTGCCAAAGCGCTATTTGAACAGATGGGTGGTACCATTGAGATTTCCAGTACTCCGGGTATCGGAAGTACTTTTGTGATCACTTTGCCATTTGAAGAGGCAGAAGAAACGGATATCTCTTCTGAGCCAGAATCTGAGCGAAACTCCATTCAGGGCATAAAGATCCTGCTGGCAGAGGATAATGAAATAAACAGAGAAGTGGCACAGGTACTCCTTGAAGAGGAAGGTGCTGTGGTAACTGCAGTATCCAATGGCAGGGAAGCTGTAAAACTTTTCTCCCGTCACCCCGAGGGACATTTGATGTGATACTTATGGATATTATGATGCCTCTGATGGACGGATACGAGGCCACACGCCAGATCCGGAAGCTTGACAGGACGGATGCTTCTTCCATTCCCATCATCGCACTGACCGCTAATGCTTTTGCAGAGGATGTACGCCATGCACTGGACTGTGGTATGAACGCACATCTGGCCAAACCACTGGATGTAAAAAAAATGATCCATACGATTGCCTGTTACTGTTCAAGGGTATGCATAAGTCATTGTAAAAAGTGACGAATTTTTATTTTTTATATTGTGGATAATCATGTTCAGAGAAAAAACTGTGTTTATAGTTTTTTCTGCTGTTCCTTTTTGACAGAGTGTCCAGGATATTTGGATAAAGAAAAACCGATGGCTTTAACTGTTTCCCAGTTTACACCATCGGTTTTCTTAAGTCCAGTTAGCCCTTGAACAGTAACGATTGCGCGGATGAGAAGGAAGCTGCGGCAGATTTTATGAAGCTGTGCAGTAAGTAAACAATAATGATAAAGGGTGAGAAGTTCAAAAAAGCTTCTCACCCTTTTGGATTATTTAGCAGCCGAATAATTCGGCTGTTTTTTTCATGCGCTCTGCGATCGGAACGCCGAAGGGGCAGCGGGATTCGCAGGCCTGACATCCGATACATTCAGAAGCTTTATGTTTCAGAAGCTCGTAATGAGACTGGATGGTTGCAGGCACGGAAGGCTGCATGGTAGCCAGATCATAGAATTTATTGATCATTGCGATATCCAGATCAGATACGCAGGGCTTGCAGTGTCCACAGTAGGTACATTCTCCGCGGTAGGAATGCAGTGGGTGCATTGGCCAGTATGGATGCATAGTCCTTTTCCTCTTCGGAAGCATTCTCATAAGCAGTGGCAGCATCGATCTGTTCCTTTGTGTCATATCCGCACATAATGGAACAGACAGCAGGACGTGTCAGCGCATAGTGGATACACTGGATCGGTGTCAGGGTTACTCCAAACGGAGAGCGTTTTTCATCAAAAAGCCGGCCTCCGGCAAAGCCCTTCATAACGGTGATTCCCACATCATTCTGTTCGCAGACATTATATAAATGTGCACGGTCCGGATCAATTCCCTTGAGCTGGGAGTCAAATTCCTCTGCAAACATGGTATCGATATTTTCACTGGCAGGAAGCATGTCAAAAGCAGGATTGATGCTGAAAAGAATCATCTCCACATATCCGGATTCGGCTGCTTTGACTGCTACTTTCGGATTATGGGAGCTCATGCCGATGTGACGGATTACACCTTTGTCCTTTAATTCCATGATATAGTCCAGATAATCGGAATGCTGGATCTGTTCCCATTCCGCCTCAGAATCAACATAGTGGATCATTCCAAGATCAATATAATCCGTCTGCAGACGTTTTAACAGATCCTCAAATGCAGGGCGGACATATTTCATATCTCTGGTACGAAAATACTGTTTATCCTTCCAGGTGGAACCAATATGTCCCTGGATAAACCACTGACTGCGGTTATCCTTGATTCCTTTTCCAATGATATCTCTGGATTTCGGGTCCGCCATCCAGCAGTCCAGAATGTTGATTCCTTTTGAGGAGCATAGTGGATCAGTTCAATGCTTTCCTCCTCCGGATGCCGCTCCAGCCATTCGCCGCCGAAGCCGATCTCGCTTACCTGGAGATCTGTTTTTCCTAATCTGCGGGTTTTCATTATCGAATTCCTCCTTATGTACAAGAATATTTTTATTGTACCATAAAAGTAAGAATTCAGAAAGTATTGTAAGAGTTGACTTAATATGCTTTTGAGGCATAAATGAGCTATGATGATAAGGTATTTGATATAGACAGCAATCGCGATCTATAATATAGATACACAAAATATAAAGACAGAGAAAGGAAAGCAGAAATGGAGCAGAAAACATTACTTTTTACAGATCAGAAAATAAAAGAGATGATCATTCCACTTTTTCTGGAACAGCTGCTGCTGTTTTCAGTTGGCTTTTCTGTTGTGATAATGCTGTTTGTATTGGTGGGAAACCGGTGGATGCTGCAGCTTCTGTTTGGAAAGGTAGAGGCTCCTGTAATGGATGCCTGTGTGACTTATCTTCGAATCTCTGCCTATTCTTATCCGGCTCTGGCGATATACAATGCCGGTGCAGCTGTGTATCGAAGCCTTGGAAAGACAAATGTGACCATTGGTAATCTGGCTGGTACTGATCCACAATGTTTTCAATGCGACAGCATATCCTTTTTCGGGTGCCTTAAGTAACGGACTGCGCTCAGTAGGGGATGTGAAGTTTACCATGTATGTTTCAATCATCTCCACGATCGTAGTGCGGCTCTTTTTATCCTGGCTTCTCGGCATCGTATTTGACATGGGAGTGATTGGTATTGCACTTGCATGGTAAGTGACTGGATCGTCAGAGCGTGATCTTCCTGTGGAGACAGAAATCCGGAAAGTGGAAAAATTTCCAGGTGATCTGAGGCAGGAAAAGAATAATATGTGTGGAAGATATGAGGCATATATTACCGTAAGGATTGTATTTAGTTGGATAAATCAGGTATAATAACAAAATATAAATGAAAAAATAAGGGGAACAAAAAAATGAGTTTGTTATTAGGAATCATATATCTTTCATTTATCAGCCTTGGACTTCCGGACGCGCTTCTTGGAGCGGCATGGCCGGATATGTATCCGGAATTCCAGGTTCCGGTATCTTACGCGGGAATGATATCCATGATCATTGCGTTTGGAACGATCATTTCCAGTCTGCAGAGTGACCGTCTTACGAAGAAATTCGGGACAGGCAAAGTAACTGCAGTAAGTGTAGGAATCACAGCTTTTGCACTGTGGGGATTTTCAATCAGCCACAGTTTCTGGATGCTGTGTTTATGGGCGATACCGTATGGACTTGGCGCAGGAAGTGTAGATGCCTCTCTGAACAACTATGTGGCTTTACATTATGCAAGTAAGCATATGAGCTGGCTGCATTGCATGTGGGGCGTTGGCGTGACACTGGACCGTACATTATGGGAGCAGTGCTTACCGGAGGTGCGACCTGGAACAGTGGATACCGGATCATATCTCTGCTGCAGATCGTACTCACAGCTGTTCTTGTATTCAGCCTTCCAAAATGGAAGAAACAGAGTGGATCAGAAGAGGAACAGGCAAAAAGCAAGTCTCTTTCACTTCGTGAGATCATTGCCATTCCAGGGGCAAAGGCAATCATGATTTGTTTTTTCTGCTATTGTGCAGTGGAGCAGACAACAATGCTCTGGGCGAGCAGCTATCTGAACCTGGCAAAAGGTGTGGATGCAGAAACAGCCGCTTCTTTTGCGGGAATGTTCTGCATTGGTATTACGATCGGACGTGGTATCAATGGTTTTATTGCCATGAAGCTTAAAGATGCACAGATGATCCGGATGGGACAGGCAATTATTTTTGCGGGAATCCTGATCATGCTGCTTCCTTTTGGAAAAACCGCTTCTCTGATTGGATTTTCCCTGATCGGATTTGGCTGTGCGCCGGTATATCCATGTATCATTCATTCCACACCGGAACATTTTGGAGCGGAACGTTCCCAGGCAATCATTGGGGTGCAGATGGCAAGTGCTTACATAGGAACCTGTCTGATGCCGCCACTGTTTGGTCTGATCGCAAATCACATATCTATCCGGTTATTGCCGGTATATCTGCTGATCCTGCTTGTGTTAATGACATATATGCATGAATTATTGAACAGGAGGAAATAATTTTATGGTAAAAATAATCTCAGACAGTACCTGTGATCTTTCACCGGATCTTTTACAAAAGTATGATATTGATATTCTGCCGCTTCACATTCTGCTTGGAGAAAAGGAATACAGGGACGGCAGGGATATCACTCCGGATGAGATCTTTGCGTGGTCCGATGCGAATAAGACAACTCCGAAGACTTCTGCACCGTGCTTATGGATGCGGTGGAGATGTTGAAGCCTTATGTCAGTGAACAGAGAGAGGTTATCTGCTTTTCCATTTCCTCTGGTATGTCCACATCCGGGAATGTTATGCGGCTGGCAGCAGAAGAGCTGGAGGCCTCCGATCTTGTGACAGTGATCGATTCGGCAAATCTTTCTACAGGAATCGGTCTTCTCGTTATTGAAGCAGCGATCATGGCGCAGGAAGGAAAAACTGCCGGAGAGATCACAGCAGTAATCGAAGAGCTGAAGCCAAAAGTACGCGCAAGTTTTGTGGTGGATACGCTGGTATATCTTTATCGTGGCGGGCGCTGCAATGCTGTTTCTGCCATGGCGGGAAGTGTTCTGAAGCTGCATCCCAAGATCGTTGTGGAAAATGGTGCAATGGATGCTTCCAAGAAATATCGTGGAAAACTTTCAAAGGTGATTACAGCGTATGTGAAAGATTTGGAAGAAGAACTGAAGGCTGCCCGTCCTGACCGCGTCTTTATTACACATTCCGGCTGTGACAGAGAAGTTGTGGAAGCAGTACGCACATATCTTGAAAATCTTGAAGTTTTTAAAGAAGTCCTTGAAACACGTGCAGGCGGAGTTATTTCCTGCCATTGCGGACCTGGTACTCTGGGCGTGCTGTTTATTTCGCAATAGAGTCAAAGCCTGAAAATAATAAGGAAGGTAGAAGGTGTGGTTCATACAAAGAAGATAATCAAGGAAACATTCTGGGAAATACTGGAAGAAAAGCCGTACAATAAGATCACGGTGCAGGATATTGTAAATCGCTGTCAGGTTAACCGAAATACATTTTATTATCATTTTCAGGATATTCCGACATTGATGATAGATTCTATCGAGGATTGGATGGCGGATGTAATTCAAAAATACGGAACACTTGAATCGCCGGCAGATTGTCTCACCTATATGGCACAGGAGTGCATGAAAAGAAAAAAAGCCTTTTTACATCTGTTCCGTTCTGTGCAGAAAGATATATTTTTATCCAGATTAAACGAAATGGGCTATGATATCATCCGTACATATGTAGACAGAATCGAGGAATATGAGCAGATTTCAAAAGAAGAAAAGGAAGTACTGATCAAGTCCTATAAATGTATATTTGTGGGAAGCCTGTTAGACTGGCTGGTTCTGGTGGTAAGCCATCATCATCGTGGAGCGCAGAGCTTCCAGTAAGGCTTTTTCGCGGATATTGGAATCGACGGATCTTTTTGTAAACACCGGTCCGCTGCTCCGGAGTGGGGAGGAGTTCCGGTGCAGCGTCATTTCCTACCGGCATATAATGAAAATACCATACAAAATATGCTCCCAGATCGATCATGGAATCATAGAATTCTTCTGAAGTAATGGATTCATAGTTTGCACTGGTATAACAACAGGAAATGCCATAGATCAGTTTTTTCTCACGGAGAAGAGACATAGCTTTTGTTACTTTCTGATAGACACCATCACCACGGCGTCCATCCGTTGCCTCTTCAAAGCCTTCAAGAGAAATAGCAGGAACAAAATTTCCTACCCGGAGCATTTCGTCAGCAAAGTCCTCATCAATGAGAGTAGCATTTGTGAAGCATGAAAATACGCAGTCAGAATGCTTTTCGCAGAGACTGATCAGGTCTTTTTTTCGTACAAGCGGTTCGCCACCGGTATAGATGTACATGTAGACACCGAGCTTTTTTCCTTTGACCAGCCAACCAGTGTAGCATTAATAAAGAAATTGACAGCAAGAGTTTTGGCAACATTAGGGTCAACATCTGTAAAAATTTTGCGGATATAGGAATAATAAGGATGTTCCGGGTTTTCGATTGCTTCACGGATCGTTTTTCGCTGGGAAGGAAATCCACCTTTGGAAAATTTATCGGCCCAGTCCATCAGCTTTGACATGTTCTTATCGGGATCTTTGTAGATGTAGTTAAAGGTATGCTCGATTCCAAGCTTTTTTAAGGTGTTTGCTGCATTCATAATGATATTCTCCTTTGTAAAAAATTAGTTATTTTGATAGCTGTTTCTCATTCAGATAATGATAGTCAGGCAGCTGGGCGGTATGTTTTAGCGCCGGACACCAGAATATAGCCGGTACATGCAATTTTTATCTGCTTCAGAAATATCACCTCGTTCGTTCAATGAATATGTGGACATATTAAGGCAGAAGTCCAGGATGGACAATGGATAAATGGGACTGGGATATCTGAAAACCAGACATGAAGAGATGATTTGTCTATATTTACCAGGTTTACAACTAAAGAATGTAAACCATAATTTAAAACTCAGGTTGACAATTCTTTCCGGTTGTGATATAAAAAGAAAGTCATAACACATAATCTTTACGGGAAGAGGAGACATTATTATGAATCAGTCTTATGCAGAAAGCTCTGCTTCAGAGCGAAAGTTTACAACCAGAGAGATGGTGCTGGTTGGTATGTTTGCAGCAGTTCTGGCAGTAATCTCACAGATATCACTGCCAATGCCGACAGGTGTTCCGATCACGATTCAGGTATTCGGTGTGGCACTTGTAGGAGCAGTGCTTGGTTCCAGACTTGGAACAACGGCAACGGTGGTTTACGTTCTCTTAGGTGCGATCGGTCTTCCGATCTTTGCCAATTTTACCGGCGGAATCAGCAGTATTGTAGGCGTTACCGGAGGTTATATCTGGGCATGGCCATTTATGACATGGCTTAGCGGAATCCGTCCGAAAACAGATAATAAGACAAAAAATCTGGCAATTTCCATCGGTTTTTCCCTGATCGGTCTTCTGATCGTTGAGACTATCGGTGGTTTACAGTGGCATTTTGTTGGCGGATCTATGAGTATTCCGGCCATTGCGGTATATTCCTTAACTGCATTCATTCCAAAAGATATCGTGATCACGGTTCTTGCAGTATTACTTGCCATTCCGATCCGAAAAGGAATCAACAATGCAGGAAACAGATAAGAAACAACATATTAAGATTCATGGCGTCGGATTGATAAAGAAGGACGATGTAAGCATTACCACACCAGCTTGATATAGCCGCATTACTCTGCGCACAATGCAGAAAATATTACGCCTGCTATTCCTGCCATGATGAAATGGAAGATCATCCCTTTGCGGCAACTGCGCCGGAAGAACAATATCCGGTCCTCTGCGGAAGCTGTAAACGAAAACTTACACGCCGGGAATATAAGCAGGGCAGCTGCCCTTACTGCCATGCCGGTTTTAATCCACGGTGCAGTTTACATGAGAATATTTATTTTTCCTGTGGGGAATAGAAGAAATTACGGAGAAAGAATCAGGAGCATACGGAATTTTGAAAAAAGTTCTGTATGCTCTTTTTGTTTATCTTAAAAAAGAACGGATTTAGGAAGAGACAGGGTAGATTTTATACAGGCGCAGAGAAAAGAAAAATGATAAAATTCTCAGAAGGAGCGGACCGGAAAGGACGCCGAATAATAAAAGACAGGAGAGAAGATCAAGATGAATAAATATGATAGATTTTATCCGGGAAGGGTTTGGCTGGATACAGAAGGAAAAAGAATACAGGCTCACGGTGGATCCGTGATCTTTATTGACGGAGTTTATTACTGGTACGGTGAAAATAAAGAAAAAACAGTACCTGGAAGCGGAATCTGGCACTGGGGTGTAAGATGCTATGCTTCCAGAGATCTGTACAACTGGGAGGATAAAGGACTGATCATTCCTCCGGAGCCGGATGATATCCATTCTTCTCTTCATCCATCCAGATGCATGGACAGGCCTCATATTATCTATAACAGAGGCACCGGAAAATATGTGTGCTGGTTAAAGATCATGAATCCTGATGAGACACAGACTTCAACAGTCCTTACTGCAGATCACTTTCTGGGACCTTATACCAAGGTAAGAGAAGGACTGAAGCCTTTGAACATGAGCGCAGGAGACTTTGATCTGGCAGTGGCGCCGGACGGAAAAGCATATTATTATTTTGAGCGTGTACACAGTGAAACCATTTGCGCAGACCTGACAGAGGACTATACAGATGTGACAGGATATTATTCCACACATTTCCCAAGACCTTATCCACCTTATGTCAGGGAGGCAACTGCTCATTTCAGTAGAAAAGGAAAACACTATCTCCTGACATCGGGAACCACTTCTTATTATCCGAATCCTTCAGAAATTGCCATTGCCGATACCTGGCATGGTCCGTACAGGGTACTTGGAAATCCGCATCCGGAGGACAAAAGCAACACATCTTATCATTCCCAGATTTCTTCTGTATTTAAGGTACAGGGAAAAAAGGATCTTTATATTGCATGTGCGGATCGATGGCTGCCCCGGCAGATGGATGCCAGATATGAGGAGTATTCCAGAATGTTTGAGGCAATCTTTAATCCGGATATTCCCGTTGAAGAACGTCAGAAGCTGTTAGCCAGGGAACCCCTTCCGGAGGATAACACATCTATTGCGGATTATGTATGGCTTCCGCTGCGTTTTGACGGAGAGATGGTGTATATCGACTGGAAAGAGGAATGGAGTCTGGACGATTATGAATAAATAAGACTGCTGGCGAATGGCTGCAAAAAATATTACCAGGGAAAATTCTCTGCTCTCTTTTTCAGGAACTCCTTCCTGTATTGCTGAGGAGAAATTCCCTGGTATTCTTTGAATACACGATAAAAGTGATCAGCACTGTTGTAGCCTGTTTTTTCGGAGATCTCTTCTATGGACAGATCGGTTTTTTCCAGATATTCCAGAGCTTCTTTCATTTTCAGTGTTTTAATAAGCTGTGTGAAATTTTTGCCCGTGTTTTCTTTGATGATCTTGGAGAGATAAGGGACAGAATAGTGAAAACGCTCTGCAAGTATGGGAAGAGTAACCGTTTTGTAATGACTCTGAATGTAGCGGACAATGGGAATATGATCCGGGCCGGACTTGTAATAGGAAAACTGCTGGTAGATGTGGTAGGAGCGGAGGACATAGACAAACAGCAGATTGATCCAGTAAATATTGCATCGTTCCACATAATTGTCATACCGGAAATTCTCCAGAAACAGTTTCTTTACAAGATCTTTGATCTCACAGGAAGCATCAGTTTTGATCAGCAGATAATTGGCCTCCTCGGAGGAGGACAGGATCTTGCGGAAAAAATCTGACAGGATGTCATCAGAGGAAAGCAGAGGAAAAAACAGTTTGCTGAAAGTGCTTTCCTTAATATAGATCGGAAATATGTAGGAATCTTTGTTAAGAAGAGTTACATTGTGCCGGGTAAATGGAGAT
>ENA-OQCN01001224-OQCN01001224.1-human-gut-metagenome-genome-assembly--contig:-NODE-1224-length-12889-cov-3.207648_pt1 | contig 12889 bp, 17 predicted proteins | sample MGYA00242497_ERZ504576 | MGnify/ENA primary metagenome ERZ504576 (study PRJEB26092, sample SAMD00036296) | human gut metagenome | host: Homo sapiens | study: EMG produced TPA metagenomics assembly of...
GGTCTACTCCGGCCACAATGTCATCAAGGCTTCAACCGGGAGGCCGCCGTGCTGGAGGACTTCAACGCCGCAACGACAAGCTGTTTGAATCTGCTGGAAGAGCCAGTTCCTCTCCGGCTGATGCAGCCCATTATGAACTTTGTGGGCAACCTGGGCTATGTAGCCGTTGCCATCGTCGGCAGCATCTTTGCCGCCAACGGCATCATCACCATCGGTGATATCCAGGCCTTTATCCAGTATGTCCGCAATTTCACCCAGCCCATCCAGCAGCTGGCACAGGTGTCCAACATGCTGCAGAGCATGGCCGCCGCTGCCGAGCGCGTGTTCGAGTTCCTGAACGAGCCCGAAGAGGATCAGCTGGCCGATCCCACCCGCCGGGCAGACCCCGCCTGCATTGATGGTCAGGTCACCTTTGACCACGTCCGGTTCGGTTATGTGCCCGAAAAGACCATCATCCACGATTTCAGCTGTAAGGTGCAGCCCGGCCAGAAGGTCGCCATCGTTGGCCCCACCGGTGCCGGCAAGACCACCATGGTCAAGCTGCTCATGCGGTTCTACGATGTGGATTCCGGCTCCATCACCCTGAACGGCCACGATATCCGCGACTTTGACCGCAGTGCCCTGCGCGAGGGCTTTGGCATGGTGCTGCAGGACACCTGGCTGTTCAAGGGCACCATCATGGAGAATATCCGCTATGGCCGTCTGGATGCCACCGATGAAGAGGTCATTGCCGCCGCCAAGGCCGCCAATGCCGACCACTTCATCCGCACCCTGCCCGGCGGCTACCAGATGGAGCTGAACGAGGACGCTTCCAACGTCAGTCAGGGCCAGAAGCAGCTGCTGACGATTGCCCGGGCCATTCTGGCCGACAACCGCATCCTGATCCTGGACGAGGCCACCAGCAGTGTGGACACCCGCACCGAACAGCGCATCCAGACTGCTATGGACAACCTGATGCGGGGCCGTACCAGTTTCGTCATTGCCCACCGCCTGTCCACCATCAGGGATGCCGACCTGATCCTGGTCATGCGGGACGGCGACATTGTGGAGCAGGGCACCCACGACCAGCTCATTGAGGCCGGCGGTTTCTACGCTGACCTGTACAACAGCCAGTTTGAGGATGTTGTGGATTAAGCCACGCTCCCCTCTTTGAAAAAGGCTCAGGTTTTTGATCGAAACCTGAGCCTTTTTCTTTTGTCAATTCCTACCGGATGTGCTATACTTATTTTTGTGTCTTGAAGTAGGAAAGGAGTAACCACTCATGGAAACCACTCAAAAGCCCTACGCATTCAGCCGCAAGCTATTCTGCGAAGGGATGCGGGATGGCGTGCCCATTGCGCTGGGCTATTTTGCCGTCTCGTTCTCATTGGGCATTGCAGCCCGTAATGCGGGGCTGACCCCCATTCAGGGCTTTTTTGCAAGCCTGTTCAACAATGCTTCTGCCGGTGAGTATGCAGCCTTTTCGCTGATCGCTGCCGGTGCCACCTATCTGGAAGTTGCCATCATTACCCTGATCGCCAACGCGCGCTACCTGCTGATGAGCTGCGCTCTGGCCCAGAAATTTGCCCCCGGCACGCCGTTCTTCCACCGGCTCATCATCGGCTACGATGTCACCGACGAGCTGTTTGGCATCACGATTGCACGGCCCGGCTATCTGAACCCGTTCTACACCTACGGTGCCATTGCGCTGGCGGCCCCCGCCTGGGCCATGGGCACGGCGCTGGGCATCGTTGCAGGCAACCTGCTGCCGGTGCGTGTGGTCAGCGCCCTGAGTGTAGCCCTGTACGGCATGTTCCTGGCCATCATCATTCCCCCCGCCCGGAAGAACAGGGTCGTTGCCGTGCTGGTGATGCTGAGCTTTGCCCTGAGCTTTGCCTGCGGCTGCCTGCCCGGCATCGCTTCCCTTTCGGACGGCACCCGCACCATCCTGCTGACGGTGCTGATCTCCTGCGGGGCAGCCGTTCTGTTCCCTGTTACACCCGAAGCACCGGAAACTGCCGGAACTGAGGAGGTGCAGGCATGACCTACAATAATTGGGTCTATATCGCCGTGATGGCCGCCGTTTCTTACGCCATCCGTGTGCTGCCGCTGACCCTTATCCGCAAACCCATCAAAAACCAGTTCATCCAGTCCTTCCTCTACTATGTGCCTATGTAACGCTGGCCGTGATGACCTTCCCGGCCATCATCAACGCCACCCAGAGCCCCATTGCCGGTGCCGCCGCGCTGGTAGTAGGCATCGCCGCTGCATGGTTCGGGGCCAGTCTGTTTCAGGTGTCCGTCTCCTGCTGTGCCGTGGTGCTTGTGCTGGAACTGTTTTTGGTGCACTGAGCATGAAGATCTTAATTTCCGGCTCCTCCGGCTTTGTGGGTTCCCGGGTACTGCACCAGTGGCAGGGCCGTGCAGAGCTTTTCACCTTCCCGCGCGGATCTCTGGCTGCTGCCGATGAATCCGCCATTCGCCGTTTTGCGGAAACCGTGCAGCCGGATGTCATCCTGCATCTGGCGGCATTGTCCGATACCGGCTACTGCCAGCAGCACCCGGAGGAATCCCAGCGTGCCAACGTCGAACTGCCCATCCAGATGGCAAAGGCCGCACGGGACACCGGGGCCAAACTGATCTCATTCAGCTCGGATCAGGTGTACGCAGGTGTGACCCAGCCCGGCCCCCTGCCCGAAACGTTGCCGCTCTCCCCCGCCAACACCTATGGTCAGCACAAGTTGGAGGCCGAGGAGCAGGTCCTTGCGCTCTGCCCGGATGCGGTGCTTCTGCGGGCCCCGTGGATGTACGATCTGCCCGGTGATGGCCTGCCCCTCCGGGGCAATCTGCCGCTGAACCTGCTGCAGGCCGCACAAAACAGTACTCCCGTTCGCTTTTCGCCACACGACCACCGGGGTGTCAGCTGGGTGCGGGAGGTGGTGGAACATCTCTTCCCCGCCTTGCAGCTGCCCGGCGGTGTATACAATTTTGGCAGCGGGAACGATGCGACATGGTCACAACGGCCCGGCAGTTTGCCGAAGTGCTGGGCGTGCAGGTGCAGATCGAGCCTGCTGATTTCTCCCGCAACCTTGTGATGGACAGCTCAAAGCTGGCCGCACAGGGGATCCGATTCAATGATACGTTGAGCAGTTTTGAAGGCTGTTTGAGGTTTTATCAAAAATAAAAATGACCCTCTCCGCCAATACTCCGCATTGCCACCTCTCCCAAAGGGAGAGGCAATTGCAGCTTCGAGGTAAGATTCTGCAAATCAGCAGTTTTCTTCCTGTCAGATGCGTTGGCTCCCCTTCGGGGGAGCTGGCACGCGTCAGCGTGACTGAGAGGGTCGTTTTATGTTACAGCAGAATACAGATCAATCCGGTGCAGCCATCGTTGATGACCTGTTCCAGCGTTTCCTGCAGGCGGGTGCGGGCTTCCTGCGGCATGTGGAGGAGCTTGTTCTGCAATCCCTCATTCACCAGTTCATGCAGGCTCTTGCCAAAGATGTTTGATTCCCACAGCCTCTCCGGGTCTGCTTCAAAATCGCCCAGCAAACTCTGCACCAGATCCTCGCTCTGCTTCTCGGTGCCCACAATGGGGCTGATTTCGGTATGGATGACGGCTTTCATCATATGGATGGAGGGTGCGCTGGCTTCCAGCCGGACACCGTACCGTCCGCCCTGCCGGACGATCTCCGGTTCCTCCAGCGAGAGCTCCTCAATGCTGGGCATCACGATGCCGTAGCCGGTGGCTTCCACCTGTTCCAGTGCACTGCGGATCTTCTCGTACTCCCGTTTTGCCCGGGAAAGCTCAATGATGCAGGGCATCAGGCCCGCTTCGTCGCCAATTTCCAGCCCCGTCTGCTCACTGAGGACGCGTAGAACACTTCCGGCTTCAGCAGAACGGTCACCCGCACCACACCGTCGGAAAGGTTCATGCCGCTCAGGGCGGACTCCTGCACCGAATCCCCGGCCAGCGCCCCGGCACTGTTCTGGGCCGGAACATCCTTCATCCGGCTGATCTTCTCTGAAAATTGGAGCGCCGCCGTGTAGATCTCGTTCTGGAGCCAGTGGCCCTTTTCCAGCATCGTCACCCAGCGGGGGATGGCAAAATCCAGCTCCCGTACCGGAAATTCGTAGAGGACACGCTGCAGGATGGACAGCAGGTCATCTTTCTGCAGATCCAGACAGCTCACCGGCAGGACCGTGCGTCCGTATGCCTGTTCCAGCTCTGCAGCCAGAGCCTTTGTCTCCGGAGCATCCGGGCGGGTACTGTTGAGCAGGATGACAAAGGGTTTGCCCAGCGCTTCCAGCTCCTCCACCACCCGCTTTTCGGCGGGCAGGTAGTTTTCCCGGGGGATCTCGCTGATGGAGCCATCGGTGGTGACCACGATGCCGATGGTGGAGTGGTCCCGGATGACCTTGCGGGTGCCGGTTTCAGCGGCAAGGTCAAAGGGATCTCTTCCTCGAACCAGGGGCTTTTGACCATGCGGGGCTTCTCGTCCTCCTCGTGGCCCATGGCTCCCTCCACCATATAGCCCACACAGTCGATGAGCCGGATACGGCATTCCCCGCCGCCCTCCAGTTGGAGCGGCACGGCCTGCTCCGGGATGAACTTCGGCTCTGTGGTCATGATCGTTCGCCCTGCCGCCGACTGCGGCAGCTCATCCCGGGCCCGGAGCTTTGCGTCCGCCGGGCCGATGGCAGGCAGCACCAGCTGCTCCATAAACCGCTTGATGAGGGTGCTCTTGCCGGTGCGCACCGGCCCCACCACGCCAATCAGGATCTCCCCGCCGGTGCGTGCCCCGATCTCCCGGCAGACAGTGGCTTCCAAACACTCCTGTTTTTCCAAATTGCTCTCTCCTCTCTCCCGTCCGCACCGGGCGGCAAGGCCGCACCTTCTGCGTCTGCTTCTCGGAAACAGTCTATTCGGACAGGCGGCGAGATATGAGCGACACCTAGCGAAAAAGCGTCGGTTGACGGAAAAATCCCTCTGCGCTACAATAGAGAAAACTGTATGGAAAGGCGGAGCACAGATGGAGTGGAAGGTTTATTTTGAGGACAATCCGGGCTGTCACCGCCCGCATCGGGGCCGCCCCGGGCAGGAAGTGTCCTGCGGGGCACACTCGGTGTGGGGCGGGCAGCATTTCATCATCCCTGCGATTTACCTTTGTGGAAAAGGGCTGGTTGTAGATATCTGCCGCCGGGTGGAGCGTGAAGCGATCGAAGCGCATTACCAGAAGTTGGCCGCTTATGAAGGGATGGATATTGACGAATGCCCGCCGGAAGTTGTTGAACTGGCCGAAGCCGAGGACCCGTTTGGTTCTTTTGACTATCTGCCAAGTGTAGCCATCAACGGCAAAACCGTGGAGTACAGCCGCGGTGCCGGGGAATATTATAACCCCCTCCGCTCCGAAGAGGAGATCGTTTGCAGCGGTGAACAGGCCGCGCGGGACATCGTGAAGCACTACGGGCTTGACCCGGAACAAGGCTGGGATCTCCGGCAGTGGAGCTTTCCCTGGGCGACAAAGCGCAGGCCGGCCCACATCACCAGCCTGACACTGACTCTCACCCAGCGGGAACAGCCTGCCGAAGCGGTGCAGTTCACGGCAGCGCCCGGAAAGGTCGTGGAGTTTGCCCACCCAGTCACCGGTGTGCCCTGCGTGCTGACGGTCAAAGACCTGAAACCGGCCCGGCTGCCGGAGAATGACCTCCCCCACATGGGGCCGCCCATGGAATGGCCCCGGGAATTTGTGGAAATGACTTACACCCTGACCCCCGCCGTGACCACCGGCTGGGTGCAGGTGAACGACTGCGCCTCTAGTGATAAGCCCATCCGAAAAAGCGACGCACCCACGGAAGATGGAGCCATTGGCATCATCGGCGGGGCAGACGGCCCAACGGCGATCTTTGTGAGCGGAAAGCAGCAGAGTGATACCCGCACCGCCTGTTCCTCGCTCCACTTTGCGCCGGTGGAACCGGAAACTATCCGGTGGAAGGTGACCTACTACCAGAAGCAGTTCCCGGATGAAACTATAGCGCTCTTATAACGAAAAGACAGGCGCACAACCGAAGTTGGATGCCGCCTGTTTTACTGTTCAGATCAACTTGATGGCCACTGCCTCGCTGGTGCGGTCCTGGGCTTCGCTGGTATGCTCGGGGTCATCCAGCATATAGCGGAGCAGAAGCACCTCGCCCACATAAAGCACTGCCACCTTGATGGGGATGCTGCCGGAATCCAGCGGGCTTTCCTGCGCACCGCACCGCAGCACCACATCTGCCATGGCTGCGCCGGGCGAATCCTCATAATGGGTGAGCAGAATGATCTTTGCGCCGGATGCCTTGGCCGTGCGCAGCGTTTCCAGCATATCGCGGGTCGCGCCGGAATAGGAGATAAAGAGCACCACATCCTCCGGGCCCATCAGACTAGCAGCCAGGATCTGCAGATGACTGTCCCCTGCGGTGCGGAACTTGTTGGACAGGCTGGAAAAGCGGGCGCAGATATCGTTGGCCAGCAGCATACTGCCGCCCTGACCCAGGCAGAACACCTGCCGCGCGGCACGCATCAGATCCACAGCCTGCTCCACGGCTTCGGGCGAAAGAGAATTCTGGGTGCCGTTGATGGCAGTGAGAAACAGGCCGCTGGCGTGCTCACACAGGCTGGCGGTGGTAGCGCCCGGCTCCGGCTCATGCTGGTTGACCAGTGCACCGGTGGCGTTGGCCTGCGCCAGCGAAATGCGCATCTCATGGTAGCCTCAAAACCCAATGCCCGGCAGAAGCGGAACACCGTTGCCTCTGCTACCTTGCATTCCCGCGCAAGGGAGGAAATGGAAAGGTACTGTGCCTCGTCGGCATGGTGGACAAGGTAATCTGCTACAGCACGGCCGGATTTTGTCAGTTCGTCCTGCCTTTGCTGCAGCAGCTCCCAGAAGTTCGTGGTCGTAGACATGATGGTCTCCTTTTTCCTGCTCCGTTTCCCGCCGGAAGGGCTGGCCGCACACGCCAACACCATTGTCGGGAAGTTTTCCTTTAAGAAAAGTATAAAAGAATCCCCGCCGCTTGGCAAGAGGGGCTTTGACTACAAATTCGCGATGGTTTCTGTGCAGAGCGCCCAAATCCGCCGCATTAGTATGACTTATTTGTGAAAATCCTTTTCAATTTACCGGATTTCCCGCCCTTTTTTGAGTGAAAACTATTTTCACCAGCAAAAAGTGTGATTTTTCTACAATGGTTACAAAATAGCTACAACTTTCAAAATTTCCGTGAATCCTGCCCAAAAGGCCAGTCTTTTCGCTAAAATTGTGCGACATCCACAAGAAAATCCTTTCATTATTGGGCAGACAGCCGATAGACAAAATGAAAATATTTTTCTATAATAAGGCCAATAGAAGCGGTTCCCACACGAGGGCCGCAGAGCAGAATCGCACTACATCAATGAGTAAGGAGAAGTTTCTTATGAAAAACAGTATCTCTCGCCGCTCTTTCCTGAAGGCCGTGGGTGCCCTGAGTGCAGCCGGTGCACTGGCCGCATGCGGCGGCAGCTCCTCCAGCAGCACTGCTGCATCCTCCACTGCAGCTTCTGCAGCGGCAAGCACCGCAGCTGGCGCAAACATCAAGCTGTGGACATACCCCATCGGCGGTTGGGGCAAAGATGAGACTGTGCAGGAGCTGATCTCCAGCTTCAATGCAAAATATCCCGACATCAAGGTCACCGTTGAGTACCTGGATTACACCAATGGTGATGACCAGTCAACACCGCCATTGAGGCGGCAGCGCACCCGACCTGATCATGGAAGGTCCCGAGCGTCTGGTTGCCAACTGGGGCAAGAAGGGCGTCATGGCTCCTCTGAATGACCTGTGGACCGATGATGCCAAGAAGGACATCTACGCTTCCGTTGAGTCTGCCTGCAGGAACGATGCCGGCGACTACTATGAGTATCCCCTGTGCATGACCGCACACTGCATGGCCGTGAACATGACCAAGGTCAAGGAAGTGGGCGCAGACCAGTACATTGATACTGATAAGCACACCTGGAGCACCGACGGCTTCCTCAAGACCGTTGACGCACTGTACAATGGCGGTTACGAGAATGTTGCAGCCATCTACTGCAGCGGCCAGGGCGGCGACCAGGGCACCCGCGCGATCATCAACAACATGTACGGCGGCGCCTTCACCGATGCCGAGCACACCAAGTACACCGCTGACTCCCCCGAGAACATCAAGGCCATCCAGCTCTGTACGATGCCAAGGGCGTGAACTTTGATGCTTCCATCAACGGCGGCGAGGAGATCACCCTGTTCCGCAACGGCACCCTGCAGATGGCATTCTGCTGGAACATTGCACAGCAGCTGAACTCCGACAACAACGATGCCGGCCTGACCAACAGCGGCGACGAGATCTTCCCCATGGCCTTCCCCACCGAGAGCGGCGATCCCAAGCTGTGCGGCGGCATCTGGGGCTTCGGCATCTTCGACAACGGCGACGAGGCCAAGATCGAGGCAGCCAAGACCTTTATCGACTTCATCGCTGCTGACCCCGATCAGGTTGGCGCAAGCGTTCTGGCTTCCACCTACTTCCCCGTTCGCGAGAGCGTTGGCGACATCTACGCCGGCAACGACATTATGAGCGAGTACACCAAGTTCATGGGCTTCCTGGGCGATTACTACCAGATCACCCCGGGCTGGGCAACGGCTCGTACCGAGTGGTGGAACATGCTGCAGCGCGTTGGCACCGGCGAGCCCGTTGAGCAGGCTGTTGCTACCTTTGTTGAGAACGCAAATGCTGCCGCTGCTGCCGAGGCATAAGCGCACCACCTGAGTTTTTCATCGTAACGTTATAAACCTTGCCCCTTCCTCGATAATCCCGGCGAGGGAGGGGCATTCTTTTTGCAAGTTCCGTCGGGAGCCGGTCATTTTACCGGAGCTAAACGAAAGGTTTGGTGATTTTCTTGGCTGCTACCACCGTAAAAGTCAAAGAGCCAAAGCGCAGCCGCGCACTGGTCCGGCAGGAGACCATCGCATCCTATCTCTTCCTTCTGCCCAGCCTGATCTTCTTTCTGGGGTTCGTCATCTACCCATGATCCTCTGCGTGGTCACGAGCTTCTTTGATTCCACCATGAACCGCGCCGATGTCTTTGTCGGCCTTGCAAACTACAAAGAGCTGTTCGCCGATAAGATCTTCCTGGGTGCTCTGAAGAACACCTTCATCATCGTCATCGTATCGGTGCCTGTGACCTGCGCCTTCTCGCTGTGGGTCAGCTCTGCCATCGTGGATCTGCCCGAGTGGGCCACCAGCCTTTTCCGCTGCGTGTTCTACCTGCCCGTTGTCACCGGTTCTGTTGCCGTTACCGTTGTCTGGAAGTGGATGTACAACAATTACTATGGCATCTTCAACTATCTGGGCAAGACGCTGGGTCTGATCGACAAGAACATCAACTGGCTGGGCGATGAGCGGTTCGCTCTGGGCTGCATCATCCTCATCCTGCTGACCACCTCTGTGGGCCAGCCCATCGTTCTGTATGTTTCTGCCCTGGGCAACGTGGATCAATCCATCGTAGAAGCTGCTGAAGTGGACGGCGCGACCGATTTCCAGTGCTTCTGGAAGATCAAGTGGCCCGCCATCATGCCCACCACCCTGTACATCCTGGTCATCACCACCATCAACTCCTTCCAGTGCTTTGCGCTGATCCAGCTGCTGACTTCCGGCGGCCCAACCACAGCACCGATACCATCATGTACTACATCTACTACACCGCGTTCAAGCTGTACCGCTACGGCTACGGCAACGCCATGGGTGTTGTGCTTGCCATCATCATTGCCATCCTGTCTGCTATCCAGTTCAAGGTTGGCAACCAGAACAATTGAGGAGGTGCGTAACAATGAGTGCAACTGCTGCAACCGCAAAAAAGCAAAAGCCCTTGAAGCGTCACCCCAGCAAGCTCAAGCAGGCCAGCGCCTATACCATCCTGACCCTGATCCTGATCAGCATCGTGGCCGTGACCTTTGCGTTCCCGCTGTACTGGATCATCACCGGTTCCTTCAAAACCGGTGCAGCCATCAACTCCACCACCCCGAGTGGTGGCCCCATGAGTGGGTGCTGACCAACTACCAGAAGCTGTTTGCCGGAAAGAGCGCTCCGCTGTGGCAGCTGGCCATCCCCTTCAGTGCACGCTTCAGTGCCGACGGCGAGCCCATCTATTTCTCGGTCGGACCCACCGCTCCTGCTGCCCTGCGCTGGATGATCAACACTGTGTTCATGGCTGTTGTCTCCATGATCCTGACCTGCATCACCGCCGCCATGGCCGGTTATGCACTGGCCAAGAAGCGCTTTGTGGGCCGTCAGCTCCTGTTCACCCTGATCGTGTGCGCAATGGCTCTGCCCAAGCAGGTCATTCTGATTCCCCTGCTGCGTGAGATGAGTGCCTGAACCTCTACAACACCATCTGGGCCGTCATCTTCCCCATTGTCGGCTGGCCATTCGGTGTGTTCCTGATGAAACAGTTCAGCGAGGGCATCCCCACAGAAATGCTGGAAGCTGCCCGCATTGACGGCGCAAGTGAAGCCAAGACCTTTATCAGCATCGTGCTGCCCATGGTCAAGCCGGGCATCGGTGCTCTGGCCATCTTCACCTTTATCAACAGCTGGAACGATTACTTTATGCAGTTGATCATGCTGTCCAGCACCAGCAACCTGACCATTTCTCTGGGCATTGCAAAGCTGCAGGCGGAGAACAGCACCGATTTCGGTCTGATCATGGCAGGTGCCGCACTGGCTGCTGTGCCTATCATCATCATCTTCCTCATCTTCCAGAAGTATTTCACCAAGGGCATCGCAATGGGTGCCGTTAAGGGCTAAAATTGCGACCGCCGCCTGCGGCGGAAACAGGGAGCAATTTTTGGCGCAGCGGTCTGCAAGACGCGAGACCCGCCCAAGGGTCGAAGCGGATGCAGGGCACCGCAAGAGGGCGCTGATGCAGTTGCCCGGAACAGAAAGCGTTGGAGCTTGATGTTCAGGAAGCAATTTTTGGCGCAGCGGTCTGCAAGACGCAAGGCCCGCACCAAGGGCCGAAGCGGATGCAGGGCACTGCAAGAGGGCGCTGATGCAGTGAACAGAACAAATAAGCATATAGGAGCTTAAGGAGACAAACCATGAAAGATATCACTAAGTACCAGGGCGTTATCCCCGCTTTCTACGCCTGCTACGACGCAGAGGGCAATATTTCCACCGAGGGTGTCAAGGCCCTCACCCGCCACCTGATCGCCAAGGGCGTTAAGGGCGTGTATGTCGGCGGTTCCTCCGGTGAGTGCATCTACCAGCATGTGGACGAGCGCAAGGCCGTGCTGGAGGCAGTGATGAGCGAAGCCAAAGGCAAGCTGACCGTCATTGCACACGTTGCTGCAACAACACCGCCGACAGTGTGGAGCTGGCCCGCCATGCCGAGAGCGTGGGTGTGGATGCCATCGCCTCCATCCCCCCATCTACTTCCATCTGCTGAGTATGCCATTGCAAAATACTGGAATGACATGTCCGCTGCTGCTCCCAATACCGAATTCGTCATCTACAACATTCCCCAGCTGGCTGGCACCGGCCTGACCATGAGCCTGCTGAAGGAGATGCTCAAGAACCCCAACGTGGTGGCTGTCAAGAACAGTTCCATGCCCACCCAGGACATCCAGATGTTCAAGGATGCCGGTATCGCTGCCCGCGGCGAAGGCAACTTTGTGGTCTTTAACGGCCCCGATGAGCAGTTCGTCTCCGGCCGCGTCATCGGCGCAGACGGCGGCATCGGCGGCACCTACGCCGTGATGCCTGAGCTGTATCTGGCCATGAACGAGCATATCAACAAAGGCGAGGTCAAGGAGGCTCAGGCCCTCCAGTATGAGGCCGACCGCATCATCTACAAGATGTGTGAGGCCCACGGCAACCTGTACGCCGTGCAGAAAGAGATCCTGCGCCGGATGTACGGTCTGGAGCTGGGCGGCGTGCGTGAGCCCATGCCCAGCCTGGTCCCCGAGGATGAGCCATCGTGGCCGAAGCACAGGCCATGATCGAAGCCGCCATCGCAAAACTGTAAGCTGAACAAGCGCCCCCTCTCCGTCTCTTTTCAGAGGGGAGGCGGGCGCTTCTTTTTTGGAGGGAAAGCGTATGATCTGCGATACCCTGGATCAACTGCATCTGTACAAGGGGTTCCACAAAAACCTCGACACGGCCATTGAGTTTCTGGCCGCACACCCGCTGGAAACCCTGCCGCTGGGCCGTACCGAAGTGGACGGCGACGAGGTGTTCATCAATGTGATGGATGCCGATCTCAAACCCCACACCGGTTCCCACGCCGAATATCACCGGCTCTACGCCGATCTGCAGATCGACCTGACCGGCGGCGAGGGCTGGGGCTACGAGACCGCCCCCGGCACCGAGGTGGAGCCCTACCAGCCGGATATCGGCAAAAAGGACAGCGAGGATGCCGTTTTCGGCGCTCTGGGCGAGGGGCGGTTCGTCCTCTTCTTCCCCGGTGAGCTGCACCGCCCCGGCGTGGAAATGCCCGGCTGCGATCGTGTCCGCAAAGCTGTTGTCAAGATCAAGATGGAGGATAAGTATCATGGATAAGGAAAAACTGTTTGCTCAGATCAAGGGCGGGCTGATCGTCTCCTGCCAGGCATTGGAGCACGAGCCCCTGTACACCAAGGAGGGCGGCGTGATGCCCCTGATGGCCAAGCAGCCGCCATGAGCGGTGCGGTGGGCATCCGTGCCAATACCGTGCGTGACATCACCCAGATCAAGGAGGTCGTGGACCTGCCCGTGATCGGCATCATCAAAAAGGACTACCCCGGCACCCCCATGTACATCACTGTGACCATGAAGGAAGTAGACGAGCTGGTGCCTGCGGCGTGGATATTCTGGCAGTGCAGGCACGGG
>ENA-OQCN01001226-OQCN01001226.1-human-gut-metagenome-genome-assembly--contig:-NODE-1226-length-12886-cov-2.482953_pt1 | contig 12886 bp, 16 predicted proteins | sample MGYA00242497_ERZ504576 | MGnify/ENA primary metagenome ERZ504576 (study PRJEB26092, sample SAMD00036296) | human gut metagenome | host: Homo sapiens | study: EMG produced TPA metagenomics assembly of...
GTGCAGTCCGCACAATCCGGTCGGACGTGTGTGGAAGGAGTGGGAACTTCGTAAGATAGGAGACATTTGTCTGAAACATAACGTGCTGGTAGTCAGTGATGAGATCCACAGTGATTTACATATGGAGAGAATATACATCATGTATTTGCATCCTTAGATGAAAAATACGCTGCAATCACTACAACGTGTACCGCACCAAGTAAGACATTTAACATTGCCGGACTTCAGATTTCCAATATATGGATCTCGAATCCGGAGCTTCGTGCGAGATTCCGGGCGGAAGTGACAGCAGCCGGTTACAGCCAGGTGAATCTGATGGGACTGGTTGCATGTCAGGCAGCTTATGAGACCGGTGAAGAGTGGTTAAAAGAATTGAAAATTTATCTGGAGGGAAATCTGGATTATGTCCGTACATTTTTAAAAGAGAATCTTCCGGAGATCAAACTGACAGAGCCGGAAGGGACTTATCTTTTATGGTTGGATTTTAAGAGTCTCGGCATGAAAGAAGAGCAGTTAAAAGATCTGGTGGAGAACAAAGCAAAACTCTGGCTTGACAGCGGAGAGATGTTTGGACCGGACGGAGAGGGATTTGAGCGTATAAATATTGCATGCCCACGAGAAATTTTAAAGCAGGCATTGACACAACTGGCTGAATCGGTGCATGATAGGTAAGTGAGAATACGTTAAAGAAGGGAATTTGACCGTACGATGGGCGGGAAGCTGTCATTTTATTTAATGAAAAGACAAGACTTACGGAAGAAGAGACCATCGAATACTTTATTTAGAGGTGAAAGTCGGAAATGAACGAAGAAATCAAAAATGAAATCCAAAAACTGAAAAAGGAAAAAGATGCTGTAATCCTGGCACATTATTATGTAGATGGGGAAGTGCAGGAGATTGCAGACTATGTAGGAGACTCTTATTATCTTGCAGAGATTGCAACCAAAGTTCCGGAGAGCACGATTGTTTTCTGTGGAGTCTCTTTCATGGGAGAAAGTGCGAAGATCCTGAATCCAAAGAAGAGAGTCGTAATGGCAGACGGTCATGCAGACTGTCCGATGGCACACATGGTAGACGTAGATAAGATCAGGGAAGTGAGAAATGAATACCCGGATGTATCTGTAGTCTGTTATGTGAACTCAACCGCAGAGATCAAAGCAGAGTCAGACGTATGTGTAACATCGTCAAATGCACTGAAGATCGTGAAGAATCTTCCGAATAAAGATATCTTCTTTATCCCGGATGAGAACCTTGGTCGTTTCGTGGCAAGCCAGCTTCCAGAGAAGCACTTTATTTTCAATGATGGATTCTGCCATGTACATAAGAGTATTCACAAAGAAGAACTTCAGAAAGCCAAAGAAGCACATCCGGAAGCACTCGTACTGACTCATCCGGAATGTACAGGAGATATTCTGGAATTATCTGATTTTATCGGAAGTACTTCGCAGATTATCGATTATGCTACAAAATCAGAAAATAACACATTTATCATCTGTACAGAGATGGGAGTATTCTATGAATTGCATCAGAAAAATCCGGAGAAGAAATTCTATTCTGTAGGGCACAGACAGTTCTGCCCGAATATGAAGATGGTGCGTCTGGAAGGTGTGAAGGAAGCACTTGAGACCATGCAGCCGGAGGTCAATCTGGATGAGGAGATGCGCCAGAAAGCGGCACTTCCACTGGAGAAGATGCTGAAGCTGGCAGCGCAGTAAGCCAGGGGGACAGGTAAAGTGGCTTTTTTAGTGTCCCGGATGGCTCTAGTAAAAAAAGAAAATAATTAAGAGAAAGACTTCGTATCTGATGTAGGATGCGAAGTCTTTGTTAGTATATCAAAGTATATAAGAGAAGTTGTTAGTGGCAGATTCTGTAGATGAGTTATTAAAATCAATAAAACAATTAAAATGATGGTTTGGAAAGATGAAAAAACAATTATTTTAATTGTTTTTTGTTCACAAATAATAGAGGTTGTGATTTAATAAAGAAAAAGACGGGAATCATAAAACCAGAAGGTGAGATTGTGAAAGAAAGACTATTCATAACACCAGAATATACAACAGCAAAGGAAATCAAGAAAATCCGGAAAGCAGAGATAAGATGAAACTGATACTGAAAGATCTGGGACTGCATTTTACGATCCGATTATGATTATAGAGAAGACAGAAGGACGGATGGCGGAGGATGATTTTTGGATTCGTATAGAGAGGTAAATGAATGATAGAACTTTTTGGGCAGAACATCAGGACAAATAGGCGTCAGTCGTCAAAAGGAAATCAGTTAAAATGGGAGAATGATGGGATCTGGTACAAAGCCGATTATACAGGATATGAAGGACTGGCAGATTATAACTTTAGAGAGGTTGTTTCATAATTTTTTCGGAGAAGTCTGTATAATGGAGAAGGTTCAGCCCAAAACAATATGTAATGCATTCGATGAACAATTAGATATTTCCGAATCTTTATATAAAATGAATCTAAAAGTTCCGTTTTACAAAAAAAAGACGTGACAGAATTGCTTGAAAACGCAGAAGGCTATTCAGATGAGATACGAAAAACGGGGGGGAAACGATTATATTTGCACAAATGCGGAAATATCCTTATTTGTTTTCGAAGACGTAGAGAAGTATAATGGGGAAAGAACGGTAGAAATAAGTAATTGTTAAGGAATAAAGGAGAAGATAAAAATTATGATAAATGAAAGAATCGAAATCTGGAAAAAAGAAGAGTATCATTATCCGGCAGCACATGGCTTTATACCGGTGATGTTCAGCTATATTCATGAGGATGAAAAGAAGCATCCGGCAATGATCATCGCACCGGGCGGCGCATACCGGGAAGTATCCCCATCTGAAGCGCACCTGCCGGCAATGGAATTCTATGGTGCAGGGTACAATGTATTCGTTCTGGAATATACGATTAATCAGTTAGATGAAGCACCGCTGAAGATGCAGCCGTTACACGATATCTCAAGAGCAATCCGCATGATTCGTTCACGTGCAGAGGAATTCCATATCAGACCAGACAGAATCGCAGTCTGCGGATTCTCAGCAGGAGCACATCTGTGTGGAAGCCTTTGTGTACATAATAAAGATGTGGAAGATCCGGAAGAAGCATACCAGAACGTATCCAACCGCCCAGATGCGGCGATTCTGTCTTATCCGGTCATCACTTCAGGAAAATATGCACACAGAGATTCATTTGTCGCACTGTTTGGAAAAGAGCCGTCTGAGCAGGAACTGGACTATATGTCGCTGGAAAATCATGTGACAAAAGATACACCGCCATGTTTCCTGTGGCAGACCGTAACAGATCAGACAGTTCCGGTGGAGAACAGTTATCTCTTTGCACAGGCTTGTGCACAGGCTGGTGTACCATTTGCACAGCATGTATTTTCAGAAGGAATCCATGGACTATCTGTGGCAACCGAAGAGTGGTTAGAGCAGAATATAGGACAGGAAGAAGGAAAAAGATATACACAGGAACAGGTGCAGATGCTTGCAGAGGCAATCGAGGCCGGCGAGACTCCATTTCCAAAGGAAAAAGGAGAGGAACTTCTGGTGAAGTTCGGTATCGGACGTAAAAAGCCGGCAAGATGGACGGAAAAGCAGAAAGAGGGAATCCGCAAAACGCTGAAAGAAGTACAGAGCTGGACGCAGCTTGCAGAAGTGTGGATGGAGAAATATCTGAAAGTGGAATAGAGGAGAATAAGGGTACAGGCATTTCAAAACAGTGTGGCAATCGAATCTATAAACTGGAAATTACTTGTAGTACTAAATTGATAATTGTATAATAGTGAGAAAAGAAGGAACAAGAAATTAATATAGGATGAGAGATAAAATGGAGTTATACAATGGATGCCCGGAAGACACATCCGGACGAACAGAAAAAGAAATAAAAGTTTACGATATACTGGACAGTCTGCATATCCCCTACATCAGAGCGGATCACGAAGCGGTCATGACAATGGAAGCCTGTGAAGAGATTGATAAAGCGCTGGGAATGGAGATCTGTAAGAATCTGTTCTTATGTAACCGGAAGAAAACATCATATTATCTACTTTTGATGCCAGGAAACAAAGCGCTCAAGACAAAAGAAACTGTCACAGCAGATCCCGACCACGAGACTATCCTTTGCATCGGGAGAAGACATGGAAACATATCTGAATGTAACGCCGGGCTCAGCTACTGTCATGGGACTGATCTTTGATCCGGAGAATAAAGTGCAGCTTCTAGTGGATGAGGAACTTCTGGAACAGGAAGAATTCGGATGTCATCCATGTGTGAACACTTCCAGTATCAAGATGAAGACAGAGGATGTATTTGATAAATTTCTGAAAGAAATCCATCATGATTATATTACGGTGAAGCTTTCGGATGGAAATGAACAGGAGTAATAAAAATGGATAAACAAGAATTGGCACTGGTGGTCATCGACCGCCTGAAAAAAGAATACCCGGATGCGGACTGTACGCTGGATTATGACGATGCGTGGAAACTGCTGGTCAGTGTACGTCTGGCAGCACAGTGCACGGATGCGAGAGTCAATGTAGTAGTAGAAGGCTTATATGCAAAGTACCCGGATGTCAACGCACTGGCAGAAGCAACACCGGAAGAGATTGAAGAAATCGTAAGACCATGTGGACTTGGAAAGAGTAAGGCGAGAGATATCAGTGCCTGTATGCGTATACTCCGTGATGAATATGGTGGAAAAGTTCCGGATGATTTTAATAAATTGTTGAAATTCCGGGAGTCGGAAGAAAGAGTGCGAACCTGATCATGGGGGATGTGTTCGGCAAACCGGCGATTGTTACGGATACGCATTGCATCAGACTCTGTAACCGGATCGGTCTGGTAGATGGAATCAAGGAACCGAAGAAAGTTGAGATGGAACTTTGGAAGATTATCCCGCCGGAAGAAGGCAGTGATTTCTGCCACAGGCTGGTATATCACGGAAGAGACGTCTGTACAGCGAGGACGAAGCCGCATTGTGAGAAATGCTGTCTGGCAGATATCTGTGGAAAACATATTTAAGTAAACGTATTTATGAAAATAAAGCTTGCGTAAGTAAAATGAAATTCATATAATAGTCTTAGAGACGAGGGAGTAGCATAGGAAATGTGTTACTCTCTTTTTTAGCAGGAAAGGATGGAGGATTATGGCAGACGTAGTAAGTATATTAGACGAATTACAAAACAAAGCATTAAAAGACGAAAAGTTAAAACAACAGCTTCTCGCAACCAGAACAGAAGAAGACCCGCTATCTGCCTTCTGCAAGACCTGCCGGAATCTTGGTTACGAATTGTATGAAATGGAATTAATTGCGGCAGGAGAAGAATTCCATGCCGCAATGAAAAGAAGCACCAATGGTGGAGGGGAAAATTCACCGATGATCAAGGATGAAGATGATTTTTATGAGTTATTCTTTGCAAATCTGGAGGAAATGTAAGATTACCCGAGGATTTTCTTCATATCTTCCTCCACAGTACTGATCTTCTGGATATTATAATTCTCAACCAGTATCTTCCACACATTTTCAGAGACAAATGCCGGAAGCGTTGGACCAAGCAGAATATTTTTTACGCCGAGAGACAATAACGTAAGCAGGATACATACGGCCTTCTGCTCATACCAGGAAAGAACCAGGGTGAGTGGAAGGTCGTTTACGGTGCAGTCAAAGACTTCCGCAAGCGTAAGAGCAACTTTAATGGCGCTATAGGCATCATTACATTGTCCCATATCCAGAATTCTTGGAATACCGTCAATAGAACCAAGATCCAGGTCATTCAACCGGTATTTTCCGCAGGCAAGAGTCAGAATCAAGGTGTCCATAGGTGCAGCTTTGGCGAAATCCGTATAATAGCTGCGTCCTGGAGCGGCACCGTCGCATCCGCCGACCAGAAAGATATGGCGGATCTTGCCGGCCTTTATAAGTTCCACGATATGTCCGGCATTAGAAAGGACAGCATTGTGGGCGAATCCGGTTGTGACTGTAGACCCGCCGTTGATTCCGGTCATCGGATGATCTTCCGGATATCCCTTGCATTCCAGAGCTTTCTCAATAACCGGAGTGAAATCTTTGTCCTCTCCGATATGCACCAGATCCGGATATGACACGATGGAGGTGGTAAATACCCGGTCGCAGTAACTCTGACGGACCGGCATCAGACAGTTGGTAGTAAATAAAATAGGTGCCGGAATGTTGTGAAATTCCGACTGCTGACTCTGCCAGGCAGTTCCAAAGTTTCCTTTTAAATGAGAATATTTCTTTAATTCCGGATATCCATGTGCCGGAAGCATCTCACTGTGGGTGTAGATATTGATTCCTTTTCCTTCCGTCTGCTTTAATAACAGTTCCATATCATGAAGATCATGTCCGCTGACAACGATGAAAGGCCCCTTTTCGATGGTCAGTGGAACTTCTGTCGGTACCGGATTGCCATAAGTGCCGGAGTTTGCATGATCCAGAAGCTCCATGCAGCGAAAATTGATCTCGCCCGTTTTTAATACGAGTGCAAGTAATTCGTCACTGCTCTTTTCCGAAGCAATGGCTTCGAGCCCTTCATAGAAGAAATCAAGGACATTTTTGTCTACATAATCCAACGCATAAGCATGATAGGCATAAGCAGCCATACCGCGCAGCCCGAAAAGGATCAGAGACTTTAAAGACCGGATATCTTCCTGATCTTCCCAGATATGGCGGACATCATAATTCATGATATCCGGATAGATCCGGTCCTTTTCAACATTTACTTCGTGAATAAGTTTGATGATCGTATCATTGAAAAAATTAACATTGGTAATGGTGGTGAATAACCCTTTTAAGATAAGTTCATCCGCATGTTCGAAAGAAGCATCCGGATTCAGGGCAAGCTTTTTACGCACGGCACGTGACAGGCCGATCAGTGCACCAGTAAGCTCATCCTGATAATTAGCGGTGTCACTTTTCTTCCCACAGACACCGGCACGCCCTTCACATCCGGAATTATGAGCGGTCTGTTGACACTGGAAACAAAACATTTCTTCCATAATAAATACCTTCCTTGTTATATATTTATGACAGAATTAGTATGTTCCCACTGAATAAAAAATATGCAGGGAAACTATCTCTGCATAGATTTAAAAGAATCGAAAAGTTCCATGTCATCGGCTTTCAACTTGACATTGGTACAATATTTTTTTCCTTCCGGTGTGGTCACATTGATCTCAATGATCGTTCCTTCCACCAACGCATCCTGTGATACTGCGCGTAAAAACATCGGAAATTTTGGGTGGTTGGCACGAAAACGATCCATACCTGATTTTATCTTCTGCATCATGGTGATCTGACGGAAATCCATGTGTTTATCCTCCTTTATTTCAGAAACTGAAACAATTATACTGAAAAAGAATCGGAAAGTCAAAAGGATTTCTCCATGAAAGAGGGGATTGTAAAGATAGGATGAAAGATAGAGACAAATGTGATAAGATAGTAAAACATAGTGGGTGTGGGAAAGTCTGCGGATCAAAAAAGTAATGAGTAGAAAAGAAACGGACAAAAAAAGACAGAATGTAAGGAGTCGGGGCAGAATGAGTAAGGCAATCAAAGAAGCAGAAAAGATACTGAAACAATACTACGGCTATGATCATTTCCGGGAGGGACAGATCCCTGTGATAGAAGCGGTACTGGAAGGCAGGGATGTGCTTGGAATCATGCCGACCGGAGCGGGAAAGTCGGTATGTTATCAGGTGCCGGCACTTATGATGGAAGGAATTACGATTGTGATTTCGCCGCTGATTTCACTTATGAAGGATCAGGTGGGAACGCTGAACCAGATGGGTGTCCATGCAGCTTTCTTAAATAGTTCCCTGACTGCAGGACAGTATTACAAAGCACTGCAGCTTGCAAAGCAGGGAAGATACAAGATCATATACGTGGCACCGGAACGGTTGGAAACCGAGAGCTTTCTGGATTTTGCACTCTCTGAGCAGGTGCAGATATCTTTTGTAGCGGTAGATGAGGCGCACTGCGTATCGCAGTGGGGACAGGATTTCCGTCCGGGTTATCTCAAGATCCTGGATTTTCTGGACCGCCTGCCATACCGCCCGGTGGTCGGTGCATATACGGCGACAGCGACGGCAGAAGTAAGAGAAGACATCCTTGATATCTTAAGGCTTCAGAATCCATATGTGGAAACAACCGGGTTCGATCGTGGAAATCTTTTCTTTGCAGTGAAGAAGCCTGTGGATAAGTATAAGGAACTGGTCAGTTATCTGAAGGAAAAAGGATACGATACATCCGGTGACAGCGGAATTATATATTGCCTGACGAGAAAGAGCGTGGAACAGGTAAGCTTTGATCTGAGAAATGAAGGATTTTCCGTGACCAGATATCATGCCGGACTATCGGATGAGGAACGGAAGGAAAATCAGGAGAATTTTATATACGGAAAGCGGCAGATCATGGTGGCGACAAATGCATTCGGAATGGGAATCGACAAGCCGGATGTACGTTTTGTGATTCATTATAATATGCCGAAAAATATGGAAAGCTATTATCAGGAGGCCGGACGTGCAGGAAGAGACGGGGAGCCGTCAGAATGCATTCTTTATTATGAGCCGAAGGATGTAAGGACGAACCGTCTGTTTATTGAAATGGAGAAGAGAACAGTGAGTTGGCTGAAGAAACGCGCAAAATCGTAAAAGAACGGGATCTGGACCGTCTGAAACAGATGACATTTTACTGTTTTACATCAGAATGCTTAAGACAATATATCTTGAATTATTTTGGAGAAAAGGGCAGTTCTTATTGCGGAAACTGTCTGAACTGCCAGACACAGTTTGAAGAGGTAGATATCACATTGGAGGCGAATACAATCCTGCGGTGTCTGGATGCACTGGACTGGAATTACGGGGCAGCGACGGTGATCGATATTGTGCACGGCGGAAAGAGTCAGAAGATCCTGGGCAAGAATCTGGATAAGAATCCGGAATATGCAGTGTTAAGTGAGCGGACGGTTCCGAGATTACGACAGATATTAAGGGAATTACAGTTCCGTGAATATGTGGAAGAAAAGGGCGAACAATATCCGGTGATCTGTCTGACACCGGAAGGGAAAGCATTTATGAAAACGGAAGAACCGCTGATCATGAAGCTTCCGAAAGAAGAGTCAGAAAAGAAATCTGAATCAAAAGAGAAAAAGAACAGACGCAAAAAAGGCGCAGTGGCAGCGGAACTTTCAGAAAAAGATGCAGAATTATTCGAAAGCTTACGGGAACTCAGACGTGAGATCGCATCGGAAGAAAAGGTACCGCCGTATATGGTATTTGCAGACAAGACGCTTGCCGGTATGTGTGTAATGCGTCCGGCGACACGGGATGAGATGTTGGAAGTATCGGGTGTCGGAGAGCATAAACTGAAAAAGTATGGAGATAGATTCTTAGAAATTCTCAGAAAGGGATAATAGATATGGCAAAAAGAAAATATATGCAGTAAGAAAAGGACATAAGACAGGATTATTTGAGACCTGGGCAGAGTGTCAGAAAGCGACGTCCGGATACTCCGGAGCAGAGTTCAGAGGCTTCACAGACAGAGAAGAAGCGATGGCATTCTTGCAAATGTCAACTACTGCAAATGTATCTAAGGATAAAGAAAAAGAAGCAGCAGGAATTGTTGAAGTGCCGGAAAATATGGTGATTGCCTATGTGGACGGAAGCTTTGAAAAAAGCATCGGAAGATATGCATTTGGCTGTGTGATCCTGACACCGGCCGGAGAAGAATTCAGAAAATCCGGAAGCGGCTGTGATCCGGAAGGCGTAAAGATCCGGAACGTTGCAGGAGAAATGCTCGGCGCGATGAATGCAGTGCAATGGGCGAAAGAGCATGAGTATCCGGCAGTAGAGATCCGCTATGATTACGAAGGTGTGGAAAAATGGGTGACAGGCGTGTGGCGGGCCAAGACACCGCTTACCAGCAAGTATGCGGCGCATATGCAGGAAGCAGCAGAGCAGATAAAGATATCTTTCTGCAAAGTCGCAGCGCATACAGGAAATCATTATAACGAAGAAGCGGATCAGCTTGCGAAAAGTGCGTTGCTTCGTACGGATGAAAATGTGAGTATATAGAGGAAGCAGATGCAGTTTACATGAAGATGTGAACTGCATTTTCAGCAAAAATACATACAGAATTCATAAAGTGTTAATACAATATTGGCATATTCTGGTGTATACTAAATACAAATAATAGATAAAATCAGAATGTAACAGTAGAATGCAGCTGATAAGGAGGAACTCTATGAAAAAACGACAGGCGAAAACGAAAACTGCAGGAAGAAGCCTGTGATTATGAAATAGAACGTACACCGACAACCAGATACGAGCCGGATTATGAGGAAGGCCTGACATCGGCGCAGGCAGAAGAACACAGGCGTGACGGGTGGGGCAACATATCAGTCGATCCTCCGGCGCAGACAACGGAAGAGATCATTAAAGAAAATGTATTTACATATTTCAATCTGATCTTTCTGGTTCTGGCGATTCTTCTGGTGATTGTGGGCTCGTTCCGTAATCTGACATTCCTTCCGGTTATCATTTTTAATACACTGATCGGTATCATACAGGAAATCCGCTCCAAAAAGACACTGGAAAAATTAAATATGCTAAATGCACCACATGCAACAGTGGTCAGAGACGGAAAGACTTCAAGGGTCAATTCGGAGAGTCTAGTTCTGGATGATATTGTAATCTTTAAAGCAGGAAATCAGGTTTGTGCTGATGCAGAAGTGGTACATGGAAGTGTGCAGGTCAATGAATCTCTTTTGACAGGAGAATCAGATGAGATTACCAAGAATCCGGGAGATCATCTGATGTCGGGAAGTTTTATTGTGGCAGGAGAATGTCATGCAAGACTGGACGCAGTAGGTGTGGATTCCTACATTTCCAAACTGACACTGGAAGCAAAAGCAATGCAGAAGGGTGAGCAGTCAGAAATGATCCGTTCACTTGACAAACTGGTAAAATTTGTCGGCATCGCATTGATCCCGATCGGAATTATACTGTTCGTGCAGAGCTTCTTCTTTAACGGAGATCCATTCCGAAGCAGTATTACTTCTATGGTGGCGGCTGTGATCGGTATGATTCCGGAAGGGTTATACCTTCTTGCGAGTGTAGCAATGGCAGTCAGTGCAATGCGTCTGGCAAAACAGAAGGTTTTACTTCATGATATGAAGAGTATTGAGACCCTCGCAAGAGTGAATGTGCTTTGCGTTGATAAGACCGGAACGATTACAGAGACAAACATGAGTGTAAAAGATGTGGTTCCGACATCCAATTATAAAAAAGATGAAATGCCGGAACTTCCGAAAATGCTTGGTGATTTTGCGAAAGCAATGAGCAGTGATAACATCACTATGGAGGCATTAAAAGAATATTTCAAAGAAGGAACGGGAAAGAAGGCCGAGTCTGTAACTCCGTTTACATCTGCAACCAAATACAGTGGTGTCACATACGAAGAGGAAGTGCGTGTACTTGGAGCACCGGAATTCGTGCTGCGAGATGATTTTGATGAATATAAAGAAGAGATTGAAGTCTATGCGGGGAAAGGAAACCGTGTACTGGTATTCGGTATTTACGATGGAGAACTAGATGGAAAAGCACTGACCGGAAAAGTCACACCGCTTGGTTATGTTCTCCTTGCCAACCAATCCGGAAAGAAGCACCGGAGACATTTGCTTACTTTGCAGAACAGGGTGTAGAAGTGAAAGTCATATCCGGCGATAATCCCCTGACCGTTTCTGAAGTGGCAAAAGAAGCCGGAATTGCAAATGCAGACCGTTATGTCGATGCGGCGACACTTCACAGTGATGCAGAGATTGCAGATGCGGTTGCCAGTTATACAGTATTCGGACGCGTGACACCGGATCAGAAACGTAAATTCGTACACGCTCTCAAAGATCAGGGAAAGACAGTAGCGATGACCGGAGACGGTGTCAATGATGTACTGGCATTGAAAGATGCCGACTGCAGTGTAGCCATGGCATCCGGAAGTGACGCGGCAGTACAGGCTTCGCAGGTGGTATTACTGGAGTCCAACTTTGCATGTATGCCGTCGGTAGTAATGGAAGGAAGACGGGTGGTTAATAACATCCAGCGTTCAGCCAGTCTGTTCCTGGTGAAGAATATCTTCTCCTTCCTGTTGTCTTTATTCTCCGTAGTGCTGATGATCACCTATCCGATGGAACCATCCCAGATATCGCTGATCAGCATGTTTACGATCGGAGTACCTGGATTCTTCCTGCGTTCCAGCCGAATAAAGAAAGAATCCAGGGACACTTCCTGAGCAATGTATTCCTGAAGCATTGCCGGCGGGCCTGACCGATGTACTGATGGTCGGCGCACTGGTCGTATTCGGTAAGTCATTTGATGTAAATACTACAGATATCTCGACAGCAGCAACGATGTTGCTTCTGATCGTAGGATTCATCATCCTGTTCAATATCTGTAAACCGGTCAATATCTTCCGCGGTGTAGTCTGGGGAGGATGCCTGACCGGCTGTATCTTATGTATCATCTTCCTGCCGAAATTATTCGCAATTACGGGAATGTCAACGAAGTGTATCATGTTATTCGTAGTATTCTCGATTGCAACCGAGGCAGTACTGCGATACCTGACACTTCTGGTGAAAGGATTGCAGAAAGGATATCGGAAGATAAGGCATAGAGAAGAAGGGATTTAATTCAGGAAGGCTGTGGATACCCGAACCGGAATAAAGCTTGAAAAGGTGTTCCTGTTCAGGTTCCATCGGCGGGTCAATTCTAAAGGGGCAAAATTCTGCTAAAAGCAGGCTTTCAAATTTGAAACTCGGCATACGCCTCAGACAGTCAAATTTTGAAAACTTAACGCAGAATTTTGCC
>ENA-OQCN01001227-OQCN01001227.1-human-gut-metagenome-genome-assembly--contig:-NODE-1227-length-12860-cov-2.834996_pt1 | contig 12860 bp, 15 predicted proteins | sample MGYA00242497_ERZ504576 | MGnify/ENA primary metagenome ERZ504576 (study PRJEB26092, sample SAMD00036296) | human gut metagenome | host: Homo sapiens | study: EMG produced TPA metagenomics assembly of...
TATCTTTACGAGAAATCCAAAGCACTGGTATCTATGGGAATGCCCATGTCTGTGCTGAAAGAAGATAAAATTTTTGACCGGGTAATTTCCATTAAATACGATGTGGAAAATGACCGGCTGGACAAATTTGATGATTACAAAAAGGCAATCGACAAGTTCTATGACGACGTGATTGCACGCAATGCATAATGGAGGGAAAAACGATGGCAATTGAATATTTGGGATTAAACAGTGTCAACGGCCCCTTCGTCGTGCTGGAGGGTGTCAAGGGCGCGGCTTATGATGAGATCGTGGAGATCGTTGCAGACGGTAAGGAAAAAAAGCTTGGCCGTATCGTTGCCTGCTATGAGGATAAGGCGATGATTCAGGTATTCGAGGGTTCTGAGAACATGTCTTTGACTAACACTCATACCCGCCTGACCGGTCATCCAATGGAGTTAGCGCTTTCACCAGATATTTTGGGACGTACCTTTGATGGTATCGGCCGTCCAATTGATGGACTGGGTCCTGTCAACGCCGAAATTAAGCGTGATGTAACGGACTGCCGTTAAACCCAGTAACGAGAGAGTATCCGCGTAACTATATTCGTACAGGTATCTCTGCAATCGATGGACTGACCACGCTGATTCGTGGACAGAAGCTGCCGATCTTCTCTGGAAATGGTATGCCGCATGATAAGCTGGCAGCACAGATTGTAAAGCAGGCATCACTTGGTGATAATTCCGATGAAAAGTTTGCTATCGTATTTGCTGCTATGGGTGTTAAGTATGATGTTGCTGAGTTCTTCCGCAAAACATTTGAGGAGAGCGGCGTAAGTGAACATGTTACTATGTTTGTAAACTTAGCAAATGATCCTGTTGTAGAGCGTCTGATCACACCTCGTATGGCGCTGACAGCAGCAGAGTATCTGGCTTTTGAGCAGCATATGCATATCCTTGTTATTTTAACAGATATGACTTCCTTTGCAGAGGCTCTTCGTGAGGTTTCCTCTTCAAAGGGCGAGATTCCTTCTCGTAAAGGTTATCCGGGTTATCTGTATTCTGAGCTTGCTACTATCTATGAGCGTGCTGGTATTGTGCGCGGAATCAATGGTTCAGTTACACAGATTCCGATTCTGACTATGCCAAACGATGATATTACCCACCCAATCCCAGACTTGACAGGTTATATCACAGAGGGTCAGATTGTTCTTGACAGAAGCCTTTTTGGAAACAATATTTACCCGCCGATCAGCGTATTGCCGTCTCTGTCACGTTTGATGAAGGATGGTATCGGTGAAGGCTATACAAGAGCAGATCACCAGTCTGTTGCAAACCAGCTGTTCTCCTGTTATGCAAAGGTAGGAGATGCCAGAAATTTAGCAAGTGTTATCGGTGAGGATGAGCTTTCTGATCTTGACAAGAAGTATCTGGAATTTGGTAAGGCATTTGAGGGTCATTTTGTAGGACAGGGTGATCAGGAAAACAGAAGCATCATTGATACGCTTGAAATTGGCTGGGATCTGCTTCGTATGCTTCCTAGAGAAGAACTCGACCGTATTGACACCAAGATTCTTGATGTTTATTACGATAAAAAGGATGCAGATACAGACAGTGACAAAAAGCAGGCATAAGCTGTAGAGAGGAAGGCGCTATGAATATTAATATGTTCCTACAAAGGGAAATCTGATCGCAGCCAAGAACTCGTTAGCGCTTGCCAGACAGGGTTATGACCTGATGGACAAAAAGAGAAACATCCTGGTGCGAGAAATGATGGATCTTGTGGATCAGGCGTCCACCATTCAGACTGAAATTGATACGACTTTCCGTGCAGCATATGAAGCGCTGCAGCAGGCCAATATCGAGATGGGTATTCATATGGTGCAGGATATCGCGAAGACAGTTCCAGTGGAAAACACTGTAAAGATCAAGACGCGAAGCATAATGGGTACTGAAATTCCGCTTGTGGAGTATGATAAAGAGGCCAGCGAAGGAACGCCGAATTATGCGTTCTACAGCACCAGAGTCAGCCTGGATGAGCGCAAATGGCATTCAATCGTGTTAAAGAGCTAACCATTAAGCTTTCCACGATAGAGACGTCAGCGATCCGTCTGGCAACAAACATTAAAAAGACGCAGAAACGTGCAAATGCGTTAAAGAATATCACGATTCCGACCTACGAAGCAATTGTAAAGAATATTACCAATGCGCTTGAAGAGAAGGAGCGTGAGGAGTTCACGAGACTAAAGGTAATTAAAGAGAGAATATCTTAAATTAAAACCCCGGCAGTGTTTGGCTGCCGGGGTTTTTTGGACAGGCGGTAGCTCTTTTACTGTCCCGGGTGGCTTTCAGGTGATTGACAAAACAAATTCTATATGCTACTATAACACAGTGCTAATACGTTAGCATAATAAAGCAGCTGCAGCGTTCTGCGGCCAAGAAAAGGAGATTATTATTATGAGAAAAATCGTGGCAGCAGCACTTGCTGTAGGAATGGCAGCAATGACCGTAACAGGATGTTCTAGTTCAAAGAGTGAGTCAAAGGAGACGACAAAGGCAACTGCTGAGGTATCAAAGGAAACTCAAAAAGAAACAGAAAAAGCAACAGAAAAAGAGACAGAGAAGGATACTGAGGCTGTATCTACAGAAGAAAAGACTAAGGAAGCATCTTCTAAGGCAGACGAAGCAGATACAGAAAAGGCAAAATCAGATGAGGCAGAGAGTGAATCCACAGATGATAAGAAGACCTTTACAGTAGGATTTGATGCAGAGTTTCCTCCGTATGGATATCGCGATGAGAGCGGAGAGTATGTTGGTTTTGATCTTGATTTAGCGGCAGAGGTTTGTGACAGACAGGGCTGGGAGTTAGTAAAGCAGCCAATTGACTGGGATTCTAAGGATATGGAGCTGTCCACTGGTGCAATTGATTGTATCTGGAATGGATTCACTATGAATGGCCGCGAGGATGATTACACATGGTCTGATCCATATATTGATAACAGTCAGGTATTTGTTGTTGCAGCAGATTCAGGAATTGAAAATAAATCAGATTTAGCAGGAAAGGTAGTGGCCGTTCAGAAGGATTCTTCCGCACTGGCAGCACTTAATGACGAAGAAAATAAGGACAATATTGCACTTAGAGATTCATTCTCACAGCTTATTGAGTATGCTGATTATAATACAGCATTTATGGATCTTGAGCAGGGAGCAGTGGAGGCTGTTGCTATTGATATCGGCGTTGCACAGTATCAGATTGATAAAAGAGAAGAGGGCGCTTATGTAATGCTTGCAGGTGATGACAACAAGTTAGCATCTGAGCAGTATGCAGTTGGATTCAAAAAAGGAAATGAAGAGCTTCGCGATAAAGTTCAGGATACACTTGATGAGATGGTAAAGGATGGAACCTTTGCAGAGATTGCAGAAAAGTGGGGACTTACAGACAGTGTTTGCCTCGGAAAATAATACATAAGCTGGAAAGGCAACGACTATGGATATAATGGCAATGACAGCACAGCTTGCGGAAGGCTTTCTTGTGACTGTCCAAATATTTGTGCTTACGCTTTTGTTTTCTCTGCCGCTTGGCATGTTGGTGGCATTTGGGCGCATGTCCAGATGCAAAATAATAAAGCTGATTGCAAAGCTTTACATCTCTGTTATGAGAGGAACACCGTTGATGCTGCAGATTATCGTAGTATATTTTGCACCATATTATATGTTTCGTATGAAGATGGGACCTGGCTACCGTTTTCCGGCAGTTATAATCGCGTTTGTTGTCAATTATGCAGCATATTTTGCAGAAATTTATCGTTCTGGTATAGAATCCATGCCAAATGGACAGTACGAGGCAGCACAGGTGCTTGGTTACAACAAAGCGCAGACTTTCATTCGCATTATTCTGCCGCAGGTAATTAAACGAGTGCTTCCATCCATAACAAATGAGACTATTACACTTGTTAAAGATACATCGCTTGCATTTACGATTTCAATTGCAGAGATGTTCACTGTCGCCAAGCAAATTGGTGCAGCACAGACAAGCGTAATGCCGCTTTTGGCAGCAGGTATTTTCTATTATGTATTTAACCTGATTGTGGCAACAGTGATGGAGTATATCGAAAAACGGCTTTCGTATTATAGGTAGGTAAAAATATGGCAGTTCAAAATAATAAAGCGGAAGGCACAGTCCTTCTGGAGATGAAGCATGTAAAAAAGAGCTTTGACAAAAGTGGTGTTTTAAAAGATATTTCTCTGAAAGTGAGAGAAGGTCAGGTGGTTTCCATTATAGGACCGTCCGGTTCTGGAAAGTCTACATTGCTTCGCTGTGCAACGCTTCTTGAAAAGATGGATGCAGGAGAGTTGATTTATCTTGGTGAAAAGGCAGCGTGGGAGCAGGATGATAAAAAAGGGCAAAAGCGCTGTATCTACGCGCCAAAGGATAAGCTTAAGCAGATTCGTTCTTATTTCGGTCTTGTTTTCCAAAGCTTTAATCTTTTTCCGCATTACTCTGTTATGAAAAACATCATCGATGCGCCTGTATGTGTGAATCATGTGAGTAAAAATGAAGCAAAAGAGCGGGCCAAAAAGCTTCTTGCGCAGCTAGGGCTTTCTGATAAAGAAAATGCTATCCATGCCAGCTTTCCGGCGGTCAGCAGCAGCGAGTTTCAATAGCACGAGCACTTGCATTGCAGCCAAAGATTCTTTTCTTTGATGAACCAACTTCTGCACTAGACCCAGAGCTGACAGCAGAGGTGTTAAAGGTCATCCGCCAGTTAGCTCAAAATCATATGACAATGATTATTGTCACACATGAGATGCAGTTTGCAAAAGAAGTTTCCGATCACATCGTCTTTATGGAACAGGGAGTGATCGTGGAAGAAGGAACGCCAGATGAACTGTTTTCATCTGAAAATGCCCGCGTAAGAGAGTTTATCGGGAAGGTTAGTGCTTAATTTTACAGCAAAGCCCGAAGGCGAATGGATTTCGTAATCTTTTCATTGACAAGCTCACGTTTAAGGAGTACAATAGTTTATTGTATAAGATGGACTAATTTGTGATCATGGCGTGGGGCTGCGGCTTGAAATGGCGGTGAAACGACTGTGAGAACGAGAAATATACAGGAAGAGATGAGGACGCATGGAGCCAAAAGACAATATAATCTGGCCAAGTTTTAAAAGACAATTTAATACAGCAGTGTCCGGCGATAATACCGTGCGCAAGGCAGTTCCTTATCTGGATCGCTACCAGCAGGAACAGCTTGAGCGTCAGCAGGAGCGTCAGAAACGCTGGGAAAAACAGATTCACAAACGTGCAGTACAGAAGGAATTTGAAGAGCGCAGAAGAAGAGCAAATGCACTGACCTTTGCTGAGGCATCAGTAGTCGGTGTTTTGTGTGCTGTGCTTTTATTTGCATGTATTTTTTACGTAGGTCAGCAGGCAAAGTTAAACCAAAGCAATACAAAGCTTGCGTCATTGCAAAAAACATATGCTTCCCTTGTTGAGGACAATAACGCTAAAAGCAGTGAAATTGAAGGGTCAGTTGATTATGAGCGTATTTACGATTACGCAGTCAACGAGCTAGGCATGATGTATCCAGAAAAAGGACAGACTGTTACATATAAGAGAAATCCAGGCAGTTATGTAAAGCAGGGCGAAGAGATTCCGAGCAATTAAGAATGAATAATGCTTTGATTGGCATATTTAAGAAAAACCTCCATAAATATGAGATAGATATCATATTTATGGAGGCTTTTTATGTCTGCTGCTAATTTAAGAATGAACAACAAAAGAAATCAATATCGAAATCAATATCGAAATATGTATCACTTGATTTGCCGAGTCATTAGTATCTGCCTGTGTGCTCTTTTTTGCCTGTCTTTTGGCTGTACATCAAAAAAGGAAGAACGTCTGCAGGAGATTGATTTACAGTAGTGGATGATGATGAGATTCCAGAAGAATTAAAGACAATCATTGATCAGAAAAAAACAGGAGAGTTCAAACTGACCTATGCTGATCAGGATGAACTCTACATAGTGGTTGGTTATGGAAAACAGCTGACCGGCGGCTACAGCATTCAGTTTCCAGACGTATATCTGACAAAAGAGAATATTGTTGTAACAAGTGTATTGCTTGGTCCGGAAGGAGAAGAACCTGCGAATATCAGTTATCCATACGCGGTCATTAAAATCGAATATAGGCCAGAGCCAGTACTGTTCCAGTAAATTATAAAAACGGTGCTTATGACTTATGCCGCTTTGAAAAATTTACTGAAGCATTACTTTTCTGTTTCATAGTCTTTCATCAAATCCGTCAGGTAATTTTTGATCTCAATGAATTTAGGAATATAAATAAAGAAGTAACCGACACTCATTCCTGACAGGAAAATACAGAGCCAATAGGTCCAGTGGGAAATCTGAGTCAAAAGAATACATAAAAGACCTACGACCCACACGATGATCATACCCTGTTTTAAAGAAAGGTATGGACGGCGGTTTGTCACTTTCTTTTTTAAATACATCATGTAGACTGCACCAAGCGCTATGCCGGAAGCTGCAAGTAAAATGGTGATCCATGGGGAAAGCAGTTCTGGACGCTTAATCATCTTTACAAGTAATAGGCTGATATAGAAGCCTGTGCCAAAGCCGTAGATAAGCCACGGAAAAATGTTGTTGCGAAAAGGAGAATCCTTTTTCATGCTGAATTTCATATCATTGCCTTTCTGCGAATATTATTTTTAATTAAAATGATACCGTGCCTATGTATAAAAGTCAATAAGTGCTGCAAACAGGAAATCATTAAATTTTTGTAACTATCCAGTTGAAATCTATCGGCGAAGATGCTATACTTACAGAAGATTGTGAAAAAATAATCACACAAGCAATTAAAGGAGGTACTTCAATGTTAGTAACAGCTGAAGAGATGCTTAAGAAAGCAAAGGCCGGCAAGTATGCAGTAGGCCAGTTCAATATCAATAACCTGGAGTGGACCAAGGCAATCCTTGCAACCGCACAGGAACTGCAGAGCCGGTTATCCTTGGTGTTTCCGAGGGTGCTGGTAAGTATATGACCGGTTTCGGTACAGTAGCAGCTATGGTAAAGGCTATGATTGAGGAAATGAACATCACTGTTCCGGTTGCTCTGCATCTGGATCATGGAACCTATGAAGGATGCTATAAGTGCATCAAGGCTGGTTTCTCCTCCATCATGTTTGATGGTTCTCATCTGCCGATCGAAGAGAATATCGAGAAGACCAAGGAGCTTGTTGCTGTATGTAAGGGCATGGGAATGTCTCTTGAGGCAGAAGTTGGTTCTATCGGCGGCGAGGAAGATGGCGTTGTAGGTATGGGCGAGTGTGCAGATCCAGAAGAGTGCAAGAAAATTGCTGATCTTGGTGTAACCATGCTGGCAGCAGGTATCGGAAACATTCACGGTGTATATCCGGCTAACTGGAAGGGATTAAGCTTTGAGACACTGGCAGCAGTAAGCGAGAAGGTTGGCGATATGCCGCTTGTTCTTCACGGTGGTACAGGTATCCCGGCTGACATGATTAAGAAGGCAATCTCTCTGGGCGTTTCCAAGATCAATGTAAACACAGAGTGTCAGTTGTCCTTCGCAGCAGCTACTCGTGAGTATATCGAGGCTGGCAAGGATCAGAAGGGTAAGGGCTTTGACCCAAGAAAGCTGTTAGCACCAGGTGCTGAGGCAATCAAGGCTACCGTTAAGGAAAAGATGGAGCTGTTCGGTTCTGTAGGTAAGGCTTGAAACAAATAAGACAATTATCGTTCAGGTTTAGCGTGAAAAAGAGGAACATTTCACAAAAGTGAAACGATTCTGGAAAAACACTTGCTTTTCTGAATGAAAAGGTGTATTTTATTGTCATCAGTGATTGAAACAGACAATCACGACCTGACTGGAACAAGGGCGTTCTTATCTTAGTTGATAAGGGCGCTCTTTCTTTTACTTTATCATAGTAAAGTGGTCGATAATATATCAGTTCAGTCAGGTGGCTCTGCAGAATAGCTTAACAGAAGAAAAGGCAGCAGACAGAGCGTTATATCAGTATAGAATGAGAGGGTTGAAAACATGAGCGGCAGAATTACAGAGTTATTTAACAACAATGTTTTTACAGATGCTGAGATGAAGGCTCGTCTTCCGAAGAAGGTTTATAATGAAGTGAAGGCGTGCAAGCTGGATAAGGGATCTGCAGACATCGTTGCACAGGCAGTAAGAGACTGGGCAATTGAGAAAGGTGCAACACATTTTACACATGTATTTGAACCACTGACAATGCTTACTGCAGAGAAGCATGACTCCTTCGTTTCGCTTCCAGATGAAGATGGTAAGGTCATGATGGATTTTACCGGAAAAGAATTGTGTGAGTCCGAGCCAGATGGTTCATCCTTCCCGTCAGGTGGTATTCGTGATACCTCTCGCGCAAGATCTTACACTTCATGGGATATGACTTCACCGATTTACGTAAAGGAGGATGCAATTGGAACCATTCTTTGTATCCCGGCAGCATTCTGCTCATACACAGGTGAAGCGCTTGATGCAAAGACACCGCTTCTTCGTTCTATGGACGCAGTAAGTGAGCAGGGTGTCAGACTTCTTCGTCTGTTAGGAAACACTACATCTACAAAGGTGACTGCAGGTGTTGGACCTGAGCAGGAGTATTTCATTGTAGACAGAGATAAATATTTACAGAGAGATGACCTTGTATTTACAGGTCGTACACTGTTTGGCGCACCGGCTCCAAAGGGACAGGAGCTCGATGATCAGTATTTTGGTGTAATTCCGGAGCGTGTTGGTTCCTTTATGAAGGAGCTAAACGAAGAGCTGTGGAGATTTGGTATCACTGCAAAGACACAGCATAACGAGGTTGCGCCAGGACAGCATGAGGTTGCTCCGATTTTCTCTGTGACAAACGTTGCAGCAGACAGCAACCTGCTTTTAATGGATACCTTAAAGAAGGTTGCAACACGTCACGGTCTTGTATGTTTGCTTCATGAGAAGCCATTTGCAGGCGTAAATGGTTCTGGTAAGCACAACAACTGGTCTCTTTCCACAGATGATGGTATTAATCTGTTTAAGCCAAGCAAGAAGCCAGAGACTGATACTCGCTTCCAGTTAGTTGTTGGCTGCGTTATGAAGGCAGTGAAAAAGCATGCACTTCTTCTTCGTACCGCTGCTTCTAACCCAGGAAATGATCATCGTTTGGGTGCAAATGAGGCACCGCCAGCAATTATTTCTATCTTCTTAGGTGATCAGATTGGTGGTGTAGTTGATCAGATCATCGAAAAGGGATATGCAGATTCATCTATTCCAGCTGGAATGCTTGATCTTGGTGTAAAGGAGTGCCCGGCTGTTGATAAGGATCCGACCGACCGTAACCGTACATCACCATTTGCATTTACCGGAAACCGTTTTGAGTTTAGAATGGTTGCTTCATCCTGCAACGTTGCAGAGCCAAACATTGTATTAAATGCAATGATGGCAGAAGCATTCTCTGATGCAGCAGATGCAATTGAGGCAAAGCTTAGAGAAGGTAAGCACACAGATGTTGCTATTCGCGAAGTGACTGCAGAATTTATCCGTGAGAACAAGGATATCTACTTTAACGGAAACGGATATACTGATGAGTGGGTTGCAGAGGCCGAAAGACGTGGGCTTCCAAATGTAAAGACATGGGTTGACTCCATCAAGTCTGTTACAGAGCCAACGACAGTAGAGATGTATGAGAAGTTCCACATCTTAACAAAGAGAGAGCTTGAGGCTCGTGCAGAAGTCTTCTATGAGACATACAGCAAGACTTTAAATATTGAAGCAGGTACAATGATTGATATGGTAACAAAGAAGATCATTCCGGCTGTTATCAAGTATGAGAACAATCTGGCTGCATCTGTAAATACTATTAAGTCTGCATACGCAGCAGCAAACATCTCCACTCAGGAGGGTATGCTTCATGAGATTGCCGAGCTTCTTGGTGAAACATATAAGGCATTAAAGAAGTTAAGTGATGTTCACGCAAAGGCTGTTGCTATGGAAGGAAAAGAGCAGGCATTCTATTATAAGGATGTTGTAAAGGAAGCAATGGATGAGCTACGTGCACCAGTTGATAAGCTTGAGGTATTAGTAGAGCGCAAGGTATGGCCGATGCCAACATATGGCGATCTTCTGTTTGAAATCTAAAAACAAAAGTGATTGTGAATGTGCTTCTGAATACTTAATAAAATATAAAAGAATGCATAGCTGTCCGAAAATTCTTCGGACAGCTATCTTTTTTACTTGACAATCAATAGTAGATAAAGGTAGAATAAGTATATATGTGTACAGAAAGGCGTGGTTATTTCTATGGGGATAACGAATATTTTATTATTGGTATTAGGATATGTTCTACTGTTATTTAGTACAAAGCTAGTCAATGGAGGCGGAATTTCTATTATGAGAAAAGGACCGACATCCGATGCGCAGGAGCGAATTTTTTCCTGGTTTGCACTTAGCTTGATGCCATTTTTAAGCATAGCAATCTCAGGTGGTGTATTAGGTCTTGGAAACATGGTATTTACAGCAGCGCTGACAGCTGGTGTACTGCAGCTTCTTTTGATCTATGGAATGCTTGGAATCACTGGAACGTACCGTCTCGCAGGCAATGCACTTCGCGATCTTGTGCTTCTTCTTGTTTGCGTTGTGATTCTGATTGTTTGTACTAACTACACCTGGAGTAAAGGTCATCCAGCAAGCACGATCTCTAGGGGAATGGGTCTTTTTCTTTGTGTTATTGCAGTAGCGTTTACTGTGTGGATGCTTCCTTATTTTATGGGAAAAAACCGTAAGCTTCAGCGCCGTCCTGATACGGATTTTGTTCCGGCAATTGTGTTTACACTTGTGGGACTTGCACTGGCAGGTCTTGGCGGTGTTCTTCTTATGAATAATACGGCAGCGCTTACCCATGCGCTGAACATAGAGCAGGGTGTGCTTGGTGTTGCTGTGATCGGCGTAGGCCTTGTACTTCCAGAGTATGTGCGTGTAGCAAGAAAGTACTGGATGAACACACAAAAACCAGTATCAATGCATTTGACACTTGCTACTGGAAATCTTGGATTATTGCTTATGATAGGTCTTAGTGCAGTAATTTCACCTATTATTGTTACATTTGCAGGTGCGTACCTGCTGCTTGCATGTGTGGTGGCGATTATCGTATTTGGTATTTTGTTCTACGTAGGCGGTGAAGTTGGAAAAATTAAGGCGCTCTTGTTTTTAGCTGGTTTTGCTCTTGTTTTTGTGCTTCTTATGAAGTTTAGCTTGCATTAAGCAACAAATTAGGAGAAAGAGAGGGAGAAGTTATGCTGTTTTCGGATATTACGGATTGTGAAATGCTAGTTTATCGATGTATTCAGGAAGCTGATAATGAAATTGGTCTGGTTGGCATCATGGATGAACTTGAAAAGAAATACCAGAAGGACTGGAAACGTTCAACGGTATGTACATTTATTGCACATTTGATTGAAAAAGGTTATGTAAATGGAAGAAGAGAAGGACGTGTGTTCTACTATTCTTCAGCAATCAATGATAAGAAGTTTTTGGAAGCACAGGTAAAGCAATTCATGAATTTCTGGTTTGACGGATCTCTCGAAGACTGGTGCAGTATGCATGTTTGGCTAAAGGAATTTCAAAGAAGAATGCAGCTGAGGTTGTAGCTGCGATAAAGGAGCTTGAAAAGAAGTAAGAAGATGCTGCAGAGTTCCCTGCGGCATCTTTCTCATTTATTGAGGTGAAAGGATCTGAAGAATTATGGAAAACCAGAATACACCATTGTGGGATGCCTCGCTTGACATCAATGAACGGTTAGACTGGCTGCTTGAGGCACTGAATCTGGATGAAAAATGCAGGATGTTCTCGACGCTTACACCAGAAGTGGCGCGTCTTGGAATCCGAAGTACTTATCTGGGTGAAGAAGCTGCTCATGGTGTGGAAGCAAAGCATGATCGAAGCGTAAACTGGGGAGCACCGAAGCCGACAACGACATTTCCACAGCCGTTTGGTATGAGTCAGACTTGGGATACTAAGCTTATGGAAAAATGGGGGCAGCTGTTGGAGATGAGGCACGAATCCTCTATTATCGAGAGGGTGAACATGGCGGTCTATGTCGTTGGGCACCGATGGCGGAGCCAGAGCGTGATCCACGTTTTGGAAGGACCGAAGAAGGATTTGGCGAAGATCCCCATTTGGGTGGTCAAATGGCATCTGCTTATATAAAGGGGATGCGTGGTGATAATCCTAACTATATAAAAACAGCAGCTACGCTTAAATATTTTACCGGTTATAATTCAGAAGATCGGCCACTTCGTGTATCAATTGATCCGCGCAGCTTTTATGAATATTATTTGGAGCCGTATCGCAGGTGCATCATAGAAGGCGGTGCGGAAGGCGTTATGACAGCAAGTAATGCAATCAATGGCACACCAGCACTTTTTGGCGATCATTTGCAGGAGGTACTTCGTAAAGAGTGGCGTTTTAGCGGTCATATCGTTGGAAATGAATGTTCGCTAGAAGAACTGTGTCAGGATGAGCGTTTTTCTGACAGGGAAAAGACAGCAGCGCTTGCAATAAAGGCAGGCGTGGATTGTTTTGCTGATGAGCCTGAGTTTGTGGAAGCAGCGGTGCGCGGTGCTTACGACAGAAATCTTCTTTCAATGCAGGACATTAATCAGGCGGTGCGCCGCAGCTTTGCGACAAGGATTCGTCTTGGTATGTTTAATAAAAAAGAAGATGATCCATTTGCAAATCCAGATGAATCACTTTTAGGCGGCAGTGATCATGCTGCTTTGTCACGTCAGGCTGGACGAGAGGCAATTGTACTTTTGAAAAATGAAGAACAGATATTGCCTAT
>ENA-OQCN01001228-OQCN01001228.1-human-gut-metagenome-genome-assembly--contig:-NODE-1228-length-12859-cov-1.929233_pt1 | contig 12859 bp, 15 predicted proteins | sample MGYA00242497_ERZ504576 | MGnify/ENA primary metagenome ERZ504576 (study PRJEB26092, sample SAMD00036296) | human gut metagenome | host: Homo sapiens | study: EMG produced TPA metagenomics assembly of...
CTCTGGTGTGCGCACCTGTCTTTATCTATATGAGGAAAAAACAGGTACATTAAAAAAGCTGACAGCAAAAAATTTTGACACGGCTTCTGTCTGTGTGTCAAATGAAGCACTTTTGATTCTTGGCAAAGAGTGGGAAAATTTGATTGATCAGACAGATTCAGTGCTTCTTTATGACATAAAAGAAAAGAAGCTTACAACACTTGTGGAGCAGAAAAATCTGATGATATCAAGAGCTGTTTTTGCAGATGGAAAGATTGTGATGACGGCAACTGATGGAAAGCCATATGGAGAAGGTCAGTATCATGATATTTATGAGTATGATGAAACGCTGAAAAAGCCTGTAAAGAAGGTACAGGCAAATTGTCTGCTTGGTGTAGATATTATGACAGACTGCCAGTACAGTCATGGTGAGAGTCTTGTTGTGGCAAATGATGGTACAATCTATGCAATTGCACAGCATGAATATAAGGATGGCATTATTTCTTATAAGAGAGAGGCAGATGGTTCATATGAAGAAAATGAAGCATGTGCATGGAATGGTCTTGTCTGTGAGATAGCATCAGGAAAAGGAAAACTTTCATTTGCTGCTATGCAGGCAAATGGCTTCTGCGAGATTTATGAGTATAAAGATGGTACTGTTACAAAGAAAACATCATTTAATGACGCATATACAGAGACTCACTTCATTTCAAAGGCAAAGCATATGCCATTCGTAAACAAGGATGGTGTGACAATTGATGGCTGGGTACTTGAGCCAAAGGATTACGATCCGTCAAAGAGTTATCCGGGAGTGTTAGAGATTCACGGCGGCCCAAGATGTACATATGGAGAAGTATTTTTCCATGAGATGCAGGTGTGGGCATCAAAGGGCTGGTTTGTCTTTTTCTGTAATCCGAGAGGATCCGAAGGGTATGGCGAAGTGTTTGCTGATTTAAGAGGCAAATATGGAACAATTGATTATGAGGATCTGATGGAATTTACAGATCATGTATTGGCTGCTTATCCGCAGATAGATATTGCAAAAATTGGTGCAGCAGGAGGATCCTACGGTGGCTTTATGTGTAACTGGATTGAAGGTCACACAGATCGTTTTGCAGCGATTGCGTCCCAGCGCTCTGTATCAAACTGGGTATCTGATTTTGGATGCAGTGAGATTGGTGTAACATTTGATCAGAATGAGATTTTGGCAACACCATGGAATGGTATGGAAAAAATGTGGGATTGTTCTCCGCTTAAATATGCCTGCAATGCAAAGACACCGATTTTATTTATTCATTCAATGAATGATTACAACTGTACGCTGGATCAGGGCATTCAGATGTTTACAGCAGTTAAATTTTATGGTGTGCCGGCGAGAATGTGTTTGTTTGAAGGCGAGAATCATGGACTTTCAAGAAATGGAAAGCCGCTTCACAGAATGCGCCATTTAAAAGAAATCACAGATTGGTTTGAAAAATACCTGACAAAAGAAAGGAAAAACTGATGGCAAAATATTTTGGAAAACGACTGGTAATCGGTTTAATCACATTATTTGCCCTTGCGACAATCACCTTTTTTCTGATGCATGCCATTCCGGGTTCTCCGTTTGCCGGAGAAACTAGCAAGCTTCCGGCAAATGTAAAGGAAAAGTTAGTTGAGCAGTATGGTCTTGATAAGCCTGTTACAGAGCAGTATGTAGCTATCTGCAAAATGCAGTAAAGGGCGATTTTGGAACATCATTAAACAGAAAAGGAAAGGCTGTATCTGACATCATTATGGCAGGTATTCCGTACACAGCAAGCCTTGGCTTGGCGGCCTTTTTTATCGCACTTGCTGTTGGAATTTTACTAGGAACAATTTCCGCTTTTTCAAAGCATCAGTGGGTAAATAATACAGTTGCTTTTATAGCAACAATTGGTGTCAGTGTGCCAAGCTTTTTGCTGGCGCTGCTTATGATGATTCTTTTCGGAGTGGTGCTTCATTGTCTTCCAATCGTAGGTTTGGGCACATGGCGTCATTATATTATGCCGGCAACGGCACTGGCGCTTTCTCCAATTGCGATGATTTCTCGTCTTACAAAAACGAGTTTGACTGAGGTTATGAAGCAGGATTATATGGTGCTTGCAAAAAGTAAGGGAACAGGACAAGTTATGGTTATCATTCGCCATGCGCTTAAAAATGCGCTTGTTCCAGTTGTCACATATGCAGGTCCGCTTCTTGCAACACTGTTAACTGGTTCATTTGTTGTAGAAACACTGTTTTCTGTTCCTGGAATCGGTGCAGAATTTGTAACAAGCGTAAGCAACCGTGATTATACAATGATTATGGCATTGACAATTTTCTATGGCGCATTTATCATTATCTGTAATATAGTTACCGATTTGATTACAGCGCTTATGGACCCGAGAATCCGCTTGAAGTAAGTTTACAGAAGGGAGAATTGAATTACTTATGGAAAAAATATTCTGTCAGGATATTGAAGATTCTGAGTTTGCGCGTCTTGATGATAGTGAAAAAGACTCCGAATTTGTGGCAGTGGAGAGCAAAACTTATTTTCAGGATGCCTGGGGTCGCTTTAAGAAAAATAAGCTGGCGTTAGTCAGCCTTGTTTTTATGGCAGTAGTCATTTTGTTTGCTGTTTTTGCACCAATGTTTTCACCATATACATATGATGGTCAGGATTTGACTTGCAGAAATGCACTTCCAAATGCGGCACACTGGTTTGGAACTGATAAATTTGGCCGCGATATTTTTGTACGTATTATGTACGGTGCAAGAATTTCATTGTCAGTTGGTTTTGCAGCGGCATTATTAAATCTTGTGATTGGTGTTGCTTATGGTGCCATTTGTGGTTATTTTGGCGGCAAGGTCGATATGATATTGATGCGTCTTGTTGATATTATTTATTCTGTTCCGACGCTTTTATATGTTATTTTAATTATGCTGATTTTTGGCTCCAATATATTCTCCATGCTGCTTGCTATTGGAATAAGCAGCTGGTTGGTATGGCGCGTCTTGTAAGAGGACAGATTTTGACATTGAAGGAGCAGGAGTACGCATTGGCTGCTTATGTAATCGGTGCAAGCAAGAAGCGTATTATGTTTAAGCATCTGATTGTAAATTGTATGGGACCGATTATTGTCAATACGACACTGATGGTGCCAAATGCTATTTTCACGGAAGCATTCCTTGCATTTGTCGGTATTGGAATCAGTATTCCGCAGGCAAGCTGGGGAACAATGGCAAATGATGCGCGTTCTCTGATTCAGAGTCAGCCTATTCAGATCATATGGCCAGTTCTTGCAATTTGTCTGACAATGCTTAGTCTGAATTTTATCGGCGATGGTTTAAGCGAAGCGCTTGATCCCAAGAAGAAGTAAGGGGGAATCATGGAAGAGAAGAAAACAATATTGGATGTAAAACATCTTAGGGTAGATTTTACTACTGATCAAGGAACAGTGCAGGCTGTTCGTGATGTAAGCTTTTCTGTAAAAGAGGGCGAGATTCTAGCATTGTCGGTGAGTCAGGATCAGGAAATCAGTTACGATGTATTCAGTTATGGGCCTTCTGGCACAAAATGGCTCTATAAATGAAGGCGAAATTGTGTTTAATGGTGAGTCAATTGCAAGAAAGGATTTTCCTGATAATCGTTCCTATGAGAAAAAAATGCGTGAGATTCGCGGAAATACAATGGCAATGATTTTTCAGGACCCTATGACATTTTTAAATCCAGTGTTAACTATTGGAAAGCAGATTCGTGAGACTCTTTTGAATCACAATCCGAAAATGACAAAGAAAGAAGCAAATGAACGTGCAATTGAGCTGATGCGTCAGGTCGGTATTCCAGCGCCAGAAAAACGTATCAATCAGTATCCGTTTGAATTTTCGGGCGGTATGAGACAACGTATCGTGATTGCAATTGCACTGGCAAATAAGCCAAAGCTTATTATTGCCGATGAGCCAACGACTGCGCTTGATGTTACGATTCAGGCACAGGTGCTTGAACTGATTCAGGAAATGAGCAGACAGACAGGAGCAGCTGTCATCATGATCACGCATGATCTTGGTGTCGTTGCCAGCCTTTGTGACCGCATAAATATCATGTATGGCGGACGACTGGCAGAGACAGGAACTGATCGTGAGATTTTTTACGAGCCGAATCATCCGTACACCAAGGGATTGTTAAATTGTATCAATAATCCAGAGGATGATGATAAGGAGCTTACGCCAATTCCAGGTTCACCGCCGGATTTATTAAAGCCGCCGGCAGGATGTCCGTTTGTGGATCGCTGCAGTGAGGCTATGAAGATTTGCAAGACAAAAATGCCAGTGGAGACAATTTTTAGTGACACACATAGAAGTGCCTGCTGGTTAAATGAAAAAAAGAACAGGGAGGAGACACAGCATGGAAATACAAAATGAAATAAAAAATACTGCAGATGATATGCGTGATGTGATCGTCTCTGTTGAGCATTTAAAGACATATTTTAATGCAGGAAAAACCTGGGGCAAAAAGCAGGTTGTAAAGGCTGTTGATGATGTGTCATTTCAGATTCATAAGGGTGAGACATATGGTCTTGTAGGTGAATCAGGCTGTGGAAAGTCTACTCTTGGAAGAACTATTGTAAAAATTAATGAACCGACAGATGGAAAAATTCTTGTAAATGGAGAAGATATCACACATCTTTCTGGACAGAAGCTAAAGAAATTTAGAAAGAATATTCAGTTGATTTTTCAGGATCCGTATGCATCATTAAATCCGCGAATGACAGTAGGTGAGATAATTCGTGAGCCTATGGTAATTCATCATATTTACCAGACGAGAAAAGAACAGGATGATCGTGTGGCAGAGCTCTTAAAGATTGTTGGTTTAAAACCAGATCATGTGCGCCGTTATCCTCATGAATTTTCAGGTGGACAGCGACAGCGTATTTCAATAGCAAGAACTTGGCGCTTAATCCAGAGTTTATCGTCTGTGATGAGCCGATTTCTGCACTTGATGTTTCTATTCAGGCGCAGATCATCAATCTGTTAAAGAATATCCAAAAAGAGCTTGGCATTGCATATCTTTTTATTGCGCATGATTTAAGCATGGTAAAGCATATCTCAGATCGCATTGGTGTTATGTATCTTGGTCATCTTGTTGAAGAGGGCGACAGTAAGGAATTATATGCAAATCCAATGCATCCATATACAAAAGCATTGTTAAGCGCTGTTCCGATTCCAGACCCGCTTGTTGGAAAATCAAGAAAGCGTATTATGCTTGAAGGAGAACTGCCAAGCCCTATTAATCCGCCAAGCGGCTGTCCATTTCGCACGCGCTGTCCGTATGCGAATGAGAAGTGTGCAAATGAGATGCCGAAGATGAAGGAGATTAATGGACGCAAGGTGGCATGCCACATGGTGGGATAATTGCGAAAGCTTTTGACCCTAGTATCATTATATATAAGGAGTAAGAATATGCAGATTCCATATGAAGAAGAGCTGTGTGCGCTTGCGGATGCGGTATGGGAGACCCCGGAACCAGGTTTTCACGAGTATAAAAGCAGTGCAGCACATGTTGAATTTTTAAAGAAGCATGGTTTTGAAGTAAAGACAGATGTTGCAAAGACTAAAACAGGCTATGAAGCAAGCTGGGGAAGCGGTCACCCTGTAATTGCCTTTTTAGGAGAATTTGATGCACTTTATGGCATGAACCAGAAGGCAGACTGCCCGTCATATCATCCAGAAGATCCAGACGGTATGGGACAAGGCTGCGGTCATCATATGCTTGGTGTGGGTGCAATTGCAGCAGGAATGGCTTACCGTGAAATGTTAAAGGAAAACGGCGGCAGCGGAACAGTAAAGATTTTTGGCTGCCCAGGTGAAGAGAGCGGTTCGGGAAAGGCTTATATGGCGCGTGACGGTGTGTTTGATGACTGTGATATCGCATTGACATGGCATCCGGCTAATTTCCACATGGTATGCACTGGAAGCAGCCAGAGCTGCATTCAGGCATGTTTCCGTTTTCATGGCGTATCTTCTCATGCAGCAGGTGCACCACATCTTGGAAGAAGTGCACTCGATGCAGTCGAGCTGATGGATGTGGGTGTAAACTATATGCGTGAGCATATGGAAGACAGTGACCGCGTTCACTATGCAATTACTAATACTGGAGGAAAGTCTCCGAATGTCGTACAGGCAGAGGCAGAGGTGCGCTATCTTATTCGTTCTGCAACAAATCCAAAGTGTAAGAAGCTTTATGAGCGTGTGGTTCGTATAGCACAGGGCGCAGCACTGATGACTGATACAAAACTTGAAGTGTTGTTTGACGAGGGCTTAAGCAATACTGTTCCAAACTTTGCACTTGAGGATGTTATTGCAAAGGCATTTCAGACTGTTGGAGTTCCAACTTATACAGCAGAGGAGCGTGCATATGCAAAGCAGTTTAAGGACAGCTTTTCAGTTGAGGATCAGCTGAGTGATATTCCATTTGGAATTGCTGATATTATGAAGCTTCGCGAAAATATTAAAAATTCCGAGATCTGTGATTATGTGGTTGAAACCATCCATACCGATCATTGTGAGATGGGAAGTACCGATGTAGGTGATGTCAGCTGGGTTATTCCAACGGCTACAGTCAATACAGCATGCTATAGCTATGGTGCAGGCGCGCACAGCTGGCAGTGGACTGCACAGGGTAAGTCAGCTATTGCTCACAAGGGAATGATTTTGCTGCAAAAGTTATGGCAGAAAGTGCTAAGACACTTTTAGAGCATCCAGAAGAGATTAAAAAGGCGTGGAATGAATTTGACAAACGTCTTGACGGTGAAAAGTATGAGTGTTTGATTCCGAAGGAAATTGAACCGCATGTAATAGAATAAAAAGTAGATAAGATAATTAATTGACGGGAGCGTCAGGAAGGGCTAAAATAGATTAAAATCAATTTTTGGAGGTGATTTCCATGAGTGAGAAAATCCATTTTGAGCCGACCTGGGAGCTCCCTAATCCTTTTTATAAGGCAGACGGAAGCATTATGAGTACCAAGGCGGAGTGGGAAGAAAAGCGAAAGGCGTATCTAGAACTGTTAAGTGAAATGTACTATGGCAAAATGCCGGGACGTCCACAGACATTAACAGCAAGTGAGTTGTCAAATGAAATAATATGTCAAAATACTGTCTGTCATAAAGTAGTTCGTCTTTGCGCGCAGGGTGAAGAAGCACCTGTTTTCTTTAATGTACACGTGTATCGTCCAGTGATGCCTTGTGAGGAAAAATTAATTCCTGTTGTAATTCCAGCAGCAGACACACTGCCAGAGGAGATTATAAGCATGGCAGCTGAACAGGGCTTTGAAATTTGCAGCCTTGAAATTGCTGAGGCAGCACCGGATGACAAAGAAAAAATCTGGGAGGGCGGATGTGCAAAGGCGTACCCAGGCTACACATGGCGGGCACTTGCAATGTGGGCATGGCTGCAAAGCCGTGTTATCGACTGGCTTGAAACGCAGCAAGATATAGATGTAGCAAAAACAGTTGTGACTGGTCACTCACGTATGGGAAAGGCAGCACTTTGCTGCGGTATTTATGATGAGCGTGCAGCAATTGTAGCACCGGCAGGCTCTGGCTGCGGCGGTATGGCAAGTATGCGTTTAAGCGGCTGTCGTCTTGGAGAAAATATTGGTCTTTCAGAGCGTATTGGTGTTATGTTAAATAAAGAGCGCTTTCCATACTGGCTGATGGAAAATGTGGCAGATTATGGCACACCAGATGGAAAGACGCGTTCTCGTGAAAATGAGATTCCATTTGATGCCAATATCCTCGGTGCGTGTGTTGCTCCGAGACGGCTGATTCTTGTAGAAGGTCTTGATGATGACTGGATCAATCCATTTGGCACACAGGTTTCGTGGCTTGCAGCATCTGAAGTATTTGAATTTCTTGGTGTAAAGGAACATAGCGCAATTCATTACCGTGAGGGCGGTCATGCTTACACCAAACAGGACTGGAGTGTTGTGCTTGATTTTACAAAGATACAGCTTTGCGGCAAGGAAAAGACAACTGGATATAAGTCAATGAGAGAAAATGAGAATAAGGCAGGATATTCATGGAGATGTCCTAAGACAAATAACTGATAGGAGATTTAGAAAATATGAAGGTTTTATTATTAAATGGAAGCTCCAATTTAAAGGGATGTACTTATACAGCACTTGAAGAAATTGCAAAGACTTTGCAGGAAGAGGGCATTGATACTGAAATTTTCCAGATTGGTGCAGAGCCGCTTCGTGACTGTATTGGTTGCGGCGGCTGCCGTAAGGGAAATGGCTGTGTATTTCGTGATGACTGCGTAAATGAATTTGTGGAAAAAGCAAAAGAAGCAGATGGCTTTGTATTTGGCACACCAGTTTATTATGCGCATCCAAGCGGCCGCATTATGTCATTTTTAGACCGTGCCTTTTACAGTGGCGGTGCTGCATTTCGTTTTAAGCCAGGCATGGCAGTTGCCTCTGCAAGAAGAGCTGGTACAACTGCGTCATTAGATGCCATTAATAAATATTTTGGAATTAACCAGATGCCAACAGTAGGTTCTACCTATTGGAACATGGTTCATGGAAATTGTCCAGAAGAGGTTCGTCAGGATTTAGAGGGCTTGCAGACCATGCGCAATGCAGCAAAATGCATGGCATGGATGCTAAAATGTTTTGAGGCTGGAAAGGCACAAAACATTGCGCTTCCAGATACAAAAAAGGAAGTTTCTACTAATTTTATCAGGTAAATTATTGTATTTCAGAAAGGGAGATTTCGATGCCGGCATTTTATGCACATTATAAATTTGGACAAATGGTGAAAAATAAGCTTCCAGCAAAATATCAAAGACTGTTGGAGGATTATCAGGATCTGTATGAGATTGGTCTGCATGGACCAGATATTTTGTTCTTTTATCATCCAATTATTCGTCACCCGATCACGCAGATTGGCGTTGTTATTCATCATGAGACGGGGCGAGTGTTTTTTGAACATGCGCTGACCCAGATGCATCGCTCGGCAGCAGAGGGAGACAAAATGCAAAAAGCATTATGGGCATATGCGCTTGGCGTTGTGTGTCATTTTGCGCTAGATGCATCATGTCATACCTATATCAACCATTTCGAAAAGACAAGACGTATTTCTCATCATGAAATCGAAAAAGAATTTGAAAAATATTTAATGAAAAAGGATGGATTAGATCCGTTTAATTGGGATTTTAGACAGGCCTTATCCACAAATTTTCGCTGGGCAAAGCTATTGCACTGTTTTATGGTCTGCAGCCAGTTCAAATTCATCAGTCAATCAAAGGCTTTTTGTGGTTCTCACGTTTGTTCTTTACGACAAGTAAGGCAAAACGTCATGCCATTTTTGCCGGAATGCGTATTGCGCGTGTATATGGTGAGATTCATGCTTTTTTGCCAATGAGAAAGACAATCCAAGATGTCGCTACAGCAATGAAAAGTTAGAACTTCTTATGAAGAAAAGTGTGCAGGATGCCATAAAAATGACAGAGGAGTTAGAAAAGGCATATCGAGGAGAAATGCGTCTTGGTAAAATTTTTGATCAAACCTTTTCCGGGAAGGAAGAAGCATGACATTACAACAGTTACAATATGCCGTCACCGTCGCTTCTGCGGGAACAATCACAGAGGCGGCTGAGCGGCTTTACATCACACAGCCGAGTCTGACAACTGCAATTCGGGAGTTGGAAAAGGAGATGAATCTGACGATTTTTATCCGTTCCAACAGAGGCGTGGCAGTATCAAAGGAGGGTGAAGTTTTCCTTGGATATGCCAGACAAATCCTAGAGCAGACAGAATTGCTGAAAGAAAAATATACAAATGAGCGCCAGTGGGGGCGAAATTTTTGCGTTTCCACGCAACATTACTCGTTTGCGGTAAATGCCTTTGTAGAGCTGATTCAAAAGTATGCAGGTGAAGAATACGACTTTAATCTTCGAGAGACGCAGACATACGAGATCATTGAAGATGTTGCGCTTATGAAAAGCGAGCTTGGTATTTTATATCTTGACGATGAAAATAAAAATGTTATCACAAGAGCGCTTCGCGAAAAGGAGCTTGTATTTACACCACTTTTTGAAGCAAAACCGCATGTATTTATAAGCAGTGCACATTCGCTTGCCACAAAAAAGACAGTAGACTGGGATGATCTTGCGCCATATCCATATCTGTCATTTGAGCAGGGAGAGCATAATTCCTTTTATTATGCGGAAGAACGCTACAGCCGTGTATTACGCAAAAAAAATATTCGCGTGCGTGACCGTGCAACATTATTTAATCTTCTGATTGGACTAAATGGATATACGATATGCAGTGGTGTAATTGATGAAAACTTAAATGGAGAAAACATTATAGCAGTTCCATTAAAGGAACAAGGTCTGATGCAGATTGGCTATATTCATCACAAGAAAGCCGTGCTTGGAAAGCTAGCGCAGGCTTACATAGAGGCCATCGGGGACAGGTACGGTGGCCAAATATCTGTCCCTGGTGGCTCAAAGAAAGGTGGGAAATAAATGAATAACTTTGATTATTATGCACCGACAAAGGTTGTATTTGGAAAAGATACAGAAAAAGAGACGGGACGTCTCGTAAAGGAGCAGGGCGCATCAAGCGTACTTGTTCATTTTGGAGGAAAGAGCGCGATTGCTTCTGGTTTGCTTGATCGTGTGTGCCAGTCATTAAAAGAAGAGGGCATTGCGTATGAGATGCTTGGAGGAGTTGTTCCAAATCCACGTCTGTCAAAGGTAAAAGAAGGCATTGCACTGTGCAGGGAAAAGAAGATTGATTTTATTCTGGCAGTTGGCGGCGGAAGTGTTATTGACTCTGCAAAGGCAATTGGATATGGTGTTGCAAATGAAGGTGATGTGTGGGATTTCTACGCAAAAAAGCGTGTGCCGACCGCATGCCTTCCGATTGGTGCAGTGCTTACCATTGCAGCAGCAGGAAGTGAGATGAGCAATTCCTCAGTTATCACAAATGAGGACGGCGGATTAAAACGTGGATGCAATACTGATCTTTGCCGCTGTCGTTTTGCTGTGATGAATCCAGAATTGACCTACACATTGCCAGATTATCAGACACAGTGTGGATGCACCGATATTATGATGCACACGATGGAACGCTATTTTAATATGAGTGAAAACATGGAGCTGACCGATGGCATCAGTGAGGCACTAATAAAGACTGTAATGAAGCATTCCAAGATTTTAAAGGAGCATCCAGATTGCTACGAATCACGTGCAGAAGTGATGTGGGCATCTAGTCTTTCACACAATGGCCTGACAGGCTGTGGAACAGATGGAGGCGACTGGGCTTGCCATCAGCTAGAGCATGAGATTGGCGGTATGTTTGATGTGGCACATGGTGCAGGACTTGCAGCAGTGTGGGGAAGCTGGGCACGTTATGTCTACAAGGCACGTCCAGAGCGTTTTGCAAAATTTGCCAGAAATATTTTTAATATTCAGGAAACTGATGATGAAAAGGCAGCAGTAGCAGGTATTGAGGCAATGGAAAACTACTATCGAAGCGTCGGTATGCCAACAAGTCTGTGTGAACTTGGCATCCATGCAACTGAGGAACAGATCAAAGAGATGGCAGACAAATGCAGCTTTTATGGAAAGCGCACGGTCGGCGTGATGAAGAAGATTGGAGCACCAGAGGCAGCAGAAATTTACCGCATGTCAAATGATAAGAGCATTCCGCTGTACTCAAGATAAGAATTTCCAAAAGAATTGACGAATGATAGGGCAGATCAAAACGGTCTGCCTTATTTTTATAGGCATATCATTCCTTTTCATGTGTGAATGGTCTGCCAGTTTTTTTGTGCAGCTAATTCAGGCTATGATATTGTCTTGCGGATTGCAGAAAAAGAATTGACGAATCGCTTTTTACATTATATAATATAATACAAGAATAAGTACAGAAAACTGTACGCAATAAGTCGGAAGGAGATGAATCATATGTTAGCAGTTAATTATACGAATTTGAGAGATAACATGAAACACTACATGGATCAGGTCACAGATGATTATGAAACCATGATTGTTACGAGAAAGAATAATAAAAATGTTGTCATCCTGTCAGAAGAAACCTACAACAATCTCATGGAAAATGTGTACGTAATGGGAAACAAGGCAAATTATGACTGGTTAATGGAGTCTAAGGCACAGTTGGAAAATGGACATTGTGCTACACATGAGCTTATTGAGGTGGATGATGAATAAGTTTTTACAGAAAATGGTTGGGCGGATTATACATTTTGGGAGACGGAAGATCGAAAAACGTTAAAGAAGATTAATAAGCTGATAGAAGATATTTGCCGAAATGGAAATGAAGGAATCGGAAAGCCGGAAGCGCTGAGTGGAAATCTTGCTGGGTATTGGAGCAGGCGCATTAACGATAAGGATAGGCTTATCTATAAAATTGATGAAAATAATGTTTTTATATTGGCTTGTCGATATCATTATAGTGATAAGTAAAAAATTTAATTAGCAAGCTTCGTTTCAGAGAGGAAGGGTAACATTATGGAGTCAAAGCAAACAATTAAATTGCATTGCCTGGAAAGCAGGACCGCATCTGGTTATGTGACATTTGGAAGCTATTGGGAAAAAGGTACATTGGTCATTCCAAATTTTAAGAATGATGGGATGGATTCTTTTGTATTACAAAATGAAAATAAAGAATCCATTCCAGTGCAGTCACGTATCACGGCATGGTGGCCAGATGGAAGTATCAAGTGGGTAGCCCATACGGCAGATGCATCGAAGATGGGGCAAGAGGCTGCACTGACAGCACAAATCAAATTAGGAGAAGTTAGTGAAGAAACGGCTGAGCTAGTTTCCATGATTACTCGAAGAGATGA
>ENA-OQCN01001229-OQCN01001229.1-human-gut-metagenome-genome-assembly--contig:-NODE-1229-length-12856-cov-2.177469_pt1 | contig 12856 bp, 12 predicted proteins | sample MGYA00242497_ERZ504576 | MGnify/ENA primary metagenome ERZ504576 (study PRJEB26092, sample SAMD00036296) | human gut metagenome | host: Homo sapiens | study: EMG produced TPA metagenomics assembly of...
TGGAAGGGAAAGGCTGAGGGAACAGGGTCAATTGTAATGAAATATTTTGGCTCATGGCAATTAAATGTTAGTACTCCTTTGGTAGCAGAATTATATACAGCGTTTAGTATCTGGGGAGTGATTTTAGGTTTTTTACTGTTAGGAAAAATGATTTATAAAATAGATCAGTGGAGTTATTCATATGAGCCAATTAAAATATCGCTGTTTTGTTTGTTTACTGGAATGACTACATATATTTTACGAGGGTCATTACTTGCTTCAGTGGCTTTCACAGGGGGATTAGTTGTATCAATGTTTTTTACTTTTTTTTGTGTGCAAAATATTTAATGGTGAATTAAAAATTTAATGTTTCAACTGTTAAAAATATATGAAAGTAGTGAAAGGAAAAATGATTAAGATGAAAATTGCTTTGGTAAAACAAGATGTATATCAAGATTTATATGTTGGAAATAAAGATATGTCGTTGGTAGAATTATTGTATTCATCGGCAGGTCGTGTTGGTCCGATTAGTTTGTTTGATGAGTATGATTGTGATTTTTATATTGTAGAAGAAGAAAATACTTCAGAATGCCATGTGTGGGAAAAGGTTATGCCCAAAATGGTTAAGGAGTTTCGGAAATTAAAAACACAGACAGTTAAATCTGTTAAGGGAATGGATTTTCATGAGCCAGGCAGTGATAAACCAAATGGATATTATGCTGTGAAATGTAGTAGCATTGATTGGAGTAAATATGATGCAGTCATTTCGATAAATGTTTCTGTACCGACACAAATTGTTCAAAAATATCCACAAGTATTATGGGCATATATGATTGGAGAGGCTAATTTTATGTTAGACAAAGTCTATTTTGGATATGATGTCTGTTTAAATCAGCTGATACGTGGAGAAAATGACCTAATACACGGGGTGATGGATTTCCATATACTTTGTTAACAAAGATCATTTGGAAAGAGTTTTACATGATGAATTTGGTAAAGTAGAAAAGTCTGGAATCTATGGAGAAATTAATACGACTACTGAAAGACCGGTAAGAAATATCCCGCAATTTGAACCAATAAGTAAGGCTACAGGAGAACCTATTTTAGTTCATAAACAGAATATAAAAAATAATCTTGTTGAAATGTATAAAGCAAAGTATTACTTAAAAGTTGGAGGAAGACAGACAAGAGGAAATGGAGCTATTGAAGCAATTTCATTAGGAACAGTTGTGTTGCTTTCTCCAAGTGATATTATTTGCGGACAGGTACTTCCGAAAGAAGCCTGGATTTTTAATGCAGAAGACGCAATAGAAAAAATTAATTATTTGAATAGTAACCCAGAAGAATATAAGAAGTTGTTGGAGCTTGAAAGAAATTTGGTTCAGCAATTTGTAATTGATTATCCTAAATTCTGGTTGGAAAAGGCTGTAGAATTAAAAAAAAGAAACCGGTGCAAATAAAGTATATAAATATTCTAATGCAAAATATTTTTCAGATATTGTAAAGCGATATAAGAATAAGAAAAAAAAGAATTCAGATAATAGGAAAATAAACATAAAATGAGGGACAGATTGTGGCTAGTTTGAAAAAGAACTTTATCTACCAGACGGGATATCAGGTGTTGGCAACAGCGTTGCCGTTAATTACAACACCATATATTAACCGTGTTCTGGGAGCAGAGCAATTGGGAACGTATACATATGTTGCTAATATTGCTAATTATTTTACAATTTTTGCAATGCTTGGTTTCAATAATTATGGCAGTAAAATGATCGCAGCCACAAAACATAATGAAAATGAGCTAGCGCATACGTTCTCAAGTATAAGAAAATTACAGTGTTTAATGGCGACGGTAGTTGTTGCCATCTATTTATTGTTTATAAGCTTATGTATTCCAGAACATAAGTCATTATATTTTATAGAATCATTATGGATTATAAATTGTTTTATAGATATAAACTGGTTCTTTTGGGGAATGGAAAAAGTTAAGCTGACGGTTAATAGGAATCTGATTATAAAATTAAATCACACTGTTGGGTGTATTTATATTTGTGAGATCGCGGAAATGATATATTGATATATGCGTTTTATTTTAGTAATAGGAACAATATTAAGCGATATATACCTTATTTCACAGGTGAAAAAATATGTTAAAGGAACAAAAACTACCTTTTATGAAATGATTGCTCATATAAACCATGTATTGCACTATTTATTCCGATTGTTGCTATGAGCATCTACCAGCAAATGGATAAAACGATGCTAGGTGTATTGAGCACATATGAACAGGTAGGATATTATTCCAGTGCAGATAAAATAGTTAATATACCACTAGGAATAATTACTGGATTGGGAACAGTGTCATTACCACGGATTGTATCATTGATTTCTGAAAATAAAATAATGGAATATAAAAAAGTAGTGGAAAAATCGATTTCTTTGGTGATGTTTATGTGTTCAGCAATTGCTTTTGGAATTTCAGAACCTCTATTTTCTTGTAACAATCTCTCATAGAGTGCATTAACACGCTGCTCACCTAAATGTACCCCTTGTTGTACTCCGTCCTTTCTGGCTGAGTTTATGGAATCATTCCAGTCGCGTATTGCTTTTTCGCGGTTTCGATACATAGCCATTAATGTTTCATCGCTGCTAGCTTTTTTTAAACGCTCATATGCTTCCTCAAATGTTTTATTTTCTTCAATCAATTTTTCATACACCTCCTGTTGACCAGAGTTAATAAATAGTGCCCATTGATCTCTTGCAGTTAAACCAGAAAGCTCAAAAGTTTCGACTTCTTTTGTTTGAGATAATTCGCTGACTGCTTTGCGCAGCTCAAAGAATGAAATCTTGAAAGTTTGTCTGTATGTTTCATTTGTTTCTTCATCTTTAAGAACAAAGCTTCTGTAGTAACGGGAATCTTTGTATAAGTCAAAACACAACAAATTTAATCCATAGACAGGTGCAGTTTTAGAATAATCATCTCCGGTATGCAATTGTTCTGTACAAAGTTGGCATGTATAATACAAGGCACGCTTCTCCATATTGTGGCGATTCAATACTTGAATTTCGATATCGATGAGGCTTCGGTCGGATAATTGAACTCTTACATCCAGTATACACATTTTATCATCGAGATATTTCGGATCAATGATAGGATTTAAAAGAGTGATCTGTTCAGAAGATTGAATATCTAATCCAAGAACATCGTTTAAAAAGACACGAAGAATCGGCTTACTTTCTTCCTGACCGAATACCTGTTTAAATACGATATCAGAAGTCAGGGGTAATAATTGTACAGTTTCTAAGTTATCGTTCATCAATAAGTCCTCCATTTTATGTAGTTCCGAATTTCGGTACTTATCTGATGTATTTTGTGCTATCTGGCTTTCTCTTTTGTACCTTAAAGTATTCCTTTCTATTATGAGAATATCACGAGGGTGATATTTTTGCAAGTGTTTGTCAATAAAAAAATAGAAACATATAGGTTGCATTAAATCCGCAATTTTTCAGCAGGAGTTTCTAGGAATGAAGGAGTCAAAAAGATCCATTGCCCCTGTCCCTCCTGGCTTAAGTGAGAAAAAAAGTCCAATAAGACATCATGTGCATTCTTGACAATATCAATAGATAAAGTTAATATAACAGCGTAATATAACATTGTTATATTCTTGATAGTATTGGAGGATGAATCATATGTCAGTAAAGGCAGAGAAAACCAAGGAAAAAATATTGGACACAGCACTTAGACATTTTTTAAAAGATGGATTCAGTGGAGCATCTTTGAGGAATATTGTGAAAGATGCCGGACTCACAACAGGAGCATTTTATAAGTATTATCCGACGAAGAAAATGCTTTTTGATGCACTGACAGATCCTTATGTGGAGCACATTTACGAAATATATGATGGAATCTTAGCTGAATTTGTAGAACTTTCTGCCGATGAGCAGACAAGGAATATGTCTGGCACTTCAAGTGATGGAATGGATCAGATGATCGATTATATTTATGATCACTACGATAATTTTAGATTGCTCTTAAAATGTGGAGACAGCGGAAAGTTCGAAGATTTTATCCATAACATGGTAGAGCGGGAGGTGGAAGCAAGTCAGAAATATATGAAGACAATGTGTGATGCAGGAATAGAGTTCCCAGCTGTTAGTAAAAGTCTTATGCATATGATTTATACAGGTTTTTTCTCATCAGTACTGCAGATTATTGAACATGACATGGATAGGGAAACGGCAAAGAAAAATGTATACCAGTTAAGGGAATTTCAAACTGGTGGCTGGGAGAGATTGTGGAATATCAAATTCCCAGCTGAAGATAAATAAGCTTTTCAGAATAATAAAATAAGGTGGCTTATGCCGGTGAGCCATCTTATTTATTATAGATAGGTTAGCTAAAACTAATTTAGATTGCCTGAGCAAAATTATAGTAAGGGAGTGTGTTTGCATGAAAGAAAAGAAGAAGTCTGCTGTCAGTTGGATACTGGAGTGGGCAGGACAAAAAAGAAGTGCCTATGTATGGAGTGTAGTGCTTGCGGTAGGAAATGTTATCTTCAAAATAATTCCATATTTTATTATCGCAAATGTCATAACAATGTTTTTAGATGGCAGTAATGAATTTAAAGAATATTTGATTAAGGCGATAGGGATTGCGCTGTCGTTTATCATAGCAGAGCTTTTTCATTCACTTTCTACATCGCTCTCTCATAAAGCAACGTTTACCGTACTTGCCAATATACGAAAATCCTGCTGTGAAAAGCTGCGCGGGTGCCGCTTGGATATGTGAAGGATACACCATCAGGTACATTCAAAAATATCATGGTGGAAAGAATTGACAGTATTGAGACAACACTGGCACATATTGTACCGGAATTTACTTCCAATCTGCTAGCACCGGTCATTATCCTAATTTATTTCTTCATGACAGACTGGAGGATGGCATTATGGTCCTTAGTGCCGGTGGTAGTTGGATTTCTTTCTTATTTTGGCATGATGATTGATTATAAACCGAGTTTTGAAAGAACGGTTAAGACAACAAAGGATTTGAATGATGCAGCAGTGGAATATATTGATGGAATTGAAGTCATCAAAGCATTTGGAAAAACGGAAAGCTCTTATGCCAAATTTACAAAAGCAGCTATGGAATATGCAGATTCATTTATTTCGTGGATGAAACGCTGCTCGATTTTTCAGGCAATGCTGATGGTTGTGACACCGTATACATTATTGACAGTTCTTCCATTTGGAGCACATTATGTGGAAAATGGAACACTGACGATTTCAAGTTTTGTTATGTGCATCATTTTGTCACTTGGAATTGTAGGACCGATTATCACAGTAGCTTCTTATACTGATGATTTGGGTAAAATCGGTGTGATTATTGATGAGGTGGTTGGAATCCTAAAACAGCCGGAGCTTAAAAGACCTGAAAAGAGTACAGCAGCTCCAAAGGATAATTCTATCACACTTACCGATGTCAAGTTTGGTTATCATGAAAAGGAAATCCTGCACGGAGTGAATATGAAGCTGGAGCTGGTACGGTCAATGCAATTGTAGGTCCATCAGGAAGCGGAAAATCAACTATTGCAAAGCTAATTGCTTCTCTTTGGGACGTAAATAGCGGCAGTATCAAGATCGGCGGCGTGAATGTAAGACAGATGTCACTTACTGATTTTAATCAGAAAATCGCATATGTGGCGCAGGATAATTATCTTTTCAACGAATCAGTTCGCGAAACATCCGACAGGGCAATCCGAATGCCACTGATGAGCAGATCATTGAAGTAACAAAAAAGAGTGGCTGCTATGATTTTATCATGCAACTTGAAAATGGATTTGATACAATTGTCGGAGGAGCCGGAGGACATCTTTCCGGAGGTGAGAGACAGCGTATTTCGATTGCAAGAGCTATGCTTAAAGATGCACCAATTGTTATCCTTGACGAGGCAACTGCATACACAGATCCTGAGAATGAAGCTATTTTGCAAATTCTATAGCAAGACTTGTCGCAGGAAAGACTCTCATTGTTATCGCACACAGACTTTCTACAGTTAAAGACAGCGATCAGATATTTGTTGTGAATGACGGAAATATAGCAGCACATGGCATACATAATGAGCTTCTTGCATCATGCCCTCTTTATAAAGAAATGTGGAATGCACATATATCTTCCAAAGATACCGTAAAGGAGGAAAACTAATATGTTTGAGATTCTGGCAAAGTTCTTTAAGTTTTCTGGAAAAGAAAATGAAAATAAATTCAAACTGTCCATAGTGATTGGTCTTGTAGAAGCCCTTGCCTCTGCGATGAAAATACCGGCTATCATGTATGTACTGATAGGATTGATGAGTAAAGAATCCATGGGAAAATATATCATTGGTTCAATTGCTATTATGGGAATTGCCGTTGCAGTCGATATTATCTGCAAGAGATTTTCAACTGTGCTCCAGACAGAAGGCGGGTATAATGCAAGTGCTTTTATGAGGATAAAGATAGCAGAACATCTTCGTTATCTTCCGATGGGATATTTTAATTCAAACAGCATCGGCGAGATTTCTTCTGTTACAACGAATACTATGGAAGTGCTTGGTGATATTGCAGCTAGAGTTGTGATGCTGACGACACAGGGTATTCTGGAAACAACTATGATTGTTCTTATGATTTTCATTTTTGATTGGAGAATTGGTCTGATATCAGCAGCTGGTGTATTCATTTTCTTTGTAATCAACTCAATCATGCAAAAGGCTGGAAAGAGTGATTCAGAGAAAGTTCAGTGCGATACTGATTGATAAGTCAGATCATGGAATACATCCAGGGAATATCAGAAGTAAAATCATACAATCTCCTTGGAAAACAGGCGAAAAGACTAAATGATGCAAATGAAGCATGTGCGAAGATAAACACGAAGATGGAGCTTTTGTTTGTGCCATATCATTTTCTTCAGGGAGTAGTTACGAAGATTACAGGAGCAATCATTGTGATCGGCAGCGCGGCATTTTATATAAACGGAACAATGAGTGCTGTTTATGCAATCGGTATGACGATATCAGCATTCATGCTGTATTCAAGCCTTGAGTGTGCCGGAAACTACTCATACTTTTGCATGTGGTAAGCGTGTGCGTAGATAAGGCAAATGCAATTCTTGAGCTTGATACGATGGACATTGACGGAAAAGAAATCAAGCCGCAAAATTGTGATATTAAACTTGACCACATTTCGTTTTCCTACGACAAGAGAAAAATCATTGACGATGTATCGCTTTCAATTCCAGAAAAGACAACAACAGCAATCGTTGGTCCATCTGGTGGTGGTAAATCTACATTGTGTAATCTGATCGCAAGATTCTGGGACGTAGATGAAGGCAAAGTGACACTTGGTGGTGTAAATGTGAAGGATTACAGCATGAACAATCTGATGAACAATTTTTCCTTTGTATTTCAGACTGTATATTTGTTTGCCGATACGATTGAAAATAATATCAAATTTGGTCGTCAGGATGCAACACACGAGGAAGTTGTAGCAGCTGCAAAGAAAGCATGCTGTCATGAATTTATAAGTCAACTTCCGAATGGTTATGATACAGTGATTGGAGAGGGTGGTTCATCGCTTTCAGGAGGCCAGAAGCAGCGCATTTCTATAGCACGTGCTATTATGAAGGATGCGCCAGTCGTCATATTAGACGAGGCAACAGCCAACGTTGATCCAGAGAATGAAAAGGATTTGATGGATGCCATAGAAGCACTTACAAAAGAAAAGACAATTATTATGATTGCACACAGATTAAAGACTGTTCGTTATGCAGATCAGATAGTAGTAGTTGATAAAGGACGAATTGCACAGCAGGGAACACATGAGCAGCTGATGACGCAGGACGGTATATATAAGAGATTCGTAGATGCCAGAGAACAGGCAGTAAGCTGGAAACTGGCTCCTTGTCCCTTGGCTCAAAAATAAATTGGATTCTTCCAATTGAATAAATATTGTTATGCAGGGCGCATCCGAAAGGGTGCGCCCTATTTTTATAACTTGCAATGAGTCATCAGGACAATAAAAGAGCCATTGTTCCTGTCACCATAGAGTTTTCTCCTCTTTTTTAAGAGTTTTTTTTCTATTATTTTTGAAAAAAAGAAGTAGAATAAAGAAAACAAAATCAAGAAATACATAATGAAATGAGAGGAGAAATCAAAGAATGAAGGTACGATTGTTAAAGGACAACTGGACATTGACCGTTCTCGGGGACAATGTCTATCATATTCCAGAGACACCGATTGAGACAACGGTGCCATCGACTGTTTACGAGACACTTTTAAAAAAAGAAACTAATGCCAGATCCGTTTTATCGGGATAATGAGCTGGATGCAACAAAGCTAATGGAAAATGAGTTTTTGTATGAAACAGCTTTTACGATTGATGAAGAAGAGCGAAGTGCAGACCGGATATTTTTACATTTCGATGGAATTGACACGATTGCCGATTTGTATTTGAATGATAAAAAAATCGGCTCGGCAGAGAATATGAATCGCGTCTGGGAATACGATATTACATCGCTTGTAAAGGAAGATGCGGAGGATACGGTCTATCAGCTGAAAGTGCTTCTTCATTCTCCGATCAGGTATGCAGCGATGGAAGATCAAAAATGCCCAGTCGGAGCAGCTTCTGATGCGATGCCTGGCTTTCCGCATATTCGAAAGGCTGCCTGCATGTATGGATGGGATTGGGGTCCAAGACTCCCAGATGCCGGACTGTTTCGATGTGTTTCTCTCGTGTCGGTAAAGACAGCGCGTATGGCACAGGTGATGATAGCGCAAAAGCACCATATAATTGGAAAAACTGTGCATGGCAACGTGGTGGATGCAGTTAGGCTTACGGCAGATGCTGAGATTGAATGGATGCCATATATCGCAAAGAAAAAAGCAAAAATTGTAATGACAGTTGTCGCCCCAGATGGAATAGTTTGCCAGCGTGCAGAAAGTAACTGGATTGATCAGGAGACGGAAAGTGCACCATCTGCATGTCTGACAGGACTTACCTGTGCACTTCGGAGCAACCATGTGAAGGCATCGCTTTTGGTAGAAAATCCGAAGCTGTGGTGGCCCAACGGCTATGGAGAACAAAATCTATATCAGGTAAAGGTGGAACTGGTAACAGAAGAAGTAAAAGATATACAACAGCCATTAAAAGTACATGTGCTTGATGTCTGGGAAAAGAAGATTGGTCTTCGCACAATCACGGTAAACACCGATCTAATGGAGGATGAGGTTTATGATTCTCATATGGTCGGACAAAAAGATGATGTTGATGATGGAAGAAATATGCTGTTGTCTGAGGGAGACCGGATGGTTGCAATCGTGGATAAATCGGAAAAAAAGGTGAAGGGACGCAATTTTGCCTATGAGGTGAACGGTCTTCAGATTTTTGCGATGGGTGCCGACTACATTCCAGAGGACAATATTTTGACACGACAAAATAGGGCACGCACGGATTTATTGCTTTTATCTGCGCAGGAGTCCCATTTTAATACGCTGCGTGTATGGGGTGGCGGTTATTTTTTGGATGATTTCTTTTATGATATTTGTGACGAAAGAGGTCTTTTGATTTGGCATGACTTTATGTTTGCGTGCGCATCCTATGAACTTTCAAATCATTTTGAGGAAAATGTATCAATTGAGATTCGTCAGAATGTGAGAAGACTGCGCTCTCATGCGAGCATTGCGCTATGGTGCGGAAACAATGAGTTAGAGACACAGTATGAGAATTTATCTTGGCCACAGACGAGAAAGCAATATTATGACTATATTCGATTGTATGAATATCTGATTCCAAAGCTAGTAAAGGAGGAAGATCCGGAGAAGTTTTATTGGCCGTCATCGCCATCCTCTGGTGGAAATTTTGAAAACAGCAATGCGGAGAATGTCGGAGATACCATTACTGGGGCGTTTGGCATGGAAACGAATCCTTTACTGCATATCGTTCACATCATTACCGCTTCCTTTCGGAGTTTGGTTTCCAGTCATTCCCGGCACTTCAGACGGTAAAACGCTTTACAGCCGAGGGTGATCGAAACATTTTCTCGCGTGTCATGGAAATGCATCAGAGAAATACGGCGGCAAATGGAAAAATTTTGAATTATATTTCACAGACGTATTTGTATCCAAAGAATTTTGATGAGCTTTTGTATGTTTCACAGCTTCTTCAGGCGGATGCAATTCGATATGGTGTGGAACATTTTCGCCGTTTTCGTGGAACTTGTATGGGTGCAGTTGTGTGGCAGTTAAACGATATCTGGCCAGTTGCATCATGGGCAAGTGTCGATTACTATGGAAACTGGAAGGCACTTCAGTATGCCGAGAAGAAAATGTTTGCACCGGTGCTGTTATCTTGCGAGGAGCACGGAGAGATTGATCAGAAGCCATTTGTCAATACGCTGCCGCATCCAATTGATGTGAGTGCCGATTTGCATGTCGCAAATGAGACGGGTGAGACGGTGCAGGGCACTGTAAAATGGTCACTTCGCCGCCCAGACTCGTCTGTCGTAAGAGCGGGCAGCTTTGAGGTGGTGGCACCGCCATTTGGTGGTACGTGGCTGCCGCATCTTGACTTTAATGATCAGGATCCGCTTACCGTACACCTTTCCTATGAGTTAGAGGTAGCGGGCGAAATAGTTTCATCGGGAAGCACACTGTTTTGTGCGCCGAAGCATTATCATTTTGCAGATCCAAAGCTTGAGGTATCAGTTGACAAAACTACGGTAACGGTAACCGCAAAGAACTTTGCAAAGGCAGTGAGTGTCGAGACGAAAGAGGGGGTACTGCGTCTTGACGATAACTTTGTCGATATGGAAGCCGGTACGAAAATCTTCCATATATTGCCAAGTCGTGACTTCACTGCATCGCAAATGGGTGTATCAGGTGCATTCCGCGTAAGAAGTGTCTACGAAACATTTGAATAAAAGTGTCAGTTTGCAGAATCTTTAAATAAAAGATACGGTTCGTTGGACTTTCGGTTAATGAACCAAACAATATCAGGTCCGCAATTTGCGGGCCTGTTTTGGCGTGATGCCTTTGATTTTTTTGTAGCATCGGATAAAGTAACTGCAATCTGTGTAGCCAACCTCATGGGCGATGAAGGAGACATCGTGGTTGGAAAAAGCAGCATGTTTTCAGCAGCATTGATCCTAGTGGTGGTAATGTACTCCTTGCAGGTCATCTGATAGCGGCGATAAAAATTCAAAGAGAAGGTTGAGTGGGACAGACCGCACATAGCGGCAAGTGATTCTACGGTCAGCTCATCAAAATAGTGGGTGTCAATGTATTCACAAATTCGGTCAAAGCTAACCTCATAGGAGGGGTGTACGCCAGACACTGAAAAATAGTTTTTGTCTTTTTGCCAGAAACGAACAAGTTTACTGACAATTTTTCGAAGATCGGTAGTCAGAATCATAGAGCTTACAAAATCCCTTCTTTGATATTCCAAAAGAATTTCGGAAAACAAGGGCTCCAAATTCATTTCCTGAACCTGCTCAGGGGAAAAGAGGCAGGGACAGTGAAGAACATGGACGCTGTGAAGAACGGCTCTTAAATCAAGCACATCCATTTTGCAGGAAGGAAGAAGACTAGGATCAAATTTAATCACATAGTATTGAGAAGAGAAAATGTCCTTTTCCAGAGCAATTGAATGCATACATCTTGGTGGAAAAAGGATCACGCAGCCGCGAGTACCCGTTACAAGTGTGTTATCCATGGAGACAGTAATCGTACCCTGATGAATGTAGAGAAGCTCTGCATAGTAGTGCCAGTGTGCAGGAATTGGCAGAGGGGAGGTGTTGCTGTCAAAAAGAAATACCTCATAGGGTGAGGCAATTGGGTCAATATATTCGTATAAATTGTTCATAAAATTTCAACTTTGCCTTTCGTCAAAATCATTGTAATTTTATCCAATATGATAGTAGCAAGAGGATGCATTTGTCAAGAGAGCAAGATTGTGATACAATGCAAAGGAACAAATTGAAATTTTATATAGGTAAAATTTAAAAGAAAAGAGAGGCAACTAGTATGGAAGAAAAGGTGAATGAGACAACCGTGCAAGTTGATGCAGAATTGAATAAAAAAAGAAAGTGTGGGAAAGCGATATCCACGGTGCGATTTTCGATGTGGATGGCACACTTCTTGATTCTATGGTGATCTGGGAAGAGGCAGCGGTACGCTATCTAAATAGCCTTGGACTAGAACCAGAGGAAAATCTTTCCGAGAAGATCATGACTATGTCGATGGAAGAGGGTGCAGACTATTTAATTGATCACTATGGTGTGAGTTTGACGAGGACGCAGATTCTTGACGGTATACGCGAGCTTATACGCGGCTTCTATGAGGATGAGGTACAGCTAAAACCAGGTGTAGAACAGGTAATTAAGTTGCTTGCATCAAAAGACATTCCGATGATTATTGCAACCTCAAGTGACAGTGCATGTGTTACAGCTGGCTTAAAGCGTCTTGGCGTTTGGAGTTATTTTAAAGGAATTTTGACATGCAGTGATATTGGAAAGGGAAAGACAGAGCCAGATATTTATCTTGCTGCTGCAAAAGATATTGGAAGTAAGCCTTCAGAAACAGTTGTATTTGAGGACGCACTTCATGCTATTGTTACTGCAAAGAATGCAGGCTTTATTACTGTTGGTATTTATGATTCATATAATCAGGACGAGGAGAAGATTAGAAAGATTGCAGACTTTTACTATAAGAATTGGGATGAAGTGAGCAATTCTAAAAACATTCGGATTCGCTGATTTTAATAAGAAACAGCTCACCCGCGCCTATCATGCGCAAAACCGCTTCCCGGTCATTTAGCTTTCCGGGAAGCGGTAAAAAACAAAATCACCG
>ENA-OQCN01001230-OQCN01001230.1-human-gut-metagenome-genome-assembly--contig:-NODE-1230-length-12855-cov-4.784884_pt1 | contig 12855 bp, 19 predicted proteins | sample MGYA00242497_ERZ504576 | MGnify/ENA primary metagenome ERZ504576 (study PRJEB26092, sample SAMD00036296) | human gut metagenome | host: Homo sapiens | study: EMG produced TPA metagenomics assembly of...
GCAGCGGGGTGGGCACGCCGTTGATGGAGAAGCCGTCGTTCGGGGTCACAGTATAGCTGCGGACACCCACGTTGGCGTAGATCTCATCAAAGGTCTCGTTGTTCTTCTGCAGGCGGGCGGTCACGGTGTACAGGTTGGGCTCGTCCATGCTCCACAGCTGGGCATCGGGAACGTACAGGGTGACTTTGGTGCTGTCGCAGGGGCGCACGCCGGAAGCAACTTCGTTGCCGTAGCAGTCCTCGATGCTGTACATCACGGTATAGGCCTCTTCGCCGTTGGTGACCCAGCTCTCGATCTCAAAGGTGGCACCGCCGTCCTCGGTGGGCTTGGGGGTGACCTTGATGCCGGGGCCGCCGAAGTAGTCCAGGTCAAAGTGGGTGCCGGGCACGCTGATCAGGTTCACGCCGCGGTACAGGCCGCCGTAGAAGGTGAAGTCGGCGGAAGCGGGTACATGGAGGGGGTGTCCTCGTTGGAGACCTCGATGGTCAGCTCGTTGTCGCCCTCGTGGCACAGGTCGGTGACATCGGCACGGAAGATGGAGAAGCCGCCCTCGTGGGTGGTTGCCACCTGGCCGTTGACCTTCACGGTTGCGGCCAGAGCAGCTGCCAGCACCTCAACGTAGGTGCGGCCGCCAGCCAGAGGCTGCTTGGCTGGGTAAAGGTGCGGGTGTAGACACCGGTGGTGCGCAGATAGCTGCCGTTGCCGTCCATGCCGTCCACAGCGTTCCAGGTGTGGGGCAGGGTGACCTGCTCGGTGGGACGCTCGCCCTTGGGGAAGGACAGGGTCCAGTTTTCGTTCAAGGAAATGATCTCTCTCATCGATACTGCTCCTTCTGGTTTTCTTCTTTGTTTCGGCGCCTGTATGGCAGAAGAAATGCCGGAAACAGGCCGGTTGTTGATTTCAGTATAGCACATCAGAGGGGGGTAGGGTTTGTACAATCTTTTGGCAAAATAGTAATATTTTGTGAAAATCCAGACGATGATTCCACGATTTTACAATCTGGCCCTTGGAAACGACAGCACAGCATGAAAAGGCTCCCCGGAGCAGAGACGAAAAAGAGGGTGTCCGTCCCCGCAGAGGGCGGCAGCGGCTTCCGCTCATCCCTGACCAGAGGGCCTCTTTGGCGCTGTGGGTCCCTCCGGCAGAAAGTGTTGACGGAACGGCGGCTTTTTGCTATAATTATATAGCTATGAATATGGAGATGTATCGAAGTGGTCGTAACGAGAACGACTCGAAATCGTTTTGTCCTTAACCGGGCACGTGGGTTCGAATCCCACCATCTCCGCCAGAAGTCGCAGGTTCAAACGAACCTGCGACTTTTTTTATTTTGCGCTTTTACTGCTTGGAACGCAAAAGCATCGGCAAAAACCGGGCCGCAGATGTCCGTTCTCTCCTAAATTCTCTCCAACAGGAACTTTAACCGGTCGCCTGTTGAATCTGTTAAAAATACTACTGTTTGTTGAGACTGCTGTATCTTTGCATCCACTTGAATATGTAACTTCTGCCGCTGACACCATCAGTGTACCCAACGGCGGGAGAGAATGCAAGGATGTCACGCCCGAACCATGCTGCCGGGTGCGAATCCGATAAGATAAGTTAAAAGGTGTGCCTTGGGGATGCGGAAATAGGAGAACAACTCGCCCGACTGCCCATAGAAATAGTCTAGCGTCATTTGGCGTGGCCTCGGATTTTCAACTGTGAGTGCTTGTTCATGTGGAAAACTATCACTCCTTTCCTGTCAGGTGTAAATATTGGCTCCAATGAAAAGGGTACTAAGCAAACAGGACTGCCTCACAAGATGTTGTGGAGCAGTCCTATTTACAAATTATTACATGAGAAAAATCACATCAAAAGAAGATGAGAATCTTCCTGTGCAAGCTGCTGCAAGTCCTCAGAATAACCACTGATACAGAATAGAGCAAAGTATTCGTCTCGATTCGCATTCCCCCACGGAACGACAGCAGCTTTTTCTTTCAGTTGGTGCAGTTCCGACAGCTGCATCGGAACATTTTGATGAAATTTGCACTCTCCAAAGATGATTTTGCTTCGGTCTGTGGTATCAATGGCGACAATATCGATTTCTGTATCTTTTCCACCCCACCAACGGCCAACACGGTCAAAGAGAAAGGGCAGTTTTCCTTGCGCGTTCAGCTCCCACATCTTTTGTCTGCAAATATCCTCGTAGACGTAGCCAACATGATTGGGGATAAACCCGGTTTTCAGCTTTGTCATTGCGATTTCCGGGTGGTCGCTTTCAATGAAAGAGCGCATGGGGTAAACAAATCGGAACCAGAACGCAAGAAAATTATCTTTAATGCGGTATTGCCCCTTTTTGCTGGTTTCAATATTTTTTTCGGTGGGAGGCACTTCTCGCTCCAGAATATCCAGATCGCACAATGTTTTTAAGGGCTTTGACAAACTGGTGGCTGGAAGCGACAGCGCAGAAGCAATATCAGATATCCTCATGTTTCCAGATGCAATCGCACGGATGATGGAAAAGTAACTTCCGACATCCTGAACCTCCTGCCGCAGTAAAAATTCAGGTTCTTCATACAAAAAGCTCTGAGGAGTCATTACATTTTGCAGAATGGCGGTATCAATATCGGCACATGGATGAAATAATTCGATATACTTCGGAACACCGCCTGTGACAGCATAATATAAAATGCGGGTCTGTTCATCAAGATCAGGGAAGAATCGGTCGTAATAAGCGTATGGAATCTGCTTCAGCCGAATCTGTCCCGTTCTGCGTCCATACAAAGGGCTGGAGTAAGAAAGAGTCTGCTCCATCATCATGTGAACCAGAGAGCCGCAAAGAATCACTTCTACATTTTTGTTTTTCAGAATAGTATCCCAGATTTTTTGAAAAACAGAAGGAAATGCTTTGTCTGCCTTGCCCAGATACTGAAACTCATCCAACACAATGACCAGTTTTTTATTTTCCTGAGCAGAGAGAAGAACGGAAAAAATCATCTCCCAGCTTGCATCGGTTGCACTTTTCAATAAATCGTTCTGGAGAAAATCAGCAGCCATCAACCGGAAGGCGTTTCGGTTTGCCTGAATGCTTTCCTCCGTTGCCAGATAATAAAGAGACGGCTTCTCTTTGCAGAATTCTGACAAAAGCGTGGTTTTTCCTACACGGCGACGACCATAGAGAACGAACAAAGAAGATTCCGGCTTTTCATAAGCGGTCTGTAATACGGACATTTCCTGTACACGGTCAACAAAAAACATAGCGGCTCACCTCACGACTGATTTGATGACAGGTTCAGCTTCATTGTACGCCTCAAAGATTATTCTGTCAAGAATAATTACTTAAAGAATAATCTTTGCATCTAAGCAAACAGGACTGTCTCACAAAATGTTGTGGAGCAGTCCTGTCTGTTTAGTATGTAATGGTCATTGCACCCTCGTGGCATTCCTGCGCATAGGTGCGGATGAGAACAGGGCGGCGATTTCGATGTGCAGCACAAATCCATCAGCCTCCCAAAAGTGTCCATCCAACAGAACTTCGCCCTGAAATGTAATCCGGCGGAGTTTCTGTGCGGCGTCGGTCACCTCAACGGTGCAAAAGCGCTGCAAGTAGCTGCAAATAGCGGCGGCGTGGGAGACGACAAGGGCGTTCTGCCCCTCCGGGAGCGAATCCAGCAGTTCGTGGATGCAGTCTGCCATCCGGGCGCTGACCTCACGGAAGGACTCGCCGTCCGGATTTTTGAAGTCCGGGTCTCGTATTGGCGTTTCCAGAACGAAGCGCCCTGCCCGGTCGTGTCGCCGGTGCGGCGCTCGGCAAGGCGGGTATCCTGCCGGACGGGAAGCCCCAGCAGCTGTGCGGTCTGGAGCGCACGCAGCGAAGGGGACGACCAGACGAGCGAGACCGTGCGGAAAGCGTCATTTTGAAAGACTGCGGCGGCCCGCTGAAGACCTTCGGCAGAAAGGCCGGGGTCGGGGCTGGAGCCGCCGTGCTCCGGGATGGAATGGCGCAGGAGAAGAAGGGTTGTCATGAAAGCCTCCGATTAAAAAAGTGACTTCAGTATAGCAGATTCGGGAAAGCAGATGCAAGAAAACGAGCCGAAAGAACGACGGGGCCGATTCACTCCCCCTCAAAACGCAACCAAATTGCAAAAAATATTACAATTTTCTCATGAAAAAAGAAGACTGGATTTCTCCAGACTTCCAATAGTATGTATCAATGGTTGCAGTTCAAGATCTTCTCAAGCGTATCCGCAAACCTGACATCCTGCTCCTTCGTCCGCTTTGGGCTCCCCTTAGGGTGCTTTCCGGCACGGAGGAGTTTTTTGTTTTCATACCTCCGCAGCATGAGAGCTTCCATGTTGTCGGCGGTGTACTCCAGCCCGTTCTGATTCAGCACCCGTGCGCGCTTGGCAAGGCACATACTCGCCAGCCCGTAGTCCTGTGTTACGACCACATCCCCCGGCTTTACCCGGTTGACCAGCGCAAAGTCTACACTGTCAGCCCCTTTATCGAACACCAGCGTCTGCGCACCTTCCCGCTCGATTTGGTGAGAGGTGTCGCACAGGATGATGACCGGAACGCCAAACCGCTTTGCAATCTGCAAAGTCAGATCGACGACCGGACAGCCATCTGCATCAATCAAAATGGCCATGTGTGTTCCTCCATCACCCAGCGAAAAGCCTTTGCCGTACGCAAATCAGCGTCCTTAAAGTGTCCGCCGCTGTTCCATTCAAGGGTGCAGTTTGCGCCACGCTCTGTAAGCCGGCTGTGCAGCGTGCGGATATTATCCCCTACCGCAGCCATGATGGTGTTTTTCGTGCGCTCTTCCTTGTCGCCAAGGCTCAGATAAACGTGCTGTGCCTGTATCGGGCGCTGCTGTTCAAACTCCATCCAGCCCGGAAACCACACAGAGGGAGAAGCGGCGGCGACACCGTAGAACAAATCGGTCTGGGTGGATGCCCACAGCGCAAACAATCCCGCCAGCGAGTAGCCGCCCAGAATGATTTTGACGTTTTCCGGGAGAGGAAACTGCTGCTCCAGTGTGGGAATGACCTGCTCCGTCAGAAAGCGCAGGGTGTCCCCAGCTTTGCCGCCGAAGCCTTGCTTTCCCCACACGGCAGGGGCTTTCCACGGAGAAAGTGCATCGTTCCAGCTTTCCACCGGGAGAGCCGCGAACAGAAAATTCCGGCTGCTTTGAGCAATGGCCGCCACTTCATAATCCATACTTTGCAGCTCATGCTCACCTGTCATTTGGAGCAGCAAGTATTCTGCATTAGCCCCGCCGTAAATGCGGCAAGGTCTGTTCCCGATTTGCATTGTCTGTGCGGTCACTGTAGCAGCCTCCCGAAAAAAATTTGATAAGCCCAGTATAGCAATTGAAAAACCATTTTGCAATTCAAACGGTTTTCAGAGCAGGCGCAAGCGGCACAGAGGTACATTCCCCTCTGCTCTCTGGCAAATTACAGCGCGGATGTGATATAATGGAGAAAAACCACCGGAGAACGGCACAAAAGACGGGGGATGCGGGATGAAACAGAGGCAGCGAGAACAGGTTCAAAGAGGCTGTGCGGTGGGCACCGTGGTGCTGCTGGCATGGCTGTGCCGGGTGCTCCCGCTGGAGGGCCTGCCCTCCGGCCTGCGGGAAGCCTGCGGCATCCTCCGGCTGTGCAACCGGCAGATGTTCCGGGTCTACCGTGCCCTCTCCGGCCGGGATCTGCAATCGCTGAAGGAGCTGCACCAGCAGGTGTGGGCTCCCGCTCCTGAGACCCCGGTGCTCCCGGCGGTGCAGGATGCCAAGCTGATCCAGACCGGCACCAGCGGCTGGCTGGCAGACCTGATGCTGGGCGCAGGCATGGTGCTGTCTGCAGCGGGATATTGGATGGAGCGCAAGCGCAAGGCCATGTTCTACAAGTCCCAGCACTGAACCCCAACCCCCAAAGGCCCCGGGCAAACGCCCCGCTGACCCTTTGGGCCATGCATCACATTCTTTGACGATTCCCCCAAAAAGTTGCTTTCCAGAATCTCATGTTGATCGCTATCCCCTGAGGCAGCGGGCCCGCACGCCGCTGCCTCGCCCCGGAGTCCCGCAAGCCTCCGGGGCTTTTTTGTTGGCGGCACGGCCCGTTCCGGCAGAAAAAAACAGGGCTGCTCCACATCTCTGTGGGCAGCCCTGTCTGGCTGCGCGGGGTCGGCGTACGGGCTTCCGGGATTTCCGGAAGGGTGCGGCTCAGCGCGCGGTTTTCTTTTCCTCCGGAGCCTCCGGGTTGTTTTCCAGGTTCAGCTCGGGCATCAGCTCGTTGCTGATGATGGTCAGCATCTGTTCCAGCTTCTTCACGTCCTCTTTGGGGAAGCGCTTGTTCACCCGCTGGACCACCGTGCTCAGGTAGGAGTAGCTGATGTTGTAGTAGTCGATATACTTCTGGGTGGGCCGCAGGTGATACTCCCGGCGGTCGGTGGTGGACTGGATCTTTTCCACATAGCCTTTGCGCACCAGCGAGCCGATCTTATACGCCGCGTTGGGGGTGGAGATCTGCATCATCCGGGAAAACTCCGCAATGGTGGGCTCCCCCATGGCCATAATGCCCTCCATGCAAAAGGATTCCACCGTGGTCAGGGTCGCCTCACGGGTGGCAAAGCGCTGGAACACGTTCTGGTAGAAATGGAGCTTGAACTTGGTATAGACATCGTTGAATGCTTTTTCCAGCATGGTACGGTCTCCCTTCGAACACTCAATTTCCTTTAGTATATCACGCTTTGGTCTTTTTGCCCAGCTTTACGCGCAGAATGTTCAGCACCACCAGCTCCAGCACAATGGCAACGCCAGCAGGATCAGCGAGGTCCACAGGCTGGCGCTGCTGCCCAGGAACATCTGGTCAGGCCGGTGATCACATAGCACGCGGCGGAACAGGATGCGGCGGTAATGGCGTAGGGCAGCTGGGTGGAAACATGGTTCACATGGCTGCAATGCGCACCGGCAGAGGCCATGATGGTGGTGTCGGAAATGGGAGAGCAGTGGTCGCCGCACACAGCGCCGGACAGGCAGGCCGCAATGGAGACCACCAGCATCTCGCCCTGGGGGAAAGCGTGGCAGACAATGGGGATCAGGATGGAGAAGGTGCCCCAGGAGGTGCCGGTGGCAAAGGCCAGGAACACCGCCACCAGGAAGATGATGACCGGCAGCAGGTACTGCAGGGCGGCAGCGGAGCCGCCCAGCAGGTTGGCAACGTAATATTTTGCACCCAGCAGGTTGGTCATGCCGGAAAGCGTCCAGGCCAGGGTCAGGATCAGCATGGGGCTGACCATGGCCTTGAAGCCCTCGGGGATGCAGGCGGCAAAATCCTGGAACGTCATCACGCTGCGGACACGGTAGAACACAAAGGTGAACATCAGGGCAATGCTGCTGCCCAGCACCAGACCGGCGGAGGCGTTGCAGTCGGAGAAGGCGGTGATGAAGTCCACGCCCTCAAAGAAGCCGCCGGTGTAGATCAGCCAAAGATGCAGGCCGCGATCAGCACCAGCACCGGGGCCACCAGATCAATGACATGGCCGTGGGCATCGTCCTCGGCATCCACATCGTCGCCGTAGGGGCGGTCAGCCGTGGTGAAAAGGTCGCCGGCCCGGGCGTGTCCTCGTGCTGCTTCATGGAGCAGTAGTCCGTGCCCGTGAAGATGAGGAACAGGCTCATCACAATGGTCAGCAGGGCGTAATAGTTATAGGGAATGGTGCGCAGGAACATGGTAAAGCCGTTGATGCCGGAGCCTTCGGGCACGCTGGAGGTAACGGCGGCGGCCCAGCTGGACACCGGCGCAATGATGCAGATGGGCGCGGCGGTGGAATCAATGAGGTAGGCCAGCTTTGCGCGGGAGACCTTCTGCCGGTCGGTCACGGGGCGCATCACAGAGCCAACGGTCAGGCAGTTGAAGTAGTCGTCCACAAAAATGAGCATACCCAGAATCAGGGTGGCAAACTGCGCCCGGCCCGGGTGTGGATGTGGGTGGAGGCCCAGCGGCCAAAGGCGGCAGAGCCGCCGGCCTTGTTCATCAGGCCACCAGAATGCCCAGCATCACCAGAAAAACCAGAATGCCCACGTTGCTGCTGTCAGAGAGCTTGGCAATCATGCCGCCATCCTCGTTGAAGAACAGGGTGTTGAGCGCCAGCTCCAGGTTGCCGTTGGCAAAAAGCAGCGCGCCGGTGGCAATGCCCACCAGCAGGGAGGTGTAGACCTCCTTGGTGTTCAGGGCCAGCACAATGGCCACCACCGGCGGCAGCAGGGAAAGCATGGAGCTGTACACCGCGGGGGCGTAGCTGGCCGGGTCGGCAATGGTGCCGGGGGTGGCTGCGGTGCACCACAGCAGCAGGGCAAACACCAGCAGTGCCCCCACCCAGGAGAGATTTGTCTTTTTCATAAATGATTCCTCGCTTGATTTTTTGTCCCGGCCCGGGGCAGACTATCCCTATTGCAAACGGAAAGGGGGCCGCCGCCACGCCGGATTATAAAGCACTGTATTTTGAGCTGTTCCGCGCCAACGAACAGGCCATCCGCCTGCTGACCGCCGCCCAGCAAAAGGCGGAAGCGCAGGTGATGGAAGAGGACAGAGTGCCGCTGTATCTGCACGGTCAGCCTGCCCACAATGCCAAAGGCTCCCCCTTTGGGGGAGCTGGCAGCGCCAACGGCGCTGACTGAGAGGCGAGGCCGTTACCCCTTTTTGCTCTCTGCCTTTGCGGCAAACTTGGCGTTGTTGATGATGAACCGCTCGTGCACGCCACCGCCCACGGGGCCTTTCTCGTCGTGCAGGGAGACCTTGAACACCAGCTTGCGGCCCTCCACAGCGGTCAGCTCGCTCTCGCAGGTCACGGTCATGCCCACAGGGGTGGGGGCGCTGTGCTCCAGCTCCAGCCGGGTGCCCACGGTGCCGCAGCCCTCGTCCAGCGCGGCGGCAACGCTCATCCAGCAGGTTTTTTCGGCCAGTGCCACCAGCGCGGGGGTGGCAAACACGTCCAGCGTGCCGCTGCCCATGGTCTTTGCAGTGTTCTCGCAGTAACGGCGACACTCTGCTCGCCGCGGATTCCAGCTTCCAACATAAAAATACGTCCTTTCCAGATGCCCGAAGGCGAAAATTTAGAAATACATTGTTAGAATACCACACTTTTGGCACAGATGCACCTGTTTGGGCGTTTTTTTTCTGCAAATCTTCTTCTGTTTTGGCCTTTTTTACGGTTTTTTCAATGATTTTAAGAGGAATACGGAAATCTTTGCAAAACCCCTTGACAGAAGCCTTTCTGCATGATAACATGAACACATGAACAGACGTTCATGTAAAACGCGGCAAAAGGAGAACGGACATGATCGGATTGGAGCAGATGACCCCGGCGGGGCAGGAAAACACGGAACCGGTGGTGATGCCGGATGACGAGGTGCTGTATGAGCTGGCCGACCTGTTCCGGGTGTTCGGTGACTCCACCCGCATCAAGATCTTATATGCGCTGCATGACAATGAGCTCTGCGTGCAGGACATTGCCAACGCGGTGCAGCTGAGCCAGTCGGCAGTGAGCCACCAGCTCCGGGTGCTCAAGGATACCAAGCTCGTGCGCTTCCGCCGGGATGGCAAGACCGTTTACTATGCACTGGATGATGACCATGTGAGAAGCATCCTCTCGATGGGCATGGACCACATTGAGGAGTAAACGGAAAACGCAGTACAAAGCCTCCGGGCGCACAAGGCGTGCCTGAGAGGTCTATATAAAATAAAGAGAGGTACTTATAATGAAGAAGACCTACAAGATCGAAGTTGACTGCGCAAACTGCGCCCAGAAGATGGAGGATGCCGCCAACACCGTTGCAGGCGTGGCACAGGCTACCGTCAGCTTTATGACCCAGAAGATGAAGGTCGAGTTTGCTGAGGGTGCAGACCCCCACGATACCATGGTGAATGTTCTGGCTGCCTGCAAAAAGGTCGAGGACGACTGCGAGATCTTTGATATCTGAGGAAACAGGGTTTGTAACTCCGGTACGGCTCCCCTGCGGGGGAGCTTTTTGTGACGCATTTTTCGGGCAGAACGGCCCAAAAGCCGGTGTGGGAAACTGTGGAAAAGAAAACGGGTTTTCAACAGTTTCCACCGGGTTTTCAACAGCTTCTGCGAAAAAGTGCAAAAAGAAACGCGAAAAAGCAGGTTTTCTCCGGGAAAAGTCCGTGGAAAACTCAGGGGAAAACGTGGAAAAGTCTATCCCGTGGGGAAAACCTGTTGAATCCACCCCGCCCGCCGCGGCGCATTGCGGCCCAGAACCCAGAAAAAAGGAGAGTACAGATATGAATAAAAAGCAAAAGAAGAACCTGTACCGGATCATTGCTGCGCTGGTGCTGGTGCTCATCCTCAAATTGCTGCCCCAGTTCCCCACGCCGGTGGAGCTTCTGCTCTACTGCATCCCCTATCTGGTGGTCGGCTGGGATGTGCTCCGCAAGGCGCTGCTGGGCATCAAGAACCGCCAGCCCTTTGACGAGTGCTTCCTGATGGCTGTTGCCACCGTGGGCGCGTTTGCGCTGGGCGATTATGTGGAGGCTGTGCCGTTATCATCTTCTACCAGATCGGCGAGCTGTTCCAGAGCGTGGCCGTGGGCAAGAGCCGCCAGAGCATTTCCAGCCTGATGGATATTCGCCCCGATTACGCCAACGTTGAGGACGAGGACGGCAGGCTGGAGCAGGTGGACCCCGATGATGTGGAGGTGGGCACCGTGATCGTGGTCCAGCCCGGCGAGCGGGTGCCCATTGATGGCATCATCGTGGAGGGAACTTCTGCCCTGAACACTGCCGCCCTGACCGGCGAGAGCCTGCCCCGGGATGTTCGTTCCGGCGATGAGGTCATCAGCGGCTGTGTGAACATGACCGGCCTGCTGAAGGTCAGGACCACCAAGGAGTTCGGCGAATCCACCGTTTCCAAGATCCTCGACCTCGTGGAAAATTCCAGCATGAAGAAGGCCCGCACCGAGAACTTCATCACCCGCTTTGCCCGGGTCTACACCCCCGCCGTCTGCTACGGCGCACTGGCGCTGGCCTTTGTCCCCCCCATCGTTCTGCTGCTGATTGGCCAGCCCGCCCGCTTCGGTGACTGGGTCTACCGCGCCCTGACCTTCCTGGTCATCAGCTGCCCCTGCGCTCTGGTCATCTCCATCCCGCTGAGCTTCTTCGGCGGCATCGGCGGTGCGTCTGCCTGCGGCATCCTGGTCAAGGGCTCCACCTATCTGGAGGAGCTGGCCCGCACCGGCATCGTGGTGTTTGATAAGACCGGCACCCTGACCCAGGGCACCTTCAAGGTGGTGGGCATCCACCCCGAAAACGGCGTGACCGGGGATGCCCTCGTGGAAGCCGCCGCTCTGGCTGAGAGCTGGTCCAAGCACCCCATCTCCCTGAGCATCAGGAACGCTTACGGTAAGGACATTGACCCCAACCGTGTGACCGATGTGCAGGAGCTGGGCGGCCACGGCGTGACCGCAAAGGTAGACGGCAAAACCGTCGCTGCCGGCAACGCCCGCCTGATGGCAAAGCTGGGCCTGACAGCTCCCGAGATCACCGAGCCGGGCACCATCGTCCATGTTGCCATGGAGGGCAGATACGCAGGCTATCTGCTCATCGCCGATGTGGTCAAACCCCACAGTGCCGCTGCCATCAAGGGCCTGAAACAGGCCGGTGTCCGCAAGACGGTCATGCTGACCGGCGACGCGGAGCCTGTGGCAAAGGCCGTTTCCGCCGAGCTGGGTCTGGATGAATACCATGCAGGCCTGCTGCCCGGCGACAAGGTGGACCAGATCGAAACGCTCCTCGCCGCAAAGCAGCCCAAAGAAAACCTCGCTTTTGTGGGCGACGGCATCAACGATGCCCCGGTTTTGTCCCGTGCGGATGTGGGCATCGCCATGGGTGCTCTTGGCTCCGATGCTGCCATCGAGGCCGCTGACGTTGTCTGATGGACGATGACCCGGCCAAGATCGCGCTGGCCATGCGCATTGCCCGCCGCACTCTGCGCATCGTGTATCAGAACATCGTGTTTGCTCTGGCGATCAAGTTCGCCTGCCTGGTGCTGGGTGCGCTGGGTCTGGCCAGCATGTGGACCGCCATCTTCGCCGATGTGGGCGTGATGGTGCTGGCTGTGCTGAACGCCACCCGTGCCCTGTACACCAAAGATCTTGCAAAAAAGAACGCGCAGTGACCGTGCTTTCTGCCCCCGCCTGAGTGCTGATGCCCCGGCGGGGGCTTTTCGCTGCCGGTGAATTGCATTCTGCCCGGAGTATGGTACAATAAGACACAGTGACCCCCGCCGCCGGACGTTTTTCCGGCAGATAGATGGAAGAAAGAAGGCTTTTTATTATGAGCATGAACACGGTTCCTGAGCGTCTGGCTGCTGCGGCTGCCATGAAGGCCAACGGCGTGGACGTTTATCTGATTCCGGTGGGTGACCCGCATTCCAGCGAGTACCTGCCTGACCATTACACCTCCCTGACCTATTTCTCCGGCTTCCACGGCGAAAACTCCAACTTCGTCGTCACCCCCACCGAGAGCGCTGTCTGGGCAGACGGCCGCTACTTTGTGCAGGCCGAGAAGGAGATCGCCGGTACCGAGATCCAGCTGATGCGGATGGGTGAGCCGGGCGTGCCCACCGTGGAGGAATACTGCGGCAAGGTGCTACCTGAGAACGGCGTGCTGGGCCTGTGCGGCCTGACCGCTTCCTGCGGGCTGGTGCGCGGCGTGCAGAAGGAACTGGATGCCAAGAAGGGCACCATCAAGACCCTGAACCTTGAGGATGAGCTGTGGACCGAGGGCCGCCCCGCCCTGCCTGCCACCCCGGCATGGATCCTGCCCAAGGAGTATGCAGGCTTCTCCCCCTGCCGAAAAG
>ENA-OQCN01001232-OQCN01001232.1-human-gut-metagenome-genome-assembly--contig:-NODE-1232-length-12848-cov-1.601918_pt1 | contig 12848 bp, 11 predicted proteins | sample MGYA00242497_ERZ504576 | MGnify/ENA primary metagenome ERZ504576 (study PRJEB26092, sample SAMD00036296) | human gut metagenome | host: Homo sapiens | study: EMG produced TPA metagenomics assembly of...
CAAAATATTCGGGACGGTGATAATGTGACTGAAAAATTTAATGTAACGGGAATGACGTGCAGTGCGTGCAGCGCACACGTTGAAAAAAGCGTCAAAAAACTTAACGGTGTGAAATCTGTAAACGTAAATTTGTTGCAGAATAATATGCACGTTGATTTTGATGAAACGGCTGTAAGCGTTGACGATATTATAAACGCAGTTGTTTCGGGGGGATACGTGCGTCTGTTGCGGGGAAAAAACAAGAAAAGAAAGACAACAAAATCGACAATGAAATTTCAAATATGAAGTTCAGACTTATTGTGTCGCTTGTTTGCCTTGTGCCGCTAATGTACATTTCAATGGGACATATGTGGGGTTGGCCGTTTTTGAGCGTGTTTCACGGTGCAGAAAACGGAATAACATTTGCACTTACGCAAATGCTGTTGACGTTGCCGATAATGTATGTCAACAGAAAATACTATATAACAGGTTTTAAGACGTTGTTTCACGGTGCACCGAATATGGATTCGCTGATAGCGATAGGTTCGGGCGCGGCATTCGCGTATGGAATCATTGCAATATATTGCATAGGATACGGACTCGGACACGGTGACAAGGAATTTGCACATTCATATATGATTAATTTGTATTTTGAGTCGGCGGCAATGATACTTGCACTCATAACCCTCGGAAAATTTCTTGAATCGAGGGCAAAAGGGAAAACATCACAGGCGATAGAAAAACTTATTGATTTATCGCCGAAAACGGCAGTTGTAATTCGTGACGGAAAGAAGTTACAGTAGGTGTAGATGACGTGCAAATCGGTGAAATTGTCGTTGTAAAAGCAGGACAATCAGTTCCGCTGGACGGTGTTATCGTTGAGGGTAACGGTGCGATAGATGAGTCGGCTATTACAGGCGAGAGTATCGCAGTTGAAAAAAATATCGGTGATAAGGTTATCGGAGCTACTATAAATAAATCGGGATATTTTAAATTTAAGGTTGAAAAAGTCGGCGAAGATACTGCATTGTCACAGATTATACATCTTGTGGAAGAAGCTTCGGCATCAAAAGCACCGATTGCAAAGCTTGCCGATAAGGTCAGCGGTATATTTGTACCGGTTGTAATATCAATCGCAGTGATTACGATTATAGTGTGGTTGCTTTTGGGTAAAGGCGTTAGTTTTGCACTTTCAATGGGAATATCGGTACTTGTAATTTCTTGCCCGTGTGCGTTGGGATTGGCAACACCGACTGCAATAATGGTCGGTACAGGCAAGGGCGCACAGTACGGAATACTTACAAAGTCAGCCGAAAGTCTTGAAACAGCACATCAGGTTGATACGGTCGTACTTGATAAAACAGGCACGATAACAGAGGGTAAGCCTTCTGTAACGGATATAGCACCTGTCGGAATTTCCGATAAGGAACTTTTACAGATTGCAGCGTCAATAGAATATTTGTCGGAACACCCTCTTGCAAAGGCTATTGTTGAAAAAGCCGACGGCTTGGAATTAAGTAATGTTGCAGATTTTGAACAGATTGTCGGACAAGGTGTAAAAGGCAATGTTGACGGAAAGAAGTTTTAGCCGGAAACTATAAGATGATGCGTGAAAACAATATTGAAGTATCGGAAGATGAAATATTCGCGAATGACGGAAAAACATCATTGTATTTTGCGGTGGATAATAAGTTTGTCGGAATAATCGCAGTTGCCGATACCATAAAGGAAACAAGCAGGCAAGCGATAGAAGATATGCGTAATATGGGACTTGACGTAATAATGCTTACGGGTGACAATGCCGTTACGGCAAATGCAATTAAAAACAAGCTGCCGTTAAGCAGTGCCGTTGCGGAGGTGTTGCCGTCAGACAAGGAAGATGAAGTGAGAAAACTTCAGCAGAGCGGTCACAAGGTTGCAATGGTCGGTGACGGAATTAATGACGCACCTGCTTTGACTCGTGCAGACGTTGGCATTGCTATCGGTGCGGGAACGGATATAGCTATTGAATCAGCTGATATTGTATTGATGAAAAGCGATTTGCAGGACGTTGTTACATCAATAGAGCTAAGTCACTCGGTAATTAAAAAATATAAAAGAAAATCTGTTCTGGGCATTTTTCTATAATGCACTCGGAATACCGATTGCGGCAGGTGTTTTGTACGGTATAGCAGGATTGAAATTAAATCCTATGATTGCCGCACTTGCTATGAGTTTCAGTTCGGTATTCGTTGTGTCAAATGCGTTGAGATTGAGATTTTTCAAACCGAAATGCAATAATATTAAAACTGTAAAAAATGAAAAGGAGAATATAACTATGACAAAGACAATTAAAATTAACGGAATGATGTGTTCACACTGTACAGGCAGAGTTGGAGAGGTGCTAAACGCAATAGACGGAGTAAGTGCGGAAGTTTCACTTGATAACGGCGGTCAGGCTGTTGTAACACTTGCAAAAGACGTGTCGGACGATGTGCTTAAAAAAGCCGTTGTTGACGCAGGATATGAAGTTGTAGGTATAGAATAAGAATTAAGCAAAATTTGGATTGTAGACAAAACCGATATTGGTTTTGTCTACTTTATTTTTTGATGTTGATAGCCTTAATTATATAATATTTAATTGCATATATTCCATTATTTAAGTTTTACATAAATCCGATTTTGTGATATACTATAAAATGTATTGTTTTTTATATGGAGGAATGTTTTGTGAGGAAGAAAATTTTATTTTTTGCAATGACGCTTTTGTTGCTTGCGGGAATAACTGCAAGTGCAGATGTTTTGGGTGAGCAAAAACGGCGGTTGGAGTACGTATATGGGAGCATTTACATACTTTCATAATGTACAGTTCAATTCGGACAGCGTCGGTAAGCAAAATGAATATTATGTTGAATATACACCTAATGAGGACGCCGTACCGATTGTTGTGAACGGTGCGAGCATATGGGGAACGAGAAATATTAAACAGGCAGAGCAATATATGCAGGAGAACGGTTTAAGACCGCTTGCCGGAATTAATGCCGATTATTTTTCATTCAAGACAGGTATTCCGATGGGGTATACAATAGCCGACGGCGAAATTATATCAAAGGAATACGGTGGACAGGACGCAGTCGGTTTCAGAAGTGACGGAACGGGTTTTATAAAGTGGCTTGACATTCAGACAACAGTGACGGACGGCGAAAAATCGATTGACGTTATGTATATAAATAAGTGGTGTCAGGCGGGATTTGATCCTGTTTATCTTTTGACGGACAAATTCGGAGAAACGACAAAAACTCAATCGGAATGTATTTTTGTTATTTGCACACCTAACGAGGGCAGACTGCACGTGGACGAAACAATGTCGCTTACGGTTGATGATGTGTTCATATATAACGGCGAGATAGAAATTCCTGAGGGTAAGGTTGTTTTGCTTATGGATACAAGCGGTGTAAGTGAATATTATGACTTTTTGAGCAGACTTCACGCAGGTCAGACGTTGACGGTCGCAAATCAAGCGGTCGGAGATGACGGTACTTGGAAAACGGCTGAAAACGCGGTCAGCAGTGTCGGGGGCAGACTTGTAACAAACGGAGCTGCAAATTCCGATTTTGAGGCGGGTGCGGCACCGAGAACTGCTGTCGGAATAAAAGCAGACGGCAATATTATTTTCTATACGCTTGACGGCAGACAGTCGGGTTACAGCTATGGCGCTCAACTTAAAACGCTTGCGAAACGTATGGTTGAGCTTGGGTGTGTTGACGCGTTAAATCTTGACGCGGCGGTTCGACAACCATTTCTGCGTGGTTTCCGGGAAAGGACAATACGATGGTCGTAAATTCACCGTCGGACGGTTATTTGAGAAGTGTTGCAAATTATATTTTCTTAAAGGACAATCGCGAGAGAACGAATATTCCGTGGATAATCAATATTACAGGCGGAACTAATAATAACTATCTTTCGGGAATGACCGCGAATATTAATATAGAAAGCGTATATGATACCTCAAATTATAAAATGGAAGAGCCGTATAATATAAAATATCGTGCGGAAACCGATACGGACAGCACGGTAGACGAAAACGGAACAGTATCACTTAACGGTACAGGCGATGTTAAAGTTGTTATGTACGGCGATAACGGTGACGTGGCAGACGTGACATACGGCGTTTATGAAACACCTGAAGAAATCAAGGTATATAATCAAGCAGACTGGAAAGAAATCAGCGAAATCTATACAGAGGCAAACGAAGAATTACAGCTTAATCTTTCGGCGGCGTCATACAAAAACGGAACTGAATTGCTTTCAACAAACAGATTGTATAAATGGGAAGTTGAGGGTGATATAGGTACGATAACAGAGGACGGCATTTTCACTCTTGCCGATACGGTCAACAAAGACGGTAAAATAAAGGTGACGGCAGGGGATTTAACGAAAGAAATACCGGTGCATATTTCGGATTATCCGAGTACACCTAATCCGTTTTACGATACAGAAAATCATTGGGCAAAGGACATAATTGCCGATATGGCGGCAACAGGGATTATCAGCGGTTTTGAAGAAGACGGAAAAATGATTTTTAAGCCTGACAACAATATGACAAGAGCGGAATTTGCATCAATGATAGCAAATTACAAAAAATTTGATTTTTCAAAATATGATGATGTAAAGCTTGATTTTACGGACAATGATATAATACCGCAGTGGGCAGTTCCGGCTGTAAAAGCTGTGTATAAAGAGGGTATAATTTTAGGCCGCGTCAATGACGACGGAACAAGCACATTTGCACCGTATGACAATATAACGCGCGCAGAGGCAATGACGATTTTGGGAAGAATACTTCCGAATAATGATGATTTGCCGAATCTTCCGTTTGCGGATAAAAACGATATACCGCAGTGGGCGGAAGAAGGCGTGAGCAAGTTGTATTCGACAGGTATTGTGAGCGGTTATGAGGATAACACGATACTTCCGAATAATAATATGAAACGTGCCGAAGCGGCAACGATGTTGTATAAAATTGAAAATAAATAAAACAATAGGCTGTCGTTTTTTTGCCGACAGCCTATTGTTTTGCCCAAACGAGGTTAAAGTATTCCTCTACGGTCATATTCGCATACTTTTTAAATTCACTGTAAAACTCTTCGGGAGATTTAAAACCGCATTGATTATAATACTTTTCGTAATGAGTATTTCCTACCTTGAAAACCGCGTACTTCGCAAATTCCATACGGTAAAAGTAAATCAGCTCATTCATATTTTTGCCGTAACGATTTATAAAAATATCGTTAAGCTCCGTTATTGAAATTTTGTGTAATTTCAGATATGGCGAAAAGTCTATATTTATTGAAGATATGTTTTGTTTTATAAAATCAAAACCACTCTCGGCAATAAAATCTTCGGTTGTCAAAAGAGCGGGTTTTGATGAAACATAACTTTCACCGCATACACCGATAAGATTGTACATATTAACAGAATTTTGTATATCGTCTTTATCGTGCATATAGCCGTCATACGCAATATTAAATGCGTTAAAAACGTCGGTGCTTTTCGGAACAAAAACAACGGCTGGGTTAAAATCAAAGTATTGGAGATAATTTGTAACGAAATTACCGTTAAACGCAATACGCTTTATAGAAAAATTTTCTTGCTGTCTGAGCGAAAACAGAATTGAAGAATTTATAAATACGATATCGCCTTTGCTTACGGTTTGTTCAATGTTGTTTTCGGTGCATATTTTACCTGTTCCGCTTGTACACAAAATAAATTGATGGTGCGGAAAGTTGCTCATAAACATAACCTTTGAAAGATTGTTTATTTCCTGTATATCGCATATGTATGTCGGTAAAAATTTTTCATAATTCTTTTTCATAGCTTATATTTCTCCGAATGTGTTAATACTTCTGTATTCCGTAGGCGTAATGCTATATATTTCTTGAATGTGTTGCAAAAATAACTTTCACTGTTAAACCCGGAATTGATTGCAACATCCGAAAGTGACATATTTTTGTTGTTGACTAAAAGTTGTTTGGACTTTTCTATACGTATATTGGTAAGAAATTTTTTGCGGTGTTATATTGTAAACTTTCTTAAAAATAATTCCGAGATAAGTAGGAGTTACTTTAATCATTTCAGCCAAAGCGGATATTGAAATATCGTGCATATAGTTAGATTTTATATAATCAATACACGGCTTGATTAAATTCGCTTTGTCATTGTTGGGATTGCCCTCAATGCAAGATGCAATATCGAACAATACGGTATACAAAAGTCTGCTGCAAATCGAATGAGCATTTTCGGTATTGGAGTTGTTTAGTTCAATAATTTTTTTAAAATTTTGATATACTTTTTCTTTAATATTTTCGGTAAGGTGAATTACACCGCTTTTTGAATATCCCAAAAACATCATAAGCTCAATCAGAGCATATCCGCCCATAACGATGTAGTCTGTTTTCCATGGAACAGAGGTGGGTTTATATGAATTTGATGTTGCGGAAGTAAAGTACATAATATCTCCGCTTTGAACTTTGTGCGAAACATTGTTGTGATCTGTAAAAACACCTTCTCCGCTGTAACAAACGGAAATTTGAGAATGTAGCATAAAACCTTTTCCGCGACTTATTTGTGCTTGATGTTCAAGCGATTCCGAGCCGTAGACATACACCGGTAAAAGTCGTTCTTCTTTTGCTGATACAGGTTTGAACATATTATCCGCCTCCGATATATCTGTTGAGTCTGTCGGCAAAGTGTTGACAGACGCGTCTTTAATCTAATATCTATTATAAAATATCTAAGTACAAAAGTAAAGCAAAAACAGTTAGAAAATTTACAACTGTTTTAGAAATCTTATAATTGTAATGCACTATGTGGGAGTGCTATAATATAATTAACGGATAATGTAATCTTAAGGAGGAGAAAAAACCAATGAATAAGAAAAAGATTATAAGCACAATCTTGGCATGTGCTATGCTTCCTTTTGGCGGCTTAATCAGTGCATCTGCTCAAGATACAAAACCGACATATGTACAGCTTAATCCGGCTGACGCGTCACCTTTTAACAACGGTGAGTTCCAAGGCTGGGGTACTGCACTTTGCTGGTGGGCAAACAGATTAGGTTACAGTGAAAAACTTACCAATGCGGCGGCAGAGGCATTTTTCTCAGACGAGGGATTGGGACTTGACATCGCACGTTACAACTTAGGCGGCGGTGACGATCCGACACATAATCACATCAACCGTTCTGACTCAAAAGTACCCGGCGTGTACAGTGATTACAAATTGTCAAGTGACGGCAAAGATGTAGAGAGCATTACATACGACATCACGAAAGACCAAAACCAATTAAATATCGCAAAAGCGGCACTAAAAGCAAATCCTGATTTGTATTTTGAAGGATTTTCAAATTCCGCACCGTATTTTATGACTAAAACAGGCTGTACAAGCGGCGGCGGTACTGTAAACAGTGACGGAACGGTTACGTCAAACGGAAAATTGAATAACTTAAATGACGATATGTATGATGATTTTGCCAAGTTTATTGCAGACGCAACAAAGCTTTTCAAAGATAACGGCATAGAGTTTAAGAGCTATTCGCCTATGAATGAGCCTGATACGGATTATTGGGGTTACGGCTCACCAAAACAAGAGGGCTGTCACTTTGATCCGGGTGCAAGTCAGTCAAAGATGATTACGGAAACAAGAAAAGCACTTGACAATGCAGGATTTACGGACGTACTTGTGGCAGGTATGGACGAAACAAGTTTGAAGAAAACAGTAAACAATCTCGGAAGTCTTACAGATGAGGCAAAGACTGCACTTGGCAGAGTTGATACTCACACATATTCAGACCGTGGCTATCATTCACAAGTTAAATCAAAGGCACAGGAACTTGGTAAAAATCTATGGCAAAGTGAAGTTGACAAGGGCGGTAACGGTGCAACTCTTGCAAGTATGATTATCGAAGATATGAACGGTATGCAACCGTCCGCATGGGTAATGTGGGATATAGTGGACTTCCATAAGGACTCAAAATTCCTAGACCCGACGAGCGGAAACAAGACAGAGGCTAACAATTCTTTGGCATACACAGGCAGTGTATGGGGCGTAGGTATGGCAGACCATGATAACGAAGAATTGGTACTTACAAATAAGTATTACACATACGGTCAATTTACAAAGTACATAAATCCGGGTGATACAATTATCGCCTCATCGGCAAACACACTTGCCGCATACAACAAAAATACAGGCGATATTAAAATCGTAGCAAACAACGGTGCAAATTCGTCTGATGTTAATTATGTATTTGACCTTTCGGGATTTAATACGGTAGGTACAAACGTAAGAGAAATCAGAACAGATATGGCAGGCAAGGAAAAGTGGGCAGAAATCAAAGACGGTGCCGTACTTGACGGAAAAACTCTTACTACAACTTTAAAAGCAAATACAGTAACAACATATTTGATTGAAACAGGTGCAAGGGTTACAAGTTTTGAACCTACAAGCACAGGTCTAAAATACAGCTATACACCGAGTGAAACATTGAACGGATATAACCAATATTTCGCAGTGTATGATAAGAACGGTTTACTAAAAGCTGTTACGGTAAACCAACCGACAGGAGAACTAACAGGTGACTTTACAGACTGTACATTCAAATTTATGGCGTGGGACGGAGTTACTCCGAAAGCGACTGTAACAAACACTACTTCACAGCTTGGAACAGATTATGCGGTTATTACAGGCAGTGACGTTGAAATTAAACGCGGTGACGAGGATAACAACTTGCCCTTGGCACAAATTTAAAAGGTGATGTTACTTGGTCTGTTGACAGTGACGCAACTGAAAACGGTATTGCCGAAATTTCTCAGACAGGTCTTTTGAAGGCTAAAAAACCGGGCAAGGTAACTGTTACGGTTAAGGTAGGCGACTACACAACTTCAAAAACTTATGACATCACTGTTTATGCAACAATTTCAGGTGCGGCAACTGTAAGTGTCGGCAAAACATCACAATATACTCTTGACACAAATGCAGAAGGTACACCTGTTTGGGGCGTAAGCAATGAAAAAGTTGCAACTGTTTCACAAGACGGTACAGTAACAGGCGTGTCAGCAGGAACAGTTACAATAACGGCGACAATCGGTGACGTTAAGGCTACAAAAGATATTAAGGTAACAATGTATACTCTAAGCGGAACGGCTTCATGGGGAAATGCCACAACAGCACCGAGTGACGCTAACGATTATCGTAAAGCGGCAGACGGCGACCTTAATACATATTTTGACGGCGTACAAAACGGCTATGTAATGTACGACTTCGGCAAGACTGTTAAAGTAAACAACGTAAAACTTGCCGCAAGAAGCGGAAACGGTATGCCGGAAAGAACTGTAGGCGGTAGGATTCAAGCGTCAAATGACGGTATAACATGGACAGATTTATATACAATCACTTCAGCAATTCCGTCAAGTCAATATACAACAATCGAAAGTAAAGACCTGAATAATCAAAACGCATATCGTTACTTCAGATATACTAACGATACTAATATGACAAATATCGCAGAATTTTTGATTGACGCAACTCCGTCTTCGGAAACGGCAGTCGGAGCACCGAGCGTTACGGATATTGATGAAATGAGCGATGATTTTGAAGATTCAACAAATATCTTTAATGCAAGTGCAGGAGATTTGTCGGCAGACGGAAATCAAGTATATGCAACAGGTCTTGAAAGATTCGGTAACGTATTTGTTCCTGTTAAAGCAACTGCAAAAGCAGAACTTTCAGAGGCAAAGTCACTTACAAGCAAGGATAAATTCAGACTTACATTCGATATGTTCTCAGGTTGGGAGCAGAACGGTAAGGAAAATACATTCTCTGTTAAAGACGCAGACGGCAACGAGGTTGTAGGATTTACAATCACAGGCGGCGGATATAATCTTAATCAAATGCGTATCGGAGGTACAGACGTACTTGCCAATTCGGAAAAACCGGTAATTCAGTGTACATCAACTGATGTCAAAAACGGTAAATTGCGTGGTGCAAACGGTTGGCAGACCTCATCGCAGAAGTACGCAAACAATATGGGACTTAATAAAAAGGTAGAAATCATAATAGACGGAACAGGTTCGGCAAGCGTAAGCTTTACAGGCGGTGAGACTGATGTAAGTTACACAGGAACAATAAGCACACCTATAAGCGTTAAATCGCTTGAATTAACAGGTTCATACAACGGTGCAAGAGGAAGAGTTGTTTCATATGATAACTTTGACGCAGATGTAATATCATACAGCAGTGAGTTGGCGGCACCGACGCGACTCCTGAACCAACCGCAGCACCGACGGTTCCTGAAAGCGGCGAGCTTATCAATATGAATTTTGATAACGGCGACTTAACAAGTACATCATCATACGGCAAGGCAACAGGTACACCGAAATTTGTTACGGTTGACAATAAGAAGTGTATTCAGTTTGACGGAACAAGCGGAACGGTTGTTACGCTTACAGACGCAAACGGCAATTCGCTTTTGACAGGTCAGAAAAATATCACAATTTCATTTAAGGTTAAGCCGACAACCACAACAACATCATGGTGGTTCTTTGCCGCACCAAACAGCAGTGCACAGACATATCAAAAGGAACAGTATCTTGGTGCAATGACAAACAACGGCACACCTTACATCTGAAAGATATAATAACTCCGGTACAAGAAGTCAGTCGGCAACAGGTGCATATAACACAAATGAATGGAACGATGTAATCATTTCGATTGCTGACGGCGTAACGGACGTTTATGTAAACGGAACAAGAACAAGCAGTGTTGATTCAACAGTTAATATTTCGGATATGCTTGGCAAAAATTCAGTTGCATATATCGGTAAGGCTAACTGGGGTACAGGTGAATTCGCAACAGGTTATATAGATGATTTTGTAATCTATAACTATGCTTACGAAAATCCTTTAAATTCACTTGATTTGGGAGATTTGACAGCTGTTACATCTGACATTACAATCCCAACACAAGAGGGTGTTACTTGGTCAACTTCAGATGCTGATGTTGTTACAACAGCAGGTAAGATTACAAGAAGTGACGAAACAAAAACAGCTACTTTGACTGCAAAAATGACAAAAGACGGTGTTGGATTTACAAGAAACTTTGATGTAACTGTATTGGGATATACAGCGGTTATTGACAGTTTCAAAGCATATGCCGACGGAAATAAAATCGTTTATGAAGTGACTGTGATTCGACGAAAGATAAGTATGCCGTAAAGGTTTCATTGGCTGATTCAGATGGTACGGCAGTCGGAACAGAGCAGACAAATGCGGCAGGCAGTTTTGATAATCTTGAAGTAGGTAAGTATAAAATAACAGCAACATTATCAGACGGAACAACAGAAAAGAAAAAGGTGGAAAAGACAATTAATATTAAGAACCTTGATGATATGAGTGCGTACTTGTTTGTTCACTTCGTTGATACACAAGAGGACGCAACTCGTGAACAAATCTATTTCTCAGTATCAAAAGACGGTAAGACATGGACAACGCTTAATAATAAACAACCGTATTTGACAAGTAATGTCGGTACACAGGGTGTTCGTGACCCGTATATTCTTCGCGGTGAGGACGGTAAGTTCTTTATTATCGCAACAGACCTAAGCGTCTATAACTTAAAGAATAACTGGACAGCCGCCGCACAGCAAGGCTCAAAGAGCATTGTCGTATGGGAAAGCAGTGACCTTGTTAATTGGAGCGAGGCAAGCCTTGTAAAGATTAATAATGACAATGCCGGTTGTACATGGGCGCGGAGGCTTGCTATGATCCTGAAAAGGATGAATATATGGTATTCTGGGCATCGGTTGTAAGCGATGACAGCTATCAAAAGTACAGAATTTACAGAAGTTATACAAAGGACTTCAAGACATTCTCTGCTCCTGAATTGTATATAGAAGAGCCTAACGCGGTTATTGATACAACTATTATCGACCATGAGGGTACGTATTACAGATTTACAAAGAATGAGGCAAAATCAAGTATCACAATGCAGGAGTGCACATCTCTAAGCGGTGATTGGAAAGATGTTGCAAACTATAATTTGGGTAGTATGACAGGCTATGAAGGCCCTACAATTTATAAATTAAACGGTAAAAATGAATGGTGCTTACTTCTTGACTACTTCTCAAAGAGTAAGGGCTATAAGCCTTTTGTAACAACCGATATTACAAAGGGTGAATTTACGGCAGATTCAGACTTCTCGTTTGACGGTACATATCGTCACGGTACTGTAATGCCGATTACACAGGCTGAATATGAAAGTTTGACAGCTGAATAATGTGAAAAACTGCGGGTATTGTTGCTCGCAGTTTTGTTGACAGGTGTGGTATAATTAAAATAAAAACGTAAGGTGATTAATATGAACAAAAGAGAAGAACTTGCCAGACAGGCATTTAAAGAGGGATACAACTGCTCACAGGCAATGGTGGCGGCGTTCAGTGACTTGATGGGTATGGATAAAAAGACTGCGCTAAGACTTGCGTCATCATTCGGCGGCGGAATGGGCAGAATGAGAGAAGTTTGCGGTGCCGTAACGGGAATGTTTATGGTTGTCGGAATTTTGTACGGATATGACGACGCGAAAGATTATGAGGGTAAAAAAGATACCTACGCACTTGTGCAGGAACTCGCAAATCAATTTAAAGCGGAAACAGGCTCTATTATATGCCGAGAACTTTTAGGACTTGACGGAAAAGATAACAGTCCCGTTCCGTCAAAGAGAACAGAAAGAATAATTATAAGAAACGCACTTGCGAAGAATAAAGTCGGTCTTGCGGCAAAAATACTTGACGAATATATCCAATCGCATTGCTCTAACGGAACTTGCAATTTTTA
>ENA-OQCN01001234-OQCN01001234.1-human-gut-metagenome-genome-assembly--contig:-NODE-1234-length-12835-cov-1.750157_pt1 | contig 12835 bp, 19 predicted proteins | sample MGYA00242497_ERZ504576 | MGnify/ENA primary metagenome ERZ504576 (study PRJEB26092, sample SAMD00036296) | human gut metagenome | host: Homo sapiens | study: EMG produced TPA metagenomics assembly of...
CACCAAAGAAACTTAAAAAACTAAAGCATCTTTTAATGACGATATTTATTAGCTTCCTTCAAACGTGCCATCGCACGAGCCAACGAAGCCGCATTTCGATGATACTCCATCTTACTCTGATGCTGCCGCATACGTTCTTCTACACGTTCCTTTGCTTCCCGTGCACGGCGCACATCAATTTCTTCCGGGCGTTCGATCGTATCCACCAGCACTTCCACCTGATTATCGGAATTGACCTCCACAAATCCGCTTCCGCAGACTGCGGGATCATTTTTCCATCCGATGTCATGATTCGTACTTCGCCCTCTTTTAACGCAATGACATATTCCTCATGATTTGCCATAATCTGGATTTCTCCATCCACAGCAGGCAGTACGATGGAAACCGCCTCATCATCATAAAAAATCTTATCATATGCAATGATTTTTAAATGAAATGTAGCCATAGTCACACCTCACTAATGATTACCGTTCTTTGCTTTTTCAATGACATCATCAATGGTTCCGACATTGAAAAATGCCCATTCCGGATACTCATCCATCTCACCGTCAATGATTTTTTTGAAACCTTTGACTGTCTCTTCCAGCGGTACATATTTACCAGGAATTCCGGTAATGTCTCAGCTACATGGAACGGCTGTGACAGGAAACGCTGAATTTTTCTTGCACGGTATACAGTCGTTTTATCCTCTTCGGAAAGTTCTTCCATACCAAGGATTGCGATGATATCCTGCAGCTCTTTGTAACTCTGCAGAATCTCCTGTACACGGCGGGCAACTTCGTAATGCTCCTCACCGACGATATCCGGCTCCAGAATACGGGAGTTGGATTCCAGCGGATCAACAGCCGGATAAATACCCTGCTCAACGATCTTTCTGGAAAGTACAGTTGTCGCATCCAGATGTGCGAATGTCGTAGCCGGGGCCGGATCAGTTAAGTCATCGGCCGGTACGTAAATCGCCTGTACAGATGTAACAGAGCCTTCTTTTGTGGAAGCGATACGCTCCTGCAGCTCACCGACTTCGTTTGCCAGTGTCGGCTGATAACCTACGGCTGACGGCATACGTCCGAGCAGCGCAGAAACCTCAGAACCTGCCTGTACATAACGGAAAATGTTATCAATAAATAACAGTACGTCCTGATGCTCTTTATCACGGAAATACTCTGCCATGGTCAGACCCGTCTCAGCCACACGCATACGAGCTCCAGGTGGCTCATTCATCTGTCCAAACACTAAGGCTGTTTTTTCCAGAACGCCGGATTCTTTCATCTCAGTCCAAAGGTCATTACCCTCACGGGAACGCTCTCCAACACCGGTGAAAATAGAATATCCGCCGTGCTCTGTTGCAATATTTCGGATCAGCTCCTGAATCAGAACGGTTTTACCTACACCGGCACCACCGAACAGACCGATCTTACCACCTTTGGAATATGGTGCCAGAAGGTCGATAACTTTGATACCTGTCTCCAGAACCTCTACAACCGGGCTCTGGTCTTCAAAGGATGGCGGCTCTCTGTGAATACACCAGTTTTCCTTTGACTCCACCGGTTCTCCATCATCAATTGCTTCACCCAGAACATTGAACAGTCGTCCCAGTGTTGCTTTTCCTACCGGAACTGTGATACCAGCGCCGGTTGCTGTTACTTCCATATCACGATGAAGCCCTTCACTGGAAGCAAGCATAATACATCTTACGGTATCATTTCCAATATGCTGTGCCACTTCCATGACACATTTTTTTCCATTATTATCAACTTCGAGTGCATCTTTGATGCATGGAAGGTTATGGTCGGAAAACTCTACATCTACAACAGGTCCCATGACCTGAACGATTTTTCCTTTATTCATATCGCTTCACCTCTCTTACTTTTTCTTACTCTTCTGTGCCTTGGCACCTGCAATGACCTCAGTAATTTCCTGAGTGATCGCTGCCTGACGCACACGGTTGTATTCAATTTCCAGATCATGCAGCATCTGCTTTGCACTATCGGTAGCAGTCTGCATCGCCATCATTCTGGAATTATGTTCACTGGCATAAGATTCTACCAGCGCACCATATACAAAACCACACACAACGTTTGAATCAGGCTGTTTCAGCACCGATTCCACAGAAAGGATGAAAGGTCATTCTGTCACTGTATCCTTTCAGATTTTTGTGTGTATATTCTTCTCTCTGCAACGGAAGCAATTGAAACATATCCGCTTCCATCTTGAATGCATTGATCATTTTGGTATAGATGATATAAACCTCATCCAGTTCCTCACGTATATATTCATCAATCAGTTGAAGACCAATGTGACGCGCCCTGTAAAGGGTCGGATTCTGCACGGTATAACTGAATTCTCCGTCAATATTTACATCTTTTTTCATGAAATACTGCCGGCCTAACTCACCGACCACAAACAGTTTGTTCTGTCCGCCCTTTTCCAGCTGTTCCGATGCAAGCTTCAGAACATTGTGGTTGTAAGCTCCTGCCAGACCCTTGTCGGCAGTGATCACAAGGTAACCGCGCTTTTTCCGGTCATCCGGGATATCTCTTCCGAAAAAATATTGTTTGTGTCCGGAACGGACTTCATAAAACGCGCGACTGCATTCTGCTGCGCAAAGAAAAACGGCTCCGTATCTGCCAGACTTTTCTTTGCCTTCTGCATCTTTGACGAAGAAATCATATACATGGCACTGGTGATTTTCATCGTATCTTTGATACTCTGCATTCTGCTCTGTATCTCTCTTGCACTTGCCATGATATTCTCCTTTCTGCCCTTTTTCACTCAGATAGCTGCTCATGCAGATGTATGTTCTGTACGAAATGCATGAACTATTTAAACTATCTAAATATACATGAAAATAACTTTATTTTACGTACTCTTTTGCGGCAGCGAGAATCTTGTCTCCAAGTTCATCGGACAGAGCTTTTGTCTCATTCAGCTCATCGATGATCTCCGGATGTGCATTTTTGATATATTCCAGCATACCCTTCTGGGTTTCTTTGATTTTCTTCACATCTACATTCAGGAAAATCTTGTGTGTTGCTGTCCACAGTGTGATAACCTGCTCTGCCATGCTAAGCGGCTGGCAAAGCGGCTGTTTTAACAGCTCCATCAGACCTTTTCCGTACTGTAACTGCTCTTTTGTATCATCATCAGATCAGAACTGAACTGGGTAAATACTTCCATCTCACGATACTGCGCCAGATCAATACGGATACTTCCGGCTGCTTTTTTCATCGCTTTTGTCTGTGCGGCACCACCAACACGGGATACGGACAGACCTACATTTACCGCCGGTCTCATACCGGAGAAGAATAAGTTGCTCTCCAGGAAAATCTGACCATCTGTAATAGAAATAACGTTGGTCGGAATGTATGCGGATACATCGCCCGCCTGTGTCTCAATAATCGGCAGGGCTGTGATGGAACCGCCGCCAAGTTTGTCACTCAGACGACTGGAACGCTCCAGCAGTCTGGAATGCAGATAGAAAACGTCACCCGGATAAGCCTCACGTCCAGGAGAACGCTCCAGCAACAGGGATAATGCACGGTAAGCTACCGCATGTTTGGACAGATCATCGTAAACGATGAGCACGTCTTTTCCCTGATACATAAAATACTCTGCCATGGCAGTTCCTGCATACGGTGCGATGTACTGCAACGGAGCCGGATCACTGGCAGTTGCTGCTACGATGATGGAATAATCCATGGCACCGTGTTTTTTCAATGTAGATACAATTTTTGCAATTGTAGATGCTTTCTGTCCAATTGCAACATAAATACAGATGACATCTTTGCCCTTCTGGTTGATCATTGCATCGGTTGCAATGGATGTCTTACCTGTCTGACGGTCACCGATGATCAACTCTCTTTGTCCACGGCCAATCGGAACATGGAATCGATGGAAAGGATTCCTGTCTCCATTGGTATGCTGACAGATTTACGATCAACGATACCCGGTGCTTCATTTTCAATCGGCCGGTAATCATCTTCCTGAATGTCACCCTCACCATCGATCGGTGCTCCCAGTGCATTGATGATTCTTCCGACAAATTTATCTCCAACCGGAATTCCGGCTTTCTTTTTGGTTCTTGTTACCTTGTTCCTTCCTTGATCCCTGTATCACGGCCGAACAGAATGACACCGATCTCATTTCTTCTGACATCCTGTACCATACCTTTTACGCCGTTCTCAAAGACAACGATCTCACCATACATGGCCTGGTCAATTCCATAGACAGTGGCAATTCCGTCACCAACCCAGATGACATGACCAATTTCCCGATCCTTCGCTTCAAAATCGTAATTTTCGATTTCTTCCTTCAGGATGGAAATAATATCCTGTGAACTGATAGCGCTCATTGTCCTATCACCTCTTTCTTTTACCTTTTACTTATACTTCAGCATGATGGCTCTGAACCATTCCGAGCTGTTCCTGCATGCCGCGGATACGTCCGCTGATGCTCCAATCCCATTCACGGCCGTTTGCAGTGAGGACAAAACCTCCCACCAGACGCTCATCCCGGATCATCTCAAGCTCCACCTGATGTGCATCAAACTCTTCCAGCAGAAATTTCTTGATGCCCTCCAACTGGTTATCATCCGGTGCAGTTACATATCGTAATGTTGCATTACTACTGACTGATGTTCGTTTGCATACATTTTATATTCCTCCACGATCTCTTCCAGATATTCCACGTCAGAATAATCACAGAGAATCTTCATAAAATTCTGTAACTTTTTTCCCGGGAAATACGGTCAACCACCGCATGTTTTTCCTCTTTGTAAACACTTGGGTCTGTCAGCACACGCTGAAGTTCAGGACTTTCCTGATAAATCTGCGCTGCATTTTCAAGATCCTCTACCGGAGCGTTCAGCTCCCACAAAACTCTTACATATTTAGCCGTTGTTGCTGTCATGTTTGTCACCCGTTTTACTCAAAAACTCATTGTAAAGCTGTTCATCCGTGACCTTACTGCTATTTTCTCCGATAATTTTAACTGCTGCAGCCATGGCCAGAGTACCGATTTCTTTCTGTACACTCTGAAGTGCTCTGTCACGTTCTTTTTCCATATCCTGATTTGTCTTCTCAAGCAGATCTGCGGATCGTTTCTCCGCATCGGAAACAATCTGCTTGTACTGTACATCCGCCCGCTCTCTGGCGTCTGCCACGATCTGAATTGCCTCCTCTTTGGCTCCCTGCAAAGATGCCTCATACTGAGTTTTTAACTCCTGTGCTTCGGCATTTGCCGTATCTGCTTTTTCAAACTGTTCAGCCACCATCTGTTTTCTCTTTTCAATGATATTCAAAACCGGCTTGAACAGAAACTTTCTGATCAGGAAATAGAAGATCAACAGGTTCACAATGATCCATATAAGGTTTGAATCAATTCTCAGCATCCTGAAATCCTCCTTCTAAAAACAAAATCTCACGTCTTTGTTTTTTATTTGCAAAGGAAAATGATCAGAATAGCGACAACCATACCATAAATAGCAGTTGCCTCTGCCAGTGCACAACCAAGTAATAAGTTCTTGCTGATCTTGCTGTCTGCTTCCGGCTGTCTTGCTACAGCGTCTACTGCTTTACCTGTTGCGATACCAATACCTACACCTGCTCCAATTCCTGCTAATGCTGCGATACCAGCTCCGAGTGCGATCATCATAATAATTATCTCCTTTTCTCACTTCATATTCTGCCTGTCACATTATGCTTTCATTTTTGTTATTTTGTAAAACTCACATAATTTGTGAGATCATTGACAGGACTTTTCGATATGTTACGTTACAGGTTTTCTGTCAAAATACATTGACCTTTACTCCGCCTGCAACTCAATAGCTTCCTTGATGTACAACGATGTCAGAAACACAAATACATATGCCTGGATCAATCCATCAAAAATATCAAAATAGAAACTAAATACCAGCGGTACCACCATCGGCACAACCGCCTTGATCAGCTCCATAATAACAAATGCGCCAAGTACATTTCCGAACAGTCGCAAACATAATGAAAATGGTCGGATGAAGATTTCCAAAATGTTGATCGGTGTAATGATCGCGACAGGCTGCGTAAATCCTTTCGCCCACTTCTTCACACCTTTTGCACGGATACCGGCGGTTTCCACCAGTATGATACTCATCAACGCAAGAGCATCGTACAATTCAGGTCCTTTGTCGGAGGCTTAAATCCAAATAAGCCAATTACATTTGCAATACCGATAAACAGACCGACGCTCATCAGATAAGGAATATAACCTTTTCCTTCCTCTCCGAGCAGCCCTTCGAAAAATCCATAGAATTTTCCGATACACACTTCCAGAAACAACTGTCTCTTTCCCGGATTCTCCACGCTTAAGTTCCGCGTCAGGAAAATCGATGCCACTATGACGACTGCCATAATGATCCACATAACGACAACTGATTCTGCGATTTTGATTCCACCAAAAATGGGTATCGTGAACACTGTCTTGACACTCAATTGATCGATCAACTCATCTACCAGTCCGTTCGTAGCGGTCACCTCCTTCTTTTCTCTTTCTTCTATTTTTTGTTTTCTCCTGAAAAAATGTTTTCCAATCATTACAAGTTGGTAAAGCGAACATTCGCAATCCACTTTTGCTACTTACTCATGAAACGTAATCGCCTTACGACTTGCATTCAATTTGTAAATGATACTGCTTTCTCATAATTGGTACTACCATTATTTTGAAGAAAATAAAAGACCGTGCGGTTGCTCTTTCAAAACCAATTAACCTCCGTTGGTCTTTTCTTGTACATATATTAATACAACTTCCAGATTTTGCAATCGGCAATTTCCCAAATTGTTTTTAGATGAAAACAATTTTTCAGCAAAATCACGATTGACAATTTTCCATTTAACAGATTATTTCTCTTTCGTGCACTTTTTTACTTCTTTTTTCGGTAAATTTGCATACTTTACGAAAAACGAATCTTACAAATGGACCTGCGTAGAACAACTGCCAGAACAATGCCATTGGGAAATTTCGCGCTGCGGTCTGCAACCAGTTGCCAAGCAGCATATCCGTTCCTTTAAAATAAATCAATAATATTGATTAAAATAAATCATTCTGCTACTATAAACATTATGTTATACTCTGAAACATGAAATGCGAAGACAAGGAATAGTAACTGTCCTACTTTTTTCAGAGAGTTGCCGGTTGGTGTGAGGCAATAAAAGAAATACAGTGAACTCGCCTTTGAGCAGCGGTTTTGAACAAGATTACATTCTTTTATTTGTCAATTCAATTCGAACTTTTAAAAGACTACAGATTTAATCAACACAGTCTGAATTGAGGTAAAACATATGAGTATGAGTTAAAAATGTAATTATAGTAGGAACTGACGGAATCTCACCGTTACAGGAGGACAGCATGACAGTGCTGATGAGTGCGTATTTGATACGAAGTAGAGTGGTACCGCGGAAGAATGGCTTTCGTCTCTACAACTATTACATGGTTGTAGGGATGAGAGCCTTTTTTATATGAAACGAATTATTACATGATAGCTAACAGATAAGGAGGAACAGAAGACTATGAAACATTACGAAAACTATGAAAGAGCTTATTTTATGCCACCAGAATGTACATATGACTGGGTGAAAAAAGAATATTTGACTAAAGCACCAATCTGGTGTTCCGTAGATTTAAGAGATGGAAACCAGGCGTTAGTAGAGCCGATGAGTCTGGAAGAAAAAATTCAGTTTTTCCAAATGCTTGTAAAAATCGGATTCAAACAAATTGAAGTCGGATTTCCCGCAGCTTCCGAAACTGAATATGATTTTATCAGAACATTAATTGAGCAGGATATGATCCCGGAAGATGTCACCATTCAGGTGCTTACCCAGGCAAGAGAACATATTATCAGAAAAACTTTCGAAGCCATTGAAGGCGCTCAGAATGTCATCGTTCACCTGTATCTTTCCACTTCTGTGGCGCAGAGAGAACAGGTTTTTCATAAGAGCAAAGAAGAAATCATAAAAACCGCTGTAGATGGCGCCATCATGGTAAAAGAACTTGCTGACAAACAAAGTGGAAACATTTATCTGCAGTACAGCCCGGAGAGCTGCACCGGAACTGAAGTCGATTACGCAGTCGAAATCTGCAATGCGGTACTTGATATCTGGCAGCCAACACCGGATCATAAAGCCATTATCAACATTCCGGCTACCGTGGAAAATTCCATGCCGCATGTGTTTGCCACACAGATTGAATACATTCACAAACATTTAAAATACAGAGATGCCGTTTTATTATCCCTGCATCCACATAACGACCGCGGCTGTGCTGTTGCCGACGCGGAACTCGGTGTTCTGGCAGGCGCAGACCGCATCGAAGGTACATTATTTGGAAACGGTGAGCGCACCGGAAACATGGATATCGTCACCATGGCGATGAACCTGTTTTCCCATGGTATCGATCCGGAACTTGATTTTTCCGACATATCAGCAATCCGCGCAGGTTATGAAACTTACACCGGAATGAAAGTGCATGAACGTCAGCCATACGCCGGCGATCTGGTATTTACCGCATTTTCCGGTTCTCATCAGGATGCAATTTCCAAAGGAATGACCTGGCGTGAGGAACACAAAACTGACAAATGGACCGTGCCATATCTGCCCATCGATCCGAAAGATATCGGACGCACCTATGACGGTGACGTGATCCGCATCAACAGTCAGTCCGGCAAAGGCGGTATCAGCTACATTTTAAAACAGAACTTTGGCGTTGTTCTTCCAGAAGCAATGCGTGAAGACGTGGGTTATGCCATTAAACAGGTATCCGACGAAATGCATCAGGAACTGTCCCCGCAGAACGTATATGAAATATTTGAGGAGCAGTACCTTCACTCCATGAATTACTTCCGCATTACCGAAAGCCATTTCAAACAGTTAGCGGATGGCATCATGGCAGAAGTCACCATTTTAAACGGTGAAAAAGAGACAGTCATCGACGCAAACGGAAACGGCCGTCTGGACGCAGTCAGCAACGCAGTAAAACAGTTCTTCAACATTGATTACACCTTGATGAACTACGAAGAACATGCCTTAACCCAAACAACTTCATCCAAGGCGATTGCCTATGTCTGCATCAAAAAAGACAACACGACTTACTGGGGTGCGGGCATCGACGAAGACATCATCAAAGCCTCCATTCAGGCCCTGTGCGTCAGCGTCAACAAAATGCTCGCCGTACAAAAAGGCAACGCCTGCGAAGACGTCCGCCTGACAAAAATGCTGAACTACATTCAGAACCATTACCAGAACGTGACATTAGCAGATATGTCACAGGAATTTCACCTGACAGAGCCATACATCAGTAAATACATCCGTGAAAAATCCGGCGTAACCTTCGGCGAACACGTCACAAACATCCGCATGAAAAAAGCATGCACCCTGTTAAAAAACGGAAACATGACAGCAGAAAACATCGCGGCCTCCATCGGCTACCCAAACGTCGAACACTTTAGCCGCACCTTTAAAAAGAAATACCATATGACTCCAATCCAGTATAGAGAGTCAAAAAACTAGATTTGCAAAAATGTAGTAAAGCGGACATTCGCAATCCGCTTTCGCTACTTGCTCATGAACGCAGTCGCTTTGCGACCTGTCAGTGGGAGCTTTTAACTCCCACTGACATAAGCATCCCCCTTACCCACCGCTTAGTGCTCTACGCACTTGAAGCGGGGGAATGTTTATTCTGCGTTCAAACTCACATTTTAAGGGATAAGGTCAGGAGATAAAATCAGGCAATGAAGCCCTCTTTTATGGGGATCACAGATAATAAGCTCTGTAAAAGAAGGGCTTTTGTATGTAATATAGTATATTTATGCATAAAGAATGAATAAACCCTTGCATAAATGCATAAATAAACATAAAAGTTGCATAATTTGTATGGTTAGACTGAAAAAATATGCATATAATATTAATTTTTATGCACAATCACCATTGCAATCTTTAAGCAATGACACTATAATAGACACCAGTAATGAAAAAAAAGATCAGGATGAAATGTAACGGAACATTTTAATCCGACCGGATGTAAAAAGAGGAGAGAAAAAGATGAAATTGAAAAAAATCGCAGCATTAGCAGCAGTTGCAGCGATGGTAGTTTCCATGGCAGCATGTGGCAGCACAAATTCAGATGCAGACAAGAGCACAACAGGAAGCGCGGCTGAGGAATCTCAGAACGCAGGCAAAGACACTTTAGTTATGGCAACAAACGCAACTTTTCCGCCGTATGAGTATGTAGATGGAGAGGAATACAAAGGAATCGATATTGAAATCTCACAGGCGATCGCTGATGATCTTGGTATGAAACTTCAGGTAGATGATATGGATTTTGATTCTATCATCCGGCAATCACAACAGGAAAAGCAGATATGTCTCTGGCAGGTATGACTGTTACAGAAGATCGTAAGAAAAACGTAAACTTCTCAGACAGCTATGCAACAGGTGTACAGGTTATTATCGTTCCGGAAGATTCTGATATCACGGGACCGGATGATCTGTCTGATAAACTGATCGGTGTTCAGCAGGGAACAACAGGAGATATTTACTGTTCTGATACACCGGAAAATGGTGGATATGGTGAAGACCATGTTGTCGCTTACCAGAATGGTGCAAGTGCTGTTCAGGCATTAAAGACAGGTAAAGTTGATGCAGTTGTTATCGATAAGAGCCGGCAAAAGCATTCGTAGCTGAGAATGAAGGATTAAAGATTCTTGACACAGAGTATATCACAGAGGATTATGCGATCGCAATTGCAAAAGATAACACAGAGTTATTAGACAAAGTAAATGCATCTCTTGCAAAATTAAAAGCAGACGGAACCGTTCAGTCTATCATTGATAAATATATTAAAGCTGAGTAATCGATTTCGTACAGGAAATATTGTTACAAAAGGTAACGAAAGAACTGTAAAAAATAGTGGGACAGCAATAGACGCTGTCTCATTTTTTTTGCTATAATAAAATTCAGTGTTTGAACGCAGGCTGCAAAGTGGCTGCGTTCATGAGCAAGTAACGAAAGTGGATTGCAAATGTCCGCTTTACAATTTACAGAAAGGAGAAAAGTGAATGAAAGAATGGTTTTTAAGCCTTGCAGATGGATTCTCACAGACGTTTATTGAAGACGGTCGTTGGGTATTATTTGCAAAAGGTTTTGGCGTTACGATCCGTGTGGCAGTGCTTGCACTTTTGATGGGTATTGCGATTGGTATTCTTGTAGCGATCGTTCGTACCAAACATGATACCAGAAAGAAAAATGCACATGGCGTCGGCAATGTGATCTTAAATATTTTAAATGCAATTTGTCAGGTTTATCTGACCGTGATCCGTGGAACCCCTATGATGGTTCAGTTGATGATCATGTATTTTGTTATCTTTGCATCCAGTCGTCATTCTGTTGCAGTAGCAACTTTGGCTTTTGGTATCAATTCCGGTGCTTATGTAGCAGAGATTGTACGTGGAGGTATTATGTCTGTGGATGCAGGACAGATGGAGGCAGGTCGTTCTCTTGGTATGAATTATACCCAGACCATGCGTCACATTATTATTCCGCAGGCAATCAAAAATATTCTGCCGGCACTGGGCAATGAGATGATCACATTATTAAAAGATACTTCTCTGATGACCGTTACCGGAGCAAAAGATTTGATGAAAGCAGCTCAGAGTGTTACAGCGGTTACATATCAGCCACTTATGCCGTATATCAGTATTGCAATTATCTATCTTGTATGCGTTATGGCATTATCCAAGGCGCTTGCTGCATTTGAGAGGAGGTTGAGAAACAGTGATAGACGTTAGAAATCTGGAAAAAAGTTTTGGTGATCACAAAGTTTTAGACGGAATCAATGAACATATTTATCCGGGAGAAAAAGTCGTTGTCATCGGACCTTCCGGTTCCGGAAAATCAACCTTTTTACGTTGCCTGAATCTGTTAGAGGAGCCGACAGCGGGAACCATTACCGTAGATGGTGTGGATATCACAGATCCAAAGACAGATATCGATAAAATACGTCAGAGAATGGGTATGGTATTCCAGCAGTTTAACCTGTTTCCACATTTGACCATAAAGGAAAACATCAAGCTTGCACCGGTGACCTTAAAATTGATGTCTGACAGCGAAGCAGATCAGAAAGCCATGGAGCTTTTAGAGCGTGTTGGACTGCCGGATAAAGCGGATGCATATCCGAAACAGCTTTCCGGTGGACAGCAGCAGCGTATCGCGATCGCGCGTGCACTTGCAATGAATCCGGAAGTAATGCTTTTTGATGAGCCGACATCCGCGCTGGATCCGGAGATGGTTGGAGAAGTTCTTCAGTTGATGAAGGAACTGGCCGACGATGGAATGACCATGGTGGTTGTAACTCATGAGATGGGCTTTGCCCGTGAGGTTGGAACACGTGTGCTGTTCATGGATGGTGGAAATATCGCCGAGCAGAATAATCCGAAGGATTTCTTTGAGAATCCGCAGAATCCACGATTACAGGAATTCTTGTCCAAGGTGTTGTAAATTCTTTTGTGGCTAAACTTTTAGGGTTGTGAAAAACGCCAGTCATCAATCTTACCTCTGCAGCTAACAATCGCTTGTCGAGGAAAGATTGCCTGACTGGCGTTTATTTACTTTTTAATCAAATCAAGGAAGTTCCCTGCTTCAATTGCGAAAAGCAATAAGCAGGGGTGGGGACTTGCTTGTATCAGGAGGGGTGCAAGCCCCTTCTGATAAGCTGCGAAGCAGCTATTTGGTTATGAGCAAGTAGCGTAAGCGGATTGCGAATATCCTTTGACTGGTATCATAAAGAAAATGATAAAAACGCAGGAGCACAT
>ENA-OQCN01001237-OQCN01001237.1-human-gut-metagenome-genome-assembly--contig:-NODE-1237-length-12826-cov-2.777935_pt1 | contig 12826 bp, 17 predicted proteins | sample MGYA00242497_ERZ504576 | MGnify/ENA primary metagenome ERZ504576 (study PRJEB26092, sample SAMD00036296) | human gut metagenome | host: Homo sapiens | study: EMG produced TPA metagenomics assembly of...
TTCAATTCTCTGTCCAGTTCTGCGCTAACGCATTCCTGTCCGTTTGTGTGTCTTACTTAAAAGACTTTACTGTTTTTATAGGTTGTAGTTTTTACTACGCTAAAAAATTTCACTCGCCTGACCACTTTCGTGATCCGGCTTTTTAAGAAATCTTCAGGGTTGGTTATACTGTTCAATTATCAAGGTTCTTTGCATAGTCTCACTATCTTGGAGACCAACGGAGAAGAAGGGATTTGAACCCTTGCGCCGCTACTAACGACCTACTCCCTTTCCAGGGGAGCCCCTTCAACCTCTTGGGTACTTCTCCAAGCATAAGTTGATTCTCAAAAATCTGATATTTAATTGTAAATATCAACGGAGAAGGTGGGATTCGAACCCACGGTCCCTTTCGGAATCACCGGTTTTCAAGACCGGCTCCTTAAACCACTCGGACACCTCTCCAAAGCAGTTAAGTGACTCGTTTATTATAACTCATCGTCTTGCTTTTGTCAAGCACTTTTTTTAACTTTTTTTCAGATCTTTTTTAAAGATTTGAGGTTTGTTAAAGCCGTGACTTGGAAGTTTTTGTCGTTTCAAGCGACTTCTATATACTATCACGGCTTTAACAAAATGTCAACACCTTTTTTCGATTTTTTTCAAGTTTTTTTATTGTTGCTTTATTTCCATCTTTTGATACTATTACAGTTCACGCGTCCTGGCAGATAAAATTCCATGCGCCGCTGTCATATCCTCTGGCGTAGTCAGCTTGATATTCTCATAGCTGCCCTCTGACAGATAGACCTTCTGATTAGTAAATGTTTCCACTACCATGGCATCATCTGTAATGGAGCTGCTGCTTTTATGCCTTTTGTTTCTATTATATGGTTAAGATGATCATAGGCCGCACAGATAATATCATGCTTAAATGTCTGTGGTGTCTGAATAATGCGAAGTGTACTTCTGTCAGGTGTTGACAATACCATTCCTTTTTGATCTGCCACCTTCACCGTATCTTTTAACGGCACTGCTGCAACACCGCTTCCATGTATTCTTGCTGAAGCAATTGATCTTTCAATAACTTCCATATCAACACATGCACGTGCTGCATCATGTATCATAATTAAATCGCAGTCTGAGGCTGCCCTTACTCCTTCCATAGATGAAAGGAAACGTTCGCTTTTTCCCGCGATCACAATAACCTCTGCGCAAAGTTCTTCCTTTTCCAGAAGATTCTGGCAATACTCGACTGCATCTGGTGAAGTCACAAGTACAATTTTATCAGCTATCTTGTCAAACAGACGCACACTATGCAAAAATACCGGAATGCCCATTAGATCAAGAAACTGCTTGGCAACTGGCGTATTCATGCGTCTTCCGCTTCCTGCTGCCAGAATTACAGCAGCTTTTTTCTCCTTATGCTCCTGTTTTCCCACATCATTCATTTTATCGTTCTCCCAGCTTTAAGGACGCTGCTGCATTTAAATCCCAGCCGCTTCTTCTTCCTTTTTTATATTCGTAGTAGCCTGCTGCACCAATCATTGCTGCATTATCTGTGCAAAAAATAGGGGACGGATAATACAGAGTAATTCCATTCTTTTCGCATGCCTCCTTTAAGCTTGCTCGAAGTGCAGAGTTTGATGCAACACCTCCTGCAAGAGCTAACTTACGAAAACCATGTTCCTTAGTTCCTCGAATAGCATGCTCTACTAATACCTGCACAACTGCCTTTTGAAAGGATGCTGCCAGATCATTTGGATTAACCTCTTCGCCTGTCATCTTCGCATGATTTAAATAATTAAGCACAGCTGATTTTAAACCACTGAAGCTAAAGTCATACGGATTATCAGACATCTTCGCCTTTGGAAATGTAATGGCATCCGGATTTCCAAGCTTTGCTGCCTTGTCGATCTTTGGACCTCCCGGATAGCCAAGACCGATGCTTCTGGCCACCTTATCGAAAGCTTCACCTGCTGCATCATCTCTTGTGCGTCCAATGATATTAAATTTATCATAATCTTCAACTACAACAAGATGTGTATGACCACCTGAAACGATCAGACACATAAATGGCGGCTCTAAATCCTGGTTTTCAATGTAATTGGCTGCAATATGACCCTCAATATGATGAACACCAACAAGCGGCTTTCCTGCTGCATATGCAATCGCCTTTGCCTCTGCCGTTCCAACAAGAAGTGCTCCAACAAGACCTGGTCCATAGGTAACAGCAACTGCGTCGATATCCTCTAATGTCACAGATGCCTGTTTCAATGCTTCCTTTACCACCTGATTAATACGCTCGAGATGCTTTCTGGATGCAATTTCTGGAACAACACCGCCATAAAGAGTATGAATATCAATCTGTGTAGAGATTACATTTGACAATACCTTACGTCCATTTTCTACTACTGCAGCAGCCGTCTCGTCACAGCTGCTCTCAATTGCAAGTATTTTTATATTCTTTTCTTCCATCTTACTTCGTACCTTCTTCCTGCTCAAAATCCAGTGAAATACTTCTTCCGTCCTTTGCTGCAATTGTTCTTGAAAAGATCTTTCTCGTCTCCTCAATGTACTCCTCCGGATGTGCAAGCGACGGACTATAATGAGTCAGCCACATTTCCTTAGGCTGTGCCTCTTTTGCAAGTGACGCCGCCTCACTAAATGTCATATGCTTGTATTCCTTTGCCTTGGCAAGCTTATCTGGCTCTCCATACATGCCCTCACATATAAAAAGATCAGCATCCTTTGCCTGCTCAGCAATAATTGGAAGCGGTCTTGTATCTGTGACATACGTAACTTTGATTCCTTTTCTTTTTTCGCCCATAACCATATCAGGCGTATAAACCTTATCGCCATCTGTCATTGTCTCTCCCTTTTGCAAATGACTCCAGAAGGTAAGCGGAATGCCAAGCTCTTTTGCCTTTTCAGCATGAACGGCCTGCACGCGGAATCTGAATCGTGTAACCGTAGCAGGTTACATTGTGCTGAACGCGAAAGGCATGAATATGATAGCCCTTCACCTCGAAATCCTGCTCGTTTTGCGTAATCTCTTTAAATATAATAGGAAATGGCAGCTCTGGCGCAATAACGCGAAGCGCATTCACCACGCGTTCAAGACCTCTTGGTCCAATAAGTGTAAGCGGCTCTGTACGATCTGCATTTCCCATTGTCAAAAGGAGCCCCGGGAGGCCGCTTATATGATCTCCATGGTAATGTGTAAAACAGATCACATCGATTGGATTACAGCTCCAGCCTTTTTCTCTCACTGCGATCTGTGTTCCCTCTCCACAGTCAATCATTAATGTGCTTCCGTTAAATCTTGTCATTAACGACGTCAGCCAACGATAAGGAAGGGGCATCATACCGCCTGTTCCCAATAAACATAAATCTAACATCTGTCCTCTCATTCCAAATGAACGCCCGCCCAAAGCGCACTTTTATAAGGTTATAAATATTCCCGTGTTTTTTTCTGATACACAGGCAGGCGAAACCTTTTTGTAAGCTCTTGGGTACAGTTCTCACACAAGTCAAATGCAATTTTCTCGCCATCGCGCTCTGAAAAATAGCCCCATGCTTTATCCACATGAATATAATCCTCTAGCACAATGCCATTTTCAACTGGAAGCGGCCGTCTGCAGCAATTGCACACGACCTGAAGAATTCTGTCCCTATTATTTTCTTTTACTGTTATTCTCATTGCTTTCCTCCCTGATTCATTGATTCATTTTGCATGTATATTTTAATAAATTTCGGGAAGAATAACAATGGAAATGCCTGTCACTACTGGAAGTATTTCCACATAATTAAGGCATCTTCCTTTGGTTTGCTGTAAAATCCTTTGCGAATACCAGATTTTTCATAACCATTTTTTTCATATAATGCAATTGCTGCATTATTTGACACACGCACCTCGAGCGTAATTCCATATAAATTCTTTTCCTGTGCAAATGCATCAAGCGCTTTCATCAGCTGATTAGCTGCGCCGCACCGTCTGTATGATGAAAATACAGCGACATTTGTGATAGAAAGTTCATCTGCTGCCAGATATGCACCGACGTATCCTGCAATTTCTTCTGTATCTTTTTCATCTGCCATGCAAGACGGCTTCGATACCACTGCGACAAAAAATACATAATTTGCTTCTGCAAGACTTTCTGCCAACGCATTTTCTGACCATGCCTCTGCAAAACATTCCTTCTCAAGCTGTGCTACAGCCAGAAGATCTGCTTTGCACATACGGCGCACTGACAATTTTACGGCATCACTGCCGTTTTTCGTCAGCAAATCTTTGCCTGCGTTCCGCTCTCTCCCGGACGCAGAGAACCTTTTGTGTAAATGCCAGCCTCTCGTTCCTGCTCTGCCTGTGATTTTTTAAGGTAGATCGGACGGTGATCATCTGCATTGATTGCCTTTCCTTCACGCCATTTCTTAGCGCCAAGCTCTGCTACTGCTGCTGCGCGCGGCGTGCTGCAGACTGCTGGTGCCATTTTACTTTTTGATACATTTTCCTTTAACCATGCACCATGCACATGCATGCCGTCTCCTGTAAATAACACATTCTCATCGTCTGACTTTAATTCTTTTAAGTTCTGTGCAAGCTCTTCCACTAATAAAAGCTTTGGTTCCATCACGCATACCATATTCAATTCTTCATCAAAACGATACAGCGCTGTGTAAACCTGTCTTCGTCTCGCATCGATCATCGGGCAGATCAAACCATTATATGGGCCGCATCCAAACGCCATAGCTTCAAGCGTAGACACCTCAACAAGCGGCTTATCAAGCGCCAGACATAATCCCTTCGCTGTTGCACTGCCGATTCTAAGTCCTGTAAATGAACCAGGACCTGCTGAAATGGCTATTGCATCAAGCTCCTTTAAATTGGTTTCTGTCATCTTTACAACCTCATCGATCATAGGAAGCAATGTCTGCGAGTGTGTCTTTTTAAACGAAACTGAATACTCTGCCAGCACAACATCATCCTTTATAATTGCTGCACCTGCTGTCAAAGATGAGCTTTCTATTGCTAATATCTGCATACTGTTACCTTATTGCCTTTCTTTTCACTTACCGCGCACTGTTATTTTTCGATAATCGAATCCCTTGTCCAGATCTTTCTCAATCGTGATCCACACAGCTTCTGGCGGAATAATCTCTTCTACAAGTGATGCCCACTCAACAAGACACACACCCTGTCCATAAAAATATTCCTCGTAGCCAATTTCTTCCATCTCTTCCGGCTCTTCGATTCGATATACATCAAAATGATACAATGGCAGACGTCCTTCTTCATATTCACATACGATTGTAAAAGTTGGACTGTTTACTGCCTCTTTTATGCCAAGACCTGCGGCAAAGCCCTGGGAAAAACAGTTTTTCCTGTTCCTAAATCACCGTCAAGACAATAAATGTCACCGGCTTTTGCCTCTTTTGCAAGGCGCATTCCCACCTCAAAGGTTTCCTCTGCACCATTTGTCTCATAAATTTTTTCTGGTATTGCCATTGATTCCTCCAAATATTGTTTCATTTTTATCAGAGCAAAATGTCGTAGAATAAAAACAAATATCCGCAGCCTTGCGACTGCGGATACACACAAACTGCAATTTACAATTACTGCAAACACAGCTTATTTTGTGCATCGTATTGATTTTACAACGAATGCACAAGAAAAACAACTCTATTTTTATACCTGATGCAGAATACGGCTGATTGGCTTGTAGATCAGCATAACGATAACTGATACCAGTGCACCCTTTAACAGATTTAATGGTGCTACACATAAGGCAACAAATGTCAAAATGTTAAACTCTTCAAAACCAGAAAAGATTGCATGACCCATCTCTAAAATGCTTTCAAGCGGCATTCCGTACAGCTTGGAGAATGCCGGAAGCAGATAAAATGCGTTGAATAAGCTTCCAAAAATTGCAATAATGATTGTTCCTGCCACACAGCCTATTATCGCTGTTTTCTTTGTCTTGTGCTTGAAATAAAGGATTGCTGCCGGAATAATGAAGCTGCAGCCAATCACAAAGTTTGCATAATCGCCGACAAATGCTGTTGTTGTACCTCTAAAAAGCACCTTTAATACGTTTTTAAGCAGCTCTGATGCTACACCTGCCACCGGTCCCATTGCAAAGGAGCAGATTAAAACTGGCACCTCTGAAAAATCAAGCTTGTAGAATGGCGGTGCAAATGGTACTGGAAAATCAAAGATCTGCAGAATAAATGCAAGTGCTGACATCATACCTATAGTGACAATTTTTTTCGTGCGCATTTGCTGCGATGAAGTCACGCCTGCCCACATTTCTCCAAGCTTTGCCACCGCAAAAAGGACTGCTGCCGTGATCGCAATGACGACAATAAAGCCGACATTTTCAGTTACTGTCTTCCATAAGTTTTCCATTTCTCTTTCCTCTTTTCTGCGCATTTATGCGCGTATTATTGAAAATTGAAAGTGGACGTCTTTGATTAAATTGTGAAATAAGAATCTGGTGCACCATTTAAAAAAAGCCCTGAATCGACAGGGGGCCTATAAAACGATACACTCTTTCTTTTCCCATCCAGACTTTGGACACAGCTTTTGCTAATAATGCTGCATCACTTTACTGTTGGTTTCGGAGTTGTGAAGCTATCTTTGCACTCACCGAATCAGCCGCAAAAATGCGGGTCGCGGACTTTACCGCCAGTGGGGATTTACACCCCGCCCCAAAGAATATTCCATTTTCCGACAGATAGTTTAGCACAGCAGAGTTATAATTGCAAGCGTTTTTTATTTTGTTTTCATAGTAAGGGCAATTCGTTTTTTCTTTAAATCTACGCTAAGCACTCTGACGTTTACAATATCTCCTACGCTTACAACCTCTGACGGATGCTTAACGTAGCGGTTACAAAGCTGTGAGAGATGGACTAGTCCGTCTTCATGCACACCTATATCGATAAATGCGCCAAAATCAACAACATTTCTAACTGTTCCCTTTAATTCCATATCTGGCTTTAAGTCTTCCATGGACAGGACATCACTTCTAAGGATTGGCTTTGGCATTTCATCACGCGGATCTCTTGATGGCTTTTCTAATTCTTTTACAATATCAGTAAGTGTAAGTTCACCAATTCCAAGCTGCTTTGCAAGCTTGGCTGTCTGAAGTTTCTTTGCAATGCCTGCAGCCTTTCCCTCTAAAATATCCTGCGGCTTTAGTTCACATGATGCTAAAACTGCACGTGCTGCCTCGTAACTTTCCGGGTGAACGGCTGTAGCATCAAGCGGCTCATCTCCACCGCGAATACGAAGAAAACCTGCACACTGCTCATATGCCTTTGGTCCAAGCTTTGCAACCTTTAACAACTGTTTTCTATTTGTAAACTGACCATTTTCCTCGCGGTAAGTAACGATATTTTTTGCAATTGTTTTCGTAATGCCTGACACATATTCGAGAAGCGCTGCTGAAGCTGTATTTAAATCCACGCCTACCTGATTTACACAGTCTTCTACTGTTCCATGAAGCATCTCATCGAGCTTTTTCTGATTCATATCATGCTGATACTGGCCGACACCGATAGCCTTTGGATCAATCTTGACAAGCTCTGCAAGCGGATCCTGCACACGTCTGGCGATAGAAACAGCACTTCTCTGGCCAACATCAAAGTTTGGAAACTCCTCTGTTGCCTGCTTACTTGCAGAATATACTGAAGCACCAGCCTCGTTTGTGATGACATAGCGCACAGGTGCGTTGATTTCCTTAATTAAATCTGCAATTATTTGCTCAGACTCTCTTGATGCTGTTCCGTTTCCAACTGAAATCAATGTAATATGGTACTTTGCAATAAGTGCTTTTAAGATATCTTTTGATTCTTTTACTTTGTTATGCGGCGCTGTCGGATAAATGACCTTTGTGTCAATTACCTTTCCAAATGGATCAATTACAGCAAGCTTGCAGCCTGTACGAAAGGCCGGATCCCAGCCAAGAACAGTCTGACCTGCAATTGGCGGCTGCATCAGAAGCTGCTTTAGATTCTGTCCGAACACCTTCATTGCGCCCTCTTCTGCTGTCTCTGTCAGATTAGTGCGAAGCTCACGCTCTATTGCCGGAGCGATCAGACGCTTATATGCATCCTCTGTAGCCTCACGAAGAATAGCTGCACAAGTTTCGTTCTTTCCCTTTGTCATTACATTATATAACCAGGAAAGAATCTCTTCCTGCGGTGCCTCAATTTTAACACTCAACACCTTTTGGTTTTCTCCGCGGTTTACAGCAAGCACCTGGTGACCATTGATCTTTGTAAGCTGTGCCTGAAACTCATAATATGTTTCAAATACAGACTCTGTACCTTCTTCGCGAACTGTGGAGGTGAGCATACCTTTTTCCCATGTCATTTTACGAATCTGGGCACGAAATGAAGCATCATCTGAAATGTGCTCAGCTAAAATATCCATGGCACCTAAAAGTGCATCTTCTGTGCTTTCCACACCTTTTTCTGGTGATACAAAAGCTTTTGCAAGCTCTTCTTTTGTTCCTTTTGCCTGTCCTAATAATATTTCATTTGCAAGCGGCTCTAATCCTTTTTCTTTTGCAATTGTCGCTCTTGTACGGCGCTTTGGACGATATGGACGATAAAGATCTTCTATGACGGCTAATGTCTGTGCCTGCTCCATTTTCTTTTTCAGATCATCTGTGAGGACGCCAAGCTCTTCCATGGAAGCAAGAACACTTGACTTTTTCTCTTCAAGATTGCGAAGATATGTCAGCCTTTCATCGAGATTTCTAAGTATCTCATCATTTAATGCACCGTGTGCTTCCTTGCGGTAGCGCGCAATAAAAGGGATGGTATTGCCTCATCAATCAAATTTACAACTGCCTGAACCTGATCAGGGCGAATTTGCAGTTCTTCTGCTATCTTTTTAATAATATCCATTTTGATGCCTTTCTGTTTACAGTTCACGCGTCATGTTACGAAAGCCCTTCGGTGCAATGGTTTCGTCGGCGGACCAAACTCCGCAGGTTCCTGTTATGTTCCTTCTTATTATACATTACTTTGAAAGACCTGCTCCAAGTGTCCGCCTCGTGAAATCCATTCACCTTCGGGCTTTGCTGTAAATATTAGTTTATCCGTGAACTATAACTCTTTCTGCACCATATATACTGATGGTGCAAATATTGGTTGTGACTTTTATTTTTGTGTGGTATGATAGTACTATTGTTTATAATATCATTGCACAGGGTTTTTGACAACCCGTCAGCTTTACGAAAGGATTTTATTTATGGACGAAAATAAAAAATATCACAATCCAGATGATGATGGCATCAATAATGAAAGCGATAACGACACCTATGATCCATATGAGGAATATGTAAAGGATAAGGTTCATGAGGAGCAAAAGGAGGAGTATGGTGATTCCTATGCGCGCTATACTGATCCGCAGATGGGTCCTGAGGATGATAGAGGCCGTTCCTACAAACCACATCACAGACGTGCTACTAATCTTGAGAAGATTGGCTTCGCAATGAGTATTGCTGCTTTGATCTGCTGTTGCTGTGCTAATATTTATTTGACGCTTGGTGTTTCTATCATGTCTCTTGCTGTTTTAATCTGTTCTCGCTTTTTTGCAAATGAGGATCATCACTTTCACCCTATTGCAATTACTGGAATTATTATCAGCAGCATCTCTATTGTGATTGTTGCTTTTATCCTCTTCTTCTATCTTGTTCTTTATCCACAGCTGTTAGAGGATCCAACTTACCGCGATATGCTCAAGCAGATGCAGGATCTTTTAAATAATAAGGCAAATTCACTGCTTCCTTCTGAGTCTGGCGCAGTAGAAGTACCAAACACAGTTCCGATGCCAACAGGCAATGGGGATACAATTAAAATTTTAAAATGCGTCACGCAACAAAAGCCCGAAGGTGCAATGGTTTCGTCGACGGACCAAACTCAGCAGGTTCCTTTTATGTTCTTTCTTATTATACATTACTTTGAAAGACCTGCTTCAAGTGTCCGTCTCGTGAAATCCATTCACCTTCGGGCTTTGCTAAAATATTGGCTTATCTATGAACTGTAACATAAAAGTCGAAATATGCGAGAAAATTTGCGTGAAAAAGCACCATATATGGAGTATGATGTAACCATAAAGTTCCATAAAATGGCAGGAGACCAAAATTGACATAATAGGCAAGGCAGCAGAAAGGAGGAACTTAGATGGTATATCATGAGCAAAAAGAACAAGACTGGAGAGAACAGGCAGCCGCACTTCAAAAACGTCTTGATTATTATGAACAGGAGAATGCCAGACTGCAGCTTCAAAATGAGGCATTGCATGAGACTGCGTGGCAGCTAATCCAGAGGATTCGGACGCTTGAAAGAAAAAAATAAAAAACAATACTGAAAATAATAGTAAAAACTGCAACATTTTGCGAGAAATAAAAAAAAAGGACTAGACGAACAGCGCATTTTGTGAGAAAATAGAAGTGTATGAGGTATACTGCGTTTTGTAGCCTGGTATGCCGAAGACACATATTGAAGATATGGCTGTAATTGTTGATCAGCAGTCGCAAAGCCATAATCAGCACCTTTTTAGGTGCAACATACAGAACTGAAAGGAGTTTTTGCAATGGTTATTTCACGTGAAGTTGAAGAGATGTGCGTTGTAAAGCAGGGCGTTCATCATGGTGCTGCTCCGATTCCGGAGGAAGCAAAGTGGGTGCAGGCAAAGGAAGTGAAAGACATTTCCGGTTTCACACACGGAGTTGGCTGGTGTGCTCCTCAGCAGGGCGCATGTAAGCTGTCCCTCAATGTTAAGGAGGGTATCATTCAGGAGGCTCTCGTTGAGACCATCGGATGTTCCGGTATGACCCATTCCGCAGCTATGGCAGCTGAGGTTCTTCCGGGTCTGACTGTTATGGAAGCACTGAATACAGACCTTGTTTGTGATGCAATCAATACCGCTATGAGAGAGCTGTTCTTACAGATCGTTTATGGTCGTTCCCAGAGTGCATTCTCTGAGGATGGACTGGCTGTAGGTGCAGGTCTTGAGGATCTTGGAAAGGGTCTTCGTTCTCAGGTTGGTACAATGTACGGTACTCTTCAGAAGGGACCTCGTTACCTTGAGATGGCAGAGGGCTATGTAACCGGTATCGCTCTGGATGCAGAGGATCAGATTATTGGTTATCAGTTCGTAAGCTTGGAAAGATGACTGATTTCATTAAGAAGGGCGACGATCCGAATACTGCATGGGAGAAGGCAAAGGTCAGTACGGCCGTGTTGCTGATGCAGTTAAGATCATTGACCCAAGAAAAGAATAATACAGGAGGTAACGAAAATGGCTTTATTTGAGTCCTATGAGAGACGTATTGACCAGATCAATGCGGTTCTGAATAGCTATGGTATCGCTTCTATCGAAGAGGCAGAGAAGATTACAAAGGATGCAGGACTGGATGTATATGCTCAGATCAAGGGTATCCAGCCGATCTGTTTTGAGAATGCTTGCTGGGCTTACACCGTTGGTGCAGCAATCGCAATCAAGAAGGGCTGCCGTAAGGCTGCTGACGCTGCAGCTGCTATCGGTGAGGGTCTTCAGTCCTTCTGTATCCCGGGATCTGTTGCAGATACCCGTAAGGTAGGTCTTGGACACGGAAACCTTGGCAAGATGCTTCTGGAAGAGGAGACTGAGTGCTTCTGCTTCCTGGCAGGTCATGAGTCTTTCGCAGCAGCTGAGGGTGCTATCGGTATCGCAGAGAAGGCAAACAAGGTTCGCCAGAAGCCTCTTCGCGTTATCTTAAACGGTCTTGGAAAGGATGCTGCACAGATCATTTCCCGTATCAACGGATTTACATATGTAGAGACTGAGTACAATCCATACAACAACGAAGTAAAGGAAGTATTCCGCAAGTCATACTCTGAGGGACTTCGTGCAAAGGTTAACTGCTACGGTGCAAACAGCGTACCGGAAGGTGTTGCTATCATGTGGAAGGAGAATGTAGACGTTTCCATCACTGGTAACTCCACAAACCCGACTCGTTTCCAGCATCCAGTTGCAGGTACCTACAAGAAGGAGCGTATCGAGGCTGGTAAGAAGTACTTCTCCGTAGCATCAGGTGGTGGTACAGGACGTACTCTGCATCCAGATAACATGGCAGCAGGTCCGGCTTCCTATGGTATGACCGATACTTTAGGCCGTATGCATTCTGATGCACAGTTTGCAGGTTCCTCTTCAGTTCCGGCTCACGTAGAGATGATGGGTCTGATCGGTGCAGGAAACAACCCGATGGTTGGTATGACTGTAGCTGTAGCTGTTTCCATCGAGGAAGCTGCTAAGGCTGGTAAGTTCTAATTTTCAAGGAAAATCAAAGAAAATCGGAACCAAAGAAAACAACAAAACGTGTCAAATAACGGTCGGTTAGTACACCGTTAGTACACCGAAAAGGCGTATATCTGAATAAGGTATACGCCTTATTTTGTGCTTGCTTATTCGAATGATATGAGAAAGAAAAATCTCTCTAATTTTTAATAGCCTTACAAAAGAGTCATTTTGTCCGTTTACAGAAATGACTAAAGGATTTATAATTCTGTAAAGGGATAAGTCCTGCAAGCTGGTTGAAAGGAAGTGGGTATATGAGCAAAAGAAAAAAAGCAGTGCTTGCAGTTGGACTTGTTCTGGCAGCTTTTTTGATTGGAGCAATCATCTTCTATATGCATTTTATTATGAATGCAGGACAGACCATCGAGACACTGCAAAAGCTGGTGGCAGGAAATGGCTATGAGATTACAGCGGATTGCGTGATGACATTTGAACCATCAGATCAGCTAAAGCCAGTAACAGATCTTGTTCAGGAACTTTTAAGTACCGATTCTCTTAAGG
>ENA-OQCN01001238-OQCN01001238.1-human-gut-metagenome-genome-assembly--contig:-NODE-1238-length-12824-cov-5.331417_pt1 | contig 12824 bp, 21 predicted proteins | sample MGYA00242497_ERZ504576 | MGnify/ENA primary metagenome ERZ504576 (study PRJEB26092, sample SAMD00036296) | human gut metagenome | host: Homo sapiens | study: EMG produced TPA metagenomics assembly of...
TACAGGAGATATTCCGGAGGAACCGTTTCTTATATTCCCTGAAAATCAAATACTGACCATACCATATCCCGTCCCGCCTGAATCTTCTTATTAAGTATATGACGGACCACAAGAAAAACAGGGGACTTCAGCTCCCTCTGTTCTGCATGGGCCGCCATACCCGCTCCTTTTTTCTTCCGTGCCATGCACGCCGTTTGTCCTTTTCCCTGCGGTACGTCCCCTCGCCTGCCCCTACTCTTTTTTCCTGCCGCCCTTGTATTTCCTACTTGTTTTGAAGCACCTTTCCGGACATCTGATGACATCTGATGACGTCCGATGTCACCTTTTTGAAAATCAGCATTTTATCCAAAATATACTCATACATTTGAAGTGTCAAAGCGATTCATTAACCTCAAAAAGATGATGTATGGCACAAGAAAAGAACATGAACGAGAAACCCAAACGGACCAGGAAACCGAAGGCGAAAGACGAGCCCTTCCGGTGGAACAGATTACCGAACTGATGCTGGTTCACAACAAGAACGACCCGAAAGCGGGCGTGCGGGCGGTCAGCGGAATCGACGGACAAGGAAAGGTGAAAACTGTTCCGGCGGATGAACGGAACGAGAATTCATTCCTGAAATTCGACAAGAACTCAAGTATCCTCGAGAATTTCATCAAGAATTTCTGGAGCCAGCTCAAGAACCCCACGCATTCCGGCTGATCCGCATGACCGTCCACGATTACAAGATGAACAAGCAGGCCATCAGGGACCTGGCGGAAGGAAAACAGACGGACGCGGTGAAGGAGTTCCTCAAGCGCTACGAGATCCGTCCCAAAGAGAACAGGAAGGAACAGAATGTAAACCAAGAAAAAACAGAAACGATGGCAAAGAAAAAACAGCAACAGCCGCAACAACCGCAGGAACCCCTGCAACAGAGCGAGGTGCAACAGGCGGCACAAGGCGCGCAGCCGCAGGTACCGCAGGCGGAACAACAGCCGCAGGCACCGCGTTACCGCTACAACGAGGACATGATTGACTGGAACGCACTGGAAAAGATCGGTGTTTCCAAAGCGTCGCTCGAACAGGAGGGACTGCTTGACTCCATGCTGAAAGGCTACAAGACGAACAAGCTGGTACCGCTTACGCTGACATTGGACGCCGCCACCATCCGTATGGACGCGCGCCTTTCACTGATACCCATGCAGAACGGACAGGTCGGGCTCGGCATCCACGGCATACGCAAGGAGCCGCAGCTGGAACGCCCGTACTTCGGGCATATCTTCACCGAGGAGGATAAGAAGAACCTGCGCGAGAGCGGCAACATGGGACGTGTGGCGGAACTGAACCTGCGCGGAGGCACGACGGAACCCTGTCTGATCTCCATCGACAAGAACACCAACGAGCTGGTGGCTGTCCGCCAGGAGCATGTCTACGTGCAGGATGAGGTAAGGGGTGTCAAGTTGAGTCCCGACGAGATACAGACCCTCAAGAACGGCGGACAGGTGTTCGTGGACGGGATGATTTCCAACAAGGGGAAAGAATTCAGCGCGACACTACAGTACAGCGCCGAACGCAGGGGGCTGGAGTTCATCTTTCCCAAGGACCAGGCGTTCAACCAGCAGTCCCTCGGCGGGGTACAGCTCTCCCCCACCCAGTTGAAGATGCTCAGCGAGGGGCACACCATCCTGGTCGAGGACATGAAACGCAGGAACTCCGACGAGGTGTTCTCCTCATTCGTCACGCTGGACAAGGTGACGGGACGTCCGAACTATACCCGCCACAATCCGGAGACAGGCGAAATCTACATCCCGAAGGAGATCTGCAACGTGCAGCTCACCCACGAGGACAAGGAGCTGCTCCGCAAGGGACAGCCGGTCTTTCTGGAAAACATGGTCAACCGCAAGGGAGAGGAGTTCTCCGCCTTCGTCAAGCTGAACATGACCACCGGCAACCCGCAATACTCCCGTACCCCGGACGGGTTCAACGAGCAGCAGGCGCCGCGCATCCCGGCGGAAGTGTACGGCCATGTGTTCACCGCGCAGGAGAGGGCAAACCTCCAGGACGGAAAGGCCATTCTCATTTCCGACCTGAAAAGCAACGGAAAACAGTTCAGCTCCTACCTGAAAGTCAACCCCGGTTCCGGGCAGTTGCAGTATTTCCAGGACAATCCGGATATCCGGAGGGACACTTCCCGCCGGGCGACACAGGCGGACAATGCCCAACAACAGGAGCAGAAGAAAAGCGCGAAACAGGCCATGTAGGATGATACCGGAAATGACAGAGAAAATGACTTTACAAACAACCCCAAAATCAAGAAACGTATGAATACGAATCAGAAGACCCGCCTCAAGGCGGAAGATATGGAGTGGAACGTTCTGAAGACCCTCGGGCTCAGCAAGGAACAGCTGGAGGCGGACGGCAGTATGGAGCGGTTGCTGCAAGGCATGGAGACGGAAGCCATTCCGTTGAAGTTCCGTACCCCGGTCATCGACCTGAGCATGGACGCCACATTGAGACTGGTACCCGGACCCGGTGGAAAACCGGTCCTGGAAATCAAGGGAATCAGCCCGGAAAAGGAACCGGAAGCATAAGACGGAAGAAGTCGGACACGTACTCCGTGCCGGACGGTACGGAGTACATAAAAAGAAAAAAGAATATGATTGCAATATTGACTGACAAGCCAACGTGGGCAGAGAGATAGCAAGAGTGGTAGGCGCCCATAAGAAAGAGAACGGTTACATGACCGGAGGCGGCTACATGGTGACATGGACATTCGGCAACATGCTTTCCCTGGCGATGCCGAAGGATTCCGGAAAAGCGAGGTGGAATGGGAGGATTTCCCGCTGGTCCCGCCTCCTTACCTGACGGTGAAGAACATAAAGACGGATACCGGATGGAATCCCGACATCAACGCGGTGCTCCAACTGAAAGTGATAGCCAAAGTGTTCGACGCATGCGACACGATCATTGCGGCCACCGATGCCTCCCGCGAGGGGGAAATGCTGTTCCGCCACCTTTACCGCTTCCTCGGATGCAAGCAGCCTTGTCTCCGCCTTTGGATCTCGTCACTGACGGATGAGGCCATTCTGGAGGGCATGGCGAACCTCCGCCCGTGCCATCAGTTCGACAACCTGTTCCTGGCGGCAGACAGCCGCAACAGGGCGGACTGGATGCTGGGAGTCAATTCAAGTTATGCCGTGTGCAAGGCGGTAGGCTTCGGAAACAACTCACTGGGCAGGGTGCAGACACCTGTGCTGGCGGCCATAAGCGGACGTTATCGGGAAAGGGAGAACCACATAGGTGCCGACAGCTGGCCGGTATTCATCAGCATCTGCAAAGACAACCGGATAATCAAGATGCGGCGCACCGAAGATTTTGAGGAGCATCGGAATGCGACGGAGCTGTACGAGGACTGCAAGGCGGCACGGAAAGCCCACATCACGGCGGTCAGCCGCAGGACGGAGGAGGTTCGGGCTCCGGCTCTGTATGACCTGACCGGACTTCAGACGGATGCGAACCTCTACCATGGCCTGACTGCCATACAGGTACAGGAAATCACACAGAGCCTGTATGAGAAGAAACTGATTTTCTATCCGCGTACTGCCTGCCGATTCTTGCCGGAGGATGTGTATGCCACGCTTCCCGCCGTCATGGAAAAGATGCTGGCGCGCAAGGAGTTCCGGACGTATGCGGACCGGCTGGATATTGCCGGCGCAAAGGCCGTCATCAACCCGCTGAAGACGACGGAGCACCATGCCATCATCATCACCGGCATGTCACCCGGCGACCTGGCCAGGGAGGAGATGCAGGTCTATACGCTCATCGTAGGCAGGATGCTCGAAGCTTTCTCGCCATCCTGCAAGGTGGAATACACCACGGTCGATGCGGTATGCGCCGCGCACAAATTCCGTACCCGGACATACCGCATACTGGAAAAAGGATGGACCGGCGTCTTGGGACGGGAACACCTCATCGCGGAAGAAGCTTTTCCAGCCTCTCCCTTCCCGAGCTGTCCCGGGACGAACTGGTAGAGGTGGCCGGTTGCAGCATCATCCGCAAGAGAAACCTGCCGCCCTCCCCCTATACGGATGCGGAACTGGTCGGATTCATGGACAGGAACGGACTGGGAACGGTAGCCACACGAGCCAACATCATCCGCACCTTGCTCGAACGCAAATATATCCGTTATTCGGGGAAATACGTCATTCCGACTCCCAAGGGACTCTTTTTCTACGAAACGGTACGGGGCATGAAAATAGCCGACGCCTCCCTCACCTCGGGCTGGGAAGCGGAACTGGCGCAGATAGAGCGGGGCGAACGGACACCGGAGGAATTTCTGGACGGTGTACTGGAACTGGTGAAGGGGATTACCGGTGAAATCCGCCGGATCCACGCCCGGAGGAATGACCCGCGGAGGTTTACCGGCCATCCGGATTCCAGACAGACAAAAGAGGAAAGAGGTACAGGCGTCATCAGAGGCCCGTGCCTCTTTCCTTTTTTAGAGCCGGCCTGATTCCGGTCCGGACAAGACGGCAGGATAGTTTTTCCGCTTTTAAGCGGCAAAGGTCTTGGATTGCCTCATTATTTGCTGCAAGGCGGCCCCTTTCAGGGGCTTGGTTGGGGAAAGAAAATCATCCTCGCTCCGCTCCGGTATTTTCTTTCCCCAAGCCTTGCGCAAAAGGCAATCAAGGGACGGGAGCCTATAAAATCGGGAAAACATATCCCGATGGGATTATTCATACTTAAAATTATAAAGAACATGAAACTGCAACTCATCGAAAAAATCAGCAGACAAGCGGTAGCGCTGGTCCTGCTCGCAGGAATATGCCTGCTTTACAACAAGGGGATCGTCCCTGTGTACACCATCGTCCTGTTCCTCTTCTCGGGAACAATCATCGGATTCTTTTTCAGGGCCCTTTCCTTTGTCATAAAAATAATTCTTGTCCTGCTTCTGGCAGGCATGTTCGTATAACCGTTAATCCTTCAAAGACATGAGAACAGCAGCATTTTCTTCCCCGGCTCCGGTCATGCCGGCCGCATGGCCCGCCACACACCGTATCAGACCGACTAAAAAACGTATCCCCGGCACGGTGGACGGACCGAAACATATCGGGTACTATCTGGAACCGTTGAGAGGCATCGCCTCAAAACCCGACAGGCGGCAAATCCTGAAGGATTTCTTTAACGAAACGAATGTATAACACTTCAATATTTTACCACTATGTTTTTTCAAGCTATCAACCGAATGATTACAGCCGGCACTGACCTGAGTTTCAGTATCCGGCAAGTCGACAACCGTCTGACCGTGGCTGTCATGCCCCGCCGCACCGGACTGAAAGGCGAAGCCGGGGGGCAAATCGTTCCCCTGGTATTGAACGGCACTCCGGAGGAACTGGACGCAGAGTTCCTTCAAGCCATCAGCACTCCCGTACAGAAAGCGCAGGGCATCCTCACCAACCTGGAGACATTCGAAAAACAGGCGGAACAGGCGGCGTCGCAGAACAAGGGCGCCAAATCCCCGCTGGAAAAGGAACCGAAAGAGGTCAGGGAAAAACGGGAGAAAATGGAAAAATTGCTGAAAAAGGCGGATGAGGCGACCGCCGGCAAACGCTATTCCGAGGCGCTGACGTGCTCAGGCAGGCGAAGGTACTGGCCACACCTGACAGACAGAAGGACATTGACGCAAAAATGGCGGAAGTGCAGAAAAAAGCTCCGAGGGAAGCCTTTTCGGAGAGGAACCGTTTATGCAGGCGTCACAACCGCAACAGGAAGCACAACCACTACGCCGGCAAGACGGACAGGCGCTGATTTTCGAGCCGGAACCGGCAGCTGCCATGCCTCAAAACGTACCGCAACAGCAGCCTCCGCAACCGGTACAATATACACAGCCTGCCCCTTCGGTCCAATATGGAGCGGACGGAAGACCGGCTTACTCTCATCCTTATGCGGAACAACGGGGTCAGATACCTCCCGGACAGCCCGTGCAGGCATCGCAGACCATGCCGCAGACCATACAGTTCCATCAGCCCGTACACATGCCGCAGCAGCCCGTGTACGGAGGACAATGGCCGCAACCGGTCCCGGCGCAACCGCAGAATGTCTCCGTACAGGCCGCACCGGGAAACAGCGGGAACCGCGAGTACAGGTCGCAACCGCAGCCGGCGGAAATGTACAGCTTTGACAAGGATGACGAATGTGACAGGGAACTCCTCCGGGAGGACCCTTATGCCGAATACCTTGACTTTCCGGAAGAATACCGGATGAAAGATGAGGCGCAAATGGAAACGGTATGTTGTTAAACCTTATAAAAACAAAAAATTATGGCACTTGAAATCAAAGGATTGCAGAGAATATTCAAAATGAAGAAAAATTCTACAGAAATGGAACTGGCAGATCCGGACAGCAACATGTCCCCTTCCGAAGTGATGGACTTCTATTCCATGACCTATCCCGAACTGACCACGCTACCGTGCACGGGCCGGAATGGGAGAATGACAGGACGGTTTACCGGTTCAAGACAACCATCGGGACAAAAGGATAGGGATATGGCGAAAATAAAGAGAAACAATCAAAAGAAGGAAACATGCAGATTATTACCGAAATCCCTGACGGCAAACCTGGCAGGCCTGATAATCAGAGAAGCCGGTTCCTCAAATGTCAGCCGGGGCGTGACCTCCCGAAAAAGACGGAGATTGCCACCGGCAGAAAGCGTAATGCTTTTCTGACCGGGAAAGTTTCCCCCATTGCGACCGATTATTACATGGAAAACGAAACGGATGAAACCGAAACAAATCTCACGACATCCGAGAATTTTGACTTCCTCTACCGGTCGCATTAAGATATGCCGGGCTGATGGGGATAAAGCTCCCTTTCCGTCCACGGAAAGGGGGCAGTCCCCGCATGAACATCGCCGGACTGTACCGGGCAATGGACGAGGCGCTGCCCGAACAGGTCAATCTGGAGGAAAAGGCGGGAAGGCTTTACTTCTGCCTGTACAGGTTCCATGAATGGCCGGATTACACCTTGTTCTGGATTCCCATTGATTTCATAGAGAAAATCTCCGTACCGGTACGGTGCATCGTCCGCGAATTCATCCGCCGGTTCATCCGGCACCACGGATTGAACATGGTCAAGGAAACATGGTATTACGAACTGGCACTGGAAGAACTGCGTGACTGGAAGAACCGTGACCCGGACGCCTCGCCGCAGGAGGTCAGGCGAAACAGCCTGCTGGCGGAATCCTATGATAACGGAAAAATCTCAAAAGCGCTCAAGCGGATGGAGGGAAAGCCGTTCTGTGTACGGCTGGAGGACAAAATACGGGAATGCCGGACAGAAGCGAAGAGGGAACGGGACCTCCTCGGACTGGTAAGCGAGGGGCTGGAACTGATAACACCGGACAGCCCGTGTCTCATACAGTACTATTACGACTGGGCGTATGAGAAAGAACCGGATTTTCCACCGATAGGACTTGACACCCAAATCATGCTGGCATACTCCAACAATGATATGCTGGCAGAAAACATGGAGTCTTATTTCAATTCGGACTGCCGTGAAACCTATACCATCACCCCGGTCACATACATGTACCTGACACCGGAAACGGACAGGCTGTTCCGCATGGACGATTACCCGGAAAGGCTCTCTAAGTGGATGCAGAGGTTCATGCAGCATATAGCCGGCTCCTTTTAATTCCCCCAATCAAAATTTCAAATCAAAAATCAGATAGAGATGAATGAACTGACCAAGAAGATGCAGGAGATAATGGTGCCCAAAGCGGCGCTCATTGCCTATGAATACAGGGAAAGCGCTTATGCAACCGGAAAGAATTACCTTGAGCTTCGTCCCATCAACAAGGCGGGCAGAATGGAAGCGGGCATTCCGGTCACATATGAGTTCATGAACGCCCTGGTGGAATCCTATTCGGACGAAAGGCAGAATGTACCCCACGGCAGGCTGCCTTCCAACATGTTATGGTGCGACACCCGGAAAGGGCATGAGAAATATATATGGTACAACCCGCCGGGAAAACGGCGGATGTTCTTCAAGGACAGCCTGAACATCAAGGATGGCATATTCCATCTGCCGGGAGTTGTCTACATCATTGAAAACGAGAGAATGACCATATTCGCCTACAAGGGGCGGACACCGGAAGAGGACACGCCGCTTTATCTGGCGCCTTTCTTCAATGTGACGCGCGGAAGTGTGTGCCTGGGCAGCTCCACATTGGTAAAACCGGAAAATATGGACTTCCACGCGCTTCAGGAATATTGGGAGAAACGCTTCTGGCTCAGCGAATTCTCGCACCTGGAGGAAGTGAAAATCCGACACGCGGCAATCTGGTCTCGGTAACGGAGCAGGCACGGGAGCGGCCGTTCAACAATGACGAGCTCAAACCGGCAAACAAACAGCTAAAAGATATACTGTCATGAGAAAAATACATTACACAGACCAATACCTCCTCAATCCCTATCATCCGGTAACCGTTTTCGTAATCGGGGCAGGAGGCACAGGCTCCCAGGTAGTCACCTGCCTGGCACGTATGGGCATGGCATTGCAGGCGCTCGGCCATCCGGGACTGCATGTCACGGTCTTCGACCCCGATACCGTTACCGAAGCGAACATCGGACGACAGCTGTTCAGCGAGGCGGAAACCGGGCTGAACAAGGCTGTGGCGCTTGTCACCCGTATCAACCGGTTCTTCGGCTACACCTGGGAAGCGAAAGGAAAGAGTTTCCCGTCAAGGCGGAAACACGACGGTGACAGTCCCGGACTGGCAAATATAATCATTACCTGCACGGACAACATCCGTTCCCGGCTTGACTTGTGGAGACTCCTGAAGCACCACAGGAAGAATACGCACAATGACGAAAAGACACCGATTTACTGGATGGATTTCGGCAATGCCCAGACAACCGGGCAGGTTCTGATAGGCAATATCCGGAACAAGATACATCAGCCCGCCTCCACCGAGTACCACACCATACCCAGAATGAATGTGATTACCGAGGAGACAAGTTATTCCACCATTGAGGAGAAGGATTCCGGACCGAGCTGTTCGCTGGCGGAAGCATTGCAGAAGCAGGACCTCTTCATCAACTCCATGCTGGCACAAACCGGCTGCGACATCCTCTGGCGCATGTTCAGGGAAGGAAGAACCTTTTACCGGGGAGCCTATCTCAACCTTGACACGCTACGGGTGAATCCCATCCCGGTATAAACGGAAAAGAGAGTGTCATTATGCCCGAATTGAAAAATCCGGAGGATGTTACCCCCCAATGACTCTCTGCAAAGCTACTGATTGTAACTGCAAGACCAGAAAAGAGCCGTATCAAGCTCCGTTTTGAGCAATGATACGGCTCTTCTTTTTACCTTTAGGGACGTTCAAGTTTCAAATCAAAAGCTCATCCGGGCTAAACCGGAGTTTCGGTCACCCTTTATAAAAAACATTCAGCGTTTCAACCGTACGCTCCCGCCACTCCTTTTTCCGTCCGGACCAGCTCATAACGGTCCAGTTTCTCATACAGTTTTCCCAAAGTCTTGCAACCGTATCTTTTTATCTTGAACTTGGGCATCATCCTTTTCAGGGCGGTTCCGATCAGCGAGAGAGGGACTTCCGTCTTACCGTCGGCGGCCTCCTCGAAAGCCCTGTCAAAATATTCCATATCCCGCCGGAGAAAGTATCCGGGCGTATTCTCCACCGGCTTCCCTTCCATGCAGTCCGCATACAGAAATTCAGTACAGGCGCGTACCAGCGGTGCCGGGGTCTTGCCTTCACCGTATCCCAATACCGGCAGGCCGGCTTCCCGTATCCGCTGGGCAAGCAGGGTATAATCACCGTCACTGGCAACCAGACAGAAACAGTCGGCCAGTCCGTCACGCAGAATATCCATCGCGTCTATGACCAGGGCGATGTCCGTGGTGTTTTTCCCGGAGGCAAAGGAAGAGGCCTGTACCAGCCGGAAACCGTGTTCTCCGGCGGCATCCTTCCAGCCGGAAAGCGGTTTCCGCGTCCAGTCACCGTATATCCGTCTGATAATGGCATTTCCGTGGCGGGAGACAAACCCCATCACATCCTCCAAATTCTCGAAGGATGCGTTGTCACCGTCCACCAGGACCGCCACCGCATATTTCATATCTGTCTTCATAACATGTATTTCAGGTGCAAAGTTAACATAACTTCCTCATTGTGAAATAAAACATTCTCTATTTTTTCTTCCCGCGCTGTTGCAGGAACTCCTGCACATCCGAACTGCGATAAAAGTTCTTCCCGTTCTCATCCGTCTGATAATACCGGATCAGCCCTTTCTCCCGGTAACGGGCCACTGTCCGCAACGACACCCCGAGCAGTCTGGCCAGGTCATAGTTGTCCAGCAGCTTGTCACCATCCATGCAGTCCTTCACACGCATCATACTGTCCAGTTTCTTTTCCATCCGGTCAAACCCTTCCACTATGGTCATAATCATTTTCTCAAGCACTTCATTGTCTATATACATCATGGCATGTCTCTCCTGTATTTTAAAGGTTATTACTGGAATACCCTTTCTTGTGCGCACTGATAAGAGTATATGCCATTCATAGTGAAAAAAACGTGCCGTCAGCCGGCACTTCACAAAAAGCATCAAACGAATATCCTGATTATAAAATAATTAGAAAAGAATACAAATTTTATTCCGCGTATTATTGTAAAAGACAAAGTGTAAAGTTGTAAAGGGGGTATTGTAAACTTTACAAATCGCGTACAGTCATGCCCGCCGTCTTACTTTCCTGTCAGCAACGCCGATAAATGATGTTTCCAGACAACCCGTCTGACTGTTGCCGGCGGGGGCATCCGGAACGTACGGGCCAGAAAGACAGCGCCTGTCACTATGGCGCCGACCCTTTCCAGGTTATGGGCATACTCCAGCAGGCTGTCACCGCTGGTCAGCAGGTCATCCACAATTACGACCCGTTTTCCCCGCAGCCCCATCGCCATCATGTAATTGGCCGTATCCACTCCGGAACGCCTTTCGGAAGTGTGTTTGCTCTCCCTGTCTTCCGTGATACATATCAGATCCAGCCCTGACCGGGCATAGCCCCCGGACTCCAGAAAAGCGGCTATACCGGAAAAACGTCGATGGTAGCGCCGGGAAGTGCTGCATGGCATAAACATGGCGGTCACATCTCCGGTAACGGAAAGAACCCGGAACGCCTGCGAGAAACAATTCCGGCATGGGTCTCTCCCTTCCTTGAAATCATACACCTTCTGGACAAATTCGGACTGGTCGTCACAAAGCCAGTTTTCATAACGTTGAGGGAAATAATATCCGGCAAACACACAGCGGATTCCCCTGAATTCAAACAAGCGTAACGGCCGGGCCTTGTCAAACCGTTCGGGATAAGTCAACGCATACAACAAGGGGGCATGACGGTTTCCCGCTATTATGGCATACCGCATCAGCTTTTCTCTTTCCTCTCTCCCGCAGCAGGCAGCCGCATATTGGCAGAACGCTTCCCGCACATTCTTCTCCAATACCGGGCATACATCCAAAGCCCGATAAAAACCGATATCACCGACAAATTCACAATTAATTCCATAATATAAACGTTTCAAAGGTTAAAATCCTGATGGCGGATAAATATAGTTGTTTTTATCGGAAAAGACCTGCAAGTCATTCCCTTTTGAAGAAAATTTAAACAGGGACTAAAATCCTGTTCAATTCCTGCTTGCTACTTTCTCGGGGGCATTTAAATATTTCACATTTTCGCTCCCCTTGCCATCTGATGCCGTCTGATGACATTTACAGACACCTTTTTGGAGGAAAGGGATTCCATCCCTATTTTCGTACCGGACAAAAAAGAGAAACGTATGGAAATCGTAACCATTGAAGCGCAGACATTCTTGGAAATGAACAGGGCCTTGGAAGCCTTGCAAAAAAGTGCGGGAAATATGCGGGGAAAATTCCCGGAGTATGGATGACTGGATAGACAACCAGGAAGCATGTATGCTGATGGGAGTCTCTCCCGGAAAACTGTTACAGCTCCGGAGACGCAGGGCGCTCCCTTACAGCCATATAGACCGCAAAGTATATTACAGGCGTCAGGACATCATCCGCTTTATGGAAAATACGATTCGTCAGGTAATCCTTTAATTGGAAAGATACAATGGCACAATCACTATTGACCAAGGAAAGTCCGGAAATCAGGCAGTTTTTCCGGACCATTGACACATTGTCCCACCTTCTGGACATACAGGCGGAAAAGTTCCGTCCGCTACTGAACGGCGACCGTTACATGACAGACAGCGAGCTTGCCGGTAAGCTGAAACTGACACGAAGGACACTGGCGGACTACCGCCTGAACGGAAAAATACCCTATTACAAGATAGGAGGCAAATTATTGTACAAGGAGAAAGATGTCCTGGCATTGCTGGAAAGTAACCGGATGGAAGCGTTCGACTGAATCCGGCACCACGTCTGTCTACCGGACGGTTTTTCTTTTCCATGGAAGACCGCACATGACACTTATGCCCGGACAGACTGTCGGATTTCCCTACCATGTCTGCCGTACAATGCGGCATGTACATGGATAGTCCACGAATGCCGTCGTACATCACTGCCGTACAATTTCTTACAAGACCATTCATATCGTATTTCAATTCTTACCTGCAAAGGTCGCCTTCTTCGATTGGGCAAGGCGGTCCTCCGGACTGGTTGGAAGGAAAAATCATCTGCTTCGCTCCGGTATTTTTTCCTTTCCAACCTTGCGTCAATCACGGCAAAAAGCAAACCGGGGCAATACACTAAGGAAATAGAAATACATGGACTTTTGACCAAGTCGGGTCATTGTTTAACATCAAAAA
>ENA-OQCN01001239-OQCN01001239.1-human-gut-metagenome-genome-assembly--contig:-NODE-1239-length-12824-cov-1.903757_pt1 | contig 12824 bp, 16 predicted proteins | sample MGYA00242497_ERZ504576 | MGnify/ENA primary metagenome ERZ504576 (study PRJEB26092, sample SAMD00036296) | human gut metagenome | host: Homo sapiens | study: EMG produced TPA metagenomics assembly of...
TAATTTCGCTACTTTGATACGAAATTTCCAGTTCCTGAAAAATAATATATCATTACTTATTAAATTCTCCATTTCTTTTATTCCTTAAATATATTTTATAAATTCCTATAATACGCTCCCCATTTATTCATCAAGTTTATTATAGGCTCTATTGTTTTGCCTATTTCCGTCAAGGAATATTCCACTTTAGGTGGAACTACAGCGTAGACTTTGCGAGATATGATTTTATCTTTTTCCAATTCACGTAAATTAGATGTTAATACTTTTTGTGTACAAGGAATAGCTCTATTTAATTCTGAAAATCTTTTTGTTCCTTTTAACAATTCTTTAACTACTAATATTTTTATCTTTGTCCCAAAATTTGTAAAGATACAGCTACATCACAAGGTAATAATTCTTTTTCCATATTGCTCCTCTTCCATTTCTTTACTATCTTTGAAGAAACTATAATACTTTAAGTACCTTCTTCATAAACATTTTTATCCATGATATTATTATAACAAATTTACAAATCTATATCAGAAAGGATTTTTATGATGAAAATTCAACAAATACGCAACGCTACTTTAATCATAACGTATGCAAATAAAAGATTTCTAATTGATCCGATGTTTGCACCTAAAGATTTTTATCCACCAATACCAAAATGTTTTAATCCCAATACTAAATGGCCGCTTGTAGATTTACCCTTTGCCATTTCCAAAATCATTGATAATATTGATGCTGTAATTTTAACACATTATCATATCGACCATTTTGATGAATTTGCAGTTCAGGCACTACCTAAAAGCTTAAAAATCTACGTTCAAGATGATATTGATAAACAATTATTGATAAATCATGGCTTTACTAATATCGAAATTTTAACAAAAGAAGGCAATTCATTTGATGATATCAAACTCTATAAAATTGATTGTCAGCATGGTATAAAAGCTCTAACAGTGCCGTATTTTGAATTTACGAGTAATTATTTTAACATGAGTGTACGCTATGAAGCTATGGGGGTTATTTTCCAACATAAAGATGAAGAAACTTTATATCTAGCTGGCGACACTATATTTTGTGATTTTGTTAAAAATGCTATTGCTCAATATGCACCTGCTAAAATTATCATCAACTGTGCAGATGCTCAATTTGAACATAGTGGCTCTATCATCATGGGAACTGATGATATTTTAAAACTTCATCAATATGCTCCTAATTTAAAAATAATAGCTAGTCATTTAGATACTGTAGGTCATGCCACTTTAAACCGTCAACAATTAAGCGAATTTATCACTCAACATAAATTAACCGATTATATCTTCGTACCAAAAGACGGAGAAATAATCTAAACGAAAATACATTTATCAGAAAAATCCCTTTAAATATTGAAATTAATTATCATTTTTATTATACTTGATATATAAATTATATATCCTAAAGAAAAGAAGTGATATTCTTGCAAAAAGAACATTTTGATATCACAGGTATGACATGTTCGGCTTGCTCTAGTAGAGTAGAAAAAGCTGTCGGTAAATTACCTGGTATAATCAATCACTCAGTGAATTTACTAAAAAATTCTATGGTTGTGGAATTTGATGAAAAATTATTATCCACAAATGAAATCATTCAAGCTGTAGAAAAAGCTGGCTATGGTGCTTCTTTGCATTATAATCAGTCTTTGAGCAAACAAAGTCCTACAAAAATTGAAAATAAAGCAGAAGATATTCATACACAAATGAAAAAACGTTTATTTATCTCTATTATTTTCATGTTACCTCTATTTTATATTTCTATGGGACATATGTTTTTCCTTACCTATGCCCTCTTTACTTCTAGGTACAGAAAATGCTCTTTCGTTTGCTTTTACTCAATTTTTATTATTAATTCCTATAGTATTCGTCAATTTCAAATATTATAGTGTAGGCTTCAAAACATTGTTTCAACTTTCACCTAATATGGATTCTTTGATTGCTCTTGGCTCAAGTGCTGCCATTATCTATGGTATTTATGCCATTTATAAAATAAGCTTTGCCTTAGGTCATGGAGATTTATCTACAGCTCATCATTTCAGCATGGATTTATATTTTGAATCAGCAGGTATGATTTTGACCTTGATTACTTTAGGGAAATTTCTCGAAAGTAGAGCTAAAAACAAAACATCTGATGCTATCACCAAATTGATGAATTTAGCACCGAAAACAGCTCTTCGCTTAGAAAATAATCAAGAACAAGAAATTTCTATTGATGATGTAAAACTAAATGACATTCTAATCGTCAAAGCAGGTGCAAGTATTCCTACAGATGGTATTATTATTGAAGGTCATGGCGTTATTGATGAATCTTCACTCACTGGTGAACCTATTCCTTGTGATAAAACCATTGACCAAACTGTAATCGGTGGTACAATCAATAAATCAGGCTATTTTAAAATGCGTGTTACTAAAGTTGGCGAAAATACTACTTTAGCTCAAATCATAAATTTAGTAGATGATGCCACTAGTTCCAAAGCACCTATTGCCAAAATCGCTGATAAAATCAGTGCCATCTTTGTTCCTATTGTAATAACACTCGCTATTATTGCCACTATCATCTGGCTATTTAAGGGCGAAAGTTTAGAATTTGCTTTATCTATTGGTATCTGTGTATTGGTTATTTCTTGTCCTTGTGCTTTAGGACTTGCTACACCTACAGCTATTATGGTAGGCACAGGTAAAGGTGCAAGTTTAGGTATTTTATCCAAATCAGCCCAAGCATTAGAAACTCTTCACAATATCAATACAGTTGTTCTCGATAAGACAGGCACAATAACTCAAGCAAACCTCAAGTAACAGATATTTATACTTCAAAAGAAATAACACTTCAACAATTGTTGACCGTTGCCTCTTCATTAGAAAAATTATCTGAACACCCTTTAGGTGAAGCCATTCTTCAAGTAGCAGACAAGCACAATATATCGACTTTAGCTGTAGAAAATTTTAAACAAATAGCAGGGCAAGGATTATCTGGCATTATTGACAATTCCATTTGTCTTGCAGGTAATCAAAAATTATTAATCGCTCATGATATTAAAAATGAACATCTATTTTCCCTAGGTAATAAATTAGCCCAGCAAGGAAAAACACCTTTATACTTCACTAAAGATGATAAAATCCTTGGCTTAATAGCTATCGCTGATACAATTAAAGCAACAAGTCCTCAAGCTATTCAAGAATTAAAAAATCTCGGTATCAATATCTATATGTTAACTGGTGATAATCAAATCACAGCAAAACAGATAGCTAAGCAAATAAATCTTGAAGAAAATAATATAATTTCTGATGTATTACCTCAAGATAAAGAAGCCAAATTCGTCAACTTCAAATCAAGGGCAAAAAGTAGCATGGTAGGTGATGGCATAAATGACGCACCTGCACTTGCTCGTGCTAATGTTGGTATTGCTATCGGGGCTGGTACAGATATCGCTATTGACTCCGCTGATATTATTTTGATGAAAAACAATTTACTAGATGTAGTAACTGCTATAAAATTAAGTAAAGCCGTTATCAAAAATATCCGTGAAAATCTCTTTTGGGCATTTATCTATAATATCATAGGTATTCCTATTGCCATGGGCTTATTTTATACTGCTTTTGGTTTAAAACTAAATCCTATGATTGGTGCTCTAGCCATGAGTTTTAGCTCCGTTTTTGTCGTAACTAATGCCCTTCGCTTGCGTTTTTTCCAAAATAATTATCAAACTGCATCCATAAATAAAGATAATTCATCTACTGCCATAAATATTCAAGCAATAGATTTAAATACATCAAAAGGAGACGATAATATGGGATTATTAAATAATTTATTCCACAAAAATAGTGAAAAACAAACTGAAAAAATTATATCTATTGAAGGTATGATGTGCCAACACTGTGTAAGACATGCCACAGAAGCATTGGAAAAAATAGATGGTGTTAGTGATGTAAAAGTAAGTCTTGAAGATAAAAATGCTGTTATCCATGTAAATCAAAATGTTACAGATGAGCAAATAACTAATGCCATTGTTGCAGCAGGCTATGAAATAATTTCAATTAAATAAAATACACTAAAAACGTCTAAATATTTTTTGTTATTTAGACGTTTTTTCTTAAAAAAATTGTTGACTTTTATCATTAATATTATTAATATCATCATTAGTATTATTATAATATTTATGGAGGTTTTTTATGTTTTCTTATTTAAACAAAATATTATGTGTTTTTACTTTTTGTTTTTTCAGCGTAGCTTGTACTTTTGCTCAAGATACTAACTCTAACACGAACACAAATTCAACACCATCAGAAACAACTACTATTGTTGATTATTCTTCTTACTTCAAAGGTATTAATGGTACTGCAATTTTTTACACACCAGAAAATAATCATTATACTGTTTACAACCAGTCATTAAGTGAAAAACGTTCTTCACCATGTTCCACTTTTAAAATCTTCTCTACTTATGTTGGTCTTTCTTCTCATAAATTAGATCCTAATAATTCCACACGTAAATGGAATGGTACAATCTATTGGAATTCTGATTGGCATAGAGATATTGATTTAACTACTGCTTTTAAAACTTCTTGTGTTTGGTATTACCGTCAATTAACTAATGATATTGGACCAGATATTATGCAAGAATATATTGATAAATTCGATTATGGTAATAAAGATATTTCCGATTGGTATGGTGAAACTGATCCTGATGATGACCTATGGACTTAAAAGGTTTTTGGATTGAAACATCATTAAAAGTTTCTCCTAAAGAACAAGTTCAAATTCTAAATAAAATTTTCACAACTACTAATGATGAATATATTTTAACTACATTAAAAGATTTAATGTTAACTTATACTGATGACACTAATAATTTAAAAATTTATGGAAAAACTGGTTATGGTGTTGTTAATGGTGAAAATGCTGATGCTTGGTTTGTTGGTATGTATGAATATAATTCTAAAGTTACTTATTTTGCTGTACGTTTAGATGACCCTAAAATCCTCAAGCATTAAGCTCCACTGCCAAAGAAATCGCTATTAATATCATTAAAAATCTAAATAAATAACAAAAGGCTTTTCTTAGTATCATTTTCACTACTACTAAGAAAGCTTCTTTTTATTTATTTAACATACGCATTGCTCTTACAATTACTTCTTTATTACTCTCTTTTATTCTACTTGCTAATAAATAACTTATCGATTGTAGCCAAAATAGCAAATACCCCACCTGTGATACCTACGCTGTTTAATCCTGCTAAATCAACAGATAATGAACCTGCAAAGGAACCTACAGCAATACCTACATTATAAGAAGATGATGTAAGTGAACCTGCTAATGCTAAAGTTCCTGGATAGAATTTCTTGGACACCTGTAAATAATACATCTGTGTTGGTGTGTTTAATAAATACATCAATACACCTAAACAGCAAATAACCACACTGCCTAAAATAAATGATTCCATAGTAAAAGTCAATAAAATAGAAAATATTGCTTGTCCTGCAAATATCATCCATAAAATACGCATACCGCCCCAATAATTGAGCATAGGAGATAACAAATTACTAATCATTGCCGCTACACCAAAGATAACAAATGCTAAAGTCAATAAATTAGCAGATAAGCCATTTTATCTAATAAAATTGGAGATAAATAAGTATAGAAACAATATGCAGAAGAACCACTTAAAATCATTGCACTTACTGCCATAATAATACGTCTATCTTTTAATAATACTAATTGTTCCATAATATTATTAGTTGGTGGTAAGTTTTTCGTTGGTAAAAATTTAACCATTAATAATAACAATAAAACACTAACAACAACGATAAAAGCAAATGCTACACGCCAACTTGCAAATTGTACGATAAACATACTAAATGGAACACCAAATACTGAAGCAATATTAAAGCCAGCAAAAATCCAAGATATTACCGAAGAAGTGTATTTCTTGGTGCAACATCTGGAGCAAATGTCATTGACATTGAAATTAAAGCACTAGATACAGCTGACCAAAAATATTCTTGAAGCTAACATAACTGGATAATTAGGTGCTAACATACAAGCCACATTACCTAGTGTAAATAAAAACATTAAACTTAAAACCGTACGATATCTAGGAAATCTTGATAGATATGCCGTAATTAAAGGTGCGCCCACTGAATAAACTATGGCAAATGCAGAAATCAATAAACCTGTTTGCGTGATTGATACATTCAAATCTTCTGCAATATTCGGCAAAATACCAATAACCACATATTCACAAGTACCCAATACAAAACTAAGCATAATCAACATGATTACTCTGATATTAAACATAATGTTATGATCTCCTTTACTATTTTTTTATTTATATTCCCTGTACTTATTATTAGTAATAATAAGTAATTTAACTCGTTAAACGTTTACTTATTATTATATATTTTTTTATAAATACTATGCTTTCATATATTAAAAACATTGCTAAATGTCTTTTCTTTTTTACAAAATAAACACAAAATTAAAAGAGCAGATTTTAAAATCTACTCTTTTTCTCAAAATCATTTGATTTTATTTATCAATTTACCGATTGGAGGAATTTCACAAACTACTTCATCTCCAGATTTTAGCCATTTTCCTGGTTTATATCCCATGCCCACACCTGATGGCGTACCTGTAGCAATGATATCTCCTGCTTCTAAAGTCATTCCTTGCGATAATTCTGATACTACTTTTGGTATATCATTTAAAAATAATTTTGTATTTGAATTTTGGCGAAGTTCCCCATTTACACTGCATTTTATATCCACCTCTACAGGAAATGGCAAAGCTGATTTATGCAAAATAACAGGGCCCATAGCACTATAAGTATCTAGAGATTTTCCCTTAAACCATTGCATATGTTTTAATTGCAATCTACGTGAAGAAAAATCATTGAAAATACTATAACCAAAAATATAATCTTCTACTTTATCCACAGATATATTTTTGCCAGTTTTTCCTATGATTACCGCCAATTCCACTTCATAATCTAAAGCATTATCTATATCTAAACAAGCTTGTACATCTTCATTTGTACCAATTATTTTAATCGCACGCTTGCCAAAATAAACTGCATCATTACTTGTTTTCTTGAAATTTTTTGCACGTTCACTAGCTTCTTCTAAATGAGCTTGATAATTTACACCCACACATAAAATATCATGTATTGGTTTCTCTATTGGTGATAATAATTTAACTTCCTTCAATTTATAGCTCTTAAAATTCTTATTTTCATCATCTATTTTTATCTGTATATCTTTTATATCATCTTCATTTAATTGTTCAATCACATCTTGCATACAGCAAAAAGTTTTATCTGCATATAAATCATTAAGTGCTATTATCTTATCTTCATCATTTGCTAAAACACCTATCAATTTCTTATCTTCTATTTTAAAATTTACAAACTTCATTATCCTTCATTCCTTTCCTCACATACTAACTAAAATATATATTATACATTTTCAACCTAAAATCCTTCTATTTTATAATCCTATTCAATAAATAGGTTTTAAAGAAAATAATTTTATATAGTTCTTTTACTAAACTAAATTTATTATTATATTTACTCTAATAAATTATTTTATATTCATCTTGACATTATATAGTATTCATACTAAAATAATAGTAAATAAGATATAAATTTCTTTTATTTCTTTTAATTTATAAATATATTTTAAATCTATATATAAACAAATAATTATCATATTTTCATAAACTTTAAACCTACTATAAAAGTAGGATAGGAGGATATATTTCATGACTAAATCTCTTTTAAATATTACGGACTTATACGCTAGTGCTGAAGATAAAACAATTTTACAAAATTTAAATTTAACTATAAATAAAGGTGAAACTCATATTTTAATGGGCCCTAATGGTGCAGGAAAATCTACATTAGGCAATGTTATCATGGGTAATTCTCAATATAAAGTAGACCGTGGAAGTATATTTTTCGAAGATGAAGATATCACTTCTGCTAGAACTGATGAACGTGCTCAAAAAGGATTATTCTTATCTTTCCAAAGCCCTATAGAAATCCCTGGTGTTTCTATCTCTCAATTTATCCGCACTGCTATGGAAACAAAAGAAAAAATCCGCCTAAAAGCTTTTCGCGATAAATTAAAAACTGTTACTAAGACACTCGGTATCAATGAACAATGGATTAATCGTGAATTAAACGTAGGATTTTCTGGTGGCGAACGCAAAAAAATTGAAATGCTTCAATTATTAATGCTAAATCCTAAATTAGCTATCCTAGATGAAACAGACTCTGGTCTTGATGTTGACGCTGTAAAAACTGTTTCTCGCGGTATACAGACATTCCAACAAGATGACCAAAAATCTTTATTAATCATCACTCACAATAGCAAAATTCTTGAATATCTCCATATCGATTATGTTCATATCTTAATCAATGGAAAATCATCAAACAGGAGATGCTTCTTTAATAAAATCATCAACGAACAAGGCTATGAACCTTTTATCACTGGACAAGGAGAATAAAATCATGAATGAAGCAGAAAAAAGACAAAATGAATATATAAATCAAACTGCTGAACGTGTAGAAAATCGTTATGATTTTAAAAAAGCAGAAAAAGATGCTTATCGTCTCAAAAAAGGTCTCACGCCAAAAATCGTAGAAGAATTATCTGCTAAAAAAATGACCCTGAGTGGATGCGTGAATTTCGCTTGCGTTCTTTAGAAATCTACCACAGCTTAGATGTACCACCATGGGGACCATCTATTGATGATTTAAATATCGACAATATCGTAACTTATGTAAAACCAAATACTGATATGCAAGGTTCATGGAACAATGTACCTGAAGATATCAAAGACACTTTCGATAAACTAGGCATTCCTCAAGCTGAACAAAAATCCTTAGCTGGTGTCGGTGCTCAATACGACTCTGAAGTCGTTTATCACAATCTCAAAGAAGAAGTTGCCAAACTAGGTGTAATTTATACAGATATCGAAACTGCTCTCAAAGGCCCTTATGAACCTATGATACGTGAACATTTTATGAAACTTGTAACACCTCGCGATCATAAATTTGCAGCCTTACATGGTGCAGTTTGGTCTGGTGGCTCTTTCGTATATGTACCACCTGGAGTAAAAGTGGACATTCCACTTCAATCTTATTTCCGCCTAAATGCAGCAGGTGCAGGGCAATTTGAACATACTTTGATTATCGTAGATAAAGGAGCTGACCTTCACTTCATCGAAGGCTGTTCTGCTCCTAAATATAATGTAGCTAATTTACATGCTGGCTGTGTAGAATTATTCGTCGCTGATGATGCAAAATTGCGTTACTCCACAATCGAAAACTGGTCAAAAAATATGTATAATCTCAATACAAAAAGAGCAAAAGTAGGCAAAAATGCTACTATGGAATGGATTTCTGGCTCATTCGGCTCTCATATCTCTTACCTTTATCCAATGACAATTCTTGCAGGTGAAAATGCCAAAGCAGAATTTACAGGAATTACATTTGCAGGTAAAGGACAAAACCTCGATACAGGAGCTAAGATGGTGCATAACGCCCCTCATACATCTTCTTTAATCAACACAAAATCCATTTCTAAAGATGGTGGTGCTAGCACATTTAGAAGTTCTGTCGTTGTAGCCAAACAAGCCCAGCACAGTAAAGCCTCGTTTCTTGCCAATCTTTAATGCTCGATAATATTTCTCGTTCAGATACAATTCCAGCAATGGACGTGCGTACAAATAAAGCCAGTGTCGGACACGAAGCCAAAATCGGTCGCATTAGTGATCAAGCTGTATTTTATCTCATGAGTAGAGGTCTAAGTGAAGCCGCTGCTCGTGCTATGATTGTAAATGGATTTGCTAATCCAATATCCAAAGAATTACCAGTAGAATATGCTGTAGAAATGAATCATTTAATTCAATTAGAAATGGAAGGCGCCATTGGCTAAAAGGAGATATGACTATGAATATAAAAATTGAACATGCAAATAGTTTACCAATGCCAACATGGCGTTGGTTAAAATTAAATGATACAACTATATCTTATGATAATATAGATAAATTAACTCCCCTCAAACCTCAAATCATCAATTCCACGGAAAATATTTCCCTATCTTCACAAAAAGATATAGCTTTTGCCAACTTTCCTCACATCACTACTGGTATCGGTTTAAATGCTGATAATTTTGTAGTAAATAACGCTAGTAACAAAAACTATTTCACTATCAAAGCAAATACGATTACCCAAAAACCTTTAATCTTTATTTATGATTTAACCGATAATCTTGATTTAATTGATGATAATTATATTTACGCTCAAGAAAATAGCCAAGCTACTATAATTATCGTTTATAATTCCCCTTATCATAATCAAGGTTTTCATGCGAGCAGTACAAAGATTTTCGCTGAAAAAATGCTCAAGTTAAAATAATTCAACTGCAAACACTCGGCAAAGACTATTTTAATTTCGATGATATTGGCACACTTGCCCAAGAAAATGCTCGTATATCCATTCAACAAATTGCTTTAGGTGCAAATAAAAATTATCTAGGTGCAAATATTGATTTATTACAAAATAATGCACAACTAGATTTCCAAACAGATTATTTAACTACTAAAAATCAAATGCTTGATATGAACTATATTGTCAATATCCTAGTCAAAAGACCAAAACTAATTTAACGAACAAATGGTATCTTAATGCATAACGCTCAAAAAACACATCGTGCAACTTTAGATTTTAAACAAGGTTGCAAAAGTTCTATAGGTACAGAAGCAGAAAATGTATTATTACTTGATGAAGATATCCACAATAAATCAATTCCTCTAATTCTCTGCGGTGAAGATGATATCGAAGGCAATCACTCCGCTTCTATCGGTGAAATGGATAAGGAACAATTATTTTATCTTCAAACTCGTGGCTTAAATGAAAGACAAATTCGCCAAATGCAAATTGACTCCAAACTTCAATTAATCACAACAAATTTACCTGAAGAACTTCACGTTTATATTTCCACTTATCAACAGGAGGCTTTCTATCATGAAAACTAATTTTCGCCAAGATTTCCCTATATTAAATGATGAAGCAAACCCTGTCGTTTATTTAGATAGTGCTGCTACTACGCAAAAACCACTAAGTGTGATAAAATCTCTAGAAAATTATTACACATCTCAAAACGCAAATCCCCTTCGCGGTCTTTATAAATTGAGTGCTACTGCTACAAATGAATACGAACAAGCTCGCCACAGCGTAGCACAATTCATCAATGCTAACGAAGATTGTGAGATTATCTTCACTAGAAATACTACTGAATCTTTAAATCTCGTCGCCTACACTTACGGCATGGAAAATATCCAAGAAGGCGATGAAATCGTAATCTCCATTCTTGAGCATCATAGCAATATACTACCATGGCAAATGATAGCAAAATTAAAAAAAGCTACATTAAAATATATGTATATAAATGATGAAGGCATTATTTCTGATGAAGAAATTCAAACAAAAATCACACCTAAAACAAAGATAGTTTCTATCACTCAAGTTTCAAATGTCTTAGCGTTGCCACTCCTTTAAAAGCTATAATAAAAAAAGCTCATGAAGTAGGTGCTATCGCCATTGTTGATGGTGCTCAAGGTGCTCCTCATATGGCAACAGACGTCCAAGATTTAGATTGCGATTTTTACGCATTCTCCGGTCATAAAATGTTAGCACCTATGGGAATTGGCGTTTTATATGGAAAAAAATCCATACTTGAACAAATGCCTCCATTCTTACGCGGTGGCGAAATGATCGAAACAGTATCCGAACAAGATGCTACATTTGCCCCACTTCCAGAAAAATTTGAAGCTGGTACACCTAACGTATCTGGAGCAATAGCATTAAAAGCCGCTATCGAATATATAAATCAAGTAGGATTTTCCTACATTGAACAACAAGAAGAAAAATTAATGAAAATCGCCATGGAAGAATTATCTAAATTGCCTTATATCACCATTTATGGCTCACCAGATTATAAAAAGCATAAAGGCGTATTAAGCTTTAATATTCAAGATATTCACCCTCATGACGTATCTTCACTTGTCGATTATCATGGAAATATAGCCTTCGTGCAGGCAATCATTGTGCTCATCCATTATTAAAATATCTAAATGCACAATCAACAAATCGCATAAGCTTTTATTTCTATAATACAAAAGAAGATGTTTATCAATTCATTGAACAAATAAAAAAAGTAAGGAGTTATTTAGGATACGATGTTTAATCTCTATAATGAAATCTTAACTGAACACAACCTTCACCCTAATAATAAATGTTCACTAGCAGATGCTACACATCACCAACACGGTATCAATCCTAATTGCGGTGATGAAATCACGCTCTCCTTAAAACTCAATAACAATATTATTGAAGATGCTAGTTTCCAAGGTTCAGGTTGTGCTATTTCCCAAGCTTCCACAGATATCATGATTGATTTAATGCTTGATCAACCAATCGACAAAGCTAAAGAATTATGTCGTTTATTTATTGGCATGGTTCAAGGCACAATCACTGATGAAAAAGAGCTTGCCCCTTTAGATGAAGCTCTTACCTTTAAAAATATATCCAAAATGCCAGCTCGTGTAAAATGTGCCGTACTTAGCTGGCATACTATGGAAACAATCCTAGACAAAGCCCTCCAAAGCTCTCAATAAATAAAAAGTATCATCTTGATTTAAATAGTTCAAAACTAAAATTAAGATGATACTTTTTTATTTTATCTAAAATTTACCAACCAAAATCAAGAAAAATCTCGCTAATCCTTGATAAATAAACATTTTCAC
>ENA-OQCN01001240-OQCN01001240.1-human-gut-metagenome-genome-assembly--contig:-NODE-1240-length-12815-cov-7.165826_pt1 | contig 12815 bp, 16 predicted proteins | sample MGYA00242497_ERZ504576 | MGnify/ENA primary metagenome ERZ504576 (study PRJEB26092, sample SAMD00036296) | human gut metagenome | host: Homo sapiens | study: EMG produced TPA metagenomics assembly of...
CTACAATAGCCTCCCAGGGTGTGACTCTGACCATACCGATGGCATCTCCTCTGTGGTCCTCGCCTTCATGAACACCGATATGTAATGCAAGATTCTCATAGACTGATTTATCACTTGGTGTAAAAACATGCGCAAAGGAAAGCTCTTTTCCAGGTACCCGCACACGGGTCAGCCGAAGTCTTTTCCCCTTAAGATTTTCATAATCATCATGAAACAACCGCTCCAGCAGTTCTTCCTTTGTTATCCGTTCTTCCATGATACACTTCCTTATCTCTTGGTAATCTTGCAGACTACATATCCAAGCGTATCACGGAAATAATCCACGATCTCCTCCATTGCAGTCTGCACATCGGAAATCTCTCCTGTTATGATCAGTGTTCCTGTAAAACGGTCTGCAAATCCAAGATACACATTACCGCTCTTCACAGCAATATCGGATGCGATCACAGCAGACTCGGAAGGTGTCATGTTCATGATACCAATTGCAGATGATCCATAATCCACCTGCGGATTCAGTCCAAGCTTCTGATATATGATAGGTGCCGGACCACCCATGATATGAGCAAATGTGATCTCCTTACCGGCTACGGTCTCCTGTACGATTCTGATCTGATCTCTATGTTCATCCGCCATTGATGATTCCTCGCTTTCAAAATTTCGTATTTATCTTCCTGATCCATTGATCAATTTAAGCGAATCAAGGAATCCCCCTGCCCCTGTAAAAAACAACAGGCAGCAGGTGGGACTTGCTTTATCCGCTTGACTATTCGATAAGCCGGATTTTTTTATATCCGGCTTACAATTTCCCTACATTAAATTTTACTATCTGCACATCTTAATGTCAATACAATTCTTCGAAAACAAGGCAAAAAACAACGTTTTTCAAAATTAAAATCCACAAAAAACAACATTCATTTTCATATCCAGTTCGAAAACCAGTCAGAATTTTGCTCAGAACTCAAACGCCTTCTTAATGCTGTCATAATGCAGAAATTTCCCCTCTGCGGCAAATGTCCTGATCTGCTCCAGGGTTGCAAACATATATCCGTCTGTCTCCTCTGTCTGAAGCTTCAGATCCTTATCCTCCACATCCATGACAAAACGGTACACATCCACAAAGTAATTATCTCCTTCCCCCGGATTCTCTCTTTTATATGTAAAAAGATATCCACCTCTGCCTCACTGGCGTCCAGTCCAGTCTCCTCTTTCACCTCACGGAGTACTGCATCACGGGAAGCCTCTCCTGCCTGGGCTGCACCGCCGGAAACCTCCCACCAGCCCGGAGCCCAGGCTTTCGTCATCACACGCTTGGTAATAAGGAAGGTTTTGTCCGGTCTTGCTACCACACCTAAGACTGTCAGATGATACTCTCCGTCCTTTAAGCACCAGTCATTGCGCTTCATAGTACGTCCCGTTGGTTTCTTATCTGCATCGTAAATATCCCAGAATTCCATTTTATCTATCTCCTGTCTTTTTACAGAGCACGAAAATACGGTCTTACATTTGATCCGTTTCAGCCTGCCCGTTTCTCCGTTTTCTGTATCTTTTTTATTTGTTATGATAACACGTTAAAATCATATATGTAAACCCCTGGATCCGGTACCATTTTCCAGTTAGCGTTACTGTTCACTCCGTTCTCAGCAACACGCTTCGCGATGCACAGAATTTATGCTAATCGCATAATCGCGCGGTATGTCTCGGGTTTTCTGTGACCTTCGCTCACAAAAAACACCTCGCGGAATATTACCAGTGAATAGTAACTTACTGTTCACTTCGTTCTCAGTAACCAGTTAGCTTTCTACATCTGTTTTTTTCACATTATAAGTATGCAAGTATCTGCAGCCTGAAAGATAATTTATAGATTATTTTTATTGTATCGCTTGTATTATGAATTAGTTTTATAGTTTATTCTGTTATATAATTAACACAAGCAAACGATTCTATTTAAAATAACCAGGGAGGTTTTTCCAGATGAAGAATGATTATCCGCATATTTTTTCCCCATTAACCGTTAAAAATATGACTATCAAGAACCGTATTGTTATGATGCCGATGGGCACCAACTACGGTGAACAGAACGGCGAAATGAGTTTTCTTCATATCAATTATTATGAGCAGCGTGCAAAGGGTGGCACAGGTCTCATCATCGTAGAGAACGCAAGCATCGATTCCCCGCAGGGCTCCAACGGAACTACCCAGCTTCGCATCGATCATGACAACTATCTGCCACGTCTTTTCAAATTCTGTGAGAATATCCACAGATATGGAACAAAGATCGCGATCCAGATCAACCATGCAGGTGCTTCTGCAATTTCTTCCAGAATTAACATGCAGCCGGTTTCCGCATCTGACGTTCCATCCAAAGAAGGCGGCGAGATCCCGCGTCCTCTTTCCAAAGAAGAGATCCTTCACATCGTAAAGAAATACGGCGAGGCTGCAAAGCGTGCACAGACAGCCGGCTTTGACGCAGTAGAGATCCATGCAGGACACTCCTATCTGATCAGTCAGTTCCTGTCCCCGATCACAAACAAGCGTACAGATGAATTCGGCGGATCTGTTGAGAACCGTACCCGTTTCTGCCGCATGGTCATTGATGAGGTAAGAAAACAGGTAGGACCTTTCTTCCCGATCATGCTCCGTCTCAGTGCAGATGAGCTGATGGAGGGCGGAAATACACTGGAGGATACTCTGGAATACCTGGATTACCTTCAGGAAGAGGTTGATATCTTCGATGTTTCCTGTGGACTTAACGGTTCCATCCAGTACCAGATCGATGCAAATTATCTCCCGGACGGCTGGCGTTCCTATATGGCAAAGGCTGTAAGAGAAAAATTCAACAAACCATGTATCTCCATGGGTAATGTCCGTGACCCGAAGGTTGCTGAGCGTATCCTGCTGACGGTGACGCAGACCTGATCGGTATGGGCCGCGGTCTGATCGCAGACCCTGCATGGGTAAACAAGGTTGCCACAGGTCATGAGTGTGACCTCCGCAAATGTATCTCCTGTAATGTTGCTGTGCCGGAAACCGTATCGGTGTAAACCGTCCGATCCGCTGTACTGTAAACCCATCTGTTCTTGAGGGCGATGTATATAAGAAAAAACATGTAAATAAAAACTGTAACGTGGTTGTTATCGGCGGCGGTACTGCCGGACTGGAAGCTGCCTGTACAGCCGCAGAGGTTGGCTGCAATACCTTCCTTCTGGAAAAAGGCAATGAGCTTGGCGGACTTGCATCTCTGATCTCAAAGATCCCTGCAAAGAACCGTCTGGCTGATTTCCCGCACTATCTCATGCATCGTGCAGAACAGCTTGATAACCTTTACATCTTTAAAAACACAGAAGGAACACCGGAAAACATCCGCAAGTTCCATCCGAATATCATCGTAAGCTCCACCGGCTCCGCTCCGCTTCTGCCTCCGATCGCAGGACTGAAGGATCGTATTGACAACGAAGACTGTAATATTTATTCTATTCTTGGTATGATCAGCCACATTAATGATTTTCCGAAGGATCTGGAAGGCAAAAAGGTTGTTGTTGTAGCGGCGGTGCTGTAGGTCTTGATGTTGTGGAATTCTTTGCTGACAGAAACGCAGATATCTCTATCGTTGAGATGATGGATCAGATCGGACGTGATCTTGACCCGGTAAGCAAGAACGACACAAAGACCATGATGAAGAAACACAATGTACATCAGCTTACAAAAACTGCTCTCCTTGAGGTTAAGGATTCTTCCTTCCTTGTCAGGGGTGACGGCGAACCTTATGAGCTTCCATTTGAGTACGGCTTCGTATGTCTGGGAATGAGAGCTCAGGGACAGCTTTACCAGAGCCTCACAGAGGAATTTTCTTCTGAGGATGTTGAGATCATGAACATCGGCGACAGCCAGAGAGCAAGACGAATCATTGACGGTACCCAGGAAGGACGCAATATCCTTACCATTCTTGAGCAGAAGGGATACCTTTAATATTTTTCCGCTATACTCTTTCCGGGAGCATTTCAATCCTTCTACCGGAAAGTGTATATAGATCTGTTACAGTTCACCCGGTGATCCGTAACATAGTTTTTCCACGTCTTCCTCCCCCGCAGCCGTCCGGAGAATGTCCGCAGCTTCTTCAGATCTATGTGGCGGGAGGTTTAAAAAAGACAAATCTTCATCCAGATTTTACCAATGAGAGGAGTTATTACCATGTCAGAAAGAATCACAGGACATACCGAACTGATTGGTCTTATGGCATATCCGATCCGTCACTCCAGCTCTCCTGCCATGCAAAACGAAGCTTTTGCAAAGCTTGGTTATGACTATGCCTATCTTGCATTTGAGGTTGGTGCTGATGAGATCGAGGATGCTGTAAAAGCAATCCGTACTCTGAAAATGAGAGGTTCCAACGTTTCCATGCCGAACAAAACTCTGGTAGGCCAGTACCTTGACGAGCTTTCACCGGCAGCAGAAATGTGCGGTGCTGTAAACACCATCGTTAATGATCATGGTCATCTTACAGGCCATATCACAGACGGTATCGGATTTATGGCAGCACTGAAAGACAATAACATCGACGCCATAGGAAAGAAAATGACCATCGTAGGTGCAGGTGGTGCCGCAACTGCTATCGAGATCCAGGCAGCACTTGACGGTGTAGGTGAGATCGTGATCTTCAACCGCAAAGATGAATTCTGGGATCGTGCAGTATCTACGGTAGAAAAGATCAACACCAGAACTTCAAGCCATGCTGTTCTCTATGATCTGGCAGATCTTGACCAGCTGAAAAAAGAAATGGCTGACAGTTATATTTTCGTAAATGCGACAGGTGTTGGAATGAAACCACTGGAAGGTCAGTCCGTTGTTCCGGACAAGTCTTACTTCCGCCCGGAGCTTATCGTTGTTGACGTGCCTTACTCTCCTCTTGAAACTGCTATGCGTTCTATGGCAAAGGAAGTTGGCTGCAAAACAATGAACGGCCTTGGCATGATGCTTTTCCAGGGCTCCGCTGCATTTGAACTGTGGACCGGCGAACCGATGCCGATCGAGCATATGAAAGAGATTCTTAACATCAGATACGACGACTAAACTGCTATCTGTTCCTGTCGTATCAGAAAGGACTATTATGAAAACAGTTCAGGTAAGAAATATCACACTCGGAGAGGGAAGACCAAAGATCTGTGTCCCGATCGTGGGACAAACAAAGGATGATATCCTCCTTGAGGCAGGGACCTTCGCAAGGATCCCCGTAGACGTTGTGGAATGGCGTGTTGACTGGTTTGAGGACGTTTTTGACACAGACAAGGTTCTGGATGTGGCAAAAGATCTCCAGACCATTTTAAAGGACACTCCAATCCTCTTCACCTTCCGTACTGCAAAGGAAGGCGGAGAAAAAGCAATCTCCAATGAAGATTACAAAGCCCTTAACATGGCCGTTGCAAAGAGCGGCTATGTAGATCTCATTGATGTAGAAGCCTTCACAGGTGAGGAGATCGTAAAAAGCATGATCCGGGAAGCACACAGCTATGGCGTAAAGGTCATCGCTTCAAACCATGATTTTGACGCAACTCCTGAGAAGGATGAGATCGTGCGCCGTCTTTGCATGATGCAGAACTATGGCGCAGATATCCCCAAAATGGCAGTTATGCCAAGAAACAAGCAGGACGTGCTTACACTCTTAAGTGCCACGCTGGAAATGTCCGAGCAGTTCGCCGACCGCCCGATCATTACCATGTCCATGGCAGGTACAGGTGTTGTCAGCCGTCTCACCGGCGAAACCTTCGGTTCCGCCCTTACCTTTGGTGCAGCTACAAAAGCTTCCGCACCGGGACAGATCAATGTTAACGAACTTGAACAGGTTCTTGACATTATCCACAAAAGCCTGTGATCCTGTGACCTCCCATAAAAAGGATCTACAGTAGATTTTTGTAACAGAACGTGAATTATAAACCAATTTTTAAACCCAATTGATGTAACAAATTTTTGCAATTTTAATCCCATAATAGCAAATCTATTAAAATAATAATTAAAAACAACAAATCTCATGACAAAAAGAAGAAGTGTGCTGACCCATCCGGCACACTTCTTCTTTTTCTGTTTTTTATATCTTTATTATTCCTCTGAGCAATTTTTATCCTCGATTGCATTCTCCTCTTTCTTTCTCGGATCCCAGTTTGAAAGGAAGATATTCAGGCCGAAGCCTACAGCCAGAGCCCACGCAGATGCCCATGCAGTTCCCTGGGTTGCAAGCACGGCTGCCATAACACCTGCGATCATCTTGTCACGGTCTGTTTTACAGTAATCCATACCGATCCTTGCACAGACAAATGCCTGGAACATCAGAGTAATAGATGAACCGACCCCGAAAATCGGACGGAAAAAACTTACAACCGGAATGATCAGCACACTTAAAAATGTTGCGATACGGAAGGACGCCATACCACCGATCAGAGACTTCATGGCTTTCTTTCCCTCCTTGTAACGGATGGAAACAGATACTGTCATTCCAACCCATAACGGACCGGAAAGCGGCGGGAATGGAGCAATGATGGAGAGGATCAGGTTCCTGATACCACTGACCAGGTTGGAGCGGCTGGAATTGAAATCAATATACTCATCGTCTCTGGACTGACGTGCCTCTGTAACCAGTGTCTCTGTGGTAACAAAATCACCAAATGCGATAACATAGCATACCAGTGCCAGAGGAAGTGCTTTGACAAACATGGAGACCGGCGGGATTCCCACACCAAAGATACTTACCTGTGAGATGATCTCTTTGAACTGCGGGATCTTGATAAAGGTTCCCAGCTCCAAACCAGGTGCATCCAGCTCTCCTACAAGAAGACCTACCACCATGGCAATAAGATATGGAAAAAGGTTTCCATACCTGGCAACAAGATCCAGGAATTTGTTATTCTTTCTCTTCTCCTGATATTTATCTGAAAAGCTGATCAGGATCAGAAGACCTACACCGGCAACGATCGCCAGCGGATATTTGTGCATGTTGCCGCCCTCTCCCAGCTGTCCTGCCATAACCGTCACCGGCGCAGCAAGAAGGATACCACCCTTAACAGAATTTGGTACTGCATGGACAAATTTATCCGCAAGCTTGGTGATTCCCATAAATATGAACACAAGGCCAACCAGCATCTGCAGGGCGATCATTGCCTGGATACGTTCTTTTCCCATAGGAAAGCCTTCCAGGAATACGATAGTCAGCGGAAGGGTCGGTGTGATCCATCCCGGTACAACCGGATCACCAAGTAAGCTGTGTAGCATATACAGCATGGTCTCTATGATCACACAGCTCCATGCCAGCTCATAAGGCAGTCCCAGATACTGTTCCAGATAAGGAACAGCCGCCAGTGCCGTGACTCCAAGTATCAGACCCTGGATAAACTCTACGGACTCAATTTTATAGTGAATAAACGGAAAACGAATCTGAAATGGCCCAAACGGAATGTAGGGCAGTTCGTTTTCTCTTCGCTGTCTTGCTGCACGTGCCATAACGATTCTCCTTTATCGGTTTTTTTGATAATACATATATAATATCTTCTGTTCTGGAAGTTTGTTAATTAACAAACATTTTTAGAAACGGAAAAGTCCAATCCGGGAATTGTTCCCGAATTGGATTTTTCCCTGCTCCGATTCAGTCATTTTCATCCAAATCGCAACAGTTATTCACGTCTTTTCTTCTCAGGCTTCTTTTCCACGGTTCATCTTAACGAACAGTGCAAGAAGGATTCCAACGAATGTCACTGCCATGTTGAGAAGCAGGATCATTCTTGGAGCACTGGTTCCGGCAGTCTTTGTAATGTAGCCAGCCAGTGTCAAAATGGTGTAGTTCGCAACGCTGGATGCGATCATGACCATGGATGTTGCAGTTCCCTTGTTCTCCGGGAAGAACTCAGCAGTTGTGGAAACAGCCAGCTGAAGCACACCGCCTGCGCCTGCAAAACCGATCACAAATCCACCGACAAGGCAGATGGTCGGATTCTGGATAAAGTAGCACAGTCCCAGCATAATGAAAGAGATCAGCGGATAAATGATCAGGATATTGATTTCCTTCAGTCCTTTTTTGATAAATACAGAGGAACACAGGATCGCTGCAAAGGTTCCTACTGCATAGAAGGACTGGATCTTGGAAGGATCACTTAAATTATAAAGCTTTCCAAGCTCCTGGTTGCAGTTCAGCCACAGCATGAATGTAGAGGAGCTTGTAAATCCGATGAGGATTGCTGCAAGAGCTGCAGGAGTGATCTTTAATTTTGTTTTTTCTTTCTTTACTGTACCTTTCGCATTTCTCTCCGGGAATGGCAGGAACAGGATCAGGATTCCATCGATAAAGATCGCAGCACCTGCAACAATAAAGATGGTTCTGTAGGACATATTAGCCGCTGCTACAAATCCGATCAGGAAAGGAAGCAGGAACTGGCTGATACACATGGAGAATTTTGTAAACAGGTTCGCTACAGAAGGATTATTTACGTAAATCTCCATACATGTCGGGCTTACGCAGGTGTCCAGGAAGGAGTTTGCGATACCACCTACAATGGCAAAGGCGTAAGCAACTCCCATAGACGGAGCAAATGCGATTCCCATAAAATATGCTGCATAACAGATCACGCCGATGATTCCGCTTAATCTACGTCCGAATTTGTCGGACAGGGGACCGGAAAACGGAAGTGAGATCAGTCTTCCAAGTCCAAGTGCAGCAATTACAGATACTACCATGCTGACATCCATGGTTCCATCGCTTAAAGTCTTTGCTCCCCAGTGAGCCGCAAGCTCCGGCTTGTACTGACCCATGATGGAAGCTCCGATTCCGTGGATGAAGTATGTAAAATACAGCGCGATAGAAGTAATCACTAAATTTTTCTTACCTGTCTGGCTCATTTTTCTTATTTCCCTTCGTTCTCAGCCTGGAATTTCTGATACTCATCTGTTGGCATCTCAAGTCCTGTATACAGCTTATAGGACTCAGCTCCCTGCCACAGAAGCATTCCTTTTCCACCTACAGCAAGCTTCACGCCTGCTTCTTTTGCTTCTTTTACCATCTTTGTCTCTGCCGGATTGTATACACAGTCAGCAACAACAAGATCCTTATGGAACATGGATTTGTCAACCAGTGTGATGTCATCGTGTGGTTTCATTCCTGCAAGTGTTCCGTTTGCAAGGATGTCTGCATTTGCGATCTCTTCTCTCAGTTTATCCTGATCATCAAGACAATATACGCTTACTTTGCAGTCCGGTACTTCTTTTGCAAGCTTCTCAGCAGTTCCTTTTGCTCTGTCAAGGAATGGATCGTTGGGGTTAAAGATCGCGATAGATGCTGCTCCGTCAAGGGCACACTGTACAGTAAGGGCTGTAGCTGCTCCACCTGCTCCGAGGACTACCATCTTTTTACCCTTTACATCAACACCGTGCTCTTTTAAGTTGCGGACAAATCCGATACCATCTGTGATATGTCCAACAAGTTTTCCATCCTCATTTACGATTGTGTTTACAGCACCGATGATCTTTGCTGCCGGTGAAAGCTCGTCTACACACTGAGCTACTTTGTTTTTGCAAGGCATGGTTACGTTGCATCCTCTCATTTTGAACAGACGCATTGCATCAAGAGCTGCCGGAACCTGATCCTCTTTGATATCGAATGCCATGTAAGCATAATCCAGATTATGGTACTGGAAACTGAAGTTATACATAGCCGGTGATCCGGAATGTCCTACCGGGCTTCCGATCAGTGCAAGTAAACCAGTTGTTCCTTTAATTCTCTGTTCCATTTCTTTTTACCTCCTGCATTTTCCCCTGACAGACACCGGATTATTTTTCTCCGATGTCTGTCGGGCCATCTTTTTAATTTTTATACTGTCCGGTTTATCGGATAGTTATTTTCTTTTGTATCAATACGATCAACGACTGGCAGATCAGATCCTGGAAGCTACCTCATAAGCCTCTTTTGTTGCATCCAGTGCACGTCTTGCACGGATAGCATCTCCGATCACATGTGTCTCAGGCACAAGATCCTTGATCTTCTCTTCCAGAGGATTGTAGTTACGGAATCCCATGGAAAGGATTACAGAATCATATCCTCTTGACTCGTGACGTACTCCGTCAGCTGTCTCGTATTCTACACCGTCTTCATAGAACTTGCATACCTTTGCTCCGGTGATCTCCTTGATTCCGTAGTCCTCGAAATCCTTCATCAGATATACTCTGTGCTCGTGGATCACATCTGCACCTACGGTATCACGGAACTCGATAACAGTTACATCATGCTCCTGCTCGCCTAAGAATGCAGCTGTCTCGCATCCAACCATTCCACCGCCGACAACGAGAACCTTTTTGCCTGCTGCTCTCTTGCCATCCAGAAGGTCTGAACCGTGGATGATAGCCGGATTATCGATTCCCTCGATCGGAAGGATCAGAGTCTTTGAACCGGTTGCGATGATCACGCTGTCCGGCTTCTCTTCTTTGATAAGCTCCGGAGTCACCTCACAGTTCATCACGATCTTAACGCCATCCTTCTGGCAGCGATGGATGTAGCTGCGGATCATGTTTGTGATATCACCTTTTCCTGGCGGATATGCAGCAAGTCTCATGTTTCCGCGAGAACATCTCCTGCCTCATAAAGTGTTACCTCATGTCCTCTCTCCTTTGCGATAAATGCAGCGGAAAGTCCTGCAACACCGCCCCCGATAACCATAACCTTCTTCGGATTCTCAGCTTTCTCAAGCGGCTCTGCCTCATGACCCAGGAACGGATTTGTCAGACAGCATACCGGATTTCCTGCATACATGTTTGCAACACAGCCCTGAAGACAGGCAATACAAGGAGTCATATCCTCAAGACGCTCTTCCTGTGCCTTCTTCGGCATAGCCGGATCTGCAAGGCTCTGACGTCCGAATGCTACAAGGTCTGCTCTTCCTTCTTTTACCATCAGCTCTGCGAACTGCGGCTCTGTATAACGTCCAACTGTGATCACCGGGATATTTACCGCACGTTTGATCTCCTCAACCTCTGCTGCGGAGAATCCACCGTGGATAACGGTCGGTGCCCACATAAACTCATCCTTGATATGAACAGCACGGGATACATGGAGCCCGTCCAGTCCACAGCTTTCCAGATATGCTGCGATCGCTGCACTGTCGTGAACATCAAGTCCACCTGGGACCTCGTCCGCACAGTTGATTCTTGCAAGAACTGCGATTTTTCCCTGTGTTGCTTTTTTAACCTCCTCGATGATCAGACGGGAAAAACGCATACGGTTCTCAAAGCATCCGCCAAACTCATCAATCTCTTGTTTGTTCTTGGAGAGAGGAAGGTACTTACCAGATAGCCGTGTGCCATATGGATCTCAACAGCATCTGCTCCTGCTTCCATTGCTCTTCTTGCAGCTTCTCCGTAGCCTTTGATCAGCTCGTAAACTTCCTCAGTTGTAAGCTGCTTCGGAATATCACGGCCGCACACTGACGGGATACTGGTTGCTGCTGTGATCGGTGCTCCTGCGTTCTTTGCATTTCCTTCAGGACCTGCATTCTGAAGCTGGATAGACACCTTTGCACCTTCTGTATGACATCCATCGATGACCTTGCGGAAGCTCTCGATAGTAGAGTCGTCATAAAGACATGGTTTACGCGGGCCGCCCTTTGCTCCCTTGTGAACTACAGTAGCCTCGATGGTAATCAGACCAAATCCGCCTTTTGCTCTTTCTCTGTAATATGCAGCGGACTGCTCACTCATTGTTCCGTCTGTGTTTGCAAAGTTATTTCCCATTGGAGGAACAACAAAACGGTTCTTTACTGTCATAGGACCGATCTCGATCGGCTGAAACATCGCATTGAATTTCATATGCGTTCTCCTTTCCTCTGAAACAATCTTTTTGTTTCTCTCACTCGAACGCCCTGTCACCGGTATGACGTCGGAAACAGGGGTTCGTCTGAAATATTAGTTTCTTATATTAATTACAGTACTTCCGGCCAAGCCTCTTCCAGTACCTTCCTTGTGTTCTCATATGTATGTTTTGCAGCATACTCAATACCTTTTTCAAGGTTTGCATCGCTGATAACTTCTACGCCGATGGCATTTGGTCTGATGCCTTTTTCTTTGATCATTTTTACAAACGGTACTGTTGTTCCGATTCCTGTTCCAGGAGCAAGACGGTCATGCATGGACTCATCTCTTAAGATCGTTGTTGCATATGGTCTTTCCCATACATCGTTGATCTGGATGGATACGATCTTGTCTGCCGGGATTCCCTCAAGTACGGAAAGCTCGATCGGCTGGTTTGCTCTTACCCAATGCCATGTATCAAGGATCAGTTTTGCATTCTCGCAGTCAGCAGCTTTTACAACAGCCCAGCCTTTTTCACATCCGGGATTCCGCTGTACGGCATTGGCTCAACACCGATGATGTATTTGCCTGCTCTGTGGCAAAGCTCACGAAGTTTCTGTGCTGTGTACTCTACGGAATAGTTCTCCATCAGTCCGCAGTTGATCTGTTCTACGTTAAATAATTCACACATATGGAAGCAGAGCTGTTCTTTATATTTCTGCTCATAGGAACGATGCTCCTCTGCCCACTGCACGATGTACTCAACCTCTGTTACCTTCATGTCATATTTATCCAGGATCGCCAGGATATCCTCATCGAAAAGTCCCTCATTCAGGCATCTACGTAGGTTTCCGCTCTCAGGCCGATTCCCTCATAGCCAGCCTCTTTGGCAGCTTTTACACGGTCCTCAAATTTGCACTGATCCCCAAGTGTCCAGGAACTGATTGTAATTGGAAATTCTTTTGACATGGTAATTCCTCCTGAAAATATAAATAATTTTTTTG
>ENA-OQCN01001242-OQCN01001242.1-human-gut-metagenome-genome-assembly--contig:-NODE-1242-length-12811-cov-4.052034_pt1 | contig 12811 bp, 15 predicted proteins | sample MGYA00242497_ERZ504576 | MGnify/ENA primary metagenome ERZ504576 (study PRJEB26092, sample SAMD00036296) | human gut metagenome | host: Homo sapiens | study: EMG produced TPA metagenomics assembly of...
CACCAGCAAAACCGCATGGGGCAGCCGCCCGCCGCGCAGGGCCGTGCCAAGCTCGGCTTTCAGCGCGTCATTGCCCGCCAGGCGCTCCAGCATCACAGCTTCTCGAAGCGCTCGACGTTCGTGACCATGACGGTAGCGCCGCCGACCGTGACCTCCATCGGCATCGTGCTCTCAATGCCCAGGCCCAGCGTGGCCGTGCCGGGCACGATCTCGGTGCGCTGCTTGCAGCACTTGGAGATGATGCCGATGCAGTCATCGACGCGCTCGTCATCGGTGCAGATCAGCAGCGTCATGTTGCCCGCCATCAGGAAGCCGCCGGTGGTGGCCAGACGGGTGACGTAGAACTTGCTTTTCAGCAGCTCGTTGCAGACATTCTTGGAATCCTCTTTATTGACGATTGCAGTGATAAGCTTCATGGTTATCCAGCCTTTCTATTGATACATCGAATTTTTCAGCGGTTGCGGTTTTCCCAGTCGCGGCGGCGCTTCCAGTCCTTCACGCGTCAACGCACCAGTCAAAGACCTCGCGGCCATAAAACGCCAGAAAACCCGCCAGCCCCAGCACGAGGCTGACCTTGATGGCGAAGCTGCCCGTCAAAAAGCTGAAGGCCCAAAACGCCAGCTCGATCCAGCCCAGGTATTTCATCTTGAACGGAATGATGCCAAACAGCAGCACCATCTGATCCGGCCACAGCCAGGTGTAGGCGAACAGCATGCTCTGGAAGATGGCGCTCGGCCCGGCGTAGCCTGTCAGAAAGCAGCTGACCCACGCACAGCATGCCCAGCGCCAGAAACAGCGTCGTGCGGAAATCGCCCCAGACGCGGGCCAGCGCGTTGCCCAGCCAGTAGTAGAACAGCAGGTTCAGCACGCCAAAGACGCCGCCCAGCCAGATGGGCACAAACAAAAACGTGATAAGGCGCCAAATCTGTCCGTGCAGCACATAGGTGCGGCTCAGCATCAGCAGACTGCCGAAATCGCGGTTGAAGAACAGCATGATGATGCCTGCCGCCAGCTGTCCGATCAGCAGCCCGTTGATGAGGTTCGGGATACCGAGGCTGCCGTAGCGGCGTTCGAGTTTATCAATCCAGTTCATGGGAGAAGCCTCCGTTGCATACAAATTTACAGAATATATTATAGCAATTCCGCGCGCAAAGTGCAACAATTCCCTGTCGAATCCCTTGCGGCAAACCGGAAAATGTGCTACGCTTTTATCTATAATCAAGAAACGAGGCCGAACATGGGACGTACATCCACCAAAGAAAACAAAAACAGTTACCAGCTTGCCCGCGAGGAGCTGGGCCTGACCCGCGAAAAAGCCAGTGAGCTGCTGGAAACGATAGCCCCCGAGCGCATTGAAAAAATTGAGAACGAACGCACCGTGCCCCGGCCCGACGAGGTGCTGACGATGGCCGAAAAGTACAAGCGCCCATCGCTGTGCAACTGCTACTGCTCGCAGCAGTGCCCTATCGGCCAGCAGTACGTACCGTTTGTCACGCGGCGCGAGCTGCCGGCCATCATCCTTGAGATGCTGGCCTCGCTGAACGCAATGAACAGCAAGAAGGAGCGCCTGATCGAGATCGCCGCGGACGGCAAAATTTCCAACGACGAAATCGACGATTTCATCCATATCCGTCAGGAGCTTGAGCGCATCTCCCTCACCGTGGAGACCCTCCAGCTCTGGACCGAGCGCATGCTGGCCAACGGCCAGATCGACGCGGAGACGTATAAAAGGAAGCTGGAGGAATAACCTTCTATCTCTCTCCTACCAGCAAAAATTCCCCTCTATTTTTCTCTTTTTCTCCTGTTTCTGCAACAATTCCCGTGCTAAAATCGTATTACAGATTGAGGGAACACGCCCTCGCCTGACCGCGTACCTGCACAAAGGAGTTATAGAGGATGTTTACGCTGTTTGTTCTTTTTGTTTTTGCCTGGCTGTTCGTCAAGTCTGTCGGTTTGGCCTTCCATGTGACTTGGGGCCTGGCGAAATTTGTCGCCACACTGCTGTTCGTGATTGCCCTGCCGCTGCTGGTGGTTTTCGCCGTCGTCGGCGCGCTGCTGCCTCTGCTGCTGCCCCTGGCCTCGTGCTGCCGCCTTCTGCATTCTGAAAAAGGCATAAAGTACCCAACCGTCGTGCGGCCCGGAGCTGCACGGCGGTTTCTTGTCATTGAGGTGTCGGCGTGGTATACTTGTAGTCAGGGCGTTTTGCGCCTGCTATCATCCAACAAAGAGGTTTTTCCCATGAAGCTCGTCGTCTGTTTTCCCGGGATCGGCTACCACTGTGATAAGCCGCTGCTCTACTACAGCCGTAAGCTGGCGGCCTGCGCCGGGTACGACCACACCCTTTTGCTGCAATACACCTACCACAAGGACGGCCTGCGCGGCAGCCCCGCCGCCCTGCGCGAGGCATTTGACACCCTGTACGCCCAGGCCGAGGCCCAGCTGTCCGCCGTAGATTGGCCGCAATACGACGATGTACTGTTTCTTTCCAAGAGCATCGGCACCGCTGTCTCCGCCGCCTTCGCCCGGCGCCACGGCATCCCCTGCCGCCAGATTCTCTACACGCCGCTCTCCCTGACGTTTGCGCTTGCCCCGCAGAATGCCCTTGCCTTTTTAGGCACCGCCGACCCCTGGAGCGATGCTTCCTCCGTCGCCGCCGCAGCCCGCGCCAACGGCACGCCGCTCTGTCTTTATGAGAACGCCAATCATTCCCTGGAAACCGGCGACGTTTTGCACGACCTGGCGACCCTGCAGGACGTCATGCAGAAAACGCAGACGTTCATTGCGGATACACCCCGCTGACATTTTCCCACCCGACATTTTCCCGCCCGCAAAGAATTGACATTTGCCCCGCAAGCTGTTATAATAAGCTGTACAAAATTTATGCTGTGGAGCATTACCCAAGACGTCGTAAGAGGGAGCACTCGAAAGTTTGCATCCGGCAGGCCACCTTGTCCGCAGGAAATCCCATAACGGCGGGCTTTATCGGGTGTCGCGTACCCAACCTTTCATCGTTATCTTGCATCGAAATCTCGCATTTTTCCAAACGCTGTGCGGGGCGGTGCGATAAAAACTAAATAGGCAGACGTATCGAAGCGGTCGTAACGAGATTGACTCGAAATCAAGCAAGCATTTTGGAAGTTGTCGCTGATTTTCTAACGACCCATCGTCAAAAATCCACTGTTTTCTACAATTAAATATTTGCTGTTCTCTCCTACTTTTCTCTCCTTTTTCCGGAGAAGATTTTGGGGGATTACTATAGGGAGCATTACCCAAGAGGTCGAAGGGGTCGCACTCGAAATGCGATAGGGCGTTTGTAGCGCCGCCAGAGTTCAAATCTCTGATGCTCCGCCAATCAACGGTACAACGTGCTTTTTTGAGCACTTTGTACCGTTTTTTTATGCAAAAAACGGAATTTTTGAGTTTGACAATTTCATAACAGGAGAGAAAACGCCCCGTTTTGGAGAGAAATCACACTTTCTTAAGTGTCATTTCCCGGATTTGAACCCATTCCAAGCCCGTTCAGCATCGCTTCTGCCGAAGAAACCTTGGAAGCGTAGTCCAAATGCGAATAAATATTCGCAGTGGTAGAGAAATCGCTGTGTCCCAGCACTCCTGAATCATCTTCATCGGGACACCGTTTGCCAAAAGCAAACTGGCGCAAGAGTGGCGCAAATCGTGAAAGCGGATGCGCCGCAGATGATAATTTTGCAAGATAATCTGGAACGAATTGGAGAGATAATCCGGCTTGAGCAGATTGCCCATTACGTCTACGCAGATGTAGTCTGCGTATTTTTTGTTGTAGCACCTACCGCACAGCTTGCGGTTTTCTTTCTGTTCCTCCTGCAAGGCCAGTAGCCGTTCCCGGAAAACCGGTACAAGCGGCAAGGTGCGCTTGCTGGATTTGGTTTTTGTGCCATTGGATTCTACAAGAACTTCTTTTCCATCCAGCCGAACCGTTGTGACCGTGTGGCAGATTTCAATCGTGTTCTGCTCAAAGTCCACAGCAGCCCATTTCAGCCCTACAACCTCGCTGCGACGCAGACCATAAAAGGCGGTCAACATAACTGCCACCTCAATTTTACTGCCGCGCACAGCGTCGAACAGCGCGTTCATTTCGTCCTTGCTGTAAAGTTCCCGGTAAATTCATTTTTCTTCGGGCGGTCTACCTTGTCGGCAGGGTTCACATCGATCAGGTCTGTTTTCACTGCGTATTTCAAGGCGCGGTGGATAACCGCATGATAGTGAATGACCGTATTGGGCTTCACACGCTCCAACTGTTCCTGATAAAATGCTTGGATATGAACCGCTTTCAGGTCGCCCAGCGTAACGCCGAGATTTCTAAAGTAAGGAATGATCCTGCTGTTCGACAGTTCTTTGTAGCTTGCGTAGGTTGTCAGCTTGACGGTTGACTTTGCGATTTCCAGCCATTGCACCAGATAATCTGCAAACAGCATGGCTTTGCTGGGCGGACCGTTGGGGTCAACGGGTGGCTCAAAGTCGTCTTGCAGCTCACGCATCATCGCCTCGGCGCGCCGCTTGTTGCCCTTGATGGGCAAGCCCGTGGATTGCCATTTGGTTTTGCGTTTGCCGTCATAAGTTTTGTAGGTTAATACCACATAGTAGATACCATTTTTTTCTTGCAGATGCCCTGCGACCATAAATAAATACCTCCTTCGGTTTGGGTCGCCCCCGATCTGCTGTTGACAAGAACAGCATAACGCATCGGCGCAAAACAATCAACACTGTCGATTCTCTGCTCGACAGTGTTGACCGCAAATCTGAAGGTAGGTAAACAGGTGGGCTTTGGGGATGCGATACGAGCGCCCGATTTTCATCGCCGGGATTTTGCCCTCGTGCAGCAGCTTGTACCCCGTTTTGGTGCTGATTCGCAGGGCATCGCACATCTGCTCGATGTTCATCACATCGGGATACTTGCGCAGCATCACACGGTAGGCATCGCGCTGGTTAAATCCTTTGCTGCTTATACAAAACACCTCTTTTTTGAAAATTTGCGGATTTAATTCCACAAGCATGGCGGTCACTTGTTGAAAACTTGTGACCGCCATAATCTGGAATCAAATGGTATACCCTATTCGACACTACTTCCCGGATATAAAGGGCGAACCACCGACCCAGCTGCTGGAAACAGCTCCCACTTCCTGTACCACATTGTTGGCAGTACCGCCGACGCCTTGAGAGCATCGCCACGGTGTGTATCACGATTGCTGACCCTTCGCTTGAGGTATGTGTTCCACGCCACCTCTCCCGCCTCTGGGGGCGCTCCGCTGCGGTTAGGCAGCCTCATCGCGTCAGAGTCGGGACGCACCTGCCGAAACGCTCCTTGGGTTGCGGCAAGGTCAGTTGTATGTAGCCGGTGATTCGGATATTCGGTTATCAAGGTGCAGAAAAGGGGGAATGAGGGATTTTTTGTCCCTCTATATAAGAACAACGCAAAAAATCAAAAAAGTTCGAGAAAAAATTCGATTTTGGCAAAATATTTTTTCGGACTACACTGATGGTGACTTTTTTGCTATAATATGCCATCATTGCAGGAACGGCGTGTGACATTCTGATGACGGAAGAAGGACTGGATTTCCGAGCAACAAAGGACATTGACCTCGTTCTGATTATAGAAGCAGTTGATGCGAATTTCGGAAAGAAATTTTGGGAATATGTAAAACAGGCTGGATATGAACATTGCAATAAAAGTTCGGGTGTGCCGCAGTTTTATCGTTTTAGTCATCCGATCTCAAATCAGTATCCTGCGATGATTGAACTTTTTACACGAAAGCTGGATGCCATTCAGCTTCCAGAAGATGCAGTGCTAACACCGTTACCGATGTACGATGATATTTCGAGTCTGTCTGCGATTCTTTTAGACAATGATTACTACGAGTTTTTGAAGCAGGGGAAGGTTGTTGTTGATGGAGTGACTGTCTTGGATGCGGCATATTTGATTCCATTTAAGGCAAAAGCATGGATGGATTTGACAGATCGTAAGGCCGCAGGAGAACACGTTGATAGCAAAAATATTAAGAAACATAAGAATGATGTTTTCCGTCTGACGGAGTTGATTGATCCCACCGCCAAGATAGTGGCTCCCCAAGGAGTTTATGCCGATATTCAAGAGTTTGTCCAGCGTATGAAAAATGAAAGCGTGGATATTAAGCAACTGGGAGTGGTTGGCAGAACAACGGAGAAGATTCTGGAAGAATTGAAAGCAATGTATGAGACACTTTAAATAGATATTTGAACAGACAAGGGCATTGATCTGACGAATGGGGGTATGTTCGACACTGTGGGAACTGAAAAATCAGCTTGTATTCGCAGAAAAGTTACATTTTAGGGCGATAACCGCCGGGTGATTGTAAAGTGCTATTCAATACCACCCGGCTCGCTCGATGCAGGAGGCACGCATCGGATATATTCTGTACTGAGTTGCATACTATAGTAAAACAGACAGCTTTCGTCAACCGTTGCGCAGAAATGCGGCTTCGGTGGAAAGCTGCCTGTTTTTTGCCAGATACGATTTCTTACTCGGTCATCTCTGCATCGGCCAGATGGTAGTCCCTATATCCGTTTTCTTCGTAGGTCTGGAATGTGCCAACGACCGTGATTTCTGTTCCCGGTTCGGGATAGTCGGCAGGATAGCTATGCTCGCCCGCGAGGACGAATTCCAGCCCCTGCGAGCAGCAGGCAGTCGCGTCCATGATGATGCAGGCCGTGTACACCGCGCCGGTGTTCGGGTTCTCATAGACCGCAAACTGCCCATTCATTTTGATGCGCTTTCCGAGATACCGATCCGGCTCGCACATCATGTTATAGACCTCGGAGTAGACCATCGTGCTGCTGAGCGTAGTCAGATCGACATCCGGTTCGCCGGAGGCCTGTGCCGGTTCATAGCCCGGAAGCGCTTCGGCGGGCTGCGTCTGCTCCGGTTCCGGAACGGATGTTTCCGGTGTAGTTTCATCCGAAGCAGGCTGCTGCTCCGGAATTGCAGTCGGCGGAGCGGTCGTTTCGCCTGTGGCATTCGCCATCTGCTCCTGAACGACCTGCCGGGTCGCGCTGCCCTGCTTCGATTTGGACTGGATCTTCTGATCGCCGCAGGCGCAGAGGGAAACCAGATAAAGCACGGCGGCGAGAATAAACAAAGTCTGTTTCATCTGCGGATACCTCCCAAACGGGATATTCCCGAGGAAATCAGAAATGCAAAAATGTCCACGGCCACAATGTCGAACCGACCGGCGTTCCAGCTAGGATGGAGATCAGAATGCCCAGTGCGGCGCAGCAGACGGAAAGGACGGCCGCACAAATCGTCACCGCACGGAAGTTTTTGTAGACCCGCATGGCAGACAGCGCCGGGAAAATAATAAGGGCGGATATGAGCAGTGAGCCGACGAGGTTCATGGCCAACACGATCACAACGGCGATCGTTATGGCAATCAGTAAGTTATACAAATCGGCCTTTGTCCCCACAGCCTTTGCAAAGTTTTCATCAAAGGTCACAGCGAAAATTTTGTTGTAGCAAAGAACAAATACCGCCACGACCGCCACCGACAGCACCGCGCACAGCCAGACCTCGCTTTTCGTCAGCGTCAGAATAGAGGTCGAGCCGAACAGCGTACTGCACACATCGCCGGACAAGTTAGTGGATGTGGAGAACAAATTCATCAGCAGATAGCCGATAGCAAGTGCCCCCACCGAGATCATGGCGATGGCGGCGTCGCCCTTGATCTTCGTGTTCTGCCGGTACGCAGAAGCAGCACGGCGCTGATGATTGTAATGACCATGACCAGCGGCATTTCGTTGGTGATTTGTAGCACAGCGGCAATCGCCATGCTCCGAACGCCACATGAGAAAGTCCGTCACCGATGAAGGAAAACCTTTTCAGCACCAGCGTTACACCCAGCAGAGAGGAACAGAGCGCAATCAGCACGCCGACCACCAGCGCATAGCGGACAAAGGGGTACGCCCAATAGAGGGTCAGTTTTTCCAAGATTGCGGTCATTGTTCATCACCGCCTTTCTCTGCGGCAAATAGCCGCCCTTGCGGGCTTTGGAGATACTCTGCCTTTGTTCCGAAGAAAACGGTGTTGCCAATATGCAGAATATGACTGGCGTATTTGACTGCGGCGGCAATATCGTGAGAAATCATAATAATGGTGATACCGTCCCGATGGTTCAGTTCGTCGATCAGACGATACATTTCCGCTGTCACTTTGGGATCAAGCCCGGAAACAGGCTCGTCCAAGAGCAGCATTTTTTGTGTGGCGCACAGCGCACGGGCAAGCAATACCCGCTGTTGCTGCCCGCCGGACAACTCTCGATAACACCGCTTTGAGAGCTTATCAATCTGCATTTTCCGAAGGTTTTCTTCGGCAAGCTGTTTTTCTTCTTTGTTATAAAAGGGGCGGCTGCCGCAGCGCCCCTGACACCCGGAGAGAACGATCTCTCTCACGGATGCAGGGAAATCCTTTTGTACGGCGGTCTGCTGCGGCAGGTAGCCGATCTCATTTTTCCTCAGCCCGTCGCCTGTCAAAATTCTGCCGCTGATGGGCGGCTGCAAGCCAAGGATCGTTTTCATAAGTGTACTCTTACCAGAGCCGTTTTCCCCTACGATGCAGAGGTAGTCGCCTGCAAAGACCTCAAAGCTGAGATCTTGCAGAACGGACTTCCCATCATAGCCGACGCGGAGATTTTGACAAGTGAGCTGAGCCATAAACCTACCTCCTTAACCCAATGCTTCTTTCAGCACGGACAGGTTCTTCTCCATCACGGAGAGGTAGGTCGTACCGTTTGCCACATCTTTAGAAGAGGTGGACTGCAAGGAATCCATGGTCAGCACCTTTTGATTTTTCTCAGCGGTGTTCTGGACAATGGTTTCGGCAATTTTATGCTGTGCGCCCTCAATGGTCAGAACGCAGGGCAGTTTCAATTCATCCACCTTCTTGGCAAGGAAAGAAACGGTCTCAAAGCTGGCTTCCGTTTCGGCGGAGCAGCCCACAAAAGCGGCATAGTAGCTCAGACCGTAATCGTCCACCAGATAGCGGAACGGGAAACGGTCGCCGAACACAACGGTCTTATAGCTCGCAGCGTCCACGGCAGCCTGATACTCGCCGTCCAGCGCAGAGAGCTTCTCAATATAGGCAGCGGCGTTGGCAGCGTAGGTGTCCTTATTGTCGGGGTCCAGCTCCTGCAAAGACTTGGAAATGGCATTTACAAGAACCTCCGCGTTTTTCAGAGAAAGCCAAACGTGCTCGTCCTTTTCTTCCTCATGCTCGTGCTCTTCGCCTTCTTCATGCTCGTGGTCTTCGTCCTCGTCGTGGTCATGCCCTTCCATGTGTTCGCAGATCTCTTCGCCGGTCATATCAGCCGGGAAGAAGGTAGGCCAGGAGTTTTCGGGATCGACGATCGCGTCGAAGCTCTCGTTGCTCATCCGGATGTGGAAATGTTCGGCGGCGGCCGGTTCGATCATGTGGTCGTTGAACTCAATGTAGACCGCGCGCCGGAATCCTTGTCCTCCGCCTCAAAGCGATACATGGCCGCCTTCGTGCCGGTAGACCAGTTCTGAATGTAATAGCCGACATACTTGTAGTCAGAGCCGACCTTCTTGCCATCATCGTAGGTGAACTCGATGTGGTCACCCTCAATATCGATGTTGGTAATGTCCGTTTTGTAGCCGTTCTGATAGTAGGTCTTGTATTCTTCGGCGGTCATTTCGCCTTTCTCTGCCATCGTTGCAAACGCATCATCAGCGTTCCGTCCAGCACAAAGGGATAGGCAGACTGCCAGTTGCCCGCCCAATCAGACAGGCTTCTGTCCTGAACCTCGTCATCTTCAAAGGTGGAGACTTCCTTGCTGTGGTCATGGTCGTGATCGTGCTCTGTTTCCTGCATACCCTCGACCACTTCTTCGGTCTTGACGCTGTCGCCAAGGACATCCAGCAGGTTGATGACCTTCATGTTCTTGTTGGTGGCATTTTTCAGAGCATCGTCCACCCAGCCGTCGGACTCGCCGCCCGCATAGATGAACAGGTCACAGTCGGAGATTTTGACAATGTCATCGGCAGTGGGCTGATAGCTGTGCAGGTCAACGCCGTTATCAAGAAGCATCGTGACTTCGGCATTATCGGCTTTGTCACCTAAAACCGCACGCACCAGTCATATTCGGGGAAAATGGTGGTGACAATGCTCAGTTTGTCGGTTTTGTTGGTATCGTTCTGCTTTCCGCAGCCGGCAAGAGCGCCGACGAGCATCAAAAGCGCAAGCAGCGCAATTATTTTTTTCATAGAGTTTGTTACCTCCAGATCATGATAAGAACTTAAAAATGGGCGCAAAAATACAAGGGTAACAGCAACGCCGCAAAAGTCTATCTGAAAACAGATAGACTACACCCTTGTAAAAAGTTCTTATGTTTAATCTGAAAGTTTGACCTTGAAAGAAACTAGCGTAAAGGTACGGGCAACCTCTGTGCAGGAGGGAATGATCCGGCACAGAATATATAGAATTGCCGCTGCGGCAGCTGCGGCGGAGCCGGCAAGCCCAATGCTTTTGAGCAGGTTTTCGCAGATGTTGATCTGATGGCAGATGGGGCAGTCCACGCCAGTACAGTCATGGTCGGATTCCGCTGCGATATAGGCAACAGAGGACAGCATAACAAAGGCCAGCACTACGGCCAGCAAGCCCGTCATAAAACGAAATTTCTTTGTCATGGTCTGTCCTCCTTTCCAATCGTTATTTTCCCTTGCAGTCCGAACAAGTTCCATAGAGGATCGTGTCAGTCGTGTCCAACATAAAATGTTCGCTCTGCGCCAAATGCTTTGCGAGCAAAGCTGCGTTACCATCTGCCATGTGAAAGGTCTTGCCGCATTTGATACAGCTCATGTGTAACGCACCTTTGCAGCTTTCGGCATCAAGGTATTGATAGTAGACCTCGCGCGTGCCGCTCTTGCTGCTCCGACGCACTTTTTCCTCTGTCTCTAACTGTGCAAGGTTTCGATATACGGCGCTCAGGCTGATTTTTTTATCTGCCAAAGCGTCCTCAATTTGCCGTGCGGACAACAGCTCGTCCGGGTGCTGGCTCAAATAGGCAAGCAGAACCTTTCGCTGCCGCGTGCTGTAGCTATACAAGTCACCGCACCTCCAATTTGCATTTCATTCGCAAATATTATAATCTAAGAAAGCAAGAAAGTCAATATGCGAGCTGTTCGCAAATTGCAAGTTTTCAATGAACACAGCTACCGCGAAAATCAAAACCACTTTTACTGTTGCCCAATATGTTTGACTGCATATTTTAGGACTACAATTTCTGGATGTTGGAGTTCCACTTGTCCAGATTAAGGAGACGCTCGGCAAGGCAGGGTTTACCCTTCCCCATTCGAGCAAATTCGATATCATTGCAGAATATTTTGTCGAACGAGGAAACTATAATGTGTATGAAATCAACGAGGCATTGTTTGCCCTTGACCAGAGCTTGATCGGAGCATAAGGACAAAGAAATGTCGCTTTCCATGCGACCACTTCACAAAAGAAAATCGCTATACTATGGCTGTAAGGTGCGAAACCGAGCAGCCATAATCTTTTGGGAGGACAAGCATCTTTTAGAGAAAGGTCAAAAGGTTCGGCAAGGAAGATGAACCGCATCCCTTTGCGATACCGCTTTCGAAAGATTACAGCTTCGCCCCTTAACAAAGACTTTAAGCTAAATCTGTTATACTGCAGCAGTCCCCTCAAAAATACAGACAGGAGAAAAAATTGACCTATGATGAAAAAAAGATATTTCGCTATTCCCATTCTTGCAATCGCATTGCATTTTTTTCTGTCCAACCTGTTGTATTTCCTTGTGGAAAGACTTGTTTTGGATGTTTTTCATATCTCCCCACAGCAATTTATGAAATACTCATATTGGGGCGAGATTCTGATTTACGCCGTCCTTATCCTCGTATTCTTCACCCTCTATAAACTGCTTTGGAGGAAAGAGATAAGCGAACCGCGCACAGCGACAAATTTCAAAGATGTGCTCGGCAGTCTGGTCGTGGGATTTGGTATTTGCGGAATCTCCGGTCTTTGGATCATGCTGGCAGAGCAGCTTCCCTCGCTTCAAAAAAGCGTTGAGACAATGAACGCCGGTGCTGAAAATATTGCCGGCGGAAATGCATTTGGAACATTTATGATTGCGGTGATTGCTGCGCCTGTTGTAGAAGAAATTCTATTCCGCGGCATTGTGCTTCGCTCCATACGGAAATTTGCACCCGCTTGGGGCGCGATTCTAATATCATCCGTACTCTTCGGCGTTTATCACCTGAATATCGTGCAGGCTGTCTATGCCACCCTTATGGGCATTGCCGCAGGAATCCTTTACGAGAAGAAAAGGAACCTGTTGTTTCCCATCCTCGTGCATTTCGCAAACAACCTCATTACTATGCTGCAGGGCTTTGCGCCATCCGAAGTGAATGAACCGATCAGCATTTTTATTCTGATCATGATCGCTCCGGCAGGTATATCGTCTGCCGCTCACTCCGACAGGACAAAAGAGCAGATAACGTCTGTTCCAATAAAGATTTTCCGAAACTACTCGTTCGGAAACAAATCTCGAAAATTAACTACTACAAAGCGCGTCTGCGTGATTTGGAAAACAATATCTGGCAGCACTAAACTGCCATTAAGGTAATACCGCATAATCCAAGTGCCGCAGCCACCGGATTGGGGATTAAGCCATCATGCGGGAACTGTGCGGTGCTGCCTTGACTCTAAGGCAGGTTTCGACCCGTCTTTTCTTTATTGTGCCAGTTTGGCAGAAGGAAAACCTATCTG
>ENA-OQCN01001243-OQCN01001243.1-human-gut-metagenome-genome-assembly--contig:-NODE-1243-length-12810-cov-2.311283_pt1 | contig 12810 bp, 20 predicted proteins | sample MGYA00242497_ERZ504576 | MGnify/ENA primary metagenome ERZ504576 (study PRJEB26092, sample SAMD00036296) | human gut metagenome | host: Homo sapiens | study: EMG produced TPA metagenomics assembly of...
CCCCCTACTAGCGGGGGCTGTCGCCGCAGGCGACTGGGGGGTTGTACAGAGCAACAGCTGCCCTCTGTGATGTCTTGGCTCCCCCTTCGGGGGAGCTGGCAAAGCCGCAAGGCTTTGACTGAGAGGGTGAGGGCCTTACCCTCCCGCCGCAAGGCTGCCCTTGGGGCAGGCATCCGGGGCGCTCTGGGCCTTCCGGGCCTCGGTGCGGGCCTTGTCGTAGCAGTAGCGGATGATGGCCTGCCGCCGCACGATGCCGATAAAGATGCCCCGGTCGTCCACCACGGGCACAAAGTTCTGGTTCATGGCCGCTTCGATCAGCTGGTCCATGCTGGTGGTGACGGTCACGGCCTTGTAATCCCGCTTGTGGGCAAAGCTCGAGATGGGCACGTCCTCGGCGGCTTCAATGTCCAGCCCGTGCTGCTGTTTCAGCCCCCAGAGGATATCCCCCTCGGTCAGGTGCCCACATACTCGCCCCTGCGGTTGAGCACGGGGATGGATGCGTAGCGGTTGTTCTCCCATTTTTCCAGCGTCTGCCGCAGGGTGAAGTCATCGTAGACATACATCAGGTCCTGCTTGGGGGAAAGGAAAAACAAAATGTTCATCAAACAGCTCTCCAATTGTTATCCTATCGTAAACAGTGGTTCTGCCGTAAGGGCGCAGCTCCCGTTCCTCTGCTTTAATTTTAGCACTTTTCCACAGGCGGATAAAGTCAAAACTCATACTTTTTAGAATTTATTCACAGTCGCGCCCGGCCTTTTTGCAAAACATGCAGGAAAACCGTGCACAGGGCAGGGTTTTGTGGTATAATAGGAACACGAATCGGCTCACATTGCCCGCCCTTTGGAAATTGTGCTGTACACAGGGCGTGGGAAGTTGTATAATAAGGATACCGATTCCTTTCCCGGTATGCGGCGGGTTTGCCGCGGCAAGCCGGGCCACCCCAACAAGATTTCAAATAAAGGAGCAGAGCGACTATGATCACTTCCCGTTTCCCGCTGGGAGATGTCAGCTTTTCCGCCGAGTACTTCTCTACGCTGGTAGGCGAAGCAACCAAACAATGCTACGGCGTGGCCGCAATGACCCCCCGCGACTGACCGACGCGGTCAGGAGCGTGGTGCGCGGCAGCGATTACTCTGAAAAGGGCGTTCGTGTCACACAGGAAGAGGGCCGTCTCGTGATCGAGCTGCACATTGCCGTCAGCTACGGGCTCAACATCTCCACCGCCGCGCGCAGCATCTCGCACCGCGTCAAGGACGAAGTGGAGCAGGCCACCGGCCTGAAGGTTGCCCGCGTGATCGTGTCGGTGGACGACGTGATCGCCTGATGGAACTTTTTATTAAGGAGTAAGGACAATGATTTCTGGTAAGATCCTGCGCGACGCGATCATCTCCGGCGCGAACAACATCAACAACCAGCGCTCCCGTGTGGACGAGCTGAACGTTTTCCCCGTGCCCGATGGCGACACCGGCACCAACATGGGCATGACGGTGGGTGCCTCCGTGGCAGAGCTGAACGCACTGGACGACAACTGCACCGTGGGTGAGGCCGCCAAGACCGCTGCCTCCGCCATGCTGCGCGGTGCGCGCGGCAACTCCGGCGTGATCACCAGCCTGCTGTTCCGCGGCTTCTCCAAGGCGCTGGAAGGCAAGAAGGAAGCCGACACCGCCGACATCATCGCCGCCTTGAAAAAGGGCGTGGAGGGTGCCTACAAGGCCGTGATGAAGCCCACCGAGGGCACCATCCTGACCGTTGCCCGGGTGGCCAGCGAGGAAGCTGCCGCCTGCGGTGCCCAGGAGATCCCCGCCCTGTGGGACGTGGTGATGACCGCAGGCCAGAAGCGCTGGAGGATACCCCCAACCTGCTGCCCGTGCTGAAAAAGGCCGGCGTTGTGGACGCAGGCGGCCAGGGTATTATGATCATCTTTGAGGGCATGGGCAAGGTGTTCCACGGCGAGCCCATGGTGGCCGGCGGCGAGAGTGCCCCCAACAAGGCCAAGCTCTCCACCGAGAACGCAGGCAAAGGCGTGTTCACCGACGACCTGATGAAGGTGGAGGACATCAAGAACGGCTACTGCACCCAGTTCCTCATCAACAAGTACGAGGCGCAAGCGCCGCAAAGATGCGCGCCTTTGCCGAATCCAACGGCGACAGCGTGGTCTGCATCGAGGATGACGATGTCATCAACCTGCATGTCCACACCGCTGACCCCGGCAAGATCCTGAGCGAGGCCATCAAGTACGGCTACCTGACCAACTTCAAGATCGAGAACATGCACGAGCAGTTCCTGGCCCGCCAGAAGCAGGGCAAGAGCCTGGAAAAGCAGGCTTCTGCTGAGAAGGCCCCTTCTCAGTCCAGCGAGTTCGTCTACGCTGCTGTGGACCCCAGCCGTGACTATGGCTTTGTTGCCGTTGCCGCCGGTGAAGGCCTGAAGGCCGTGTTCACCGATCTGGCTGCAGACGCAGTGGTCTCCGGTGGTCAGACCATGAACCCAGCCACCGAGGATATCCTCGCCGCCATCCAGAGCGTGCCCGCAAAGACCGTGTTCGTGCTGCCCAACAACAAGAACATCATCATGCTGCTGAGCAGGCCCAGAAGCTGGCCGACCGTCAGGTGGTCGTTCTGCCCACCGCACCGTGCCCATGGGCATTACCGCCATGCTGAACTTGATCCTCTGTGAACGCCGAGACCAACACCATCAACATGATGGCTGCTGCCGACAAGGTGTCCACCGGTCTGATCACCTATGCTGCCCGCGACAGTGAGTACGACGGCAAGCGCATCAGGAAGGGCGAGATCATGGCTCTGGAGAACGGCAAGATCGTTTCCACCTCCAACGATATCACCAAAGCTACCTACCGTCTGGCACGCGGCATGTGCAAGAAGGATTCCAGCTTCGTCACCATCATCTCCGGCTGCGACGTGAGCGATGAGGATGCCGAGAAAGTGACCGAGATCGTAAAGGCAAAGTGCCCGAACCACGTTGAGGTCAGCCACATCCGCGGCGGCCAGCCCGTTTACTATTATATGATCAGCGTGGAGTAAACACTCCCCCGTTCTGCTGAATTTTTAAGCACCTGCGATTTTTGCCGCGGGTGCTTTTTTAAAGCAAAAGTGCCTGCACAGCTAAAGCCGTGCAGCACTTTTGCTTTCAGAATCCTCAGAAGAAGCTTACCTGACTGCTCTCCGGCAGGTCGCCCAGAGCGCCCACCTGACGCAAACGGTCTAGAATGCTGCTGCCGACACCGGAAGCCTGCTGCAACTCTTCCACCGAGATATATTCTTCGCCGTGGATGGTCACCTTTTCCAGTGCATCGGCGGCAGCACCGCCAAGACCCTTCAGCGAAGAGAAGGGCAGACGTACCTTGCCGTCCTCCACCACATACTTGGAGCCGCGGCTCTTGCCCAGCTCAATGGGTAAAAACTCGTAGCCGCGCACCAGCATCTCGTTGACGAGCTGCAGGCTGACCAGCACATCCTCGTCCTTGGCGTTCTTCTCTTCCTTCAGGCGACGCTTGACTTCTTCCATGTGGGCGCGGGCCACTGCCGCGCGCCCACAGCGGCCTCATAGTCGATATCGTCGCCGCGCACGGTAAAGTATACCGCATAGAACTCCGGCGGGCGGTAGATCTTGAACCACATCAGGCGGATTGCCGACATCAGGTAGGCCACAGCGTGGGCCTTGGGGAACATATACTTGATCTTGCGGCAGCTCTCGATGTACCAGTCCGGCACCTCGTGCTCCCGCATGGCTTCCTCCCAGCCATCCTTGAAACCGCCCTTGGCCACCTTGCCCTTACGCACAGCCTCCATGATATCAAAGGCCATCTTGGGCTCCAGACCCTTGCGCAGCAGGTACAGCATGATGCTGTCACGGCAGCCAATGACCTCCGCAATGGTGCATGTGCCGCTGCGGATCAGCTCGTCCGCGTTGCCGGTCCACACGTCCGTTCCGTGGGACAGGCCCGAGATCTGGATCAGTTCGGAAAAGTTCTTGGGGCGTGCCTCCACCAGCATACCGCGCACGAAGTTAGTGCCCATTTCCGGGATGCCGAAGGTTCCGGTCTGGCTGTCGATCTGCTCCGGGGTCACGCCCAGCGCTTCGGGGCTGGTCAGCAGGCTGTACACCTTGGGGTCGTTCATGGGGATACTGTCAATGGGGATACCGGTGTACTCCTCAAAATACTTGTAGAAGGTGGGCATATCGTGGCCCAGTTCGTCCAGCTTGAGCAGGGTATCGTGCAGGTACTTGAACTCGAAGTGGGTGGTCAGCAGGCCGCCTGCCACATCGTCCGCCGGGTGCTGGATAGGACAGAAATCGTAGATCTCGTAGGTGTCCGGCACAACGACCATGCCGCCGGGGTGCTGACCCGTGGTGCGCTTGACGCCGGTGCAGCCCAGAGTCAGGCGGTTCTCCTCCGCATGGTTCACCGTGCGGCCGCGCTCATCCAGATATTTTTTGACATAGCCGTAGGCGGTCTTGTCCTGAATACCGGACACGGTGCCCGCCTTGAACACGTTGCTTTGCCGAACAGCTCCTCGGTATAGCGGTGCACATTGGACTGATATTCGCCGGAAAAGTTCAGGTCGATATCCGGCTCTTTATCGCCGTAGAAGCCGAGAAAGGTCTCGAAGGGAATATCGTGGCCGTCCACCAGCATCCGGGTGCCGCAGTTGGGGCAGTTTTTATCCGGCAGGTCAAAGCCGTCGTCCACGCTGCCGTCGGTGATGAACTCGCTGTACTTGCACTTGGGGCAGCGGTAGTGGGGCGGCAGGCTGTTCACCTCCGAGATGCCGGAGAAGTGGGCCACGGCCGATGAGCCGACCGAACCACGGCTGCCCACCTGATAGCCGCCCGCGTTGGAATAGGCCACCAGTTTGACCGCAATGACGTACAGCACGGCGTAGCCATGGCCGCAGATGGAGTCCAGCTCCTTCTGCAGCCGCTTTTCCACAATTTCGGGCAGCGGGTCACCGTAATCACGCTTGGCGTGTTCCCACGTAGCATCGCGCAATTGCTGCTCTGCACCCTCGATGCTGGGCGGTAGGTGCCGCGCGGGATGGCACGAACATTGTTGTCGATCATCGCCGCGATCTTGCGGGGGTTCTTCACCACTACCTCGTAGGCTTTTTCCTTGGGCAGATAGTAGAACTGCGCCAGCATATCCTGCGTGGTGCGGAAGAACAGCGGCGGCTGGTTGTCGGCATCTTTAAAGCCGTTGCCCGCCTGCAACACAGCGCGGTAAGCCGCGTCCTCCGGCTCGGTAAAGTGCACGTCGCCGGTGGCAATGACCGGCTTGTGCAGGTCCTCGCCCAGCTTGATGACCGTGCGGTTGAAGTTTTTGATGTCCTCTTCGCTGTCCACCTTGCCGTCCCGCACCATGTAGGCGTTGTTGCCCAGCGGCTGGATCTCAAGAATATCGTAGTAGGACGCGATCTTTTTCAGTTCTTCATAGCTGGTGCCATCCACGATGGCCCGGTACAGCTCGCCGGCTTCGCAGGCGGAAGTGAGCAGCAGGCCGTCCCGGTATTTGTTCAAAAGGCTCCGGGGCACCCGGGGCTTTTTGAAAAAGTAGTTCACATGGGCTTCGCTGACGATCTTGTACAGATTTTTCAGGCCCATCTGGTTCTTGACCAGAATGATGAGGTGGTAATACTTCTTTTTCAGCACCTCGCGGTTGCCGCCAAGGCCGGTGTTGATCTCACTGACCTTTGCTACCTGCTTTTCTTTCAGGTCGTTCAGCATGACCCCGAAGATGCGGCCCAGCGCGGCAGAATCCTCACAGGCACGGTGGGCCTCGTAGGCAGGCAGCTCCAGATGCTTGTTGATGGTGCCCTGCTTGTAGTTGTGCAGGCCGGGGTACATGGCCTGCGCCATGGTCAGGGTGTCGATATAGGTCGGCTCCAGCTTGATGCCGCTGCGCTTGGCGGCGGCGCGCAGGAAACGCATATCAAAGGCGTGGACGTTGTGGCCCACAAGGATGCGGTCTCCCGCAAATTTGAGGAAGGCTTCCAGTGCTTCCTTTTCGCCGGGAGCATCCGCCACCATTTCGTTGGTGATGCCGGTCAGCTCGGTGATCTTGGGGGTGATGGGCTTGCCGGGCTTGACAAAGGTATCAAATTCCTCCACCACTTCGCCGTTTTTCACGATAACGGCACCGATCTCGGTCATATACTCCACGCCGGGGTCAAGGCCGGTGGTCTCGGTATCAAACACGCAGAACTCCCCGTCCAGCGGCTGATCCTTCACACCGTATACACAGGGGATCATGTCGTCCACAAAGTAGGCTTCACAGCCGTAGATCAGCTTGAAGTCCGGGTCTGATTTATGGATATCGTCCGCTGCCAGCATGCTTCCGGGTAACCCTGACACACACCGTGGTCAGTGATGGCAACGGGCCGGATGTCCCATGCGGTGGGCCAGCTTGACGATGCCGCCGGGATCACAGAAGCCGTCCATGCTGGAAAGCTTGGTGTGCAGATGCAGCTCCACACGCTTGACCGGTGCGGTATCCTCCCGCTTTTTGCGCTCCACGATGAGCACATCGTAGGGGTAGACGATATAATCGTGTTCGTACTTGTCGTAGGAGCAGTCGCCGCGCACGATGAGGGTGGTGCCTTTGCCAAGGCTCTCCCACTTGGAGCAGTCCTCACCTTCCTGCGCGCGGATCTTCAGGTTGATGGAGCCCTGATAATCGGTGATGGATACGGTATAAATTTTGCGGAAGTTGCCCTTGACCTCCGAGAAGAACACATCGCCCCAGATCGTGCACTTGCCGCCCTCGCCGCCAAGGTCTTTCAGCGGGGTGAGGTTCTTGGGGGTGAACATCTTGCCGTGGAAAATGGTGACGGGCTTATCGGTCAGGTCCAGACCATCCACCTTGATGGACGGTGCTGTGTTCTTTTTCTCAAACTTGACCACCGGTGGCGCAATCTTGCGCTCCAGCTTTTCTTCCATCTGGTGCTGCTCGGCTTCGCTTACAGCGCTTTGCAGCGTTACCTGCGGCGTTACCCCGGTGTGGGCCGCAATGCGCTCTGCCAGCAGCTTTTCAAAGTGCATCTCCTGCAAAAACTTGGTGCCATGGCATACGCCGATGGTGATCTTCTGTCCGATGATGTTGATCTTGCACCGGTCCAGAAAGCCGTTGATGGGCACGCCGTCCCGCTTCATCTCTTCCATCAGATCGCGCAGGGCCGCTTCGTCCAGCATGGCATAGCCAAACAGGTTCTGGATGCGCAGCTCAAAGCCCTCATAATCCGGCTGCAAGGATGCCAGCAGCCGGGCACAGAGATTTTGTCCAGCGGCGCACCGCTGCGCAGGGTAAAGATGACCTGCCGCTCCTGCCGCAGCATCTGCGCATGCTCCACAATGACCTGCCCGAAGCAGGCCGCAAATGCCGGGTCCACCATGAACTGCGGCCACAGGTTGGATACGAGTGGTGTCACAAATGGTACTCCTTTTTATACAGCACAAACTGCCGCACCCGTTTTTGCAGGTGTGGCAGCTGTGAAAAAAGCCAAATTACAGTTTATAGATCTCATCCATGAACTGATCCAGGATGTTGTCTCCGGTCAGCTTTTTGATGGGCTTGCCGTGGATGAACAGCACCGCCTCGCCCTTGCCGCCGGCAATGCCGATGTCTGCTTCGCGGGCTTCACCGGGGCCGTTGACCACGCAGCCCATCACGGCCACCTTGATGGATTTTTTGCAGCCCTGCAGCCGCTTTTCCACCTCATTGGCGATCTCGGTGCAGGGATACTGGGTACGGCCGCAGGTGGGGCAGGTGATGACTTCCGGGCCTGCTACCGGGAAGCCCACGGCGCGCAGGATGTTGTAGCCCGCTTCCACTTCCTTTTCCGGCTCTGCGGCCAGCGAGACGCGGATGGTATCGCCAATGCTTTCCAGCAGCATTCCGCCGATGCCCATGCCGCTTTTCAGCAGACCCATCTGGTAGGTACCCGCCTCGGTAACACCCACATGGAGCGGGTAATCCGTGACAGCGCTGAGCTGGCGGTAGGCCTCCATCATGCGGGGCACATTGGAGTTCTTGATGGAAATGACGATGTTGTTGAAATCGAATTTTTCCAGCAGGCGCACATGGTACAGTGCACTCTCCACCATGGCCTCCGGCGTGGGTGCACCGTATTTTGCAAGGATGTGCTTTTCCAGACTGCCGCCGTTCACACCGATGCGGATGGGGATGTTCTTCTGCTGGCAGGCATCCACCACCGCCTTCACCCGGTCGTCGTCGCCGATGTTGCCGGGGTTGATGCGGATCTTGTCCACACCCACATCTGCGCAGGCCAGAGCCGCCTTGTAGTCAAAATGGATGTCTGCCACAATGGGGATGTTCACCGCATTCTTGACGCTTCGATGCACTTTGCATCCGCCGGGCTGGGGCAGGTCACGCGCAGGATCTGACAGCCAGCAGCTTCGCACCGCTTTGCCTGCGCCACATTGCCCTCAATATCCTCCACCGGCACGTTGAGCATCGTCTGCACCGCAACAGGATTCTTGCCGCCGATGGTCACATTTCCGATTTTCACTTCCCGTTTTAACTGCCGCATAAAGTTCCCCTTTCTGTTTTTGCTCACATTGCACCGGTCACAAGCCGGATGATATCATTATAGGTTGCAAAGAGCATCAGCCAAACAGCAGTGCAAAGGCCGCAATGGTCAGTGTACCCTGCAGCTTTTCCGGCACTGCATGGCCGGTAACGCCCTCAATGATCAAAAATACCACCTTGCCGCCATCCAGTGCGGAAAGGGCAGCAGATTGAACACGCCCAGATTGATGGTGATGAGGGCCAGCAGCTCCAGCAGATCCTGCCAGCCGTAGCTTGCCGCCTGACCGATCGCTGTCACGATACCCACCGGGCCGGACAGATTGTTGATGCTCTCACGTCCGCGCACAAGGTCTGCCAGCGAGATAAACGCGATGCGTCCGTAGTACAGGGTGCTGTTCCATGCTTCTTTTAACACATTGAGCGGTGTTTTTTTGATGCCGTACACCGTAAAGCCAAGGGTCATATGGGTCTGGCCGTTCTCGTCCTGCCAGGTGTCGAACTGCACGTCCGGCAGTTCCACCTTTTGGCCGTCCCGCTTCACGGTGAACCGGGCGCGATAGGCTTCGGTGCGCACCAGCTCATAAAGGATGTCGTTGGCCACAAAGCAGCGCCTGCCGTTCACGGCAACGATCTCGTCCCCCGCCTGCAGGCCGGTCTGGCCGCAGAGGGCATCGTTCTCAATGGAATAGATGGTCTTGCTGGTGATGGCTCCTTCCTGTGCTGCCACAAGAATGACCAGCACCACAAAGCCCAGCACGAAATTCATGAAGCACCTGCACCATCACAAGCACACGCTGCCATACCGGTGCCTCGTTCAAAGGGATGCCGGTGCGCTGCTCCGGCGGGACAGGGTTTTCTTCCTCTGCTTCCCGTTCGTCGCGGACCGCTTCGGCCTGCTGGCTCTCGGGGCTTTCCTCGCCCTCCAGCGCCACATAGCCGCCTACCGGCAATGCACGCAGCTGTACTGGGTGCCCTTGTAAATTTTCTTCCACAAAACCGGCCCCATGCCGATGGAAAACTCGTTGACCTGAATGCCGCAGAGCTTTGCCACGGTAAAGTGCCCGAATTCATGAATGGCGATCACGGCGCTGAACACGATCAATGCGGCGATCAGGGTGATAAAAATTGACATTGCGTCTCCTAAAGATCAAAGATGTGCGCGCACGAACTCTCGTGCCATGCGGTCGCACTCGTACACATCGCTGAGGGTATACTCGCCGCCAAAGCTGTCGCTGTCCACGACTGCTTCCACCAGACGGCCAATATCGAGGAAGCCAATTTTGTCCTCAAGGAAGAGCTTGACAGCTTCCTCATTGGCACCGTTGGCGGCACATGGGCCGAGACCGCCCTTTTTGATGCTTTTTGCAGGCGGCAAGGCAGCGGAAGGTCTCGTCGTCTGCCACATCGAAGGTGAGCACCTTGAGTGCGGCAAAGTCCAGCTCCGGCACAACGCCGGGTACGCGCTTTGGGTAGGTGAGCGCATACTGGATGGGAATGCGCATATCCGGCACACCCAGCTGGGCAATGACCGAATTATCGCTGAACTGCACCGCCGAATGCACAATGCTCTGGCGCTGCACCACGATCTGGATCTTCTCCGGCGGCAGGCCGAACAGCCACACCGCTCGATCAGCTCCAGACCCTTGTTCATCAGGGTGGCAGAGTCAATGGTGATCTTTGCGCCCATGTTCCAGTTGGGGTGCTTGAGGGCATCCGCCTTGGTCTTACCGCGCAGCTCCTCGGTCTTCATCCGAAGAAGGGGCCGCCGGATGCCGTGAGCAGGATCTTGGTCAGGCTGGGGGCACTCTCCTTATCCTGCAGGCACTGGAAGATGGCCGAATGTTCACTGTCCACCGGCAGCAGCTTTACACCATGCTTTGCCACGGCCTGTGTGACCAGATGGCCGCCGGTGACAAGACTCTCCTTGTTGGCAAGGGCCAGATCATGCCCGCTTTCGATCGCGCACAGGCTGGCACCAAGGCCTGCAATGCCCACCACGCTGTTCAGCACCACATCGGTGCCGTCCAGTGCGGCCAGCTGCTTGAGCCCTTCCGGCCCTACCAGCAGCCGGGGCGCATCTGCACGACCGGAAGTTCCGCATCCAGCCTGCGGGCCGCATCCGGGTCGGTCATGCAGACATAGCGCGGATGAAACTCTTCGATCTGCTGCAGGATCTTGTCTACATGGCTGTGGGCAGAAAGACCGAACACCTCATAGCCCTGTGCACGGATCACATCCGAGACTCTGGGTGCCGATGGAACCGGTAGAACCCAGCAGAGTGATTTTCTTCGACATCACACGTTCCCCCTTTTAATAGTAGAACACCGCCGTAATGACCATGGTCACAAAGGGCGCAATGAACATCACACTGTCAAAGCGGTCCAGAATGCCGCCGTGCCCCGGGAAGATGGTGCCGTAATCCTTGATGCCGCACTGGCGCTTGACCACGCTGGCAAACAGATCGCCATAAATGCCCAGCACCGCCGCCACGCAGCCCAGCAGCGCAATGATCACGTACATCGAAACGCCGATATTGGTGCGGGTGAAGGCTTCCATCCGGTTTGCCGCCACTGAGTACACCAGTGTGATGATCACACCGAACACCATGGTGCCCAGAACACCGCCAATGGCACCTTCCACGGTCTTTTTGGGGCTGACCACCGGGCAGAGCTTGTGCTTGCCAAAGGCACGGCCTGCAAAGTAGGCACAGGTATCGCCGCCCCAGGCAAAGCAGAGGATGAGCAAGATAAAGAACACCGCATCGTAGCCGTACTGCTCCACCGGCAGCAGCTCCTTGAGCCGGATAAAGGAATAGAAGCAGAAGATCACGATACCGGAGAACATCAGCAGGCCGCTGGCCTTCTGATAGCTGATGGTGCCATTGCGCACCACCAGATAGATGGCATAAAAGGTGACCAGCAGAAAGGACATCGGCATCACCAGCCGCCGCATGACCTGGTAGTTGCTCGTCATGACCAGCAGTGTATACGGCACCAGAACCGCATACATCAGCCAGTCCTTCTTTTCAAAGCCGAGGGCACTGTAGATCTCGTGAACGGCGATCAGCGTAATGGCCGCGATGACCAGATTAAAGATCAGAGTGTTGAAGGTGAACATCACGCCGATCAGTACGATGATGCCCACGATCGCAGTAATAACACGTGTTTTCATAGATTGGATCTCCTTTTCACCGGTCGGTGCCGCACCCCTCTGGATTAAGTTTGGCTCCGGCAAAGCCGCCGGGCCGTCCGGTCCCTGCACCGTGTGCAGGAGGTCTTGGGTTTTACAGTCCGCCAAACCGGCGGGAACGATGATTGAACTCCTCAATGGCAGCGTCCAGATCGCTGCGGGTGAAATCCGGCCACAGAACGTCCATTTCTACCAGCTCCGAGTAAGCTGCCTGCCAGAGCATGAAGTTGGACAGCCGCTTTTCTCCGCTGGGACGCAGGATAAAATCCGGGTCCTTCTGGCCAGCGGTATACATGGCATCGCTGAGCAGCTGTTCCGTGATCTCTTCGGGCTTTATCTCCCCTGCCGCCGCCTTTGCCGCCAGCTGCTGCGCCGCCCGCACGATCTCCGGGCGCCGCCGTAGTTGATGGCAATGTTCAGGGTCATGCCGGTCTTGACCGAAGAATCTGCCTCCAGCTTGTTCATCAGCTGCTGCAGCTTTTCATCCAGCACCGTGCGGTCGCCCATGAACTTGATGCGGATATTGCGGTTCTTGTAGTCAAAGCCCTTCAGCAGATATTCGCCGAACAGCCGCATGATGGCGTTGACCTCTTCCAGCGGCGCTTCCAGTTCTCGGTGGAAAACGCATAGAAGTACACCGACGAAACGCCCAGCTCATCGCAGTAATCTGCGATATCGCTGAACACCTCTGCGCCTCTTTTGTGCCCGGCAGTGCGGGGCAGGCCGCGGTTCTTTGCCCAGCGGCCGTTGCCGTCCATGATGATGCCGATGGAAAGGCCCTCGGCAAATTCTTTAGGATGCGCCATTGTTTCCTCCCGGCAGCAACGCCGCCTTCAACAAAAGTGCCGCGCACTCTTCTTCAGCGCACGGCACCTCCAGTTTATTGCATCTGCGCAGATCAGACAGACATGATCTCCTTCTGCTTTTCTTCCACCGCAGCATCGATGTTCTTGATATACTTGTCGGTCAGCTTCTGGACATCCTCTTCCATGGTCTTCTGGCTGTCCTCGGTCAGCTCACCGGCCTTCTTCATGGCCTTGGCCTTGTCCATGCGTCGC
>ENA-OQCN01001245-OQCN01001245.1-human-gut-metagenome-genome-assembly--contig:-NODE-1245-length-12809-cov-3.218893_pt1 | contig 12809 bp, 19 predicted proteins | sample MGYA00242497_ERZ504576 | MGnify/ENA primary metagenome ERZ504576 (study PRJEB26092, sample SAMD00036296) | human gut metagenome | host: Homo sapiens | study: EMG produced TPA metagenomics assembly of...
TGTCGGTATCCGCGCCAAAGACGGTGATATTGTCCAGGTCACAGTCCAGCACCTCGCGGCGATCTGAGCCAGCGTGGTGTCACAGCCGGTGCCCATATCGGCAGCGCCGATGATGAGGGAGTAGAACCCGTCATCGTTTACCTTGAGCGTTGCACTGCCTACGTCCATGCCGGAAATGCCGGAGCCCTGCATGGCCATGCCCATACCCACGGCGCGCACCTTGCCATTGCCAAGGTCGCGCACAGTACTTGTTGTCCCAGTCGATCATCTCGTGGACTTTTTTCAGGCAGCGGTCCAGCGCGCAGCTGTATTCACAGCGCGTAATAGGCGGGCATTACATCGCCCTCTTTGACGATGTTCATTTCACGGATCCTGAAGGGGTCCATGTGGAGCCTGGCAGCCAGCTCGTTGACGGCAGATTCCACTGCAAACAGGCCCTGGGTCGCACCATAGCCGCGGTACGCACCGGCAGACATGTGGTTGGTGTAGACCACGTCGCTGACAAAACGGAAGGCTTCGGCCTTGCCATACAGCGGAATAGACTTGTGACCGGAAAGGCCCACCGTTGTGGGGCCGTGCTCACCGTAGGCACCGGTGTTGGACAGGGTGTAGAGGTCGATGCCCTTCACGATGCCGTCCTTGGTGGCACCCAGACGGACATGCATCTCCATCTCGTGGCGGGGCGAAGATGCGGTCTGGCTCTCTTCGCGGGTGAAGATCAGCTTGCAGGGCTTCTTGGTCTTCCAGGTAACAAAGGCCGGATAGATGGCCGAGACCGCCGTCTGCTTGGCACCAAAGCCGCCGCCGATGCGGGGTTTGATGACGCGGATCATGGATTTGGGGATGTGCAGGGCGTTTGCCACATTGCGGCGGGTGTGGAACACGATCTGGGTCGAGCTGAGGATGTTCAGCCGCCCGTACAGATCCATCCAGCAGCAGGTGCGGAAGGTCTCCATCATGCCTGCTGACAGGCCTTGGTGTGGTAGACACGGTCGATGACAACATCGCACTTTGCCAGCACGGCATCGATGTCGCCGTCGCCGCACGCATCGTGGGCACAGAGGTTGCGCTTGTTGTCGGCACCCACGGGGCTCAGGCTCTCCCAGTTGTCCTCCGGGTGGACAAGGATGGGGTTGTCCTTCGCAGTGTGGAAATCCAGCACCGGCTCCAGCACCTGATACTCCACCTTGATGAGCTTCATGGCTTTCTCAACACACTTCTCATCCTTGCCCACCACAATGGCCACCACGTCCCCCACAAAGCGGACGTGGCGGTCGATGACCAGGCGGTCGTAGGGGCTGGCTTCGGGGTAGGTCTGGCCGGCCTGCGTGTAGCGGCGGGCGTTCTGGTCCACATCCTCCCAGGTGAAGATGGCCTCGATGCCGGGCACCTTTTTGGCCACGGACGTGTCGATGCGCTCCACCATGGCGTTGGCATGGGGCGAACGGTACAGCTTGACGATCAGGCAGTCTGCCGGGGCCAGATCATCCATGTAAACGGGCTTGCCGGTCACAAGCTGCATGGCATCCTTTTTGCGGAATGCTTTGTTGACGTTTTTCATTCGGCACCCTCCTGTTTTGCTTTTTTCCAGGCGAGGAAATTCTGGATGCCCCGGAGCTGGCCCTCGTAGCCGGAGCAGCGGCAGAGGTTGCCCGCGAGATATTCCTTGATCTCGTCCTCAGTGGGGTATTCCTTTTCCCGGAAGAGGGCGAGGGCGTTCATAATAAAGCCCGGGTTGCAGAAGCCGCACTGCTCCGCACCCTGATCGGCGATAAAAGCACCGAACTCAGCAGCCTCCTCCTGCAGGCCCTCCAGCGTGGTCACCCTGTGGCCGTCGGCACGGGCTGCCAGCACAGAGCAGGACAGCACCGGCACATCGTCCAGAAAGACGGTGCACAGGCCGCAGTTAGAGGTCTCACAGCCGCGCTTGACACTGTAACAGCCGTGTGCGCGGACAAAGTCGATGAGCAGGGTGTCCGGTGCGGCCTCTGCCGTGACTTTGGTTCCGTTCAGAATAATATTCACCTGCATCTTGTCTCACCTGTTCCCTTCCAATTTCAGCACAGCGCGCTTGACCAGCACCCCGGCCAGATGATTGCGGTATTCCGCACTGCCGCGCATGTTGCTCTCCGTCCGGATGTTTGCCCGCACCTCAGCGGCAAAGCGGGCGGCGGTCAGCTCCGGCGTTTCGGCGGCATTGGGCTGCAGGATATACAGCACTGCCTTGCCGGGCCGGGCACCAATGGCGACCCGGAAGCCCCCGGCTGTTTTCGCGGCGGCACAGGTCAGCACCGGGAAATCCGTCTGGCTGTTGCGCACCGACTGATAGCAGAATGCTGCCTGCTCTTTCGGCACGATGACCCGCACCAGGATATCCCTGTCGTACGGGCGCTGAGCATACTCCGAAAGCGGCACGATGCCGCCCTTGTAGAGCTCCACCGAAGCGTTCAGGGCCAGGAACATGGTCAGAACATCCGAAAAGCCAAAGCGGCTGTAAATGCTGCCGCCCACGGTGGCAAGGTTGCGCAGCTGTACGCCCACAATGTGGCGCACAGATTCCCGCACAGCACCCTCCGTGTAGGCATTGAGCCCTCGTGGAGCTCGATCTGCCGCAGGGGCACCATGGCCCCGATAGAAAAGTCCTCGGCCGTTTCCTCAATTTTGTCCAGCCCAAGGCCCGACAGGTCGATGGCGGTGCCGACATTGATGTTCTCCATCTTGAGCCAGATCATGCCGCCGATGACCCGATTGTTTCGCTTCTGGTTGAGCTGCCAGGCTTCCTCGAGCTTTCGGCCCGTTTGTATTCCCGGATCGTCATCATACGCAGTACCTCTCTTTTTTCGATTGCTACTTTTATTTTATCACAAAATCCCTTATAATGCCACTGGAAAGACTGCCGCAGATCCGGCAGATTCAGGAGGAATGATTTTATGGCAGAGTTGTGCAGAAAAACGCCCGCCTTCCGGTGGGATGCGTCATCATGGCATCGGGGCTGGCCCGGCGGTTCGGCTCCAACAAGCTGCTGGCCGATTTCGGGGGCCGCCCCCTGCTCTGCCGGGCGCTGGAGGTCACCGCCACCCCTGCCTTGCCGCCCGGGTGGTCGTGACCCGCTCTGCCGGGGTAAAGGCCTGTGTGACGCACAGAGCGTTCCCTGCCTGCTCCACAGCCTGCCGGGTCGGAACGACACTGTTCGGCTGGGGCTGGAGGCGCTGCTGGAGCAATGCCCCAACCTTGCAGGCTGTATCTTCCTGCCCGGAGATCAGCCCCTGCTGCAGCGGGAGACGCTGGAAGCGCTGATCACTGCTTTTGCCCAGACACAAAAAGAAACAGAGCGGGCGATCTTCCGGCTGGGAGCCCGGGCCGCACATGGCCCGGACACCGTTGTCGGAAGTCCCGTTCTGTTTGGATGCGGATATTTTCCCGCTCTGCGCACCCTGCCCGAGGGCAAGGGCGGCAGTGTTGTGCTCAAGGCTCACCCTGAGCAGGTACAGATCGTTTACGCCCAGCGGCGGGAAGAACTGCTGGATGCAGATACGCCGGAGGCTCTGGAGGAGCTCTCCGCCATTGCAGCGCAATGGTGCGTCACCTGACAGGAGAGGCAAGGGCATTTCTTGGCTCCCTTGTCAGGAGAGCTGTCACAGAAGGTGACTGAGAGGTTTATTCGGCCTTATCGTCCTTGGGCAGCAGCACGTTCAGCACAATGGCCACAAAGGCAGCCGGCACGATGCCGCTCTCGCCGCAGATCAGCTGGAAGAACTGGGGGTGTGTGCCAGGATGCTGGCATTTGCACCCATGCCGTAACCCACGCCCAGTGCAACGGAAACGATAGTCAAGGTGCGCGGGGTCATCTTTTCCTTGGTAATGAGCTGGATGCCGGACACCACGATGGAAGAGAACATCATCACGCAGCACCGCCCAGAACGCCTGCGGCATGATGGAGACCAGTGCGCCCAGCTTGGGGATCAGGCCGCAGAGGATCAGGAAGATGGCACCGGTGGCCAGTGCGCCGCGGTTGACGACCTTGGTCATGGAGACCAGACCCACGTTCTGGCTGAAGGAGGTGTTGGGCAGAACGCCGAAGCAGGCGGCAAAGGAAGAGCCCAGGCCGTCGCAGATGACACCGCCGGACAGCTCCTTATCGGTGGCCTCACGGCTCATGCCGCCCTCCATCACGCCGGAGATATCGCCCACGGTCTCCACAGCGGTGACGATGAACATGATCAGCACGGGCAGGATGGCGCGCATATCAAAAATGATCTTGACGGGAACCAGCTTGGGGATGGCAAACCAGTCGGCCTGTGCCACCTTGCTCCAGTTCAGCACCCATGCCTTGGTGAACTCCACACCCTCGGCAGTGACACCGGTGGTGGGCAGGACAAAGCCCATGATGAAGCTGCCAGATAGCCCGCCACAATGCCGATGAGGATGGAGGAGGAGCTCAGGAAGCCCGTGGTCCAATGCTTGAAGAACAGGATCACCACCAGCACGAACACGGCCAGCAGCAGGTTTTCCGCGGAACCGAAGTCCTTGCTGCGTTGCCGCCGCCAAAGGAGTTGACACCCACGGAGATCAGGGACAGACCGATGGACAGCACCACCGTACCGGTGACCACCGAGGGGAAGAACTTGCGCAGGGGCTTGAGGAAGAAGCCCAGCACAGTCTCAAACAGGCCGCCCAGAATGGAAGCGCCCATGATGGCACCGTAGGCCAGCACACCGCCGCCCATGGAAGCAGCCACACTGTTGAACACGCCCAGGAAGCCGGAGCTGGTGCCCATGATAATGGGGACCTGACCGCCCACAGCCGATGGAGAACAGCTGCACCAGCGTGACCACACCGGCCACGAACATGGCGTTCTGCAGCAGGCTGACCTGCAGGTCAGCAAACTCACCGCCTGCAAGGCCGCAGGCACTGGTGATGATAAGAAGCGGGGTCAGGTTGCCCACGAACATGGCAAATACATGCTGCAGGCCCAGCGGGATGGCCTGGCGAAGGGGCATCTTGGCATCAAACTGGTATGCACCCTTCTCCAACTCGATATTTTTGATCATAACTTCTCCTTTATCTAAAAGGCTTTTTTACACGACAAAAATTATTATAGCAGAGCCTTTCTCAAATTGGGAGAGGTCCGGGATGTTTTTTGTTCATTTTTAGTTCATAAGTCATACTTAACTTTGAATTGTCCTTCTATGAAACACAAAATTGGACAGATCAGCCCCCTGCTCCCGGCACCAGAAGCCTTTGAGGCGCATCAATGGCCGTGGTGCCCTCTGCAAGGTCGTTGGCGGCCAGCATCTGGGCCGGGGAGACATGGAACCGTCTGGCGATGGCAAACAGCTCCTCCCCCGCCTGTGCATAATAGATGCGCAGGCTGATCTCCGGGTCTGCCGGAGTCAGCGGCTCCCCCAGCGCGATGGAGCCAACGCAGGTGTTCCCGCTCCGCTGTAAGATGGCCCCTTCTGCCTTGACGGAAAGGTTGACCTCCAGTGTGCCGTTTGCGCAGACACAGCGCAGGTCCTCGGCACGGAGCCAGCACTCCGGGATCAGCTCCGCGTCCGAGGGCAGCTCCCGCCCCAGCGGCAGGGAAAGCTCCAACACCTTTTCATAGCTTTCCAGCTCCGAAAGGCTGTTCTCCCCAAAGGCAGTCACAGTCACCCGGCTGGTCAGATCCCAGTTGTTTTCCCTGTATGCCAGCAGGGCCGGGCCAAAGGAGGCAAAGCAGGCCAGAATTTTAGCCCCAGCGTCCGGCAGAGGGCCGGAGCCGGTCAGGGTCACGGTCTCATCCAGGGTGCAGGCCAGCGATTCCGTCTGTACCGTCTGCGGGGTCTGTTCTGTCTCAAATTTCGTGGAGAAGGCATCCGCCACGCACTGCAGCTGGTAGGGCCTCCACGCCCGCAGGCGCAGCATCAGGTTCGCGGTCAGGCGGCTGGGTTCCTCCCCTTCTCCCTCCGTGAGCGTAAAGCCCACCGGCTCGGCCACGCAGAGGCAGCGGCAGTCCTCGCTCAGGCCGTCCACATCCAGCACCTGATTGAAGGTCAGATTCACGCTCTGGCTCTGCAGTGCCGGGTCGCCCTCGGCACGCCAGGCGCAGGAAACGACCAGCCGCCCTTGGCAACGGCTTTCCCGTTCAGGAGCTTGAGTCTCCGACAGAGGCATTGCCGCTGAGGTCCAAAACGGCGGCGGGCGGCGTGGGAAAGCGGATCTCGCCCTCGACCGTAACCAGCTTTTCCAGCACAGCGGCGCGCCGCACCCCGGAAAGGGTGACCAGTTTCTGCTCTACCCCGCCATCCGAAAGGGCCGTGATGACATCCGTTTTGACCTGCGTATGCACCGATACCACCAGCCCATACGCCCCCCGCACCTCGATGCGGCGCGGGTTGACGGTGCGGCAGTTCAGATATTCGGTCTGGCCTTCCACCTGCACGGCCCATGCCGTGAAGACGAACTCCGGCAGATCCAGCAGCTTGGTAAAAGGGAGTTTCTGCTCGGTCTGGCACAGGCCCGCTCCATCTTCCCCCTGATAATAGACCACACAGCGCAGATATCCCTCCAATTGCAGCTTGCCGGGCTGCAACCGCTTTTGCAGCACCACCGGCCTGACAAAGCACTTGACCAGCTTGAACACCGGTGGCAGATAATCAGAGATCAGGATCTCTGTTTCCAGCGGCAGCTCTGCCTTGAGGGTACAGTTTGTCCCCGCCGCCGGCAGGGCATCCCGAAAGATCTTCAACTCCATGGTACGCGCTCCTTTCCTGTCCGCTCTTGGTGTCATTTTATTCCGGGAACAGGTGGGATAGAACGGAGCGCTTTTCCGGAGACGCAAAAAGCCGCCGCACAGCGTTTCCACTGCGCGGCGGCCTTATCACAATCAGGTTCGGGGAAAATCAGGTGCTTATTCAGCAGCCTTGGCAGCCTCGATCTGCTTGATCAGCTCGGGAACGACCTTGAACAGATCGCCCACGATGCCGTAGTCAGCAACACCGAAGATGGGTGCGCTCTCGTTCTTGTTGACAGCATGATGCACTCGGAATCCTGCATACCAGCGGTGTGCTGGATGGCACCGGAAATGCCCAGAGCAACATAGATCTTGGGGTGGACCGTCTTACCGGTCTGACCGACCTGATGGTCAGCGGTCATCCAGCCTGCGTCGGTAACGGCACGGGAAGCACCCACAACGCCGCCGCCCAGTGCAGCAGCCAGCTGCTCAGCCAGCTCGATGCCCTTGTTGACATCCTTGCTGATACCGCGGCCAACGGAGACGATGACATCGGCACCGATCAGATCGACCAGCTTCTCAGCAGCCTTCTCGACGCTCAGGACCTCGGTCTTGATGTCGGCAGCAGACAGCTCGAAAGCGGGCTTCACGATCTGGCAGGCATCAGCCTTGGCCTGATCGAAGGGAGCCTTCTTCATAACGCCGGGGCGCACGGTGGACATCTGAGGACGGAAGCGGGGGCAGATGATGGTAGCCATCAGATGGCCGCCGAATGCGGGACGGGTCATCTTCAGGTTGCGGTCTTCCATATCGAACTTCTGCTTGGACAGATCGATGGTGGAGCTCTCCTTCAGGAAGTCGATGTACTTTGCAGTGTCGATGTCCAGGTGGGTAGCATCAGCGGTCAGGCCGGTGTGCAGGCGGGCTGCGCAGCGGGGGCCCAGATCGCGGCCAATGTTGGTGGCACCGATCAGCAGGACCTCGGGCTTGTACTCGTTGACCATGTCGCAGACGACCTTGGCGTATGCGTCCGTGGTGTAATCCTTCAGCAGGGGGCTGTCGCAGACCATGACCTTATCAGCGCCATAGCCGCCCAGCTCCTTGGCAATGCCGTCCACGTTATCGCCCAGCAGCAGGCCGGTGACTTCGCAGTTCAGCTCATCAGCCAGCTTGCGGGCCTCGCTGACCAGCTCGAAATCGGTGGGCATCAGTTTGCCCTGGCGCTGCTCACAAAAGACCCAAACGCCCTTGTACTCGTTAAAATCAGCCATTGTAATCCTATGCTCCTTTCATCAGATCAGGTGCTTCTTGGCCAGGATACCTGCCAGCTGTGCGGCGGTGTCGTCGCCAGTCAGCATGGTGCCTGCGCCCTTCTGCGGAGGAGTGAAGGACTTAAAGACGTTCGTCGGAGAACCCTTCAGACCGATGGTATCGACCTCGATCAGCGGATCGTCCTTCAGAGCGTTGTAATCGAACACTTCCATGGGCTTGTCGTAGCAGGTGAAGATGCCATTGACGCTCATGTAACGGGGCTGGTTCAGCTCCTTGATGCAGGTCAGCAGGCAGGGAGTCTGCACCTTGACCATCATGTAGCCGTCTTCCAGCATACGCTTCACGGTCAGGGTGTTGCCATCCTTCTGGATGTCAGCCACATAGGTGACCTGGGGCAGATGCAGCTTTTCAGCGATCTGGGGGCCGACCTGTGCGGTATCGCCATCAATTGCCTGACGGCCGCAGAACACAACGTCCTCGGGGCCAACGCCGATCTTATTGACAGCAGCAGCCAGGATCTGGCTGGTTGCAAAGGTATCGGAACCGCCGAACTCACGGCCGGAGACCAGAACAGCCTTGTCCGCGCCGCGGGCCAGCAGCTCACGCAGCATTCCCTCGGCCGGAGGAGGACCCATGGTGATGACAACGACTTCGCAGCCGGTAGCGTCCTTGAGCTTCAGAGCTGCCTCCAGAGCGTTCAGGTCATCGGGGTTGGTGATGGTGGCCATAGAGGCACGATCCAGAGTACCGTCTGCCTTGACGGCGACTTTGCCGGAGGTATCAGGAACCTGCTTTACACAAACAATTGCTTTCATTGTAAATCTTACCTCCCTTACTTCAGCAGAGCGCCGGAAATGACCATCATCTGCACTTCGCTGGTGCCCTCGTAGATCTCAGTGATCTTGGCATCACGCATCATGCGCTCGATGGGGTAGTCACGGGTGTAGCCGTAACCGCCGAACAGCTGCAGGCAGCGGCGGGTCACATCGCTTGCGGTGCGGGCTGCGATCAGCTTTGCCTGAGCAGCCTCAACGCTGTAACGGACCTTCTTGCCATCCATTGCTTCCTGCTTCTTCAGAGCAGCAGCGTAGACCAGATACTTTGCAGCCTCAACGCGTGCCTTCATCTCAGCCAGCTCGAACTGGGTGTTCTGGAATGCGGAAATGCTGCGGCCGAACTGCTTGCGCTCCTTGACGTAAGCAACGGTCTCTTCCAGAGCGCCCTCGGCAATGCCCAGAGCCTGAGATGCGATACCGATACGGCCACCGTCCAGAGTAGCCATAGCCAGCTGGAAGCCGCGGCCACGCACACCCAGCATACGGTCAGCAGGGATGCGGCAGTCCTCAAAGATCAGCTCGCAGGTGGAAGAACCGCGGATGCCATCTTGTCCTCAGCCTTACCGACGGAGAAGCCCGGGTCGGTGCGCTCCACGATAAAGGCGGAGCACTGCTTGGTGGGACGGCCCTTCTTGTCGGGCACGATATCGGTGACAGCAATAACGATAAAGACGTTTGCGTAGCCGGCGTTGGTGATGAAGATCTTGGAACCGTTCAGGATCCAATCACCGGTCTCGGGGTCCTGCTTTGCAAAGGTCTGCTGACCCTGTGCATCGGTGCCGGCACCCGGCTCGGTCAGGCCGAAAGCACCCAGCCACTCACCGCTGCACAGCTTGGGCAGATACTTTGCCTTCTGCTCGGGAGTACCATTTTCATAAATAGGAGCAGCACACAGGCTGGTGTGAGCAGAGACGATGACACCGGTGGTGCCGCAGACCTTGCTCAGCTCTTCCACTGCCATGACGTAGGACAGCACATCGCCGCCTGCACCGCCGACCTCAGTCGGGAAATAAATGCCCATCATGCCGAGCTTGCCCATCTTTTCGACGGTCTCTTTGGGGAAGTACTCTTCCGCATCAACCTTCTTTGCCAGGGGCTTGACTTCGTTCTCAGCAAACTCGCGGTACATTTTCTGTACCATCTGCTGCTGCTTGGACAGAGTAAAATCCATCGCTATATCCTCCTAACGGGTCTTTTTCATTTACCGGAATTGCCCGGTGCAAACAAATTCCTCCCGGCCGCTTTTCCACGGTCGGGAGAAACGTTTATCAGAATTTACAGCTGGTCAACAGGGGTCTTGGTGCGGTCTGCGTTGTAAACGTAGAAGCTTGCCGCTCTTGCAGCCCAGGTTGCCGCCACGGACCATCTTACGGATCAGCGGGCAGGCACGGTACTTGCTGTCGCCGGTCTCCTTGTACAGCACATCCATGATGGCCAGGCAGATATCCAGGCCGATGAAGTCGCCCAGCTCCAGGGGACCATGGGGTGGTTGGCACCCAGCTTCATAGCGGTGTCGATGCCGGCGATATCGGAAACGCCTTCCATCTTGATGAAAGCAGCTTCGTTGATCATGGGGATCAGGATGCGGTTGACGACGAAGCCTGCAGCCTCATTGACCTGAACCGGCTGCTTGCCGATGGCAACAGAGATCTCCTTGATCTTCTCAACGGTCTCAGCGGGAGTGTTGCAGCCTGCGATGACCTCGATCAGCTTCATGCGGTCTGCGGGGTTAAAGAAGTGCATGCCGACCAGCGGACGGCTAACGCCCTTGCCGATCTCGGTGATGGACAGAGAAGAAGTGTTGGAAGCGAAGATGCACTCGGGCTTGCAGATCTTATCCAGCTCGCCGAAGGTGGTCTGCTTGACCTTCATATCCTCAAAAGCAGCCTCAACGACCAGATCGCAGTCAGCGCACAGGTCTTCCTTCAGGCCCGGGGTGATGGCAGCAACGATAGCGTCTGCCTTTTCCTGCGTCATCTTTCCCTTGGCAACCAGCTTCTCGTAGCCCTTCTTGATCTTTGCCAGACCATTCTCGGCCCACTCCTGCTTGATGTCGCACAGAGCAACGGTGTTGCCCTCAACCTGTGCAAATGCCTTTGCGATGCCCTGGCCCATGGTGCCAGCGCCGATAACACCGATCTTCATAGGAAACCTCTCCTTTAATATCAAAAATTATGTAGTAATGGATTAGTTGTTGGTGAACACTGCCTTGGGCTTCGGCTTCTCACGGCTCAGGAAGCAGGCCATGCCTTCCTTCTGGTCGTGGGTCTCGAAGCAGCTGCCGAACAGCTTTTCCTCGACCTCAACAGCCTTCTCGATGGGCAGGCTGATGCCGCCGTTGATTGCCTTCTTGCAGTTGCGTACAGCGATGGGTGCGTTCTTTGCGATCTTGCCGGCCAGCTTCAGCACGTTCTCCATCAGTTCAGCCTGAGGATACACAGCGTTCACCAGACCAATGCGCAGAGCCTCGTCCGCCTTGATGTTCAGTGCAGAGTAGACCAGCTGCTTTGCCATACCCATGCCGACCAGACGTGCCAGACGCTGGGTGCCGCCGAAGCCCGGGGTGATGCCCAGACCCACTTCCGGCTGGCCGAACACAGCGTTGTCAGAGCAGATGCGGATGTCGCAGCTCATAGCCAGCTCGTTGCCGCCGCCCAGTGCAAAGCCGTTGACGGCTGCAATGACGGGGATGGGGAAGCTCTCGATCATCAGGAACACATCATTGCCCAGCTTGCCGAAGGCTCGCCCTCTGCCTTGGTCATGGTGCTCATGGAACCGATATCTGCACCTGCCACGAAGCTCTTGTCGCCTTCGCCGGTCAGAACGATGCAGCGGACAGTCTCCTGATCCACAGCCTCAAAAGCTGCCTTCAGGTCTGCCAGAACTTCGGGATTCAGGGCATTCAGTGCCTTGGGGCGGTCGATGGTAATGATCTCAACTGCACCCTGCACCTCGGTTTTTACAAATGCCATTGTGAAAACCTCCTATTCAAATCTTATCAATTATCACAAACAGCCCCCGGACGGAGGAAAGGCTCTCCGGTTCCCTTCCCCGTCCGGGTCTGTCATTCAGTCAGGATTCCAAGAGGTGGAGCTTAGTCCATCTCAACGATGGTAGCGCAGCCCATGCCGCCGCCGATGCACAGGGTAGCCAGGCCCTTGTGTGCACCGCGATGCTTCATAGCATACAGCAGGGTGACCAGGATACGAGCGCCGGAAGCGCCGACCGGGTGGCCCAGAGCAATTGCGCCGCCGTTGACGTTCACCTTGCTCATATCAAAGTTCAGAGCCTGGCTGACAGCCACAGACTGAGCAGCAAATGCCTCGTTGGCCTCGATCAGATCCATGTCAGCAACAGTCAGGCCGGTCTTAGCCATGACCTTCTTGGTAGCAGCGATGGGGCCCAGGCCCATGACTTCGGGCTCAACGCCTGCCAGAGCACCGGCGACCCAGGTAGCCAGAGGCTTCACGCCCAGCTCCTTAGCCTTCTCCTCGCTCATGATGACCAGAGCAGCAGCGCCGTCATTGATGGCGGAAGAGTTGCCGGCGGTCACGATGCCGTCCTTGGTGAAAGCGGGCTTCAGCTTTGCCAGCACTTCGGGAGCGCTCAGACGGGGGCCTTCATCGGTATCGAACACGGTGTCGCCCTTCTTGCCCTTGATGACAACGGGAACGATCTCGTCCTTGAAAGCGCCGTCCTTGATGGCCTTGTCAGCCTTCAGCTGGCTGTTGTATGAGAACTCGTCCAGCATCTCACGGGTGATGGGGCTGTAGCCGTACTTCTTCTGATAGGTCTCGTTGGTGCAGACGTTCTCAGCGGTCATGCCCATGTGCTTGTTGAAGCCGCAGGCATCCCACAGAGCATCGTTGACCATGGTATCCACGATCTCGCTCTTGCCCATGGGAGCGCCCATGCGGTAGCCGTAACGAGCCTTCTGCAGTGCGAAGGGAGCCATGTCCATGTTCTCCATGCCGCCTGCGACCACG
>ENA-OQCN01001247-OQCN01001247.1-human-gut-metagenome-genome-assembly--contig:-NODE-1247-length-12797-cov-2.182084_pt1 | contig 12797 bp, 19 predicted proteins | sample MGYA00242497_ERZ504576 | MGnify/ENA primary metagenome ERZ504576 (study PRJEB26092, sample SAMD00036296) | human gut metagenome | host: Homo sapiens | study: EMG produced TPA metagenomics assembly of...
CTGAATTTTTCCTGTGAATTTTGGCTAAAACTCCAAAACGCAAAATGTAGTGGTATTTTCCTTGACTTGCCACTAGATAGTGATAGAATAGAGCTACATTCAGTTTGTTGGATATCGTGTGCGCAGACGGGTATCTCTTATTGTGAGAGATGCCCGTTCACACTGTCAGTTGGAGGAGAGCTTATGAAGATCATCAAACGCAACGGTGCAGAGGTCCCCTTTGATATTACCAAGATCATCACGGCCGTTACCAAGGCCAGCGATTCCGTCGGCGGTCAGAGCCCGTCTGACCCGGGAACAGATCACGCAGATCGCCGCGGCTGTGACCGACCAGTGTCAGGCGCTGAACCGTGCTGTGAGTGTGGAGGAAGTCCAGGATCTGGTAGAGAACCAGCTCATGGACATCCAGGCCCACGATGTGCCCGGCACTATATCACCTACCGCTATGTGCAGAGTCTGAAGCGGCAGACCAACACCACCGACGAGCGCATCCTGAGCCTGATCGAGTGCAGAACGAAGAGGTCAAGCAGGAGAACGCCAACAAGAACCCCACCGTGAACAGCGTGCAGCGCGACTATATGGCCGGTGAGATCTCCAAGGACCTGACCGCCCGTCTGCTGCTGGACCCGGAGATCGTGAAGGCACATCAGGAAGGCCTGATCCACTTCCACGATTCCGATTACTTTGCCCAGCACATGCACAACTGCGACCTGGTCAACCTGGAGGATATGCTGCAGAACGGCACGGTCATCTCCGGCACCTATATCGAAAAGCCCCACAGCTTTTCCACCGCCTGCAACATTGCCACTCAGATCATTGCACAGGTGGCCTCCAACCAGTACGGCGGTCAGAGCATCAGCCTGACTCATCTGGCTCCCTTTGTGGACGTCTCCCGCAAGAAGATCGCCGCCGAGGTCGAAGTAGAGATGGAAGGTCTGGACGTCTCCGCCGAGCGCAAGAAGGAGATCGTGGAGCGCCGCCTGCGCAACGAGATCAACCGCGGCGTGCAGACCATCCAGTATCAGGTGGTCACCCTGATGACCACCCAACGGTCAGGCCCCCTTCATCACCGTGTTCATGTATCTGGGTGAGGCCCGCAACGCGCAGGAGAAAGCCGACCTGGCCATCATCATTGAGGAAACCATCCGCCAGCGCTACCAGGGCGTGAAGAACGAGGCCGGTGTGTGGATCACCCCCGCCTTCCCCAAGCTGATCTATGTGCTGGAGGAGGACAACATTCGCCCCGGTACTCCTTATTATTATCTGACCGAGCTGGCCGCCAAGTGCACCGCCAAGCGCATGGTTCCGGACTACATCTCCGAAAAGAAGATGCTGGAACTCAAGGTGGACAAGAACGGCGAGGGCCACTGCTACACCTGCATGGGCTGCCGCAGCTTCCTGACCCCCTATGTGGACCCCGAGACCGGCAAGCCCAAATACTACGGCCGCTTCAATCAGGGTGTTGTCACCATCAATCTGGTGGATGTGGCACTCTCCTCCAAGGGCAACTTTGAGAAGTTCTGGAAGATCTTCGACGAGCGTCTGGCCCTGTGCCACCGCGCACTGCAGGCACGGCACAAGCGGCTGCTGGGCACTCCCAGCGATGCCGCTCCCATTCTGTGGCAGTATGGTGCACTGGCTCGCCTGAAAAAGGGGGAAAAGATCGACAAGCTGCTGTTCGGCGGCTACTCCACCATCAGTCTGGGCTATGCCGGTCTGTATGAGTGCGTGAAGTATATGACCGGCAAGAGCCACACCGATGCCGGTGCAAAGCCCTTTGCTCTGAGCGTGATGCAGCACATGAACGACAAGTGCAACGCCTGGAAAAAGGCCGAGAACATCGACTACTCCCTCTACGGCACCCCGCTGGAATCCACCACCTACAAGTTCGCCAAGTGCCTGCAGAAGCGCTTTGGCATCGTGCCCGGCATTACCGACAAGAACTATATCACCAACAGCTATCATGTGCATGTGTCGGAGCAGATTGATGCCTTCACCAAGCTGAAGTTCGAGAGCGACTTCCAGCGCCTGTCCCCGGGCGGTGCCATCAGCTATGTGGAAGTGCCCAACATGCAGGACAATCTGGAAGCCGTCATAAGTGTGCTGCAGTTCATCTATGACAACATCATGTATGCGGAGCTGAACACCAAGTCGGATTACTGTCAGGTGTGCGGCTATGACGGCGAGATCAAGATCGTGGAGGATGACGGCAAGCTGGTGTGGGAGTGCCCCAAGTGCGGCAACCGCGACCAGAACAAGCTGAACGTTGCCCGCCGCACCTGTGGCTATATCGGCACCCAGTTCTGGAATCAGGGCCGCACGCAGGAGATCAAGGACCGCGTGCTGCATCTGTAATTACGATTCAAATGCCCTCCACTTCGTTCTGGGCATAACAGCGGAAAATTTTTTCTATTTCACGTTTGGAGCGGCCTGCGGGCCGCTCAACGTATTTTCACCGGAAGGGCCGCAACGGCAGGCTTCCATTTCTTTGTAAAGTACAGGAATCATATTATGAACTACGCAACCATCAAATACTATGACATTGCCAACGGCCCGGGGGTGCGCACCAGCGTGTTCGTGTCCGGCTGCCGCCACCACTGCCCGGGGTGCTTCAACGCCGTGGCGTGGGACTTGACTATGGCCAGCCCTTCGACAAACCCACCCGCAACGAAGTGTTTGCATCCTGCCAGCCGGACTATATCGCGGGCCTATCGCTGCTGGGCGGCGAACCCATGGAGCCGGAAAATCAGCGGGAGCTGCTGCCCTTCGTGCGCAACTTCAAGGCCTTGTACCCGAACAAAACGGTATGGTGCTATTCCGGCTACACCTGGGAACAGCTGACCGGCAAAGAGCCAAGCCTTGCCCGGTGTGAAGCCACCGACGAGCTGCTGAGCCTGCTGGATGTGCTGGTGGACGGCGAGTTCGTGCAGGCAAAGCACGATATCTCCCTGCGGTTCCGCGGCAGCAGCAACCAGCGTCTGCTGGATGTGAAAAAGACCCTTGCCGCCGGTCAGCCCGTGTGGTGGGAGGACGAAAAGGTGTTCGCCACCCATACTATGGAAAAATAAACACAACAGAAAAGAGCGTCCGGTTTTCCACTTCCTGAACGGAACGTGTGGACGGACGCTTTCTTTTTGTTTTACTCTCTGCTGCCCACGGCATCCTCGATGATGCGCAGGAAGGCATTGCCGTAGCGGGCGGCTTTCTTCTCGCCCACACCGCTGATATTCAGCAGTTCATCGGTGCTCAGTGGCTTCTTCTCCACCATTTCCCGCAGGTGGCATCGCTGAACACCATAAAGGCCGGGATATTCTGCTTTCCGGCCAGCCGCTTGCGCTGGGCATACAGCGCGTTCAGCAGCTTCTGGTCGAACTCGCTCAGCTCGCCTGCCACCGCCTTTGTGCGGCGCGGCTTCTCGGTCAGGCGGCGGGCATTATCCGCCGCGCGCCGCCGGGAATACTCCACCTGCAGCTGCGCTTCCTGCTCTGCAGCCAGACAGCAGGAGCAGTTGCCGCATTTCTTTGGTGCAGCTTCGCCGAAGTAATGCAGCAGAAATCCCCGCAGACAGTCCTGCGTGGTGGAATAAAATGTCATGTACTTGAGCCGCTCCTCGGCCTTGCGGGCAGCTTCGGCTTTCACATCGGCGGGCAGACCGTTGTCTGCCTCCATCTCCTTTTCAATAAAGAAGCGGATGGTGCGCACATCGGTGCCGGAATAGAGCAGCGTGCACCGGGCGGGCTGACCATCGCGGCCTGCACGGCCTGCTTCCTGATAATAACTTTCCACATCCTTGGGCATATTGTAGTGGATCACGAACCGCACGTTGGGCTTGTCGATGCCCATGCCGAAGGCATTGGTGGCTACCATGATTTGCACCCGGTCGTAGAGGAAATCGTCCTGATTCTTCCGCCGGTATCCGCGTCCAGCTTGGCATGGTAGGCCGCAGCCCGGATACCGCGGCTCTGCAGCAGGCGGGCAGTCTCATCCACCTGCTTTGTGGTGCTGCAGTAGACGATGCCCGCGTTGTCACCCTCTTTCAGCACAAGATCCAGCAGCTCCTTCGGCTTCTGGCTGGGCAGGGCGCGCCGGGTCTCAAAATAGAGGTTGGGCCGGTCAAAGCTGGTGGTCACCTCGTAGGCTTCTGCAAGGCCAGCTGTTCCCGGATGTCGTCCCGCACATGGGCGGTGGCCGTGGCCGTGAATGCGCCCACCACCGGACGGCTGGGCAGGCTGTCCACAAAGGCTTTGATACGCAGGTAGCTGGGCCGGAAGTCCTGTCCCCACTGGCTGATGCAGTGGGCCTCGTCCACCGTCACCATGCTGATCTCCCGCTCCTGTGCAAACCGCTGGAAGCCCGGCATCTCCAGCCGTTCCGGTGCCACATAGATGATCTTGTACCAGCCTTCCCGGGCGCGGCGCAGCATCAGGGCCTTCTGGTTATCGTTCAGGCTGTTGTTCAGAAACGCCGCCGCCACACCGGCCTGCACCAGTGCCCCCACCTGATCCTTCATCAGGCTGACCAGCGGCGACACCACGATGGTGATGCCCGGCAAAAGCAGCGCCGGCACCTGATAGCAGATGGATTTGCCCGCACCGGTGGGCATCACCGCCAGTACATCCTGCCCGGCAAGCAGGCGGCTGACGATCTCCTCCTGCCCGGGGCGGAAACTGTCGTAGCCGAATACCTTTTTTAAGATCGAGTGCGGGTTTTCCATGGGTCCCTCCGTATCATAGAATAGGTTTTTTTCTGCGCAATATCTTCAAAACCATATCAGTATACCACAAAAGCCGGGCTTTTGCGCAGGTGCAGAGCCGTTTTTTGGCAAAAAGCACGAAATGTCAAAGGTAATTTTTTTGCAAATGATAGCTTTTCAGGCGCGAAAATGATATAATAGGAGCACATAACTCCATGTCCGGCGTTTTTTTTGTGCGCCGACTGTTGATAGAAAAAGGAGCAATCATCTTATGCAGCAGAAACTCATCACCTTTGCCGTTCCGTGCTACAACTCGGCGGCATATATGCGCCATTGCATCGAGACCCTGCTTTCTGCCGGAGAGCAGGCCGAGATCATCCTTGTGGACGACGGTTCCGTGAAGGACGATACCCCCGCCATCTGCGACGAGTACGCCGCCAAATATCCCACCATCGTCAAGGCCATCCATCAGGAGAACGGCGGCCACGGCGAGGGTGTGAATCAGGGCATCCGCAACGCCACAGGCCTGTACTATAAGGTAGTGGACAGTGACGACTGGCTGGACACCGACGCCTGAAAAAGGTTCTGGCCCGCCTGACCACTCTGGTGGCCCGCGGCACCGCGCCTGACATGATGATCTGCAACTACGTGTATGAGCATGTGGAGGACAACACCACCCTGACCGTGCGCTACACCAACGTGTTCCCCCAAAACCGCCTGTTCAACTGGACCATGTGGCCACTTCCGCCCGGACCAGAACATCCTGATGCACTCGGTGATGTACCGCACCGAGGTGCTGCGCAAGTGCGGCATGGTGCTGCCCAAGCACACCTTCTATGTGGACAACATTTTTGTCTACCAGCCCTGCCCTACGTCAAAAGCATGTACTACATGGATCTGGATCTGTACCGCTACTTCATTGGCCGTGCCGACCAGAGCGTGAACGAGAGCATCATGGTCAAGCGGGTGGATCAGCAGCTGCGGGTCACCCGGCACATGATCGACTGTCAGGATCTGGATGAGCTGAAGGATCAGAAACGTCTGCACGCTTACATGGTGCACTATCTGTCCGTGATGATGGCCGTAAGCGACATCTTCCTGCTGCTGGACGGCAGCGACGAGGCAAAGGCCAAGCGCACCGGGCTGTGGCAGTACCTCAAGGATCACGTAAGCACCGGCGTTTACCGCGCCGTGCGCTACAATCTGGGCGGTCTGACCGACCTGAAGTTCCCCGGCGGCGACAAGCTCACGCTGGGCGTCTACCGCCAGCTGCGCAAGGTCTTCAAGTTCAACTGATTCTTTGAAATTTACTCCTTCGTCACGTCTTACGCCGTGCCAGCTCCCTCAAAGAGGGAGGTGGCATCGCGCAGCGATGACGGAAGGAGTTTCTTTTATTTGCCCGACCGGAGCTCTTTGCCGGGGCTCCATATTCCGGTTGCTTTTTGTCTGGGCGGATAGTATACTGGACGTATATACGTTTTTTCTGGCTGCGCTGTGTTTTCCCTTTTCGTTCTTTCCTTTCGCTGATCGCGGGCCCGCTGCAGTGATGATATCCAGAAGTACCTCGGCATCACCCTGCTGCCGCAGGCCGGTGTGGCACTTGGCATGGCTGCCACAGCCGCCCAGCTCTCGGACGGCCACATGGTGCGCAGCGTGGTGCTGTTCTCGGTGCTGGTGTATGAGCTGGCAGGCCCCACGCTGACCAAGATCGCACTGACTGCCGCTGGAGAGATCCGTCCCGAGGGACGCACCTGCGCCCGTGTGGAGAACAAGCCGGAAGAAGTTGCATAAAAGGTTGTTTTTTGTCGAAATGTCACGCAATCATTGACGAACCCTGTTATTTTTTGTATACTGAGCATAGCGCCACTGGAACAATTTTCCTATTGTGTCACAGACTGGCTATCACAGGAAAAGGATAAAGGAGAATGGAATACTATGAAAAGTACCGGAATTGTCCGCGGCATCGATGCGCTGGGCCGCATCGTTCTGCCCAAGGAGCTGCGCACCAGTATGCATCTGGACACTGACACCAAGCTGGAGATCTTTGTGGATGGCGACTCCATCGTGCTCAAAAAGCATCGGCCCGCCGGCAGCTGCGATTTCTGCGGCGAGGTGGATGAGTCTTCGGTGCAGTTTGCGGGCTACTGCATCTGCCCGGCCTGCCGCCGCAAGATCGGTGCACTGTAAAATACAAAAAAGGAGACTCTGCTATGAGCCAGATGATCGATTTCACCCGTCCCGTCCACTGTGCCGGGGCGGACTTTGCATGCCTTCCGCTGTGTGCCGGAGGGTGAAGTAAAGGCGGTTCTGCAGTTGTCCCACGGCATGGTGGAATTTATTGACCGCTACAAGCCGCTGGCGGAATATCTGGCCGGGCGGGGCATCCTTGTTACCGGCCACGACCATTTGGGCCACGGCGGCTCCATCCGCACCAAAGCGGACTACGGCTACTTTGCCGAGCCGGACGGCAACCGCGCCGTTCTGGCCGACCTGCACGCCATGACCGTGCGCACCAAAGAGCTGTACCGGGGTGCCTTATTTCTGCTGGGGCACAGCATGGGTTCGTTCTATGCCCGGCAGTATTTGTGCGAATACGGCCATGAGCTGGACGGAGCCATCATCATGGCACCGGCTTCCAGCCCAAAGCGCTGGTGCAGTTTGCCAAGACCCTCTGCCGGGTGCTGGCGGTCTTTCATGGCTGGCAGTACCGCAGCAAGTTCGTGGCCAACATGTCCTTTATGGGCTACAACAAAGGCTGGAGGGCCGCACCACCCACGACTGGCTCAACCGCGATCAGGCCGAGGTGGACAAATATCTGGCCGACGAACGCTGCACCTTTACCTTTACGCTGAACGCCTACTACAGCATGTTCAGCGGCATCCTGCGCCTGCACGACCCGGCGTTCCTTGCAAAGATGCCCAAAGACCTGCCGCTGCTGTTCTTGGCTGGCGATGCCGACCCGGTGGGCGAACAGGGCAAGGGCGTGCAGCGCGCCATCCAGAGCCTGAAAGATGCCGGTGTGCAGAACATTGAGTGCAAGCTGTACCCCGGTGCCCGGCATGAACTGCTGGTGGAAACGAACCATCAGGAAGTGTTTGAAGATATCGGCAGCTGGCTGGAAAAGCATCTTGCCTGATCTGCCGCATCCGTTTTACCGTCATTCTGAGGAATGGCAGTACTTTTTGCCCTAATGGCTGGCGGCGCTTTTGCCAGCCCGACCGGCAAAAATGCCCGGCACTGAAAGTTTTCCCGATTGCTGAAAAAGTCCCCGGAACCAGCGTTCCGGGGACTTTCTGCGTTTATTTTCAGTTATGCTGTTATGCTTTCTTGGGTGCGATCCAGCCGTCGATCACATTTACCAGTGCCTTGCCGCGGCGGCCCAGAAGCTTGGGCAGCAGGACACGGGCCATGGCCCACACACCGGCAAAGTTGTACAGGATGATCAGCGCCGTGATGATGCCGGTCCACAGGCCATAGAGCGGCGTTTCGGCCAGCAGCACAAAGGCTTCGATCACCAGCGCGGCCGCATTCACCAGCACGCGGCCCGGATGTACCTGCATCCCGATCATGCGGTGGGCATCGATGGCGCGCAGGGTGAACACCAGCGCAAGGCCAAGGAAGGACGCATAGGTAGCGCCCACAGGCCCCCACCACTTGATGAAGAAGTAGTTCATGATGCAGTTGCTCACAGCACCCGCCATCATGGTGATCATGCTGCGGGCGGACTTTTTATTCACCACATACACGCTGTTCATGAACTGGTTGAAGCAGCTGCAGGTGGAAGCCAGCACAAGGAACGGCACAAAGTGCCATGCATAGTAGTAGTTGGACTTCATCACGTGCATCACCGGGCGGCACAGCCAGATGATACCGGCTGCGCAGCAGAACAGCACACTGGAATAGGTGCGGAAAATTTTGGTAAAGAACTTTGCGCGGCCCTCTTCCTCGGTCACAGCGGAGAGCTGCCATGCATCGTAGAAGATCAGGCCCAGCGTAGTAAGGATGGTGGGCAGGAAATAGCCGGTGGAAAGCAGGCCGCTCCATGCATTGCCGTCGCGGCCGTCCAGGCCGTTGCACATCTCACGCACAAAGAACAGGTCGGATGCGTTGATGATCCAGAAGCTGATCTGTGCCGGGATCATGGGCAGCGAGAAGCGCAGCATCTGCTTCCACAGATCCTTGTTGATGCCCTTCAGCTCCACATAGTTCCACAGCTTGCCGGTGAACATCAGGAACAGCACACTGGAAAGGTCGCCGCTGATGATGGCCAGCAGGTAGCCGTTGGCACCCCACTTGAAGCCCACCAGATACAGCACGTAGAAAGCCATGGTGGCCACGGTGCACAGCACGCCGTCCACGGCCACCAGCTTGTTCCACTGGCGGCTGCGCACGAACTGGGTGCACAGGTGCGCAGGCAGCTCATGAGCACATAGATGTAAATGAGCAGGCCGTACTGAGCCATATCGGGCAGGAACTGCGCAATGGGCCAGCACAGCACCAGAATGCCAAAGCCGCCCAGAATGGTCAGCAGGCCGTTGGTGAACACCTGCTTTTCGCTGTTGCCCTTGTCCAGACCAAAGCGGATGATGGCGTTGGACATGCCCATGGACACGAACGGGATGAGCAGGTTCGCGTACTGGCTCAGGATCTTGGAAAGGCCCAGATCGGAGATCTCCGCCATTGCATAGGTAAGGAACGGCTGGACGATCAGGGTGAGCAGCTTTGACGAAAAGCTGGAAATTGCAAAGATCAATGTGTTGCCGGCAAGCTTTGAATATTTATCGCCGGACTTTTTTTCGTTTCCAAGGAACTTCCCTCCTGTTTTACAATTCGGATGCGGGCCGGTCTGTGACCGCCCGCATCCGCTTTCCCACTATTTAGTCACTTTAAAAGCGCCCGCCGGGCTTTCCAGTCCGGCAGCAGCTTTGCCACCTCGGCCCAGAACGCCGGGCTGTGGTTGGGCTGCAAAAAGTGGCAGTACTCATGCACTACCACATAAATCTGCGCCGCCGGGGGCATATGATACAGCTGCAGCGCAAAGGTGATCTGCCGCTTTGCCATAAAGCACACGCCCCACCGGCTGGTCATGCTGCGCACTTTGATAACAGGCTTGTGCCCGCCCAGCACTCCGGCAAAGGCCGGGTAGACCTTATCGCTCATGGCCGTAAAATAGGCCAGCGCTGTTTCCTTATCCGGCAGAGACCGCGCTTCCTGCGCTGCGCGCCGCATGGCACGTTCCCGGGCCTGCTGCACCCAGTCGGCGCGTGCGGCCACAAAACGGTCTGCCGCTTCTGCGCTCGTCCGCAGGGGGATGCTCACCGCCACGGTGCCATCCTCCCGCACACGGATGTTCAGGTTCTTGACCCGTTTGCGGGTCAGCTCGTATTGGATGCCGCCTGCCGTGCGCAGCTGTGTCTCCTGCTTTCTGCCCGCCATGAGGTCAGGTAGTCTTTTTTGCCCGGTGCAGCATTTCCAGCGGCAGCTGGGCCAGCACCACGGCAGCAAAGATCAGCACGCAGCCAAAGACTTCCCGGGCAGAAAGGTTCTGGTGCAGCAGCATCCAGCCGCCCAGCGCACTGAACACGCTTTCCAGACACATGATCAGGCTGGCAATGGCAGGGTTCAGATCTCGCTGGCCCAGGATCTGCAGGGTGTAGGCCACGCCGCTGGACATGATGCCGCAGTAGAGGATCGGCAGCGCATTCTCCGCGAACTGCGCTGCGGAAGGTGTCTCGAACAGCAGAGCCGCAGCGGTGCTTTCCACCGACACCACCAGAAACTCGGCAAGGCTCAGCCGCACGCCGTCCACCTGCGGGGAAAAGTGGTCCACCGCAATGATCTGGAAGCTGAACAGCACCGCACAGCTCAGCAGGAGCCAGTCGCTGGACTCAATGCTGCCAAAGCCGTTTTTCATGCACAGCAGATACAGGCCCAGCACGGCCACCACCATGCTCACCCACAGCTGCGCACTGCCCTTACGGCCCAGAAACAGGCCGAACACCGGCACCAGCACCACATACATGGCGGTCAGGAAGCCGGCCTTTGCCGTGGACGGATTGATGGTAATGCCGATCTGCTGTGCAGCGGAAGCAGCAAACAGAAGGGTGCCGCACACAAAGCCTGCCGCCAGCAGCTTTTTCTTCTCGGCAGCAGTTTTGGGCTTTGCATCGGTGCCGCTTTTGCGGCGGATGGCATCAAACACCATCACCGTGGGGATCAGCACCAGTACAGCCAGCCAGCTGCGCCCGGCCAGAAAGCTGTAGGCTCCCATGCCGGAACCGGCGCTCTGGGCCACAAAGGCTGTGCCCCAAATAAGGGAGCACAGCAGCAAAAGCAGAGAGTTCTTGGTTTGTGTGTTCATCAGCCAATGCCCTCCACCTTCAGCAGGCCGTACAGGTAGTACTTGCTGGAGTCATAGGAGATGGTCACACGGTACTGCGCCGCCGGGTCCAGCCCGGAGATGGTGCAGCGGTAGTCGGTGCCGTCGGTATGGATATAATAGGTGCTGTCGGTCACATACTCTGCGCCGCCGTCCACCTTTTTCCACACGGCCACCTTGAACGCTGGGTGCCCTCAGCCGTACCGCAGCCCATAATGCTCAGCGTGCCGGAGGGCACGGTAAAGTAGCTGGTCTGGCGGCTCCAGATGCCGTTGAACACTGCATACAGGCAGCCATCCGCCGTGGCCGTGGCAAACTTGGCCGAGGAGTCTGCAATGCCCTGAATGATCAGCGGATCACTGGTCTGGTCGGCCCAGCGGGTAGTGTCCTCTTCCTGCACTTCGTCCGAAGTGCCCGATGCCTTGTGCACGATGCTCTGCAGGGTGTCCTTGCAGCCGATCAGGCCCACTGCAAGCACCAGCGCCATCAGCAGCACAACGATCCTTTTTTTCATCTTCATACGTTTCCTCACGAAGCAATGCGCTTCTCTTTGTTTTTCATCCCTCCGCCCTGTTCTTGTACAGAGCAGATACAGATATAGTATACCGCATTTTCCGGCGCTGTACAAGACATTTGTCCTGTGCCGTACTGCAAGAAAAGCCCCGGCGGGGCTTTTCTTTTTGTGCGGTTTGCCGCCTGATTTTACGTTTCTTTGCCAGTGACCGCCCGCAGGCAGCACACTCGGCAGCGGCCTGCTCCGGCGCACCTGCACCAAACAGACTGCCGTACCGGTACAGCGCCCAGCCGCCCGCGTTCTGGCTGCGCAGGTCCTGCACCTGCCGGGCCAGCACATCGCCGGTGCTCCAGCCGCTCACGCTGTCCGGGTTCGCGCCGCCATCACCGGTGCCCACGCGGTACGCGCCCAGCCCGAAGTACAGGGCCACGCCCTCTGCGCGCGGGTACGCCAGCCACGCGGGCACGATGTTCTCAAAGGCAAATCGGGTGCTGCCGCTCTGCAGCGTGTAGCCATAGCCCAGTAGAGTCTGCGGCAGAGATAATCCACCACCTGTTCTTCCCCGCCTGCGGCCAGCCACGCCGTCACATCGCTGTACTGGCTGTTGAGGTCGTTGTCGGGATTCCCCTGCGGACTGATGCCAAAGCGCAGCGTCGGGTCTGCAGTCTTCACCGTGTCGTGCACCTTCTTGACCAGAGCAGTCACGTTCTGCCGCCGCCATGCTGCAAGGTCTGCCGCACCGCTGGCCGCAAACTGCGCCGCATCGATGCTTTCTTCGGTCGCAGGGTAAAAATAATCGTCAAAGTGGATGCCGTCCACCGCGTAGTTCTGCAAAAGCTCGGCCACACCCTGCACCACATAGTCCGCCGCTGCAGGCTCGGCCGGGTTCAGATACAGCCCGTCGCCCACTGCACACACCCATTCCGGGTGGGTGTTGGCAAGGTTGTTCTCTGCCAGATTCGGCGGCATGGCTGCAGAGGACCGCAGCCGGTATGGATTCAGCCACGCCTCCACCGAAAGGCCTCGCCCGTGGGCCTCCTGCAAAAGGATGTCCAGCGGGTCAAAACCGGGGTCCTGCCCCTGCACGCCGGTGCACAGGTGGCTCCACGGGAACAGCTGGCTTTGTAAAGTGCATCCCCGAAGGGCCGCACCTGCGCAAGCACCGTGTTCAGCAAGGCCGTGCAGTTTCCAGCATTTGCACGCACCGGCGC
>ENA-OQCN01001248-OQCN01001248.1-human-gut-metagenome-genome-assembly--contig:-NODE-1248-length-12796-cov-2.182572_pt1 | contig 12796 bp, 21 predicted proteins | sample MGYA00242497_ERZ504576 | MGnify/ENA primary metagenome ERZ504576 (study PRJEB26092, sample SAMD00036296) | human gut metagenome | host: Homo sapiens | study: EMG produced TPA metagenomics assembly of...
ATGATGTGCATTCCACGGCGGACGGCAGTGTGCCCGCCCTGCGTGCGGCGCTGGAGGCTCTGCGCCCCGGCGGCGTACTGGCCGCGGTGCTCTACAGCGGAAAGGTCATCGGTGACGCCGAGAAGCAGGCCGCGCTGGCATTTTTTAAGGCCCTGCCGCTGACGCGCTATACCGTGCTGGTCTGCGAGTTTGCAAACTGGGCACAGACAGCGCCGCTGCCGTGCTTTGTGATCAAAAAGTAAAGGCTGTACTTAAGGCAAGCGGGCAGAGCCCCTCAGGCCTCGCAGGCTCGGCCAGCTCCCCTGTAAGGGGCGCCTTTTTGCGCGGGCTCCGCTCGCGGGAAAGCCTCTCCTCACAGGGGAGGTGGTCAAGCGCAGCGATGACCGGAGGGGCTTTGCCCGTTCGCCGCAATAACAAAGATACCCCCGTCAGGCACACCTGAGGGGGTATCTTTATTCTATAAACAGAATTTATGCCTTGACCTCCGGTGCGCCGCCGCCCAGCTTGGGGATGGGGCAGTGGAGGATATACCATGCAAACAGCACGGACGAGATGCTCCAGGTCAGCGGATAGGCCCAGAACACAACGCCGATGTCGCGGATGAAGTGCAGCGTGACCGTGATGTAGGTGATGCGCAGCAGGCACCAGACCGCCAGCATGACCATCATCGGCACGACGGGGCGGCCCAGACCGCGCAGGATGCCCGCGCAGCAATGGCTGAACGCCAGCAGGCAGTAGAACAGCGTGATGGTGTGGGCCTGCCGCACGCCGAACGCAATGACGTCGGCCTCGCGGCTGAAAGCGCCGATGAGCCACGGCGACGCAGCGTAGATGGTGGCGCCGACGACCTCGGCCATGAGCACCGAGCACAGACACCCGAACTTCATGCCCTTCTTCACGCGGTCCGGCCGGCCGCGCCGACGTTCTGGCTGACGAACGTCGCCAGTGCCATGGCAAAGCAGGTCACGGGCAGAAGGCGAAGCCCTCCACCTTGCTGTACGCGCCGCACCCGGCCATGGCCTGTGCGCCGAACGAGTTGATGTTGGACTGCACAATGACGTTGGCAATCGAGATGACCGAGTTCTGGATGCCGGACGGCAAACCCTGCACGATGACAGCCTTTAGCGACGGACCGTCAAATTTTACCTCGCTCCAATGCACGGCCCACGCCTCTTGGGAGCGCGTCAGCTTGGCAAATGCCAGAACGGCGCTGACCGTCTGGGAGGCAATCGTTGCGAACGCCGCCGCGGCCACGCCCATGCGCAGCCAGCCGACGAGGATCAGATCGAGCACGATGTTGATGAGAGAGGCAGCAATTAAATACCGCATCGGGCTCTTGCTGTCGCCGACGGATTGCAGAATGCTTGCACCTACGTTGTACATGACAACGGCAATTGAGCCGATGAAGTACATGCGGAAGTAGGCGATGGAGTTGACGAGCACATCGTCCGGCGTGCCCATCCAGCGCAGGATCTGCGGTGTTAAGATCACGCCGATCACCGTCAGCCCGACACCGGCCACCAGGCCCAGCGCCACGGTGGTGTGGATCGTGCGGCGCATTCTGTCCCAGTCCTTGGCGCCGAAATACCGCGCGACCACGACGCCCGCGCCCAACGATACACCGTTGACAAAGCCGGTCAGCAGAAAAATCAGGCTGCCTGACGAGCCGACAGCGGCGAGCGCCTCGCCGCCCAGAAAGTTGCCGACGATCAGCGAGTCGGCGGCATTATACAGCTGCTGGAACAGGTTGCTGATAAAAATCGGCAGCGCAAACAGCAGCATTCCCCTGGCAACACTGCCCTGGGTCAGGGTCGTTTTTGTTTGTTTCCATAGTTTGTCTTTTTCTATACCCATATCCTGAGCGGCAGAGTGCGGGCGCAGATAGAATGCGCCCCTGCGGGTGTGATTCGTAGGGGCGGATTCCATATCCGCCCGCAAAGTGCCGTATGTTTACACCAATACGTCCTTGATCAATAAGCTCAGCCCGCCGGTTGCCGAATGGATAAACTCCACGGCGTCGTCCGAGCTGCACAACTCTGCAGGAATCCTGATCTCAATGCCGGACTCGGTCTTGAAGCTGCGGCTTTCCAGTTTTTTGATGCGCGCGGGGGTCACGGTCACGCGGTCATTCTCCTGCACGCCCGGTCTCGGCCAGCGCCTCCTCAAACCTGGGGGCGGCCAGGGGAAAATTCTCCCGGATGCGCTCGCGCACGTCCTCGACGGAGATCTGGTTGTCCACGGCCTGGTTGCGCACCAGCAGCTCGACGGCAGTCTCGGTGCGCCGTCAAACGGGGGAACATCGTCCAGCGCCTCCGGCTCGGGGTAGGCCTCCTTCACGGCGGCCACGGCGGTCTCACAGACGGCCTTGAGCTTGGCTTTCTCCTGCAAAGCTCCGTGCAGCCGAACACGCGGGTGGACAGATAAAAGTCCTTCCTGTCGTCCAGCGTGAACTTCTTCTCGATCAAACGCACCGTGCCGTTGGCGCGGTCAATGAGCGCGGCTTCGTCGGCCTTGGGCGTGCCGGGCAGCAGCGTGCGCTGCGGCACCATGCTGCTGAACCGGCCATTGCCCATCAGCTCGGTGTGGTGGGTGTAGCCGGGGCGGTAGTTGAGCTTGAGCACGCCGTAGAACGGCACGCCGTCGGCGGTAAAGTCCACGACGGCCAGATCGCCCGCCGGGATGGCTGATATTGCAGCATCTGCTCAAAGATGACGCCCGCAATGCGGCGGGACAGGTCGATGAAATCCTGATTCTGCGCCATCTCCGCGGCAAAAGCGGAGTCCGGCAGGAACCGGCAGTTCTTTACCTCGTCGCTGGCGAACGCGCGTTCAAGCGTGGCGGTGTAATACTCGTACAGGTCAGCGTCCATGTCCATGGCGCGGTCCGACAGAACCGGCTCCGATGCGCCGGGGTCCAGCAGATGCAGAACGACCTGATTGATTTTGACTTCCATAGAATGATAGCTCCTTAAAAATGGCAATATAAAATACTATACCACGATTTTCCGGGTTTGACCAGCGGCAGCCCCGGGCAAAATAGTGACGAAAGAGGTGATTTGTATGAACAAGGCCGAAAAAGAAACGCTGCTGCACCGCACCGCACCCAGCCGCCAGAAGCAGGCACAGGAATATCTGCAAGGCCGCAGCCCCGGCACGATGCAGCGCTACGCCCCCGACGCCCACGCCGACCCGGAACAGGGCTGGGTGGAGAGTGAGGAGACGGTGAAAGAGCTGGTAAAGTGGCGGGAGGAGGCAATTTATTGAGGGCGGCTTCCCCCTTGGGGGAAGCTGTCAGTGGCCCCGACCACTGACTGATGAGCAGGTGCGCCAGTATAGCCCGTTTGCCGAATGGCCGCACGGTAGGGGCCGGGCATGCCCGGCCCGCGGCCTTCCCACAGACGCGATTTTGCCTTTTTGCTGAGGGCCAGTCATGTCCGGCCCCTACGTGGCGGCATTCCTTATAAAAGGCAGCTATGGTGAGCTTACCCCTCATCCGGCCTGCGGGGCCACCTTCAGTCTACGCGCCAAGAGCCGTCTACGGCGGTTGCGCTCCGACACGCGCCTGCGGGCGCAGCCCCTCGGGGGAAGGCTTTAGGACTGTGCCGTCAGCTTGCTGTTGGCCTTGCGGGTGAAGCGCTCGTTGTCCACAATATACCGCTCATGGGTCGCGGCGGCGATTTCGGTCACGTCGTCGTAGACGCGGGCGGTAAAGTGCAGGCGGCGGTCCTCGACGGCGGTCAGCTCGCAGTCGCAGTGTACGACCATGCCCACGGGCGTGGGGGCTGTGTGGGCCAGCGTCAGCGCCGTGCCGACGGTGCCCTGGTCAAGCTCCAGCTCTGCCGCAACGGACTGCCAGCAGGCCCTTTCGATCAGGCCGCCACGGCGGGTGTGGCCAGCACGGGCAGCTCACCGCTGCCCATGGCCAGCGCGGTGTTTTCGGTGGTGACACGCAGCGCCGCGTGTCCTTTGATGCCGGGGGTCAGCATATAACATTCTCCTAAATTGGTTTTTCTTTATAATATAGCATACTTTCAGGTAAAAAGATAGTAGGGCCGCACACGTGCGGCCCCTACATGGCGGTCCCCACGAACAAAGCGACAAATTTTTCCCAGCATCTTGCACTTTCCCCTCAAGTCCGCTATACTATTAAGGATAAGCAAGGGAGGCTGTAGCGTTTGAAGATAAACCGGCGGTCTCCCCTTTTTGCGGCCATTATGAGGAGGATTTCATTCATGGCAGAAAAAATCGATTACTCGAAAGGCATCTATGATGCCAAACAGCTGGGCACGCCCAAGCTGTTGATCCTCGGCGCACAGCACATGTTTGCAATGTTCGGCGCAACCGTGCTGGTGCCCCTGCTGACCGGCCTGAGCGTCAGCACCACACTGCTCTGCGCAGGTCTGGGCACGCTGCTGTTCCACTTCCTGTGCAAGGGCAAGGTGCCCGCGTTCCTGGGCTCCAGCTTTGCGTATCTGGGCGGCTTCACCATCGTGACGAACGGCGGTGCCAACCCCGAGAACCTGCCCTACGCCTGCGCGGCTGTGGCGCTGTCCGGCCTGGTCTACGTGCTGTTCAGCGGCCTGATCACCGCGTTCGGCATCCGCAAGATGATGAAGTTCTTCCCGCCTGTTGTCACGGGCCCCATCATCATCGCCATCGGCCTGATCCTTGCCCCCAGCGCCATCAACAACTGCCAGAGCAACTGGCTGCTGGCCTTTGTGGCGCTGGCTACCGTCATCGTCTGCAACATCTGGGGCAAGGGCATGGTCAAGATCCTGCCCATCCTGATCGGTGTGCTGGTCTCCTACGCGGTTGCGCTCGTGACCGGTGCTGTTGACTTCCAGACCATCGGTGCGGCGGCCTGGTTCGGCATCCCCATGCATAAGGATTCCATGGGTCTGTTCGCTATTGACGGCAGCGAGACCTTCATCAGCGCTGTGTTCACCATCGTGCCCATCGCGCTGGCAACCATGATGGAGCATATCGGCGACATCGCCGCTATCTCCGCCACCACCGGCAAGAACTACATCCGTGACCCGGGCCTGAACAAGACCCTGCTGGGCGATGGTCTGGCTACCGCCATGGCCGGTCTGCTGGGCGGCCCCGCCAACACCACCTACGGCGAGAACACCGGCGTTCTGGCCCTGACGAAGATTTACGATCCCCTCGTCATCCGCATTGCCGCTGTGTTTGCGATGATCCTGAGCTTCTGCCCGAAGTTTGAGGCCATCATCAACACGATCCCCTCCGGCATCGTCGGAGGCATCAGCTTTGTGCTGTACGGCATGATCTCCGCCATCGGCGTGCGCAACGTTGTCGAGAACAAGGTCGACTTCACCAACTCCCGCAACCTGATCATTGCCGCGGTCATTCTGGTCTGCGCTCTGGGCTTCAACTCGGTGGGCGGCATCACGTTTGCGATTGCGGGCGTTAACATCAACCTGTCCGGTCTGGCCATCGCCGCCATCGCCGGTATCCTGCTGAACGCTATCCTGCCCGGCAACGACTACGAGTTCGACGAGGGCAGCAACGAGCCGGAGAGCGCCAGCCTGCGTGTTTGATAAATAGTGCCCTCCTTGGCCCCCTCTGCGAGGGGCTCCCGCCGCAGCGGGTGGGGGAGAGAGCCTTGCGGCAGGTCCGAAATATTTCGGGCAATGGCGAAGTTCTCTCCCTCCGGCCCTGCGGGGCCACCGCTCCCCTTCTGGCGCAAGCGCCACCTCCCCCCCGTGTCGGGGGAGTCTGTCTCGCAGAGGGAGGCAAGGAAACGGAAAGGAATACCTTATGACTGCTGCTGACTTTTCCAACCTGCATCTTCAATACAAGGCCGAACAGGCCGAGGGCGAGGTCCCGGCGGTCATTGAGCATGATTTCCCCGGCGGACGAATGGTCGACCACTATTTTGTCACCCCCTCCCCTGCCTTCTGGGCGGACGAGGGCGTCCAAAGCCTGGACGGCGTGTCCGGCATCCTGTTTTTGCAGCAGCCGGACGGCGCACCGTGGAAGATCCTCGTCCATGAACCGAGCATGATCAAAGAAGTCGTGTTCGACTTCCCGGAAGAAGAATTCCGCAAAATGCTGGCAGACAACGCCGTGATTTTGCCCGGTGAGCTAGGCTTTACCCCCATTACCGACTAAGCAATTTCCCCCGGATGCGAGAATTTTCGCATTCGGGGAATTTTTTGCGTTTTTCGCTTGACAAAACCTATTTCAGGATGTATCATATGAACAAATAAACATATGAAAGGATGATGACATTGGCAGAGAGCGAAAAAACGCCCGAACGCTCCCCCGAGTCCGCCCAGCTGGACGAGGCCGCTATCCGCCGTTTGCAGGACGACCTGCCCGACGACGAGGTACTTTATGATTTGGCCGAGCTGTTCCGCGTCTTTGGCGATTCCACCCGCATCAAAATTTTGTATGCGCTGTTTGAGAGCGAACTCTGCGTCAACGATATTGCCCAGGTCGTGGGCATCTCCCAGAGTGCCGTCAGCCACCAGCTGCGGCTGCTGAAAACCAGCAAGCTCGTCAAGTTCCGCCGCGAGGGCAAGGCCATGTACTACTCCCTCGACGATGACCACGTCCGCAGCATGATCGCCCTGGGCATGGAGCATACGGAGGAATAAAATTGTTGAAAGCCTCCCCCTGGGGGAAGGTGCCCGAGGTCCCGCCCGAGAGTGGATGAGGGGCGGCGTTCCGGCAATGGGCAATAACGCAAACTCTCCCCTCATCAGTCGCCTGCGGGCGACAGCTTCTCCCCCAGGGGAGAAGCCTTCAAACTACGTTACCCCATACTAAAAATTACTATATATGAAGGAGACTGCCACCATGCAGAAGAAATTCAAGATCGAAGTCGACTGCGCGAACTGCGCCGCCAAAATTGAGACCGCCATCAAGCACTGCCCGGCGTCAAGAATGCCAGCGTCAGCTTCATGGCCCAGAAGCTGCTGCTGGAGGCCGACGACGACAAGTTCGACGCCGTGCTGAAGGATGCCGTCAAGACTGCCAAGAAGGTCGAGCCCGATTTCGAGATCGAGCTGTAAGTTCTGCCTTAAAGCAGCCCATCCTGCCGATGGGCGCTTTTTATACCCCAAACGGAGGCTACCCTCATGACAAAGAAACAGAAAAAGACGCTGAAGCGCATTATCGCTGCGGCGGTGCTCACGGTGCTGCTGGCACTGCTGTTCCATTTTGTGGAGCTGCCCTGGTTCGTTCAGCTTGTGCTGTGGCTTGTGCCTACTTAGTCATTGGCCATGATGTCCTGCGCAAGGCGTTCATGGGCATCAAGAACGGCGAAGTTTTTGACGAAAACTTCCTGATGGCCGTCGCCACGGTCGGCGCCATCGGCTGCGGCGAGTACGCCGAGGGCGTGGCCGTTATGCTGTTCTACCAGATCGGCGAGCTGTTCCAGTCCTACGCCGTCGGCAAGAGCCGTTCGAGCATCACCGCGCTGATGGACATCCGCCCCGACAGCGCAAATTTGGAGGCCGGGGACGGCAGCGTCTCCATCGTTGACCCCGATGATGTGCCCATTGGCGCGACCATCGTCGTCAAGCCCGGTGAGAAGATCCCGCTGGACGGCGTGGTCCTGACCGGTGAGTCCACCCTGAATACCGCAGCTCTGACCGGCGAGAGCCGCCCGCGCACCGTGCGCCCCGGGGATGAGGTCATCAGCGGCTGTGTGAACGCCGACGGTGTGCTGCGCATCCGGACCACGAAGATTTATGGGGAGTCCACCGTTGCAAAAATCCTTGACTTGGTGGAAAATTCCAGCCTGAAGAAAGCGCCGGTTGAAAACTTCATCACGAAGTTCGCCCGCTACTACACTCCCGCTGTCTGCATCGGCGCACTGGTGCTGGCGGTTGTGCCGCCGCTGCTGCTGGGCAACTGGCTTGACTGGATCATGCGCGCGCTGACCTTCCTGGTCATCAGCTGCCCCTGCGCACTGGTCATCTCGATCCCGCTGACCTTCTTCGGCGGTATCGGCGGCGCGTCCAAGTGCGGTATCCTCGTCAAGGGCGGCAACTATCTCGAGGCCCTGTCCAAGACCGGCGTGGCCGTGTTTGACAAGACCGGCACGCTGACGAAGGGCGTTTTCAAGGTCACGCACACCACCCCCGCCGACGGCGTGACCGAGGCCGACCTGCTCGAGAGTGCGGCGCTGGCCGAGAGCTTCTCGAACCATCCCATCAGCAAGAGCCTGCGCGAGGCCTGCCCGGGTCTGGACGCCAAGCGTGCGTCCGACGCGCAGGAGATCGCGGGTCACGGCGTGAAAACGCAGGTGGATGGCCGCACCGTGCTGGCCGGCACGCCCGCCTGATGGAGAGCGAGCATATTGACTACACCGCCGCCGAGGGCGCAGGCACGATTGTCTACGTCGCCCGCGACGGGCAGTTCCTTGGCTCCATCCTGATTTCCGATGAGGAAAAGCCTACCGCCGGGACCGCTATGCAGGGCCTGCAGGCACAGGGCGTGCGCACCGTCATGCTGACCGGTGACGCCCCCGCTGTGGCCGAGCTGGTCGCAAAGGATCTGGGCATCGACGAGGTGCACGCGGGGCTGCTGCCCGCCGACAAGGTCGCGTGGGTCGAAAAGCTGCTGGCCCAGAAGCCCGAGAAGAAGGAGCTTGCCTTTGTGGGCGACGGCATCAACGACGCGCCGGTCCTGATGCGTGCGACATTGGTATTGCGATGGGCGCGCTTGGCAGTGACGCCGCAATCGAGGCCGCCGACATCGTGCTGATGGACGACGACCCGGCCAAAATCAGCCTGGCCATGCGCATCTCCCGCAAGTGCATGCGCATTGTCTACCAGAACATCGTCTTTGCGCTGGCGGTCAAGGCGCTCTGCCTGATCCTGTCCGCGCTGGGCATCACCAACATGTGGTGGGGCGTCTTTGCGGATGTCGGCGTCATGATCCTGGCCGTGCTGAACGCGACCCGGATGCTGAATGTGAAAGAGTATCAGTAAAATTTGCATAAACCAAAGGCCGATGGCCTGGGCAACGCGCCCGGGCCATCGGCCTTTTTCTGTTTATAAGTCCATTGCACGCAGGAGAAGCAGTATCCCCTCACGGACGATGCGTTCCTGCTCCTTGGTCAGATCAGCAGGAATGACGGGCGAGTAGATGCTCCCCGTCGGCTCCACGCCCAGCAGCAGATAATCGCAGGAGACCTGCAGCGTCTGGCAGATTTTTATGACGGTGGAGACAGAAGCGCCGACCTTGCCGCGCTCCAAATCAGAAATGTACTGAACAGAGACTTCTATCTGCTCGGCCAGGCGCTCCTGCGTTACGTGGGCCTGTTCCCGCGCCTGCTTGATGCGTGCGCCAATCTGCACATTCAGCGGCTTTTTCTCGGTTGACATCCTGTTTCCCCCCTTCCTTACTAGTATTATAACTAAGTGTATTAGTATTATTAACAAAGGTATTGACCTTGTTGACTAAGTGTGATACTATTAGCTTAATCAAAGAAGGAGGTATTCAATCATGGAAATTGTATTGGGCTTACTTTGGATTTACGGCATTTGGGATGGCTGGAAGCAGATTACTGGCGCCAGTGGCTTGGCGGCTTGGCTGCCGACAAGTGCGCTGCAGTGGCTGAACCAGAAGCAAGCGGCCAACATTGCAGTAAAGGCATGTCTGGCTGCTGTGCTTGGCGGTTTGTTTGCGGTGTTTGCTGTCATCGGTCTGCTTTTCAAGCTGATGAAGTATGTCGCGCACATGTAATACCGCGTGGTCATTACAGAAGGACTGTACGCTGCGCTGCTGCATGGCCTGACACCTGCCCCACCGGAGTTGGGCGGTTTGTTAGGCGGGCGGGGCGGCGTACTGGAACGGATGGCTCTGGATACCGGCGCAGACTTGCGAAAGGACTGCAATGTCTATTGCCCGGATATACGGCGCTAAACAGGATTCTACGCATGTGGGCTGCCGATGGCATCACCTTTTACGGCGTATTTCACACGCACCCGGGCGCGCCTGGATATGAGCGGCTGTCCGGCGCGGATACTGCTACATTCAGCGCATTATGCGCAGTACGGCAGCGGAGCTGCTGTATTTCCCGATTGTCATGGCGGGGAAAAAGCTTGTGCCCTATGCGGCACGGCAGCAAAACGGACAAATCAGCATAGAAAAAACTGTGCTGACAATTGTATAAAAGGAGGCAAAACCATGATGGAAAACAAGACGAACGTCGAGACGACCCAGACTGTTCAGTTGCCGGAGGCTGCTTCTGCGGCCATAACTGCGCGGACGGCTGCATTTATTGGAATCCGTATGACCGTGACAGCAATGGCCGCCAGTATTGCAGCCATTATCGCACCCACTACTACCCGAGTGAGCGCCAGGCTGCTGAGCTATGAGGAATGATGCGGACATACAAGGGTAGGCCGTCTGTGGTGCTTCGGGAGATTCACGGCAGCTATTTTTTGATAGACACAACGGCCCGGGTGGAGCATGATACGAGTGTGATTTACCAGCTAGACCCGATGGGGGCACTTATCTGGCGCGAGCTGGCAAACGCTCCCACACTGGATGGCCTGGTAAAAGCTGTGCAAACCGCCTGCATGGATGCGCCCGGGTACGCTGTGCTGCAAAAGGACGTAGCTGAATTTTTGGAAGTGCTGGAAGAAAAAGGATTCTTGACCGATGAATGACCATGAGAACTGTACAGCGTCCGGCGCGATGGATTTTTCGGAGAGCCTTAAACGCCAGTGGACGCGGAACCGTCTACCTTACGCGGTGCTGCTGGAATTGACGCCCCGCTGTAATTTCAACTGTGTGCATTGCTATTTGCAGGATCACCACGCCGAGGACTTTCTGAGCAAGGATGATGTGATCCAGATGCTTGACCTGCTCTATGATGAGGGAATCCTCTTCCTGACATTGACGGGCGGTGAGGTGCTGACACGCAAGGACTTTGCCGAAATCTACGCCTACGCCAAACGAAAGGGCTTTCTGATGGAAGTCTTTACAAACGGGTATGCGCTGACAGAGGAAGTGATTGCCCTTTTTCAACAGTTGCCACCGTTGCTGGTGGATATTTCGCTGTATGGCTCCTGCGAGGAAACCTATCAAAAAATCACCGGCGTAAGCGGCGCATTTGCCAAAGTGACGGAGAACTGCCGCAGGCTGAAGCAGGCGGGCGTGCGCACGAACCTGAAATCCCCAGTACTGACCAGTGATGAAGCCGAGCAGGCGGCCATGCAAAAGCTGGCCGCGGAACTGGGTCTACCGCTGGCGTTCAGCTACAACCTGTCTCCCACGATTGATGGCAATGAGAAAACACGTAGCTATCAGGTCAGCCGTGTGCTCTGCCTGGCATGTGAGTTTGCCGACCATGAAAATAAGTTTCTGGAGACTACGTCCGAAACGGAGCGTCAGGCAGAAATGGCCAGGCTGAATCAATGCGATACGGTTTATGCCTGCAATGTGGCGGCCAGCAATTTTGTGGTGGACTACCGCGGGCAGATGCTGCCCTGCATGAAGCTGCGGGCGCATGGGGTACCGCTGACGCAACAAGGCTTTGCGGCGGCATGGCAGGTGTTTGCAGCCTATGGGCAGCGTAAGGCCAGTGAAGCCTACAAATGCAGGGGCTGCAGCGCACGATACTATTGCGATGTATGCCCGGCAGAAATGGAATTGCTGTACGGTGATGCCGAGTGCCGCCCGGAACCGGTGTGCGGTATGGCACGCATACGGGAGCAGTTCTACAACGGTAAAATTTCCCGCGAAGAAGCGCTGCGACAAGCAGTGACGCTCTGAGCGGGGGATAAATAGCAAAAGGAGATGAAACCAAATGAAGTACCAGAAGCCCGGCATTACGGCGGTGAACATCCCGGTGAATATGTCCCGCGATTCCGACGAGCGTTCGTCCTGCTACGGCGGCCGCTGTGAGCGCGAAAGATTCCAATACGACCACTAGGATATGGAAAGGCCCGGTGGGCGGCGCAACTTTGCGGTAACCCACCGGGTTTTTGTAAAATGTGAAGGGAGTGTATGTGGAAATGTGGTTTATACTGGCGTGTGTAGTTGCGGTGATAGCGTTTTTGTTTTGGATGGAAATGCCGAAAGCGTCGGAAGAACAGAAATTACCGCAGTCGGAATTTCAGGGTGTTCAGCCACCAAACTATCGATATATAGAAGATCCGATTGCCGCACTTGTTGCATCGTGTTTGTGCTGTAAGCATTTCTATAGGATGGATAATGAAAGCTTTAATAAAGGACGCAGAGCAGATGATAAGCAGCATTATTGCAGAAAATACGGCGTCTATGTACATAACAGCAATTGCTGTAACGGGATAGAACCGAAATAAACTAAGAGAATACCCTTTCCCGATGTCGGCGTCATGATCCTGGCCGTGCTGAACGCGACCCGGATGCTGAATGTGAAAGAGTATCGGTAAAATTGCAATAGAAAAGGCGTGTGCCCGGTGTGGGTACACGCCTTTTTTGAAATGGCTTCCCCCGCGGGGAAGCTGTCAGTGGCCCAGACCACTGACTGATGAGGCAGAGTTTACCATCACGACCCGTGCATGGGCCGCAACCGGAAGGCCACCCCTCATCCGCCCTCGGGCGGGGCCTCGGGCACCTTCCCCCACGGGGGAAGGCACTTTACATCAGGCCCTCCGGGTCAAGATACGCGCCGTCCTTTACGCACTCCAAATGAATGTGCGCGTCACCGCTGGTCTCCGCGGGAATGCTGCCGGCAGTGCCCAGCGCAGCGGCGGCTGTCACGCTGTCCCCGCCTCACGGCGGGGGCAGAGACGCCGCAGTACCGCCACGTCACGCCGTTTGCGTCC
>ENA-OQCN01001249-OQCN01001249.1-human-gut-metagenome-genome-assembly--contig:-NODE-1249-length-12796-cov-1.754361_pt1 | contig 12796 bp, 18 predicted proteins | sample MGYA00242497_ERZ504576 | MGnify/ENA primary metagenome ERZ504576 (study PRJEB26092, sample SAMD00036296) | human gut metagenome | host: Homo sapiens | study: EMG produced TPA metagenomics assembly of...
CTCCGTTTTCTTTACTACTTTTTCAAAATCTGATGCCGGGTGCTTACATAAAGGACATATAAAATCATCCGGTAGTTCTTCACCTACATATTCATATCCACAAATTCTGCAACGCCATATTGTCTGACCGTCCTCCGTTTTTCCAACGTTCTCTGGCTTAATATTATTCTGGTAATAATCATATGTGACAGAAGGTATATTACTTAAAACTTCCATATCGGTTATCTCACCGATAAACATCGTATGTGAACCCAAATCCTCTGTTTTAATAACTTTTACAGAAATATATGCATTTGTACCTTCCGTAATATAATAAATATCATTTATACCCCTGTCACACTTTTTAAATGTTTCAAATTTATTGGTATTTCTTCCTGATTGAAAGCCAAAAATGTTTTAAAATAATTTCAAAACTGTGCATTCTGACTCAGAACTGATACTGTAAATTTTCCGGTTCTTTCAATCATATCATGCGTGTAATTTGTCTTATTGACGCATATACTTAATTGGTTTGGTTCCGAAGCTGCCTGAATCGCTGTGTTAATAATGCATCCATTATCTTTTTCAGCTTCCCTTGCAGTCAATACAAACAGTCCGTAACTCAGCCTATACATTGCTTTTCTATCCATGTTATTCCTCCTTTGCCTCCCCCCTGCATTTTTGGCAAATTCCTTTAAATGAAATATCGTAATCCCAAAAATTCAATTCCGTGAGTATCATGAATTTTTTTCATCAAATCCGGTATTTCATCCATATCCACATCTGATACCTCACCGCATTTTACACACCTGACATGGTAGTGATTTTTCAATGTAAAATCGAATCGGTTTGGTCCCTCCGAGACTTCAACTTTCCTCAAAGCACCTTCCTCTACCAATATATCAAGATTTCTATATACAGTTCCTTTTCCGATTGTAGGATATGATTCTTTTATAAATTCATACACTTCATTTGCTGTAACATGTCTTTTCATCTCATATACAGCATTTCGTACTAAGTCTTTCTGAATGGTGTTTCTTCTACTCGTCATTCGTCCTCTTTGTTAGGATTTATTATTAATTAAGATTGTATATCATTTTTCTTTTATTGTCAAGGAAAATATCAACAATTACTACTATTAAATATATATTTAAACCGACTTTTATCTCTGCACTCACTTCACCATCTCCGATTATACATCACCTGTCATTATATAAGTATAAATACTTTACCAAATAAAAAATATAAAAAAATAATATTAAGATAACAATATAATACTAATATCATATTATATATAAACCAATAATGCGGTAATACTAAGGAGGTAATTAGTATGAATTTCATACATTTGAACTAAGTTATAAGTTATCACTGATGATGTGCGTATTATATACAACGAGTTATATAATGCATCCGGACAAAATTACAAACCCAAAGATGATTGTGCAGTTTTCAAAGCATTACAAGATTACGGTATCATAATATTTATAAAAAATACAAACAAGATGAATATAATCATTATGTCTTATATTATAGAATAAATCCAAGACGTGTATTGGAAAACCACAACTACATTGGAATATTTAATTCTAAAAATATTGATAAACTTATAAAGAAAATTCAATATATTAATAAAAACCGTATCACCGTTTTTACCTGAATTTGATTCTTGCAATATATCAAGAATTGATTATTGCAGCAATGTGGAACTGAATGATCAAGCAGTAATTGATTCTTACATAAATTTATTAAAACGAGGATATTTCCCGAGCAAATATACCATAAAAAAATATAAAAACGAAAAATCTAAAAGAAAATACCTTATCAAAGAATGGTATTACCATAACCGGCAATAACGGTATTGAAGTCACCTACTACAACAAATACCGACAGCTAAAAGAAAAAAATCCTAAATGTCGTTATATTGATAATTCAAAAAAAATTATAAGAATTGAAATACGTTGTTTTAAAAAGAAGTCAGACATCTTACAAAGAAATTCAAATGTACTTCTGCATCTTCCTTTTTAAAGGAAAGTGATATTATAGGAAAATACATTTTCAAGCATTATGCAAATATCTTCTATGGAACAGGTGATTTTTATAAACTTACCGATATATATGCCATGATTGATAAATCATCATGCAAGAAAAAGTCAAAGAAATTGATGAAAGAGCTTGTAAAGTCATCTGCTACTCACAGCAGTTTAGATAGGGCGTTTGATATACTTAATTTCAATAAATCTCAGATAAAAGCCATACTTAAAAAGTTTAATAAAATCGGTGTGAGTCCTGTCGTAATTCCAAGGCGCTACGAATTTGATACAATCAGAAATCCTTTAGACTTGGCATTGGAGTATTCCGATTATGATGATTTATGCGTATAACATACAATTAATATTTTACGAATGGAGTTGACGCATAATGTCAGATAATTATGAAATATGGACCATTGACGAAGTTATGGATTATCTTCTTATCGGAAGAAACACTTTGTATAACCTACTGAGGAACGGTAAAATCAAAGGCTTTAAAATCGGCTCTTGTTGGAAAATCCCCAAGAAAGCTGTAGACGACTATATCGCTTCTGAAAGCGGAATAAATACATAGTGATATCACAACAGACACAAAATGGTGAGGTACGTCCTCACCATTTTTAATGTTTGGTGATACTTTATCTAATATTATTTATAAATTTACATTGTACTATTGTATTTCAAATAATTCTATGATATACTTCTTTTAAGATATTTTAGAATTAACAGAGAGGGTGTTTAAATGGACGCAGTGGCATACATCAGGGTTTCTACAAACAAGGAAGAACAAGAGCTAAGTCTAGAAAATCAGCGTGAATTTTTTGAAAAATACGTCGGCAATCGTAACGACACGCTCATTCGCATATATAGTGACAAGGGCAAATCCGCCACCAAAATGAAAAACAGAAAAGATTTACAAAGGCTTTTGAGTGCGGCAAGACGTGGTGAATTTCAGCGTTTATATGTCAAGGACATTAGCCGTCTGTTCAGAAACACTCTTGACTTTATAACTGTTTCAAGAGAGCTTGCAAATCTCGGTGTTCAACTACACCTTGTAAACATGGGTGAGGGCAAGGATATTGACATGTTTACGCTCAACCTTATGGCTATGATTGCGGAAAACGAGAGTCAGAAAATCAGTGAACGTACAAAATTCGGCAAGCAATTCAGCAAAGAGCGAGGTATTGTTCCGAATTTTGTTTTCGGCTACGACAGAACAGACAAATACACTCTTGTACCCAATCCCGAAGAAAGCCGTTGGGTACAGAAAATCTTTGACTTATACACCGAAGAAGAATGGGGTATGGCGAAAATTGCAAAATTTCTTTACGAGTCACACGTCAAGACAAAAAAATTAAAGGACGGTCAACCGAATTATAATTGGAGTCAAATTTCTGTCGGCAGAATTTTAACCAATCCGATTTATATAGGCACGGTCATTAACGGTAAAGAGAGTATGAAAGATATATTTACAAGTCAACGTCAAAAAAATCCTAAAGAAGAATGGTATGTATCGGAAAGACCGGAATTTCGCATTATATCGGACGAGCAATTTGAAAAGGCACAGCAGATAAAAGAAAAGAACGCAAAACAATACTGTCAACGTGAGAAACGCAGTAACAAGCATTTATTTTCAAACCTTATAAAATGCAACAGCTGCGGTTTTTCATACAGACGGTACCAAAAGCAATACTCCCCTAATCGCCCGCCTAAAGTTTGGTGGACTTGCTCAAAACGCAGCTCATACGGCAGCGGCAGATGTGATTCCGAATACATCCGCATTGATGAAGATTGGTTGAAATCGGCTTTGAATACATTGTTTAAATCATTGCTTGACGACCGAGAAAGCTTTTTTACACTTGTCGAAACAAGGTGCAACAGTATAATCAAAGAATACATCAGAAATACAAGCGGTATTGTGTTGGAGGAAGTCGAAAACCGTCTTGACGAATTAAAGCAAGAACGCGAACGATTAAAAACACTTGCCGTAAAAGCACTTATAACAATGGACGAGGCGGAACATGATATGATTCCTATAAACGAGGAAATCGAAAAGCTTAGCTTTCGTCTTAACGAAACAAACAAAACAAGAGAAATCACTCAAAAAATCAAAGCAAGTATTCAAGCATTTCTTAACACATTCAGTGCATTTGATTTCGGGCAACATCACAAACGAGGAATTGAAAAAGGTTGTAAAAGAAATTCGTGTTGTTTCAAAAAATGAGATATATGTTTACTTTAACATTGCCGAAGATATTGAGGGACTGAACTTCCCTATCAATATTTCAGACGTGGTTGAAATCGACACTGATAGTGACAACCGTGCACAAAGATGTACATGAACGACTTTATAAAATAAACCCTGCACTGTACAAAGAAGCGCAGGCGGTTTTGGAGCAGAACAAGGCAGAACGTCACATTCGTGGGGTATGGCAACAAAGGAAAAATATTTGCTCGAAAAATTAAAATAAGAAAAACGGTGTTCACGACGAACACCGTTTTAAATTATACAAACATCGAAACAAGAAATACGGCTGATATTATTATAAATACAATATGCAGCCAAAATATTAAATTAACCGCATTGTAGTTACCGTTTTCCATACATTGCTTTATTATTTTTATAAGCACAAGCGCCGCACCGAATATGATTGCCGGCAGAAAGAAAAATCCTAATAAACCGCCGCCGACAGATGTGTGTGACAGTATGAATTTTAATACTACAATATAATACGCACAACCGCTTAAAAGTGCAAATATGAGCATTCCCGCTGTGCTTTGCAATAATTGAATAATCTTGTTCTTCATAATATAATCCTTTGTTAATGTTTGTATTTAAAACCCGCAAAATTCAAGTTAATTGGTATAGATGTACAGTTTTTTCACTGCCGACGTATGTTTATACTTCAAGACTTAAAAAAAAGTGCAAATAGACTGAAAATCGCTTGAATTAGTCTTCTGAAGGCATATCCCAGTTGTGGTATACATCCTGTACATCATCATTGTCTTCAAGCATATCAAGAAGCTTGGTCATTGCATTGATTTGACCTTCTTCTGTAAGTTCAGTCATTGTTTGAGGAACCATACTGACTTCGGCAGAAGAAATAGTATACTTTTCCGCAAGTGCGTCACGAACAGCACCCATATCAGACGGAGCAGTCACGATTTCCGCAACGCCGTCCTCTACTTCAATATCATCTGCACCGGCTTCAAGAGCGTCCATAGTGATTTCATCTTCGTCCATATCTTCATTTTCGATAATGATAATACCCTTTTGGTCAAACATAAAGCTTACGCAGCCTGTCTGTCCCATATTACCGCCGTTCTTATCGAATGCGTGACGTACGTCTGCGGCAGTTCTGTTTCTGTTATCTGTAAGTGCGTTTACGATTACCGCAACACCTGCAGGTCCATAACCTTCGTATGTGATACTTTCGTAGTTATCACCGTCTGTATCTCCTGCCGCCTTTTTAATTGTTCTGTTTATATTATCGTTAGGCATATTATTTGAACGAGCCTTTGCGATAGCGTCTTTAAGACTTGAGTTATTATCCGGATCCGGACCGCCTGCCTTTACGGCAACTATAATTTCACGAGCGATTTTTGTAAATATCTTAGCTCTTTGGGCATCGTTTGCGCCCTTTTTACGCTTAATTGTACTCCATTTTGAATGTCCTGACATAATTAAAACTCCTTTTAAATTTGTTCATACTAATTTATTTTATCACATTCTATGCGGTTTTTCAAGTTTTTTCTATAAATATTTTCTTTTTATTGACGTTTATACTGCACAGATGATATAATAAATTATAACCATTAAGGAGGCCGGAAATATGTGGCATATGAAAGTGTATTTTATCAAATTTATCCGTTAGGATTTTGCGGTGCACCGTTTGAGAATGACGGTGTTTTAACGCACAGAATTTTAAAAGTAAACGATTGGATTGAGCATATAAAAAATCTCGGAGCGAATGCAATATATTTTTCACCTGTATTTGAATCGGACACACACGGTTACAATACTCGTGACTACAAAAAAATCGACTGTCGTCTTGGCACAAATGACGACTTTAAAGAAGTATGCGAAAATCTACACAAAAACAACATCAAAGTCGTTCTTGACGGCGTATTCAACCACGTCGGACGAGGATTTTGGGCATTTCAGGACGTTCTCCAAAACAGGGAGAACTCACGTTACCGCGATTGGTTTTTCATTGATTTCAACGGTAATTCAAATTACAATGACGGTCTTTGGTACGAAGGCTGGAGGGTAATTTCGATCTTGTAAAAATCAATCTTCGCAATGAAGAAGTTATAAATCACATCTTTGAATGTATCAAACTATGGATTGACGAATTTGACATTGACGGTTTACGTCTTGACGTTGCATACTGTCTTGACAAGGATTTTCTAAAGAGATTGAGAAGTTACACTGACAGTTTAAAAAATGATTTTCTTCTGCTCGGCGAACTTCTTCACGGTGACTACAATCAATTTGTCAATGACGATATGCTCCACAGTTGCACTAACTATGAATGTTACAAGGGTGTTTATTCAAGTTTCAACAGTATGAATATGTTTGAAATTGTACATTCATTGTTACGTCAATTCGGTCCCGAACAATGGACATTGTACCGCGGCAAGCACCTATTGAGTTTTGTTGACAACCACGATGTTTCAAGAATTGCAAGCATACTTACAAACGAAAAGCATATACCGCTTACTTACGGTATGATTTTCGGTATGCCTGGTATTCCTTGTGTATATTACGGCAGCGAATGGGGTGCAAAAGCACATAAAAACGAGGGTGACCCTGCACTTCGTGTATGCTTTGATGAGCCTTTGGACAATGAACTTTCAGAATTTATATCAAAACTTGCTACGGCACACAAAAACAGTAAAGCATTATGCTACGGTGATTTCCGTTCGGTTGTTTTACAAAACAAGCACTGCATATTTGAAAGAAAATATGATGATGAACGTGTTCTTGTCGCTATCAATGCAGACGAAAATCCTGTTACAGTGCATTTTGACGCCGGTTGCGGTACGGCTATTGACTTAATCAGCGGTAATATGCACGACTTCGGCGGCGGCAGTGAATTACCGCCTTACAGTGTACAGTATTGGAAAATGGAAAGATAATACAAAAGCCTGTCGACAAAATGTCGACAGACTGGCAGAGGTCGAGAAATTAGTTCGGAATTTTGTGAAAATGAACTCGTCGGCGTACATTGGTACGTTAGAGTTTATTTTCGCAAAAAGTGCACAGGCAAGCCATAGGCTTGCCTGTTATTTGTTACAGCTATAAATTAAATTTTGAAATATAAAAATAATGTTTTGCACGTTCCGGACAATTTGTCTGCACTCTGTTATTCAACCAAATATACATCTTTGTATACAACACCGAGTGCCACTGCCATTGAATGAGTCGGCACAGCCATATCAATATGATATTCACCTATACCGCTGCCGGTATCTTCGGCGTGTCTGTAACCATAGCCGTCAACATACACCCAACTTAATTTAGGAATAATCTTAGGGTTCACCGCAATGGTCTGACCGGGAATAAGCTCACCCGCCCAGGCGGTATACGCTCCCCAACCGCCGTTACAGATTGCACAAGGGCAATAATGCGTAATCTTAAACTTACCCAAATATGTACCGAGTTGCTGATCATTGTCAACAGGCACATCCTCAATATCTATACTCGGAATTGAGTTGTCGGCAAGATTATCTGCGCTGTATTTACCGTTTCCGTGGTTCGGAATTATTGCAAGCCCTTCGGGAATATCTATTTCTTCGGGGATATTAACTTCCGCACAAAGCTCATCTTGATACCATTCAATATCAAGTCCGAACATTTCCATAGAATCACGTATCGGTATCATAAGTGTACCGTCCTCTATGAAAACAGCCTGCGAAACCATTTCATAATCCTTACCAAACGGCACATTATCGCCGTCAGAATCAGTAAAGTTATACCTAATAACAGCGTTGCTGTCATTAAGTCTTAAAGCTGCCGTTATACTTGTCGGCGTCATATCCAACCCCAAACCGTCAATTTTATTAATCGCCTCTGACGCAAAACGTTCTATCGGTCTGTCCGAATTTACGTCTGCTTTAAGCGTCAAAAGTGCGGTCTGAGTCGGTTGGTCCCATTCAACCTCCATACCGGCAGCCTCCGCCATTGCCCTTGCGGGCGTCAATGTGCGGTTATCGATTTGTATAGGCTTCGTATCCGTAAAATTTATGTAACTGACGTCATTCGACACAATCCCATTCATTCTTACACTTATATCACCGTCAGCGAACACTGCGTTAATATTTCCTACCACTAATACCGCTGATAAAACTGCCAAGACAGCTTTCTTTAATTTTTTCATTTTTAATTTCCTCCTACTCTCTTTCTACGATCTTACAATCGTATAGGATTTGTTGAGTTACATTAATTGTTGAGCCTGTCTACAAAACCATAAAGGTTTTGCAGACAATCTGATTAATCATTATAATTTTCGTATACAACTATATCCGTTGCCGTTCCGTCAACCACTCTTACAAGTGCGTAATTATAGCTGTAATCGTTTGTGAAATCTATTGTATTGTCCTTATCGAAAGTGCTTTTCGGAATTGTTGAAGTTATATCGCCAACTGACGCAATTTCAACTTCATTCTTATTCGATACATCGCAAGTATAAACTATTGTATCTTTCTTTGTGTCAACTTCGATAACATTGTCTGTGCTGCCGCTCTTGTTTATCAAAGTAAGTGAATTTGAACCCACCTTACCGATAAGTCCGAATGCGTACTGATATCTGTCGCTTGACGCTTTTTCACCGTACTTCATAAGCTTCCATTGATTTGCAACACTTGAACCGTTTTCAGTAATTAACTTTTCAAAGTCAGTGCCGAAATCCTGACTGCCTGTAATTATATCTTCGTCCTGCGGTCTGTAAATAAAGTACATATGATTTATTCTTGTTCCGGCAACGTTTGATGTAAGGCTGATAACGTCACCCTCCTCAAGATTTCCTGCGTCTTTGCCTTTCATAAACGAATAAGCTCCGAAGAAGTTTCAAATGTAACATCATTTTCAATCAACGTCTTTATTTCCTTGCCCTGTGCAAGCAAAGTAACGGCATACATATCTTCACCGTCTTTTGTAGTTGTTTCAACTTCCTTAACAACCGCCGGTGCATAAATTGCGTCTGTTACTTTTTCGTAAATTGACGGTGTGTCCGTTGACGGCTTAGTTGTCGGTACTGTTGTTGCAGACGGCTTTTCTGTCGCAGACGGTGTTTCTGTCGGTGTCGGTGTTACAGACGGTGTAGCTGTCGGCTGAACATCATCACTTACACTGATTTCTTTTATCTCTTTTGAATTTACAAAGTAAACCTTTGTTTTCATACCCTTATATTCTTTAGGTATATCGGCACTGAAATTGCCGTCCTCAGACTTATACATATTGCTGTAGCAAAGCTTGCCGTTTTCGTCATAGCACGAAACAACGGCAATATTTTCTTCTGTCTGTTCAAATGACAATACATTATCCGTATAATTTGCATTAATGTTTTCGGCAAAAGCAACTGTTGACATCATTGCCGAAACTGCAAGTGTAATAGCTATAATTTTCTTTTTCATTATAAACTCCTCTCTGAATTTATTTTGCGATATAAGACGTTACAAACTGTTTTGCACATCTTGCACTGCGGCCTCCGTAGTTCATCTGCCATACTACCGCCTCTTTTTCAATATCCGCATTCATTTTGATATTGTGCTTTTTAAGCATTTCGGAAAACGATATTAAGATATTCTTTTTGGTTAGGCGCAGAGAATACAAGACTGATACCGAAACGTTCCGAAAGTGAAAGTGTTTCCTGCATTTGGTCATTTACGTGTATTTCTCCGCCCTCTCTGTCTGACCAATTCTCTCTTATTAAATGTCTTCTGTTTGACGTTGCATATATAAGCACGTTTGTAGGATTAGCCTGAAGTTGTCCCTCCATTGCAACCTTTAACGCTCTGTACTCTGTTTCGTGTGATTCAAAAGTAAGGTCGTCAAGGAATATTATGTACTTATTCGGACTTTCAGCCAACACCTTTGAAAGTGACGGTATATCCTTTATACAATGCTTAGGCATTTCGATAATACGAAGTCCGTCATCACAGAACATATTTAAAAGCGCCTTTACAGATGATGATTTACCCGTACCTCTGTCACCGAACAACAATACGTTATTCGCCGCTTTACCGCTGACAAACGCCTTTGTATTATCAATCAACACTTGTTTTTGATACTCAATGCCGACAAGCGAATCAAAAGTAATATCATCGGTATTCGATACTCCGATAAGTTCGCCGTCATATCTAAACGCATTATACTTCGCTAAAATTCCGCTGCCAAACTTCTGTAATGCTCGATAAGCAAATCAAGAAGCTCCTGTGCCGATTTTGACTCTGTTATTGCTCTGATTGACGCCACATATCCGTTACTGAATCCGATAGGATTACCTGACGGTGCGTACTTAATTTGAGTTGAAAACAGCTTTTTATAAATCTGCTCAATATCAAACTTCGCAAGTCTGTAAAGGTCGTCTCCGATAAATTTACCCGCCTGTGCAAGACGTGATAAAATATTATCATCATTCGCAAGACGTGTTGCAACGTATTCTTTTATCGCACTGCTTGTAACGCCCTCTGTTTCGGAAAATTCGATAATGTTTCTTAAAACGATAACATTATCCTTTTCCAATATCCCCTTTATACATAGGTCATCTTCTATTTTATTAAATATACATAATTCCAACTATGTTCACCTTCCAAATATCTATATCTCGTTTGATTATAGCACATTATCAAAAGAATTGCAACAGCCGAAGTTACCTCAAATTTGTTGGAAAAAATCTCTTTTTTATATTGCCAAACATAGATAAGTTGTTTATAATAATAGTTAAGAGTTTTATTCTTTAAATAAAAAAACAGAGGGAGAAAATTATGGAGCAGATTAAAAACGCAATTCAAAACGGCAAAACGGTACTCGGTATTGAGCTTGGCTCAACTCGTATAAAAGCAGTTTTGATTGACGAAAATAATAATCCTATCGCGTCCGGCAGTTACGAATGGGAAAACCGTTTGGAAAACGGTATTTGGACATACATCTTGAGGACGTTTGGACAGGTATTCAGACAAGCTACAAAAATATGGCTGACGACGTTAAAAATCAATACGGCGAAGAACTTACAAAAATCGGTGCAATAGGTTTCAGTGCTATGATGCACGGCTATATGGCATTTGACGAAAACAAGGAGCTTTTAGTTCCGTTCCGTACTTGGAGAAACAGCATAACAGGCAAAGCCGCCGCAGAACTTACAAATCTTTTTGACTTCAATATTCCTGAAAGATGGAGCATTGCTCATCTTTATCAAGCGATTTTAAACGGAGAAGAACATATTTCAAAAATCAAGTATCTTACAACACTTGCCGGATATGTTCATTGGAAACTTACAGGTGAATTTGTACTCGGTATCGGCGAGGCGTCGGGTATGTTCCCTATCGACAGTGCATCAAAAGATTATAATAAGGGTATGATTGAGAAATTCGATAAGTTGATTTCAAATAAAAATCTTCCTTATACCATTTCAGACTTACTTCCAAAAGTACTTGTTGCAGGAGAAAATGCCGGTACGCTTTCAGAAGAGGGTGCAAAACTTCTTGACACAACAGGCAAACTCAGTGCAGGTATTCCGCTATGCCTCCGGAGGGTGACGCAGGTACGGGTATGACCGCAACAAACAGCATTACGAAACGTACAGGAAACGTTTCAGCCGGTACGTCCGTATTTGCTATGGTTGTACTTGAAAAACCGCTTTCAAAGGCTTATCCCGAAATTGATATAGTTACAACACCGGTCGGCGATGATGTTGCTATGGTGCACGTAAACAACTGTACCTCGGACCTTAATGCTTGGGTAAATATATTCAGAGAATATTCAGCCGAACTCGGTATTGAAATAAGTACGGAAAAGCTATACGGCACACTTTACAGAAAAGCTCTTGAAGGTGACGCAGACTGCGGAGGACTTCTTTCTTACGGATATTTCTCGGGCGAAAATATTACAGGTCTTGAAGAAGGCCGTCAGCTTTTCGTTCGTACACCGGACAGTAAGTTTAACCTTGCAAATATGATGAGAACTCACCTTTATTCCGCACTCGGAACATTAAAGCTCGGTATGGATATTCTTCTTGACAAGGAAAATGTCAAGCTTGACAGAATGTTCGGTCACGGCGGATTGTTCAAGACAAAGGACGTTGGTCAGAAGTTTATGGCTGCCGCTATAAATACACCTGTTTCACTTATGGAAACAGCCGGTGAGGGCGGTGCGTGGGGTATCGCATTGCTTGCGTCATATATGCTTGCAAAATCAGAAAACGAAACACTTACCGATTTCCTTAACAACAAAGTATTCTCACAAAGTGAATCATACACACTTGAGCCGACAGACGAGGACGTTAAAGGATTTAACGAATTTGCTGTACGTTACAAGAACGGTCTGCCTATCGAAAAAGCGGCAGTTGAATATTTGAAATACTAATAAAAGGAGATATATAATATGTTAGAAGAATTAAAGCAAAGAGTTTACGAGGCTAATATGCAGTTACCAAAGCATGGACTTGTTACATTCACTTGGGGTAACGTAAGTGAAATTGACAGAGAAACAGGCTATTTTGCAATCAAGCGTCGGGCGTTGATTACGATAAGCTGAAGCCTGAAGATATGGTTATTATGGA
>ENA-OQCN01001251-OQCN01001251.1-human-gut-metagenome-genome-assembly--contig:-NODE-1251-length-12791-cov-3.276927_pt1 | contig 12791 bp, 24 predicted proteins | sample MGYA00242497_ERZ504576 | MGnify/ENA primary metagenome ERZ504576 (study PRJEB26092, sample SAMD00036296) | human gut metagenome | host: Homo sapiens | study: EMG produced TPA metagenomics assembly of...
AACAAAACATGTACACAACATTTATCGAAAGAGGTGATATACTATGCTTAGTCCAGAATATTTACGCCGGATAACAGAGGGCAGTGAACAGATTGCAGAAGAACTGCATCAGTATATCATCTCTGAGATCGTGTCGAGAATGATGGGAAGAATCGGCAGAGGTGAGGACTATATCCTGACCAATGCTGATGCGTGGAGAATCAGAACACTACAGGAATCCGGCGAACTGCTAGAGGACATTCTAGCAGAATTATCCAAATACACCAAGCGTGAACGACAGGAACTTCTTGAAGCGTTTGAAGATGCCGGTATCACTGCTCTCGATTATGATGACAAGATATACAAGGCGGCAGGATTAAGCCTGTACCGCTCGAACAGTCGCCAGCTATGATAAGGCTCATGGAGCGAAATATGCTTGCGACTATGGGCGAGTGGAAGAACTTCACAAGAACGACTGCAAGTGCCGCTCAAAGGCTCTATATCGAGCAATGTGACCTTGCATATAACCATGTGATGACTGGGGCAGTTGGATATACGCAAGCCATTAAAGAGGCGGTTAATAACGTTGCGTCAGATGGTGTTACCGTTACATATCCATCTGGCAGAAAAGATACAATTGAAACAGCAGTAGCACGTTCTGTCAGAACTGGTGTGGCACAGGCTACCGGAGATATATCCCTAAAACGCATGGAAGAAATGGACTGGGATTTAGTTCTGGTCAGTGCACACATAGGAGCCAGAACGGGTGACGGCGGTCAGAATCCGGGAAACCACTCATGGTGGCAAGGTAAGATATACTCTCGTTCTGGCAAGAACAAGAAATTTCCACCTTTCTCACTGACTGGATATGGAACAGCAAGCGGACTGTCAGGGGTCAACTGTCGGCATAGCTTTGGGGCAAGTGACGGAGAATTTAATCCTTATGCAGAACTATCAGCACAGGATAAAGCCGACAAAGGGAAGCAGTACGAAAAGGAACAGCGACAACGTACTTATGAGCGGAGAATCCGCAAGACGAAGAGAGAAGTCCTTGGACTGCAAACGGCGGTTGATAACTGCAAGGATGAACAGGCAAGATTTGCACTCCAGCAAGACCTTGATCGGAAGTCTTATCTTCTCCAAAAGCAAAATGCTGCATACAAAGATTACTGTAAGCAGAACGACCTGAGGGAACTGCAAGACCGGCTTATGATAGCGAAGTGGAACCGTCAGAACGCCGCCAAAGCCAGAGGAGCGGCAAAACGATATAAGACAGCAAAGGGGGATTGACTGATGGATAGATGGGAATATTTTAATCCTAATCCCGTTAAGGATAAGAGAACAGGAGATTGCGTTGTTCGGGCAATATGTAAAGCAACTGGCTTCGACTGGGAAACGGTATTCGCCGGATTAATGATACAGGCATGCGCTCTGTCAGATATGCCATCAGCTAATTACGTTTGGGGAGTGTACCTCTACAAACATGGGTACAGACGCAAACTGATTGAACAATCAGAACGATATATCTATACAGTCAACGACTTTTGTGCAGACCATCCGACAGGCACGTACATTCTCTGCATAGATGGTCATGCGGTGACGGTGCAAGAGGGCAAATATTTCGATACATGGGATAGTGGTAATGAGATCCCGGTATATTACTGGGAAAAGGAGTAGCTAAATGAGCATATCAGAATTTGTACAGCTTTTCCTCTCTATCTGTGGAGGGGTGTCCATTGTCGGAGGGGCGGCAGCCGTAATCTTTAAATGGATTACCCCGGCATTCCGACTTAATAAGCGAGTAGAGACACTGGAAGAACATGATAGACGAGATTATGAAAGTCTTCGGAGAATCGCAGAACGTGATTCATTGATTCTGGAAGTGTTATCAACCATGTTGGACAGTCAGATTAGTGGGAATAATGTAGAAGAATTAAAAAAAACAAAACAGAAGCTTACAAATTATCTTGCGCAGAATCAACGTTAGCATTAGTAAGGGGTATGCTCATGAAATTATATGTGTTCACGAAAAAAGATATAGACAGGTTCTTGATAGAGTGTAATTTCACACCGGACGAAGAAAGATTGTTCCGGCTGAGATGCCAGGAGCGCACGCTCGAATACTGTGCTGAACAGATGAATGTAAGCATATCAACAGCAAAGCGGTTAAGCCGAAGGGTAAATAATAAAATAATCAAAGTGTGTTAAGACGACAATAAAAGCCCCCGGGGTTATCTCTCAGGGGCTTATTTTGCGTCTTTCCAAAACAGTTGTGAGCTTGCTGTAATCCTCCTTATTTTTACGTTCCAATATGGTTCTACTTTAAATAATGTAAAATTTTATAATACTTTTTACATTCCAATATGGGACTACTAAACTCTACTATATTATACCACATATAAAAGTGATTTGAAAGTTAAATTTTATCCTACTGTACCTTATTTTTTCTTTTCCTCCCTTATCTGTTCTTCATATTTTTTTATGAGCCACTCCGGTACCGGTTCGTCTCCATCGTCACCCCTGTATTTGATCGGGTCAATATTGTTTGTAAAGCACCATTCCCAACTATTATACTCATCACCGTCTTTTGATACGATGTAAAATATATCGTATTCGCTATCCGCAAATGCCATTGTATCTGTTGCATTCATTGTATACAACATGATATACATATTTCTTCTGTATGCGTACGCCATTTCTAACGGTGAATCTTCACCGCTCAAAAAATCCATAAACATTTCAACGTCGTACGAATCTTTTGACAGTTTATTATAATAGTCATAGACTATTTTATCCCATCCGTCTGGGAAAGTTTTGCATTCTTCTATTTTCTCGTTATCTTCTTTAGCCATTTTGTAAATGGTTTCAAGTTTTACTCTCTTAATCATTTTACACACCCTCCTATTTCACTTCACAATCTTCCAAGACAGCTCGCTCTAACAACTGTCTCACATAATCCGGACATTTGCTTTTTCCAGATTCCCAGTTTTCGAGCGTTCTAATCGGTATGTTGTACCTCCTTGAGAACTCCGCTCGAGATACTTTTAGCCGTTCACGCATTTCTGATATAGTCATAAATTCTCCTAATATTCGAAATATTCGCCACTGAATTTATCACGACGATATCTTCTTGCCATAGATTTTACACTGTAATTATAATCCATTAATTCACCATGTTTATCATAAACTGGTTCTTTGTTGACGGTTTCTCCGTAAAATTCAATGTATTCTCCATCTCCAGAGATAGAGATGTTATCATAAATTCCGAAATTTCTTTCTGGAGTAAATGTATATTTGGCAAGCATCTCCAAAATTTCTTTTGTTATAGGTTCTAAATGCATACTTTCCATAATCAATCTCCTATCTGCTCTGAAATTTTTCAATGACATCTGTTACTTTTTTGTATCGGTCTGTAACAACATATGTGCCATTAATGTTGTCATAGTAACCAAGAGCATGTTCAGCTCTCAGTTAGAATTCCTATATTCTCTCAAAGAGATATAGGTTCTATCCTTGCCCGCTTTTGCCCAGTTGTTGCAATTCCATTTCTGATACCATCCGTTACCCTGATCGCCATCGGGGTAAACTGTATCAAGCATTTTCTCAAGCTCTTTCCAAGGAATTTTATAACCCTTTCTGATTGTCAAAAACTTCTAATACATAATTTGCCATTGTTTTCGCTTCCTCCCATGCTTTCTTAAGACCGGAGGATATAGTTAATGCTGACTTTTTAACCAGTTCCCATGCTCTTTTCATGATTTTTGATAAGTTGTATTTCTTCATTTCTGTTTCCTCCGTTCCTTTGATGATTATATAATACCACCAAATTGGTGGTATGTCAATACTTTTTCGATACTTTTTCGGTCTGTTTTTTAATTCTTTTTCATGCAAAAATATAATCAGAAAGGCGGTGTATAAGATGGCATTATATAACAATCCTTATCAATATAGCTTTGGCGTTCCTGGGCAGATGAATCAATTTCAGCAACAGCCCGTCCAGATGCCAACTCAACCAGTGCAGCAACCCCAGAATAATAATGGAATCCTGTGGGTATCTGGTGAAGTGGGTGCAAAATCCTATCTGGTAGCACCCGGGACAAGTGTTTTACTAATGGACAGTGAAAGTGAAAAGTTCTACATAAAATCCACAGACGTTTCCGGTATGCCACAGCCGTTACGGACGTTTGAGTATCATGAAATAGGCACTCAGATGCCGCCTAAACAGCCTGTTCAGAACATGGACAGTAAGTACGTCACCAGACAGGAATATGACGATTTAAAAGGCAAATACGAAGCTATCATAAACCGATTAAATTCTTTTTCTGAACCTGTTAGGGCTAATACCGTGCAGGAATCAGCAATCAAGGGAGGAAATGCAGATGAGTAATCCATTATTTAACGCACTTGGCGGTGGAATGCCACAGGGCAACGGTCCAATGCAGATGATACAGCAGTTTATGCAGTTTAAGCAGAATTTTAAGGGAGACCCAAAGGAAGAAGTCCAGAAGATGTTACAGTCTGGGAAGATTTCTCAACAGCAACTTAATCAGGTCCAACAGATGGCAGGACAATTCCAACATATGTTGAAAGGAATGAAATAGTACATTACAATCTGGCCAGATTGATGTAAATACACAAAAAGGAGATTATATTATGGATGGAAATTATAGCTTAGCAGATATTGCCGCTGCTACTGGAAACGGTAGAAATAACGACGGCATGTTCGGCGGAGATGGTAGCTGGTGGATTATTGTTTTATTCATTTTTGCTTTCTTCGGATGGGGAAACAACGGCTGGGGCAATAATGGAAACGGCGGCGGATATGCAGCACGGCGGCTACTCAGGCAGATATTCAGAGGGGATTTGACAATTCTGCAGTAATCAGCAAGCTTGACGGAATCAACAACGGTATCTGTGATGGATTCTACGCAGTAAACAACGGTATGCTTACCGGATTTAATGGAATCAACACCAACATCATGCAGACTGGTTTCGGTATCCAGCAGGCTATTAACGCTGACACTGTAGCAAATATGCAGAATACCAATGCGCTCCAGGCACAGCTTGCAAACTGCTGCTGCGAAACCAGAGAAGCAATCCAGGGCATAAACTATAACATGGCACAGAATACTTGTGCACTGCAGAACACCATGAACAGCAACACAAGAGATATCATTGACAGCCAGAACGCTGGGACAAGAGCCATTCTCGACTATCTTTGCAATGAAAAGATTTCTAACCTGCAGGCTGAAAACAATGACCTCAGACGTGCTGCATCTCAGGATCGCCAGAGCGCACTTCTCACAACTGCAATGGCTTCACAGACACAGCAGCTCATTAATGCGATTAATCCGGCACCGATTCCAGCATATCAGGTTCCTAATCCGAACACATATTACGGATGCGGATGTAACACTGGATGTAATTGCTGATAACTTCATATCGAGAGTATCTTTCGATTGATTCGAATGTCGGCTTATGCCGTATTACACAGAGGGGCAGGCTGAGACCTGTCCTTTTGTGATATGAAAGGAGTATTTTTATGGCAGAATTTACAAATGTAGCTGCTCAGACTGTAGCAGCAAATGGAAACGTAGTATTTTCAAACACAGCAGTCAAAGGTTCTAACTGTATTCAGCACAGAGAGGGAAGCGGAATCATTACTCTGAGAGGGCTTACTAACCAGTGTAAAGCGAGATTCTTTGTGGATTTTTCCGGTAATATCGCAATTCCAACAGGCGGTACTGTCGGAGCTATTTCTCTGGCTATTGCAATTTCTAGTGAGCCGGTTCTTTCTTCACAGATGATTTCCACACCGGCAGCAGTAGACCAGTATAACAATGTGTCCACGGGCATCTATATTGATGTACCTCGCGGATATTGCGTCAATATCGCAGTAGAGAACACAAGCGATCAGGCGATTTCTGTTGCGAACGCAAATATTGTTGTGACCAGAGAAGCATAGGAGGTGCGATTATGAGAGACATTAAGGATTTATGTGCAAGAATTGAAGACGAACTGTCCAAAATTGCTGACAGTGGACTGACCACTGGAAATCTGGAAATGACATACAAACTGATTGATATGTACAAGGATATCAAGAATACGTATTATTGGGACAAAAAAGTGGAATATTACAACACTGTTCTTGATGAGATGCGTAGCGGATACAATGACGATTACAGCGAACGTGGAAGAAAGCGCGACAGTATGGGGAGATACAGTTCAAATGACGGCAGAATGATGCCAGATTACGACAGGGGCAATTCTTATGCCAGACGTGGCGAACATTATGTCAGAGGGCATTACAGTCGTTCTGATGGGCGAGATGCTTACGATGACTATATGACGCAGAAGCAAAGCTATCGTTCCGGCAAGTCTGAAGACTGTAAGAGAAAGATGCTTGCCGCTCTGGAAGAACATCTGGACGAACTCACAACAGAAATGAGCGATATGTCCAAGGATGCAGAGTGCCGGGAGGAACGTGATCTTGTCAAGAGATATGTAGAAAAGCTCCGTGATATGCTCTAAAAACACCAAAAGTGGTAGAGAGGTAGTTAAAAGAAATCTGTTATAATGTAATTGTGCAGCAGGAAGCACAACGGTTGTTTTAACATTTTCGTTTTATCCTCCTTTCTTAAAGTAGCTGGTACACACGCTTTGATGGAAAGTTAAACAGGTTCGAATCCTGTCGTGTGTATTTGCCGTCTGGCACACAAGATGGCATACCTCCTTGATTAAGGTTTTTGTTACTCATACTTTTTTAAAGAAATAAATATCCGAAACAACTCGTGGCAGGCATAACACGTTAAATACCTTGCTAACCCGGGAATCCGGGTTATGTGGAATGTACGTTAATGGTAGACTGACAGGGTCGCGCCCTGGGTTCCGGTTCGATTCCGGGCGTTCCGCTTATTTGCTCAGAATTATGCTGTCTGTTTGCAGGCGGTCTATGGTTCGAGTAAATTATCCCATGGGTAAAGGTTAACGCTTATCCTGTTAACTGCTGGACAGTTCGAAAAGTGCAGTGAAATATAGCACAGTTGGTAGAGCAACATCCGCATAGGGTGCGTGTCGGCGGTTCGATTCCGCCTATTTCATTACCTTGCCAGTGGTCTAACTGGCTTAATCCAATACCTGCGGCGGCAGGTCAATAAACACGACCAGGAGGATGTTATGCAGAAACTTATTGACACATTAAAATCATTTGGAATTGAAATCCCGGAAGATAAACAGGCAGATGTGAAGAAAGCACTCTCTGAGCATTACAAGAATGCTAAAGAAGTAGCGAAAACTCTGTCGAAAGTCGAGGGTGAACGTGATGACTGGAAAGAACGTGCTGAGACAGCAGAAGAAACCTTAAAAAGCTTTGACGGTATCGACCCGGCAAATGTTAAGACCGAGTTAGAGACTTGGAAACAGAAAGCGGCAGATGCAGAGAAAGAATTCAACGCAAAAATCTATGACCGTGATTTCTCAGATGCTCTGAAAGCGGCACTCGATGATGTTAAGTTTTCCAGTGAAGCTGCAAAGAAATCAGTTATGGCAGACATTAAAGAAGCCGGATTAAAACTGAAAGATGGTAAAATCCTTGGACTGAATGATCTGATTGAGCAGATGAAGCAGTCTGACGCATCCGCTTTTGTGGATGAATCTCAGCAACAGGCTCAGCAGAATCAGGCAAGATTCACCACTCACGTTGGGCAGCAGCAGACACCGGGAAGCATGACAAAAAAAGATATTGAAGCAATCAAAGACCCATCCGAAAGGCAGGCGGCAATTGCTCAGAATATCCAGTTATTCCAGTGATTTTTTACACCGACTATACACCAGAGTATAGCCGCTAACCCAATACCTTAACAATTATGGGTAGAAAGGATTTTTTTATGCCAGCAAAACCAAATCTTATTATGACTAATGATATTCAGGTCACAGCACGTGAGATTGATTTTGTTACCAGATTCGAAAGAAACTGGCAGCACTTACGCGATATTCTGGGTATCATGAGACCTATCAAAAAACAGCCAGGTGCTGTACTCAAGTCCAAATACGCAGAGGGTACTTTGCAGAGCGGAAATGTTGGTGAGGGTGAGGAAATCCCTTACAGCAAGTTTACTGTAAAAGAAAAGAACTATGCGGAAATGACTATCGAGAAGTACGCAAAGGCTGTATCTATCGAAGCAATCAAGGATCACGGTTACGAGAACGCTGTTCAGATGACTGACGACGAGTTCCTTTTCCAGCTTCAGACTAATGTTACCGGCAGATTCTATGATTATCTGAAAACCGGTACACTTACTTCCACAGAAACTACATTCCAGATGGCTCTGGCAATGGCTAAGGGTCGCGTAGAGAACAAATTTAAACAGATGCACAGAAATGTGACTGGCGTTGTTGGATTTGTGAATATTCTGGATGTATATGAATATCTCGGCGCGGCTGAGATTACTATTCAGAATCAGTTCGGTTTCCAGTATATGAAGGACTTTATGGGATTCAATACAATCTTCCTGTTATCCGACAGCGAAATCCCGAGAGGACAGGTTATCGCTACTCCTGTTGAGAACATCGTACTTTACTATGTTGACCCGAACGAATCTGACTTCGCAAGAGCAGGTCTTGTATACACTGTGTCTGGCGAGACAAACCTGATCGGATTCCATACACAGGGCAACTACCACACAGCAGTGTCCGAAGCGTTTGCAGTTATGGGACTTACTCTTTTTGCGGAGTACATTGATGCAATTGCAGTAATTACCATTGATGAGACACCGACCCTTGGTACTCTGACAGTAGCATCTACGGCAGGTTCAACAACCGGAAATACAAAAATCACCGTAAATCCGGCTAAAGAAAACGTTAACAATGTATACAAATACAAAGTTGGTGCGTCTGAAACAGCTGTGACTTATGGACAGAATCTTAGAAACTGGACTACATGGGACGGAAAAGCTGATGTTAAGGCAACAACCGAACAGAAAATTACAGTGGTTGAGTGTGATGGAACATACAAGGCACTGAACGCCGGAAGTGCAAGCGTAACAGCGAAATCATAAACGTAGGAGGTAACTGGCATGGCTTATGTAGATTATAAATTCTATACAGAATCATTCGGCAATGTCGTGCCAGAAACCGACTTTCCACGACTGGCAGAAAAAGCCAGTGGTTTTGTGGACACGATGACGTTTGACAGGTTGGTGGACGGGCTGCCGACAGATGAACGCTCTCAGAAGCGTATCAAAAAGGCGGTCTGTTCATTGGCTGAATTAATGTATCAGATTGAACTTGCTGAGAAGAATGCTATTAATCAGGCATCGGCAAATGTAACCGACATAAATGCCGGGAACATCTCAACAGGCATTGTAACATCTGTATCATCTGGCAGTGAATCCATCTCTTACGCCACACCACAGCAGATTGGAGCAGGTGCAAAGGAATGGAGTGCGGTATATGCCGCCGCCGGAGATGTACAGAAAACGAACGACTTACTTTACAAGACAGCTTTACCGCTTTTGATGGGGGTAAGGACGGATGATGGAATACCGATTTTAAATGCGGGGGTGTGAGTATGAAATATGTACGAATAAAACCGACTATAGTTGAAGCTATTCAATGTTTTACCACTCCTGAAGGTATAGCTCAAATTGAAAAGTTTGTTGGCAATTCGGTAAAAATCAATAACAATCTTAACTCACCGAACATTGAGATTTCTGCATATCCTGCTCTATTTAGAGATGGCGAAAGAGTTGATTCGGTACTCGTAGAGCCGGAGACTACGTCTTGCGTGATGAAGAAGGGTATTTCGATACAATGGTAAAGGATGAGTTTGAAGAAGAATTTAAGGAGGCATCTGAATAATGGAATTAAAACAGACAGTTGAAATGATGAACAGTGCAGATTACAAGGAACGCTTTAAGGCAGAGTATATGCAGGTGGTTGTTCGATATAAGAAACTTGCGAATATGCTTGAAAAGTGGGACAAAGGGGAACTCCCATTTACTCCTACTTGTCCGAGAAGCACTTACAATATGCAGGTAAGAGCAATGACGGATTATATTGCTGTTCTGGAAGCAAGGGCAGTTATGGAAAAAGTTGATTTGGAGGTATGATTATGGACATTTCAACACTTGGCTCATGTATCGCAATCGTTATGATTTGCTACATCGTAGGAATGGGCTGTAAAGCATCAGAAAGAATCTCTGATGAATGGATTCCAGTAACTATGGCAATTACTGGTGGAATTCTTGGAGCAGTCGGAATGGGAATTATCCCGGATTTCCCGGCAACGGATTATATCACGGCAGTTGCAGTCGGTATGTTTAATGGGTTGTCGGCCACTGGTGTGAATCAGGTTATTAAGCAGACAGTGCAGAAAGAATAATTAAGGAGAGGATATCATGTATTCGTCTAAAATTACACTTTTCAACTATTACGAAAGTGCCACAACTGGAGATGCGTACTGGTATCCTCATGTTTTATCTGGTGTCGACCTCATTACGGACAAGGGGGCAATCCTTAAGAAGTACGGGCCAGACGCAACAGACAACGCGCAGCTACACATCCATTATGACGTCCAGAACGGTGATATAACCATTGCCGACAAGAATGGTAAGATTCTCCATATGTGCCGCATAAAGAGTGGAAAAGGCAGATTAACAACGCTCTTGAGGATACTATCACATTCTCAGATGAATCGTTCTTCTGGGAGGGCGAGTGGACTGGCGGAACAGTCACTGAAAGTGATTACCGAAATGGATTCTATCAGTACATGAATGAGAATAAGGACAACGTGTTCAAGATTACCAGTGTAGGTGGTCCATATACACTGATTCCACACTTTGAAATTCTAGGTAAGTAATATGAGCAAGATTCATCATTTCAAAGGGTTCTCCGTAGTTGATGGAGATATGAAAATTAAACTGAATATGGACAGGTTCTCCAGACAGTATCAAGAAGCCCAGTATCTCCTTGATGGAATGGTCATGGATAGTATGGTACCGTTTATGCCGATGATTACAGGGGATTTTATCAATCGAACAAGAGTTGAGAGTACATCCTTGCAAGGAACTGGACTTGTGTGTGCTGCGGCTGCTCCTTATGGGCGTTTCTATACGAAGGAAAAGGAATGGTCGACGAAGCAACTGGAAGCCCCTACGCAAGACGTGGAGCAAAGAAAGTCCTTGTCAGTCAGTTTTCTGGTCAGACAGCCGCAAAGGAAAATCTTGAATACACCAAACAGGCGCACCCACAGGCACAGGCAAAATGGTTCGATGCCGCTAAACGACAATACGGAAGCACATGGATTCGCAAAGTAAAAGCACAAGCAGGAGGTGGACGACATGGCAGATAAGCCAATTGGCAAAGACGCAACCGGATACGAGATTTTGACGGATGCCATGAAAGCACTTCTGAACCAGTATCCGGGACTGTACGATAATGAAACAATCAAATTTGAGGAACTCGGCAAAGAATCCGGAATCGCTTTCTCAGCAGACAACGGAGCTTTAGTCTATTCGGAAAAAGAAGATGTATGTGGAGTAATGCATCAGGTATGCCAGTACCCATTTTATGTAGTGTACCGAACAGCATCCGACAAGGAACGGCAGAAGTTATCTGTTCAGAAGTTTCTAGACAATCTCGGTAAATGGATATGCCGAGAACCAGTTATCATAAATGGCTCTGAGACACGCTTAAACACGTTTCCAGAGCTTTCACAGGGCGAGTGATAAAACGCATTACTCGTGATAACTCTTATAGTTTAGAGCCACAGGAGAGCGGCATACAGGACTGGTTATTACCATTATCGGTACGCTACGAAAACACTTATGAAGTAATATAACAAGTAACAACCGGCTATCAATCGGAGATAGTCGCTAACCTACACAGCCTTTTAAAAGTTATAGGCAGAAAGGACATTTCTATGCCAGTTACAGGAAAAATTGACCGTAAATATATGGCTCATTATATTGATACAGGTTCCCTCTGCGGGGGACTGACACCGAAATATGAGCGTCTTGGAAAGGACCTGGAAGAGTACAACATCGAGCTTAACCCGGATGTCGAAACATCTAAGAACATTCTCGGAGAATCCACATTCAAGCATAACGGCTACGAAGCTTCTTCTGACGCTGATCCGTTTTATGCGGATACAACATCAGACTTGTTCGAAAAGCTTCAGCAGATCGTTGATGAACGTCTTAAAGACGATAATTTGAAAACAAGTGCAGTTGAAGTACATCTCTGGAAAGAAGCAACAGCCGGTAAATACGAAGCATACAAGCAGGATTGCCATGTTGTGCCGACTTCCTACGGCGGTGATACATCCGGCTATCAGATTCCGTTCACAGTTAATTACGTTGGAGAGCGCGTCAAAGGTAAATTTGACATTACTTCCGGCTCATTTACAGCTGACAGCGAATAATTTTTAGGAGGACGTAGAAAATGGCAAAAACAATTAACACAAATATTGATGATGGATTTCTTCTTTTCACATTCACAAACAAGCAGGGCGAAGTGTTCTCCTCATTCAAACTGAATCCTACCGACATTAACGTTGCAGCAAGAGCGGAAGAATTGGAAACTTCTTTGAACAGGCTCAGGAATCTGTTAAAAATGTTTCTTCTAGCAAAGAGATGGCGGAGATTAATAGACAGATTGAGGACAAAATCAATTATATGCTCGGATACGAAGCAGCTAAGGATTTATTTAAAGAACCAATCACAGCAACAACTGTTTTTGGAAATGGTCAGGTGTTCGCCTATATCGTTCTGGACAAAATCAATGAAGCACTTACACCGGAAATTGAAAAAAGA
>ENA-OQCN01001252-OQCN01001252.1-human-gut-metagenome-genome-assembly--contig:-NODE-1252-length-12787-cov-5.492180_pt1 | contig 12787 bp, 10 predicted proteins | sample MGYA00242497_ERZ504576 | MGnify/ENA primary metagenome ERZ504576 (study PRJEB26092, sample SAMD00036296) | human gut metagenome | host: Homo sapiens | study: EMG produced TPA metagenomics assembly of...
CGACGAAAAATACAAGTTAGAACCACTGTATGAATGGATTCCACCTACTACAGATTTTACCCGATATCCTTTCTTCATCAGCTCTCTGGCTGCCATCAGACTTGCACTTCCCCTGTCACAGTACAATATCATCAGTCCCTCTTTGCAGGTGCTCTAAAATTGTATTCTCTATTTCATCAAAATCTTCATAAGGAAGATTCAATGCTCCAAAATAATGACATTCCAGATACTCCTTTGGACTTCTCAAATCTATAATAAATACGACATCCTGTCGGTAATATTCATCCAATTGCTGTGCTGAAATTGTGTCGATACCAGCCATTTTATTTTTCCTTTTCTTTTATCTTATGTTGGAAATGTCAAAAGTGTAATTGCGTTTGTACCTGCACAAAAGATAACGCGGAAATGCTTATCTGCATTCAAAAACCTGCCATGCAAAATTCCTTTCACACAGCAGGTTCCTTGTTTTAGAACTTTTTTATTTTCTGTACGATTTAATATTCATACTCATTGGAAGCATTTTTATTATGCGTACAGTTTTTACTGTTATTTGCATTTGAATTTTTCTGTGTATTTTTTGAAGTCTGTGAATTTGACTGTGCAGCATTTGTATTACTGTTTGTTGAATTTGTCTGATTCTGCATACCGCCATTTTTCATATTGTTTGCGTTCATCCCATTATTTGTACTGTTCTGATTATTGTTTGAATAATTTTTAGCCATTTTACTGCCTCCTGATTTCATAACTGATTTTTGTTACAAACCTTAGTATTTCAAAAAGTTTAGAATTTATACATATTTTTTTTCATTCCTTCTTTTATTACTTCTTGTTTTTATCACTGTAACGTGCTATAATGCTAATTAACGTATACTTTAATACACGAATACGATAGCGCAATACCTTAATCACGTGAATTGTTTTTCATTCACGTCGAACACACGCAATCATCTTACTATTATGATGTGCGTGTCAAAAAGTGAATTTTGACACTTTAGAATGTGACAGAAGAAGGAGTTGATTCCCATGAGTGAATTAAAAGAAAAAATTAAAGAAGCCGTCAACAAACATCTTGATACGGCAATTGCTTTAAGCAAAGATTTAGCCGAGCATCCGGAACTTCCTTACCAGGAATTTGAATCCAGCCGAAAAATGGCAGAAATTTTAAAAGAAGCCGGATTTGAAGTTACCTATCCTTATGCTGGATATGACACCGCTTATTGTGCCAAACTTGATAACGGCGATGGTCCGTCCGTTGCACTTCTTGCAGAATACGATGCGCTTCCGGAAATCGGACATGGCTGTGGTCATAACCTTCACGGTTCTCTCTCCGTACTTTCCGGTCTTGCTTTAATGGATTTAAAAGATAAATTCAAAGGAACACTTTATGTCATTGGAACACCTGCCGAAGAAGAAAACGGTGCAAAAATTGGAATGGCAGAACAGGGAATCTTTGATGATATGTCAATGGCAGTTATGATGCACAGCAGTTCAGGCGGATATTCTCTTCCAGATATGGACGTTTTAAGCCTGCGCTGTTATGAAGTTGAATTCTTTGGAGAAACCGCTCATGCAGTTGCTGCTCCATGGAATGGCAAAAGTGCCCTCTCCGCTGCAAGAAAATTTCTTGATTTAATTGACGCAAGGCGGGAATGCTTCACACCGGATATTCATGTTAACTCGGTTATCTTAGATGGAGGAAAAGCTCCAAATATTATTCCGGACTATAGTAAAATACGAATGGAATTTCGTACTGCTTCCATGAGCCGATTAGAAAAAGTAGATGAAATGATTAAAAAATGTGCAAATGCCGCTGCAATGGCACTTGACTGTACGGTAACACTCACCTTTGGACTCTCTGATTTTGCAGATATGGTAAGAAATTATCCTCTGGAAAATAAAATAACCGAACTGATGGCAGGTTATGGATTAAAAGTAGGTGATGTACCACCGGCTTCCGGTTCTTCTGACGTTGGAAATATCAGCTACCGCTGTCCTGCAATGCAATCCATGCTTTCTATCACAGATGAAAATTTTGCACTGCATACCAGAGATTTCCGTGATGCCACATTAAAACCAAAGGCGCACGATGCAATGGCAAAAGGCGCATGTTGTCTGGCTGATTTATCTCTGAAAATATTTAATGACGATTCTTTCCGCAGTACTGTTTATGAAGCATGGCAGAAAGAATTAAAGAACAAACAATCTGACTAGCAGATGAGGAGGACTTGATTATGGGTACAGAAACGAAAAAGAAGAAAAAATTCAAACTTCCGCACATCTTCGTACTGCTGACAGCTATCATTGTTGTCTGTGCGGTCGCAACCTGGATTTTACCAGCCGGAGAATTTGACCGTCAGGTGAACGAAGCCGGAACGGAAGTAGTTGTTCCCGGAACTTACCACACTGTTGATTCTTCACCGGTTGGACCTTTTGAAACTGTAAAAGCCATTTACAATGGTATGTTAAACGGTGGCGGAGTTATCTTCTTCGTATTTATCGCTTACGCTGCAATCGGTTTAATTATCTCAACCGGAGCCTTTAACGGACTGGTTGCCGGACTTTTAAAAATACTTCAGGGAAAAGCGAGGGCTATTATTATTCCGGTTTTTATTCTGGTTCTCGCTGTGCTTCTTCTACCATCGGTGTTTTTGAAGAAGCTTTCCCATTCATTCCAATTTTTGTTGGAATTGCAATCGCCATGGGTTATGATGCTGTTGTCGGACTTGCAATTGTCGCTCTTGGTGTTGGACTTGGATACAGCGGTGCGGTTATGAACCCATTTACCGTTGGAATGGCACAGAGCATCGCCGGATTACAGCAGCTATCCGGTGCTGGATACCGTATTATCTGCCACCTTGCCATGATTGTTGTTGCTTCTATCTTTGTTGTCCGCTATGCCTTAAAGATTCAGGCTGACCCGACAAAGAGCCTTGTATATGGCGATGACTTCAGTCACTTAACCATTGATGCAAAAGAAGTAGAAAATCACCCATTTGGTATTCGTGAAAAATTAGTACTTGCCACTCTTGCTGCCGGTATCGCAGTCATTGTATGGGGTGTTAAAGTAAAAGGATGGTACTTTGAAGACTTATCTGCTGTTTTCTTAATCATGGGAATCGTAAGCTCCCTTATCATGGATGGGGACCAAATACCATCGCTGAAAAGATGGCAGCAAGCTTTACTGATATCGCAGTCGCCTGTATGATAATTGGTTTCTCAAGAGGTATTCTGGTTGTATTACAATCCGGACACATCATTGATACCATTGTTTATGGAATCTCTATTCCACTGCACTACTTCCCATCCTGGGTTGCATCAGAGGCAATGCTCGTTGTTCAGACCTTATTAAACTTCCTGATTCCATCCGGTTCCGGACAGGCGGTTACAAGTATGCCGATTATGGCTCCTCTTGCAGACTTAGTTGGTGTTTCCCGTCAGGTATCTGTTCTGGCATTCCAGTTCGGCGATGGACTTTCCAATATCGTATGGCCGACCGCCATGGCACCAATCATGTGCGGAATCGCCGGTGTAAAGATTGAAAAATGGTGGAAATTCATCGTTCCAATCTTCCTTGTACTGCTTCTTACACAGGGCATTTTAATTGGAATTTCAACTATCGTTTTCTGATGTCTGATACAACAAAACTTTAACCCTACATCCCAAAAGAGGCATTGAAATCATAAATTTCAATGCCTCTTTTTACGTTCTGTCAAACCTTTTTTTCTTTTTGTGCAATAAGACAATATTTGTCAACCTTCTAAAAAGAAAGATGAAAAACATTGCTTTTTTTCCCTTTTTATATTATAATATCACTTGTAAAAAGAATTTACCCTTCAAAAATTTTTTTTTACATTATAACCCCTTATTTAATTATTTATACTCCCCTCGGAGGTCTTGGTAGCTCCCCTATCAAGACCTTCTTTTTTTGTTCTTTTCTATTTTTTCTGAGTTTTCTGTGCCGTTTTTCTCTGCCCTTTCCGGCTTTTTATCAAGCGGATATTCACAGTCTGCTGCGCCGCTTGCCTAATCGGTTAAAGCTTTTTCTGCAGATAAGATAATGCAAGCAGTACAGCAAGTACCGGCAGTACAATCGGAAGCAGGGCACTAATCAGACTGACAATCAATACAATCACGCAGACTGCAATTAAAATTCCTATTATCAGATGAATCTTCGCCTGTTTTGAAAATTTGATATGGTTTTTAATACTCTCACTTGCCCAGTCTCCATCTGTCGTTCCATAATCCCCTTCTGAACGATTCTGCCGTCCATATTTATCCTGATACGCTGTTTGGTTTCCATCAGAGCCATAAGTCTGCCCTGTCGTTTCAAACGCCTCTAAAAGCGTTTTTGCAATCAGTCTCGGGGCTCCAAGCTTTTCCACAGCCTCTTTTTCTGTACAGCCCTTCTCCACTTCTCCATCTATATACTGACTATAATATTGAACATTCTCTCTTACCAAAGAAGCCGGCATCTCTTCAGAAAGCGCTTCTTTTAGTGTTTCCAAAAATTCCCGCTTATTCATAATCTTTATCCTTTCCCGTTTTTAAGCATCTTAAAACACTCCACGGATTTTTTCTTTTATTTTTTCTTTTATGATACCATATCCTGTCAGAAAAAGAATGACCGTTTAGTGAATTTTTTCTTAAAACGAAATAAAAACACCACTAAATCCATTCCTGCTTACCTTCGACGTCAAACGGATATTCGCAATTCGCTTCGCTACTTGCTCATAACCGAATCAATACAAAACAAGCTTTGCTATCAAATGAAACAAAAAAATCCCCCATACTCTGGAAAGCTTCCAAAAGTATGGGGGATTCTAATAAGGAGTGTTCAATTGGTTTTTATTTCTCTTCTTTTGTCTCTACTCCTGTGTCTTTTCTTCTCTTCTTGTAATAGAGAATCACTCCGGCAAATGCACCTGAAGCACTAATCAGTCCTGCCATTGGAAGAAGGAAATCGGTTTCATCTCCTGTCTTGGCACTCTTCACACTGCTGTCTGTTCCCTGTTTGCTGCTTGTCTGTGCCTGACTTCCTGTTGTAGTTGTAGTTCCTGTTGTCTTATTGGTGCTTCCACTCTGAGTACCTTTATTGGTTGTTGTACCAGTTGTCGTACCTGTGGTTGTGTTAGAGCCTTTGTTCGTTGTACCGGTTGTTGTTCCAGAACCATTATTATTCTTATCTGTCGTTGATGTATTATTGTCTGTGGTGTTATCTTTGTTGTTATCTTTGTTGTCGTCTTTCTTATCATCCTCTTTATTGTCTGGGTCTGGTTTATCGGTATTATCTGCCAGTTCTTCTAAGCGTTTGATTTCTGCTTCTCTTTCCTCAAGTGCTGTCTTTGCATCTTCAATCATTGCTTTCTGATTGTCACTTAAGGCATCGTAAGCTTTTCTTGCCTCTTCTATTGCTGTCTTGTCTGCCAGCTGCAAATCTTTCACTTCTGGGAGACTGTTAATCTGCTGTGCCACTTTTTCTGCTTCTTCTTTTTCTCTTTCAAGTAAGCTAATCTGGTTTTCCGCGGTTAACAGCGTATCCAGTACTCCACTTTCTGTTAACTGACGTTTCTGGTCTGCATTTAACGCATCATAAGCACTTCTTGCCGAAGATACTTTTTCTGCATCTTCCAGTGTTAAATCCTCAACCGCCGGAAGTTCCTGAATCTGTTTTGTTACCGCTTCGACTTCGGCTTTTAATGCCTCCAGTTTCTGTTCTGCCTTTTCCAGTTTGTCATACGCTTCACTGGAAACCAGAGCTTTCTGTGTATCATCTAACTGTTCATAAGCTTCTCTTGCCTGTTTCAGGACTGCTTCATCCTGGAACATCACATCCTCTTCGGATGGAAGGGCATTGAGTTTTTCTGTCACTGCATCGGCTGCCGCTTTGTCTGCCGCATCCTTTTTCAGTTTTTCTAACTGCGTTCTTAATTCACCAAGTTTTGCAACACTTTCCGCTGCTTTTCCTGTCAGATACTCTTTCTGGGAATCACTTAATGCATTGTAGTGTGCCTCTGCTCCTGCAAGAGCCACTTCATCATCAAGGGTCAGATTGTCTTTGGATGGAAGCGCATTAATCTCTTCTAATACCAAATCCGCTGCCTGCTCTTCGAGTAACTGTGCAATCTTCTTCTCTGCACTTTCCAGTTTGTCGGTTGTTTCCTTGGAAATCAGTTTCTTCTGGTCATCAGTCAGCTTGCTGTACGCATCTCTTGCAGCATCAACTGCTTCCTGATGTTCCAGAGTCACATTTTCGGCTGTTGGAAGCGCATCAATCTGGGCAATCACTGCTTCCGCTGCTTCTTTATCTGCCTTTTCTTTCTTAAGGGCAGACAGTTGTTCCTCTGCTTTTAAGAGTACATCGTAATTATTTACATAACCCTTTTCCTCACGGGTCAGGGCATCATAAGCCTTACGTGCTGTGGTAATCTTTGCTTCACACTCATCTGTCAGTTCAATCGTTTCGTCAATCTGTTTAATCTGATTGATGACTTTGATTGCATTTTCCTTTGCACCAGGAGTTTCATCGACTGCTTCGAGCCATTTATTCCAGGTAGAAGCATTTCCGCCTGTTGCATAGTTTCCAGAATCATCCTTCATGTCAGCCTGTTCCACTTTATAGTCATCAATGTAATGCCATACGATTTCATCACCAGTTGTCACATACCATTCATTCAGACCTTTATCTGGATGAACTCCATTTACCGTATACATCCAGCCGGAATTTTTACCGTTATCCATTTCCTTTAATTCATAAGAACCATAGATTTCCGGTGCAGTAATGGAACTGATATAATTCTTTTCAATTCCCTCATAAGAAAGTCCTGCCTCATCCAATGCAGTCTTAAATACGTCACCAACGGTTACTTCTGCCTGGTCAAATGTATAAGTACCAGTTGCAATCCATGTGGTATACGCATGAACTGCCTCGTTGTCACTTCCCTCTTCTCCGTGTTTGGTATCACCAATCAGACGGAATGTAACAACGGTCTTGTTCGGGTCTGCAGATGGGTCACTTACTTTGTTTACGGTAATCGAACTCATGACTGCAGTTAAAATGTTATGACCGGATTCATCTTTCTTTACAGCCGTAAAACGATGGGTTCCTAAAGAAAGGGTATTGGTTTCTAACTCAAGCTGTCCATTTTCGTTGGTTGTTCCAACCAGTGTACTTCCTTCATAAATCTCTGCATCCGCAATGGCTTCTGCGTTTGCATCATTTTCGGAAACACCTGCTCCTGCTAAGGTCAGAGTCACGGTTTCTCCTCTGTTCACTGCTTTTACTTCCGGTGTCAGATGTGCATCCTTCATGCCATCCCATCCAGAATTATAGAAGAGCTCAATCTTATCTCCGTCGGATGCTAAAGTATTGGCTGGGTCCTCGCATACCACACCATTTACCTTGCAAATCCATCCGGATTTCTTTCCATTGTTTTCTGTAATTGAATCGTCTACCAGTACCAGTTTTCCTTTATAACACTCAAAACTGGTTCCACTTGCATTTGCTGCATCCAACAATGCATGAAGTACGGTGTAACCACCATGGTTATATAAGACATAACGATTTGCTGCCAGGTCTTTTGCTTCCTGTGAAACAGTTACATCTGTTGTCGGGCAGAATACCGTACTCTGACCGGCAAGCTGTACCGATACGGTTCCAGACTGAGCCGGAACTGCTTCTAAACTTTCCACACGGATAACCGGATTGGTTTCCTCATCAGTTACTTTGAAGCTGTCTGTCTTGGTCAGGAATCCACTCTTAGATACATAGTAAGTATATGTTCCATTTTCAAGGGTGTATGTTCCATCTTCGTTGGCTTTCATCACTTTACTACCCTGCATTACAAGTACAGAGGCTCCTTCTGGAACTTCAAAGGTTGTCTGTTTTGCAGCGGTACGACGAGTGACGTCGATGGTGTAGGTACGAGATTTTCCATACGTTCCGTTGCATGTCACAGTCAGTTTGTTCACACCAACTTCCAGAGGAATCGCTTCCCCATTTTCATAGGTTTTTCCATCAAAAGAAACACTATAACTTTCCAGATACTTCGCATTAACTGCAACTTCTCCCTCTACATTTACCAGAATTTTATCTGTTCCATTTGGCACAGATGTAGTAAAGTGTTCTTCTGTTCCGATAAATCCATATCCAAGGTCCTGTGTTACCTCATTTCCTTCTGAATCCTTATATGTAATATCATCTGCTTCCAAAATTCCATCCCAACGACCAAGTTCTCCGCTTCCTCCAGCAGAAGAGATTGTTATATCTTTTGGAATAAAAAATCCTGTAACATCTTTCGTATTACTACTAGAATCATATATGTATGTAGCATACGTCATAGGACTTCCTTCTCCAGGAACTACAATAGCTTCTACCTGTATATCTTTTGATACACCATCTGCTAACTCCTGCCCCGTATATTTTAATGGATTTCCAACTATGAGCGGCGAGCCAGTAGTACTACTATATATAATCTTTGAAAAATCTATCTCTTGTACAAGTGCATTATTCCTGTCGTCTCCTCGCCAATATCTTATCATTAACTTTGCTTCTTCATCATTTTGGAGCAATTCCGCTCCAACTTGAACAGGTAACGTTAAGAACGATGATAATGACGTTGGACAATTCTTATTCTGTTTCACATCTGAATTGCTTGTCTTAAACATAGCATTGCTTGTACTCATTGGATTTCCAACTTTATTTAAAGATACTCCCAAGGCTTTTAATAATCCTGCTGAACGCCTCTCACTTTCTTCATATTCATCGTTAGATTTAACCTCAAAAGATATCTCTGGAATATATGCCAGTTTTCCATAATCAATATCTGGATTATTCCCACCATTCCAATAACCTGACATCGCATTTCTTGTCAATTTGCGGTGTGTACCATCTGTTGCTCCCCACGCATGAGTTGTTAACGCTCCATCCGTAATCTTGTAAGTGCCTACATCCTCTTCCTCTAGTTTTATATTAAAACTACTTCCTACCATGTACTGTCCAAAATGCCCTGTATAATCCACTCCATTCGCTTTACAAGCAAAATCTACACCTGCAGGGTTATAGATTGCTGACATTTTAAATAATGGAGGAATCATATTTTCTATCGTTACCTTTACAGTATCTCCATCCAGTAAGCTTTGTCTTGGTCGATATACATTATCAATCGTCACATCTACACCACGGGCCAGAATGACATGATAGGTAGTTGCATCACCTGCTTTTATCTCTACAATATTACGTCCTTCTGCTAATTGAATTGTATAACTTTGTTTTCCATCCTCTGTTTCATTTGCCTGATAGGTTGTCCACTTTCCATCCTTTAACCAGTTTTTAGGATTCCATTTCGTACTTCCGCCACAGCCTATTATACCATCAGTCACTGTAATCGGTTTGTGTACTTTTACAGAAGTAATTTTTTCCTCTTTATCACCTGTTTTAGCCGTAGGCGTAAAAGTATATTCAGCCGAATTATTTAAATCATACGTATTACCATCTACTCCGGTTTGGCTCTTCAGATAATAAACTGTACGCCCCTCTATCATATCAATATTAGAACTAATCTGAGTCTGAGGAGTTTCTTCTCCCACACGTACAACAGCAATTCCTGCCAATTCAGGCAACAGTGCACTATAAAGATAACTTCCTGTATCACTCGTAAAAGAAGATGTCTCCACAGCATCATAATAAAATGCTACTAAGGCTGTTCCTTTACCATTTGCATGAATTCGACCAAACTGCCCTATTTTATCATCTTCCGTTACCTCAACAGATACCGTTTTTCCTCCCAAAACTACATAATGCCAGTCTGGGTCATTATGGTAATTACTCACACCATCCTCCAATGCTTGCCATGCGCGCAGTGGTACCAGGTCAAAGTATTCCCCTACCTCTAAATCAATCTCACTGTTTTCCGGCAGGTTCGTTAACATGCTGGCATAAATTCCATCTTTTTCCTGTTCTCTATGTACCTGTGTTGGATTATCCTCAAGCGGTGCAACTGTGACCTCGGTATGGTCGTCATTCCATTCCCCATTTAGATTTTTAGTATAACGAGTCACTTTTCCTTCCTGACGCATCATATACGTGAAGCCTTCTGGAATTTTGTAATAATTATAACCATCTTCAGTCTTATATGCTTCATAGGATTTCCAGTTTCTGGCTGTATAGAATTTCAATTCCCAAGTCGTATACACTTCCATATCCACTGGTGCCTTGACTGTAATATAACTTTTTTTCAGATACGGAATCTTCCCACTATCTGAAAGATTTAATGCTCCAAAGCTTGTCTCTCCATAAACATAAAAATGACCTTCGACTGGAAGATAATTTTCATCAAACGGTGTAAATGTAAAATTATAATAACTATCTCCACCGCAATTTGGCACAATGTAATTATATACATCATCTGTACCATGCCAGTATTCCTTCTCCTGTTTTTCATCATACAGGGTTAAGGTTCCCAATTCTGGAAGATATTTCCATTTGCCATCTTCCTTATCAAAATAAGTAGGCGATACATTCGAAAACGTAACACTGCTGAGATTTAACTCCGTTGTATCTTCTGTTACTGTAAAATATCCACCTGCTCCATTTGCTGAACCACCACCCACATACTCATAACAGTACTCTCCAGGGACTGCCGTAAAGCTGTTTTCCTTTACTTCAATTTCCTGCTTTTTATCTGCTGTATAGATTTTTACAGTCTTAATTCCTGTAACATTGATGACTCTTTCATTTTCCGCTGCATAAACGCTTACTTTGAAACAGCCAAGCAAACACACCATAAGAAGCAGACAGCCAAGCAATCTTCTCATTTGTTTCTTTTCTTTCATTCTTCATGCTCTCCATCTATTTGATTAAAAACGATTCTTTTTCTTCATAAAACCAATAAACTTATTTTTCTTTGATGGCACTTCCCCCTTTCGTTTTATCCACCTGAATTTTTGTGTTTCGTCTTAAAATTTTCTCTCCTCCTTCCATTTCTTTCATTTTTTCCATAAAAAAGCTCGTACAATGAAAGCCATTCTACGAACCAATTCTTACTAAAAAACTGCAGGTCTTTCAACCCTGCATCACACCTTATCCAAAAGATAGGGTCTGTTTTTGTTCTGTTTTTCATTCGATTCGTTCCTGGCCTCCGAATTTACTTACTTCCTGTTGGAAATGTTTTTTGTGCTTCGTCTTCTGGCTTAGGACCTCTTAACCTACTCAATGTGTCTTACCAAATGAAATTTATTCAGTGACCTTTTACATCTTTCGTTGTCCTTACAGCAGGGAAAGGATCTGCTCCGGATTCTAACCGGATTCCGTTCTAAGTATTTTCATACTTATAAACACAGCTATCACCAACATTATTACCTACTAATTGCATCACTCCAGACATTCTATCCAGAGATTTACACTCTTCGACATCTATCTTCATGCAATTTTTAAGGTGCATCTTAGATTTTTCTCATCCAAGATACACCCTCTGTTTATGCCTTATTTCCTTAGGTTTTACGAAAAATCTGACGAGTTTTTTGACGGTTTATGATTCTTAATTATTCAAAAAACAATATGCCACCAGGTATTCCTTTTTTTATTCGTAAATATTTTAAGTTCCTTATGACAGGCTTTATAAAGACTTTTTTGTTTGGGCGTTTGACAACTTTTCTGACGGCAATTAAACCAAAAAAGTCCACTAATATAGTTCAAAATGCACAAAAAAGCAGTTTGTAGGCTTTTAAATCCCCCAAAAACTTCCAAAAAGATTGACAAAAGTATAAATTACGCTTAATATAAAATTTGTAAAAGTATCTTGGATGAGAAAAATCTAAGACTGATTTAAGGCAAACTTTCTACTATTCTATTATAGGATTGCATATCTTATAGGATTTTATACAAAGTAATTTCATACTTTGTATCTTTCCAATCTATATATATTTAGTTTTTCTTTTTCAATTAAAAAATGCGTTGTAGAAATCTTTCTGACTTCTACAACGCATTTTCACTTTAAGATAAAATCGAACCAAGAGCTCCATAACCCACGATACACATAATTACCGTAGCCATGCAAAGTCCGAGTAAGATAGCCGGAACAGATTTCTTCAAATCAACTTCTAATAAAGAAGCAACCAAAGAGCCTGTCCATGCTCCTGTTCCCGGAAGCGGAATTCCTACAAATAAAACCAGCCCCCAGAATTCATACCGTTTTATCTGGTCACTTTTTCCCATCGCTCTTCTTTCCATCTTTTCAACAAGTGGGCGAAAGAGTTTTGTTTTCTTTAACCATTTAAAAATCTGTTTGATAAAAAGCAGAATAAACGGTATCGGAATTAAATTTCCAATTATACAGATTACAATCGCCTGTGTCATCGGAATCTTTAAAAGTGTTGCTAAGAGCAGTCCTCCTCGAAGTTCCAGAATTGGCACCATCGAGACAAGAAAAACGGCAACCTCCGGTGATAAAAAAGACGGCATATTTGCGGCAAACCAATGTACAATTGACTCCATTCTTTCCTCCTGTAACTTTCCAAAATGCACTTGTGCTCTCTTTTTTACAGGAGTTACAAACGCATTCTTTTTAGTGTACTTATCAATGATACCGTACACTAGCCTAAAAATTCTTCGGCAAGTGCTTGAATCCAGGCATGGAATTAATAATCGTTTCATGTGCTACGCAGTAAGCAATACGTACGTATCCAGGGCAGGCAAAAGAAGAACCCGGAACAATCAAAATGTGCTGTTTCTTTGCCGCTTCGCAGAATACTTTTCATCTGCAACCGGAGAATTTCATAAATAAATAAATGC
>ENA-OQCN01001253-OQCN01001253.1-human-gut-metagenome-genome-assembly--contig:-NODE-1253-length-12782-cov-2.382062_pt1 | contig 12782 bp, 21 predicted proteins | sample MGYA00242497_ERZ504576 | MGnify/ENA primary metagenome ERZ504576 (study PRJEB26092, sample SAMD00036296) | human gut metagenome | host: Homo sapiens | study: EMG produced TPA metagenomics assembly of...
TTTTCTCCCAAATTTCGGGGAAAAACTTATATTTTGTATCAGCTAAAAATGTTGATACATAAAAAAAGGGCAGTCAGTGTAAAAAAAGTAAAATTTTTATGTACTCTGGCAGCTATTCTTTGTTATTTCTCCTGCTCCGGTAACATTTCTTTTTGCTTATTTTGCCCTAAATGCCCTTAATTCCCTGATTCATATTTATCTGTAACTGTTTATAATCTCTTTTTTTAATCCCTATCATATCTTTTGACTCCTAATTCTATCAAAATATGGTGTTTCAATTCATCTTTCTAGAAATGTACTTTGTCAACTTTTCCGTTAATATCGTTCGATATGCCCATTGTAATTATGAGCTTTTTCAAGAAGAACGAAAGATACTGCTGGAAAAAGTGTATGACAGTTTTACAGCAGTATCTTTCTGGTATTCAAAAACAAGATACGAACGAATGGGAAAAACAGGTCAATCCGTATCATGTTGCCAATCTACAACGTATGACGGATATTGTCTTAGCTGAAATTAGCGGTACAGAACGACTTTTTAAAGCTACAACAAAATAGAATATATGGAAATAAGGCTTGCGGAGCATACTATATAGAGTATGACGCAAGCCTTTTGTCCCAACCTATAATCTCTGTCCAAATTTATAAATAATCATAAGAAACTAATTCTTCCATAGGAATACGTGTTTCTGAATGACGTTCTGAATCTTCTGCAATACCTTTTCCATAACCGATAGCCAAAATATTGATAGGCTCTAAATTATCCGGTAACTGAAATTCTTTCTTGATTACATCTGGTTTAAAAAAGCATACCCATACAGTTCCTAATCCTAAATTCTGTCGCCTGCAACATCATATGATCTGTTAAGATAGAAGCATCTATATCTGTCGTCTGTTTATTATCGAAAGGTCTTGTCCATGCCTTTGAATGGTCTGCACAAACGATAATTGCCAGTGGAGCATTGTAAATATTTCCAGCTTTAGCAATGCTTTTTAATCGCTCTTTGTCCTGTACCACTAACAATTTAACCGGCTGTAAATTCGCCGCAGTTGGTGCAACATGAGCACAAGCAAGTATTTTTTCTAACTTTTCTTTTTCAACTGGTTTATCTTCATATTTTCTAACAGAATATCTTTTCTTAGCAATATCTAATAATGACATATTAAAATCTCCTTAATTCTTGTATATTAGGTCAACCTATACTATAATTCTATCTGAAATAGTATTTTTGTACAAGAACGCACTATTTTGTAATATACTACCCAAAAAGGAAGTGAAGATATTATGGGAAATAATTGTTGTGGTTTTAGCTGTCCAGTTGAGGCAACCATTCAACTTATTGGTGGAAAATATAAAGCTGTTATTTTATGGCATTTAATGAACAAAACGTTACGGTACAATGAAATTCATAAACTAATTCCGAAAGCAACTGATAAAATGCTAGCTCAACAGCTTCGAGAGCTTGAAAAAGATGGACTTATTAACCGTAAGGTTTATCCAGTTGTTCCTCCAAAAACAGAGTATTCTTTAACAAAATTCGGGAAAACACTGACACCCATTCTTGATGAACTATGTAATTGGGGAGAACAATATTTGATTCAAAAATAAATGTCATGGTAAATAACTTTTTATAAATTATTTACATGATATTCTTTTAGCATTTTTTACAAACTTATTCTACAATCTTCCAGTTATCGTCCTTATGAAGCACAAGCTCATACTGTGAGATTTGTGTCATTTTCGACTTGTTATCCAGATACTTACGGGCACACTGACTTTGAGGTTGTCGCCATCTTTGGTAAAGACAGGGTTTACCAGTTCTGAAAATACATAGTCGCCGGATACAGGAGCAAGCACGAAACTGTCCAAGTCGTCCAACAGGTAATCTGGTAATTCTTCTAACTGCTCATAGATACGGTTCAGTTCCGAAATGGAGATATTATAATTCCAGTTATCCGGCAGGCTCAGCATCAGAGACAACACCCCCTTTGCCTTTAATGACAGACTCTTGTTTTTAAAATGATGGTTACTCATTACCGTATAATTTTTTGTTCGCTCCACACGAAAAATCTGTGACATTATCTCTCACTTCCTTTCTGCAAAAAGAAAAAGACGTAAGTCATATTTTTTATGACTCACGCCTGTTCTGAATTTCATTATTAAATTGAAAACCTTTATTCTTCTTTCCTCTGTTCCAACAGCTCTCTCGCATTTGCAATAGCAAGGGATAACTTCTGTTCTAAAAGTTCTTTTGGAGGCATTTTAGTCATATACTGTCCCACATGGATATTTCCATGATCCAATTGCATTAATTCTATGGTTTCCTGCGATTTTTCTGCACATAATATAAGAGCAACCGGACTTTCTTCACCTTCTACTCTTTCATTTTTTTCCAACCATCGCAAATACAGTTCAACTTGTCCTTTATCTTGCGGTTCAAATTCTCCAAGCTTTAACTCAACAAGAACCAGCCTTTTCAAACCTCTGTGATAAAACAATAAATCCATATAATAGTCTTTACCATCCAGCACAAAATGCTTCTGCCTTGCCAAAAACGCAAAATCCGATCCCATTTCCAAAATAAATTTTTCTAATTCCGCAAGAATGGCATTTTCCAAATCTTTTTCACTATAAGTATCACGTAAACCAAGAAAATCAAGCATGTATGGATCTCTGTAAAAAAGATCCAGACTCATTTTCCATCATCCCGTAATTCGGCAATCTCATTTTTTATTGTTTCTTCTGGTTTCTTCGATATTGCAGTGCGTTCATAAAGCATAGATTTTTTTCTTTCACGCAATGTCCTCACTGACCAGTTCTCTTGCATACACATTGCAGCATAAAAGTCTCTCTTTAACTCGTCGTGTATTGGCAAAATCTCTACAAAATGTGACCAGGTCAATTGTTGCGACAATGTCGCAACTTTTTCGAAGTCAGGAAATTCCTGATAAATTTAATCATTCTCGAAATTGATGTTTTATCAAATCCAGAACCATACTCCTGTTCCAAACGTTTACTGACTTCTGCAACAACTTTTTTTCCATACTCAGGCTTATTATCTCCGGTGAACTCCGCACTAAGTCTTTTTCCAATTCCCCAGTTAAGTGAGATAATGGCATCGTTCACAACTTTCTTTACATCCGTTTTCTTTTCTCTGATCAATGCATTTATTTCATCGTAAATGTTATCAATATTATTTGCTACTATTATCTCTTTTTTTCATTATTGATTCCCTTCTATAATTTGAAATGCCAACTTGGCATTTCAAAATCGCACCAACAGGTTATTGTTATATTACTCTATTTTTCTCGTTCTGCCTACTGCAATTTTATATTCTCATACAACAATGAGGTCGCATTCCACGACCTCATCACATTCATTTAAACATAAATCAATTCCTTGAAAATAATCTCTTCTGCAATCGCTCTGTGCTGATTGGCAGCTCTTACCCATGCCATCTGATTTTTCTCCTTATCCGGCAATGGATCTTTTTCTTCCAACTGTTTCAGAATAATTTCTTCCCGTTCTCTGGCAGCCTTATCCACTTCCAGCAGATGCTCGCCAATCGTATCCTGCAAAAGTATCACCTGATACGTTGAGTTTCGATGATTCTTCAGATAATCTCTTCGAAGAAAACCATACTTTCCAAGTTGCTCCATCTGCTCACCGGATTTATAGGTGAGATTAGGAATCAGGTATCCATTTACATTTGTATAAGTTATAACAGCGGACATTCGCAATCCGCTTCGCTACTTGCTCATGAACGCAGTCACTTCGTAGCCTGCGTTCATATTATTAGCACTCTCCATTTCTCATCATTTTTTTACGACAAATTTACGACATTTGCGATAAATTTGACGATACTCCACGATACCAGACAAAACGACTAAACACCCTGAAAGCCTGTAAAATAGCCATTTCTGCAATACACAAAACAGGACAAAAATCGACTTCCATTATCAAGAGGTGAGTGCTAATTTTTTTATGAAGAATTTGTGAACTATTATTACCACGAGTTTGCATTGCTTAGTCTACAATCCCCAATAACCAGTCTCTGGCATTAATACGTCGAATTCCCTCATATTGTTCTTCTGGTTCTTCATCCATTGTTAAGATAATCTTTGGATAATGATCTCGTATCGCCTGTAATGGTCTTAATTCTCTCAAAAGTGTATTTTCATCTCGTACAGTCAGTGCCACCTGGAAATATACCGTTCCCTTTTTATTCTGTGCCACAAAATCCACTTCATATGAATCGATTTTTCCAACATACACATCATATCCTCGACGTAACAATTCCAGATAGACTATATTTTCCAGAACATGTCCTGCATCTGCCTGCCTCGAACCTAAAAGCATATACCTCATTCCAATATCAACTATATAATATTTTTCAAGAGTTTTTAAATATTGTTTTCCCTTTATATTATAACGTTTTGCCTGATATATAATATAGCTCTCGCTAAAAGCCTCCAGATATTTTTCCACCGTTTTTGTATCAATTTTTCGCCCTTCTGAGGTCATCGTATCTGCAATTTTTTTTGATGACAATGGATTTCCTATATTATCAAACACAAATCTTAAGACACTCTTAAGCATCATAGTATCTGTGATTTTTTTCCTGTTTATAATATCCTTTACAACAATCGTATTATAGATTCCTTCCAGATAATCTCTGATCTCATCTGCTGATTTTTTAATTCCAGTGTAAACGGAAATGAACTATTCTGCAAATACTCAGCATATTTGATTCCTCTGTCATTCATACTGCCAGTACTCTTCATATATTCCTTAAAAGACAACGGCAACATTTCAATCTGAATATATCTTCCTGAAATCATAGTTGCAATCTCACTGGACAACATATATGCATTGGAACCAGTCACATAAATATCTATGTTTTTTTTAATATAAAGACTGTCCAGCACTTTCGGAAAATCTGTTACATTCTGAATTTCATCAAGGAAAATATATGTCATTTTTCCATCAATCAGACGTTCCTTTAAATATTTATATAATTTCCTGTAATCTGTCAGTTCTTCATAATCAAGATCTTCAAAATTAATAGAAATAATCTGTTCTTCCTCAATCCCATGCTCTTTTAAATAATTGCGATAAATTTCCAGGAGCATAGATTTTCCACAACGTCGTACACCTGTAACAATTTTAATCAACTGCTTATCTTTCCAGGCTATCAGTTTTTCTAAATATTCTTTTCTTTCTATAATCATAATAATGCTCCCTTCTTTTTACTAATTATATTCCAAAAGCGATAAAAAAATCAATAGTTTTTGGATTACAATCCCAAAAATATTATTTTTTTGTGTTTTTGTAGGAACAAAAGTTTTGTATTTAAACAAAAATCAACTCCACCCTCTATCTTTCATCCCCAAACGTTTGTCCAAATTCTTATTCCATTACAGTGTTTTTATGATACGCTTGTTTTATGCAGCATATTACTATTATGTATTTATCAGGGAGGGTTTTACTATGCAGATTAAATTACAATCTGACAATTATCATGTACTTTTAAACACACTTGGTGCCGAATTAAATTCCTATTCCAATCCATCCGGGAATGAATACGTATGGAATTCTGATCCCACTTACTGGCTTCGATCTTCTCCGCTTCTTTTTCCGACTGTGGGAAATGTCCGCAACGGAGAAACTGTTATCAAGGATCATATATACCAGATGCCCAAGCATGGTTTTTGTAAAGAATCTGAATTTGAAGTAACAGAACAGACTGAAGATTCCGTCACTTTTTTACTTAAAGCAAATGAAGAAACATTAAAACATTATCCTTATGATTTCGAACTTTACCTGTCATATCATCTGAATGGCAGTACCCTGTCTATGGACTATAGAGTAATAAACAAAGATTCCGACCTTATGTATTATCACATTGGTGCACATCCCGGTTTCATGTGTCCGGTCAATAATGGAGAAAATATTGAAAATTGTATTTTAAGATTTGAAAAAGAAGAGAATTTTATTTCTTATGAATATGATATAAAGAATCTGGAATTTAATTTTGATCACAAAGTATCCCAGAAAGCAGAAGGCAACACACTTCCTCTCACAATTTCCATGTTTGATCAGGATGCTGTTTTCTTTGAACACACGAATTCACACCATGTTTCTTTCGTAAATGCAGTTACAGGAAAAGGTGTTTCCGTATATTATCCTGATTTTGAATCCCTTGCGATCTGGACACCGGCCGGAGGAAAGGCTCCGTTTCTCTGTCTGGAGCCATGGAACGGTTCCGGCATTTTTCATCAGGATGATGATATTTTGCGCATAAGCATGGGATCCTCACACTGGAATCCGGAAAAGAAAAAGCATATCATCTTGAGATTTCTCTGATAGAATAATCTTTTATTCTTCAGTTTTCAGATTCCACATGACCTGTATTGCACCATCCATCACATGGAATTTTTTAAAATAGGCTTCCTCCTTTGGGATCCACATATTCTGAAATTGTTTTGCCTTTTCCGGGCCATTGCGCTTTTTTATATTTTCCATCTGATCTTTGGGAGAAATATTTAAAAATACACGAAGTTGATAAGGGTTCTTAAAATATGGATGCATACTGTAAGAACCCTCTATAATATTGAGTTTTTTATAAGGAACAGGATATCCCTCCAACAGATTCCATTTCTGGCAGCTGAACGGCTGATAAAAAACAGTCTGCTTCTGAAAGATTGGTCTTAATACCGTTTCCTCAAACCGCTCATAATCCACATTTCCTCCTGTTTCTTTCAGACGCTGTGGCGTACGCTGTTCCATGCGCAGAAAAAAGTCATCCATTCTGAACAGATTACAGTCGAATACCTGCTCCAGATATTCTCCCAATGTAGTTTTCCCACTTCCACACCTGCCATCAATTGCAACGATCAGAGGCTCATCCAGTCCTTCCTTCTCTTTCTGCAATTTTCTGATTGCCTGAACTACCGGTTCAAATCTTTCTTTGCAGCATGCCTTTAATTCCATTCTACTGTTCCTTCCATATTATACAAACGTTCTACCAGGGACGGGATCAGAACAAGCTGAATCAGAATTCCCGGCAACGCATTTATAAATCCTCCCATCAGAAACAGTTCCCAGGTAAAGATCCCTCCTGTAAATGCATATACTGCTGCCGAAACCAGTCCCCATACGATCCGTCCACACAGCATTGCTGCTATGAGTGAAATATACAGGGATTTTATATCTTTTTTCATTTTTTCTGATAAAATTCCTGCCACCAGCCCATAAGTGGCAAGTTCAAACGCCATACAGAAGGCATTCGGAAAAATTGCCGGCATTCCGAACAACACACCTCTTAAAAGAGGTGTAATGATCCCAATAAGTAAACCATATGGCCCTCCGCAGATATATCCACATAATAACACCGGTATGTGCATCGGGCAAAGCATTTTCCCTACTGCCGGTATCTGCATTGTGATAAATGGAAGGATCAGTCCGATCGCAAGAAACAATGCTGCTAAAATTCTTTTTCTTAAAACTGTATTTTCTTTCATATCCCAAATTCTCTCTTTCAGTATAAAAATGCCAGTGATATAACAAAACATCCCTGTCAGAAACACAAAACAGCTCTGGACAGGGATGCTTATATTATAAATACTATACCCTACTAATTAATGATGCTACATCAACAGCAACATGGATGACGATGTCCATATTCATCCATACAATCCTGTGCAGGATCTTTCATGCAAAGATGTACAGCTGCTTTTTTGAATGTCATTGGCAGTGCCAGAATATTTGGTTCCTGACCAACATATTTCTTCTTGGCATCTTCCAGTGCTTCTTCAAATGTAGCTCTTGTTTTTAAGCCCATTCCTCTTGCATAGCCCGGTTCCTCAGCGCCTACGATATAGATTGCACTGGTATTCATTTCTGCAATATGTCCGCAGGACATCATGGAGAAGCCATGGAATGGATGGAATGCATTCGTATAACGATATTTACGGATATATTCTTCATTCGTAGCAAAATACTCACCAAGGCGGTTCATATCCGGCAGCGTATTCATATGATCATGCTGGAACAGATCATATAATTCTCTTAAATATGGCCAACGCTCATCATGGAAATAACCATTGCATGTAGATGCGCAGATAATTACACAGTTATCACTCATAACTCTCTTGAATCGAAGTACCTGTGCACTTAAAGCCTGCATCATCATGATAGGATTGGTTCCCATTCCATCACCATAGTGGAATTTCTGCGGCATACCAAATACAAGTACATCATATTTCTTCTCTGCCAGTGTACATAGGTTCTCTTGTCAGCAAGCTTCCAGCTGATCGGCATCATTTCCTTTGCATAGCCTGAGTAAATTGCGATCTGTCTGGACTGTGTATCCAGTACAGCATCACAGCAGAAGAAAGGATGTCCCATTTTTTCTTCCATATGCATACTGATCTCATCAAATTTATTACGCATCAGGCTTCCGCCATTAACCGGTGTAAAATCATCTCTGTGCATAACAGACGGTACATGATGGCTTGCAATACATTTCCAGTTTGTAATACCAGTTGCACTGTGTTTGTATCCGCCTGAATATCCACCATAAGGATTTCCCTGTACATGACCGATAAGAATCGGAATATCACACTCAAAGACATATTTATTCATGTACACCGGATCGCCTCTGTGAGTGGTTCCAAGATCTACCATATGTTCCTGATCTTCACTGTCATGACTGATGATCTGTCCTGTATGCCAGAATTCATTAAATAATTCTTCTCCAAAGATAGCCTTTGCATCCGCTTCTGTGCTTCTTGGATGAAGTCCGTTAGAAATAATGAAAAGAATATCTTTCTTTTCAACACCGGCAGCATATAATTCTTTCAAAATATATTTAATGCTTAACTTTCTGTGGCTGGTAGCCTGCTCGCCACCTTTTACACGATCCGGAACAACAATAGTAACTGTTTTTCCGGGTCCTGCCAGTTCTGTTAAAGTAGGCATACCGATCGGATGAGCCAGACTTTCCAGATAAGCAGCCTCAAGCTGATCTTCCGGAATATGATCAGGATCCTTTACAGTTTCTCCCGGGATAAAAATATCAGTATTATCCGGCAATTCAGCAGACATGGTTCCCTGTCCATACTCAAAATCAAATTTCATAGTAAATCTCCCTTCATTATACGTACTTAATTTATTATCTGTTATTTACCTTACCCATATAAAGACGAATAATCTCAAGATATTCCTCCGGATAATATCCAATTTCACCCTGAAATCTTGTCAATGCGATCAATCCACCATCTATCTCATCAATGGACGCAAGCATTTCTGCATTGTCCTGCTTCAGACCACCACCATATACGATGTCCATACCATTTGTCTTTTCTTTTACAAATTTCGCGATCTTAGTAATATATTCTTTTCCGGCCGGTGTTTTTCCCGGTCCGATAGACCAGATTGGTTCATATGCAATCACAACTTTTGAAGTATCTACATCTTTGAGACCAATTTCAAGCTGTTTTCCAAGAACTTCCTGCCACTGCTCCTGTTCCTCACTCTTTTCACCAATGCAGTAAAGAACTTTCATTCCTCTTTCAATCGCACATTTGATTTCCTGATTCAGAAGACGATTTACAGCATCTGTATCTGTAACACCTGCTTCTGCGAGAATTCCTGCTTTGTCATTTCTTTCTTCGCAATGTCCGATAATAGTAGTCTCACATCCCGCAGCAACCATAGCTGAAGCCGGTCTGTTTGTAGTAAATGCACCAAAATTTCCACCAACTGCAGTATCTGCTCTGAATACACTCTGGCATCCAATCTGAACAGGGCTTCCTTCTGTTTTTGCAGCCACTGCATTCAGAAGATGCACCTCTGGAAAATACATACCAAATTCCACTTCAGAAGGATCATATGTCTTTAATTCTTCCTGTGTATTCTTTACAATACAGGATGCCCAGTCAGCAACCGGAGCCAGACGGTTTACACCTCCGAATTCCACCGGAACATCAATCTTTTTAAATTCAGATAAATGTGTTTCATAAAATTCTTACCTTTCTTTTAACAAAATTAACAGACAAATAATCATCATACAATGTGCAGTCTGCCTATAGTCTCTGCAAACAGATTCAGGATAAAAGGAGATAGCTTCCGGCACACATCATAAAAATATATACCACTTTTTTGATTCCTGTCATAGTAAGCCGGCGAAACAAAAACATTCCAACTGCTGTTCCAACTGCCGTTCCTGCCAGTGCCGCTCCAACCAAAGGCAGCATAGCTCCTGATACATGACCCTGAAACACATGGATCAGGAAAACACTGACCGTATTAATTGTAAAAAACATTTGAAGTGTAGCATTATATTTTTCTTTATCATCTGTCACGGACAAAAAATACGCTACCATCGGTGGACCTCCAATATTAAAAAGTCCTCCGCAAAAACCACTGACTGCACCGGCTGCCAATCCGGAAACCAAACCTGCCTTTAAATGAACTTTACTGCTGAAGAAAATAAAATAAACTGCCAGAACAAGAAGAACTGTTCCCATGATCTTTGACAAAACAGCTTCATCCAGAGCCATCAGCTATTCACCCCCAGAAGGCTGGTTACCGTAGCATGATCACAGGTGGCAAAAGAAGTTTCCAGTCAATAAATTTCCACAACTTTACTGCAATGTAAATTACCATAAAAAAAGCTGCAATCGCTTCCAGTATGGAAGTGTGTAAAAAGGCATAAACATTGGCCAGATGGCCATACAGATAATTGCATAGCCAAATCCACTGCTGCTCTGCACACAACTTCCTGCCAAAGCTACCAGTGCTGTTAATATATAGATCAAAGCCCTTTACGATAGCGCTCTGCCATTTCATCCAGACCAGTCATCTCCACCAGCGGTGCTTTTCCATAAGAACCAAATTCTACGATCAGAGTACCGATTGCTTCTTTTACGCCCTTTTCAACAACAGCCATAAGAGCAGCAACATCTTCATCCGGAATAACGCCATACATAACTGTATCCATAATAGGAGTCAGGAATGCACGTGGATCAAACTGTTCTTTCTTTGCCTCCAGAAGGCGATATACCTCACCAATCGACTGGCTTTCTCTTTTTTCAGGATGAGCTGCAAAAAATTCTTTCATATTTCTTGTAACAGCCAGACGGATATCTGTATCTACATTGATCTTTCCAATACCACATGGAATTGCCGCTTTCAGTTCATCAATAGAAATTCCATAGGCATTCTGGATATTTCCACCCAGAGCATTGATCTCATCTACAATATATCTTGGCACTGTTGAAGATCCATGAGATACCAGTACACCAAAAATACCCTCATGCAGCATGCACTCTTTGATGGCAATGGCAATTTCTTTTCTTAATTTAACATTTTTTTCCTTTAGAAGCGCCATGCATGGTTCCATAAGAAATAGCCAATGCATCAACACCTGTTTTCTTAAAGAATTCAATAGCCTTTAAAGGATTGGTATAAGTAGATGTAGCAGAAAATACATGATCCTCCACGCCGGCTAAAACTCCCAGTTCACCCTCTACAGAAACACCTCTTTCATGCGCATATTTGACAACTTCACGAGTCAGTTCCACGTTTTCATCAAACGGAAGGCTGGAGCCATCAATCATAACAGATGTATAACCGCCTGCAATTGCTGCTTTACAGGAATCAAAATTCTTACCATGATCCAGGTGAAGAACAACAGGAATCGGGGAATTTTCTGCATATTTCTTTACAGCATCTGCGATATTCTTTGCACCGATTTTTTTATCTTCCAGAGTAGCATTCTGAAAATCTGTTCTTCCACCCATAAATCCATTTGCAAGATCTGCTCCCTGAAGGATTGCTGCAGAACGGAACATTTCATGAACTTCAATTGCTGCTTTTGCCTGTGCTACTGCATTTACATTAAACGCCCCCTGTGCAAAGTGATATTTATCTACAGTTTCCAGTAATGGTCTTAATGGTATTAATGGCATAATCTTCTCTCCCTTATTGTTCTATTTTTCTACCTTTTACAAATGTATCAATGACAGAATATTCTTCATCCAGAATAACCACATCCGCATCTTTTCCGGTATCAAGACTTCCAATCCTGTCATATACATCCAACATCTTAGCCGGATTGCATGTAAGAAGCGGCAGTATCTCTTCAAGAGATCTTCCTGTAAATTTGATCAGATTCTTAAGTGCACATCCTGTTGTAAGCGTACTTCCCGCTCTGGAATCTCCGTATTTCAGTTTTGCATCTCCGTCTTTTACGATAACCGGATTAACGCCCAGCATATATTCTCCATCCGGAAGTCCGGCAGCCATGATAGAATCAGTTATGGCGATTACTTTGTCCAGACCTTTCATTTTCAGAAGAAAACGAACGGTTCCCGGATGCAGATGCCGTCCGTCACAGATAGCTTCACAATAGATGTCAGATTCCAGAACAGCCCCATGATAGCCGGAAAATGCTGATGAAGAAGTTTCATTGCATTAAATGTATGTGTAGCTGCTACAGCCCCCTCATTAATACATTTCCATGAAGTATCATAATCTGCGCCTGAATGACCGATAGCAACCTTCATACCAAGATCCGTCATTCCCTTAATCGCTTCCGGCACTCCTTTTACTTCCGGTGAAACAGTAATATAGCGAATATTACCACCTGCTGCATCGATCGATGTACAGCTACGTACGTCTGAGCATCGATCGATGTACAGCTACGTACGTCTGAGCATCGATCGATGTACAGCTACGTACGTCTGAGCATCGATCGATGTACAGCTACGTACGTCTG
>ENA-OQCN01001254-OQCN01001254.1-human-gut-metagenome-genome-assembly--contig:-NODE-1254-length-12781-cov-3.036668_pt1 | contig 12781 bp, 16 predicted proteins | sample MGYA00242497_ERZ504576 | MGnify/ENA primary metagenome ERZ504576 (study PRJEB26092, sample SAMD00036296) | human gut metagenome | host: Homo sapiens | study: EMG produced TPA metagenomics assembly of...
ATGCTCAGACGTACGTAGCTGTACATCGATCGATGCTCAGACGTACGTAGCTGTACATCGATCGATGCTCAGACGTACGTAGCTGTACATCGATCGATGCTCAGACGTACGTAGCTGTACATCGGTCCCATTGAATCTGCCACCAACCAGATTAGCATACTCAATTTGTCACAGATACTCCAGGCCGCAATACTGTCCGTTCCCATCGTATTTACACTCGCCTGTACAATTGAGTTTGCAACGGGAAACAGCATGGACTGAAGTGCAAGTGGAAAACCAATCTTTATCATCATGGACATATGTTCTGCACAAAAATGCAGATGCCATACATGAATCTGTCCTCCGGCATGCTCCAAGCGTGCCAATAATTTAAACGTAATGATTACGCTTACAATCTGTGCAAAAATCGTTGCAATTGCCGCTCCGGCAACTCCCATTCCAAATACACCAACTAAGAGAAAATCTCCGACAACATTAATCAGGCTGCTCAAAATCAATACATATAGTGGTCGTTTGGAATCTCCAAACGCTCTTAAAATTCCTGCTGCCATATTATAAAGAATTAAAGACCATAAGCCTCCAAAATAAATTCGGCAATAAGTTAAAGTTGCTCCATGAATGTCTGCCGGCACACGCATCACTTTCAAAAAACCATGGAGATAACAGGACACCTGCAATAGAACTAATGACTCCAAGCACCATTGCAACTGTAAGCGCCGTACGAATGGAACAATGCAGATTTTCTTTATCCTTTGCTCCTACATATTTTGAAATAATAATCGTTGCCCCAGATGCCAGTCCATTCATAAAGTTAATCGGGAACTTAAACAATGTATTTACAGAATCAATTGCTGCCAGACCCACTTTTCCGGCAAACCTTCCTACAATAATTGCATCCACGGTAACATAAAGCTGTTGAATTAAACTGCCCGCAATCAATGGCAGTACAAATAAGAGAATCGCCTTTCCGATATTCCCATAAATAAGGTCATTTTTCTTCATATCATTTTAACCTTTCCCTCATTTTTTTACTATCCTCACACACACTTACCGTTTTTTGCCTGATTACTTCTTGTATAAATGACACGCCACGCTATGATCTTCATCTAATTGTATCATAGCCGGACGTTCTTTTTTACAGATTTCCATACATTTTTCGCATCTGCCCTGAAATGGACAGCCTACCGGAAGATCCAACGGACTTGGAGCTTCCCCTTCAATTCCTTTAATCGGCTTGGAAAAGTCCATATTGATATCAAAAATAGAATCCATCAACGCTTTTGTATATGGATGAACTGCATTTTTAGAAAGCATAGCACCCGGAAGCACCTCAACCACATTTCCAAGATACATAACTGCAATTTGGTGAGCACACTGCTGAATCAAGGCAATATCATGGCAGATAAATCCAATTGTAATATTCTTTTCCTGCTGTAGTTTTGTAACTAATTCAATAATGGTTTTCTGTACGGATACGTCGAGCGCAGAAGTTGCCTCATCCATAATAATAATCTCCGGTTCTAATGCCAGCGCACGGGCAATTGCTACTCTCTGTCTCTGACCACCACTCATATTATGAGGATAACGGTCTGCAAAATCCCCTGGCAATTCCACCATTTTCAAAAGCCGGCGACACACTGCATCTTTTTCTGATTTTTTAATTCTTTTAAAATTAAGCAACGGTTCACAGACAATATCACGGATTTTCATCTTTGGATTAAAAGAAGAAGTCGGATCCTGAAAAACCATCTGAATATTCTGACGGTTTTGTCTTAATTCCTCTCCCTTTAATTTCGTAATGTCCTTTCCCCGATATAAAATCTCTCCTTCTGACGGAGTATCTAAAGAAACCAGAAATTTCATAAAGGTACTTTTTCCACAACCAGATTCACCTACAACACCTAATGTCTCTCCTTTATAAAACTTCAGACTGACATCATTGTTTGCAACTAACACACGGCCACCAGAAGCAGGAAAACGTTTTGTTACATGTTTTGCTTCAAGAATAACCTCTTTTTGATTAGACAAATCGTTCACCTCCTACGGATGGTACTGCATTTAACAGACTCTTTGTATATTCATTTTCTGTTTCATGAAGAATATGTTCTCTTGTTCCCTCATCCTCAATTTTTCCATTTTCATAACTACAATATAATCCGACATGTAGGCGGCAACACCCAGATTATGGGTTACCACAATAATACTTGTCCCATAATTATCGCGAAGCTCCATCATCTGACGTACAATCTGCGCCTGTGTTGTCACATCAAGAGCTGAAGTTGGTTCATCTGCCAAAAGGAGTTTGGGCTGATAAGTCATCCCCATTGCAATTCCGACTCTCTGTCTCATACCACCGGATAACTGAAATGGATAAGAATTCATAACATTGTCCGGACTCGCAAGGTTCATACGTCCTAACATCTCGCATCCTTTTGCCCAGGCTTCTTTTTTAGAGATTTTTCATGGGTCAGAATGTACTCTGTAAATACCTTTCCAACTTTTCTGGTTGGATTCATCATCGCACCACTATCCTGAAAAATCATCGAAATCTGTGTTCCTCTGAGTTTTCTCCACTGTTCATTTGTATAAGAAAGCAAATCCTGATTTTCAAACAAAACACTTCCCTCTGATACTTTACCGCCACCCGCAAGCAAGCCTAAGATGGCACGAATGACAGTTGTTTTTCCACTTCCGGATTCTCCTACCAAAGATACAATCTGTCCCTGCTTCATGCTCAGGTTAAAATGTTCTACGGTAGCTCATTTTTATATGAAATGGTTACATCCTTTAACTGTAACATCTTCTTCCTCCTTACTCATCTTTCGGGTCTAAAATATCTCTAAGAGAGTCTCCAAGCATATTAAAGACAACCACAACGATAAAAATTGCCAGACCTGGGAAAATCATAAGCCAAGGTGCAGACTGAATACAAGCTCTTCCTTCATTGAGCATATAACCCCATTCCGGTGCAGGCGGTTTTGCTCCAAATCCCAAGAATGACATAGAAGCCAGTTCAAGCATCATTCCGCCAATGTCCGTTGCTGCTGTAATAATCAGTGTTGGAAGTGCATTTGGAAGCATATATTTAAAGATCATGTGCGGTGTTTTAGAACCCGTAACAACTGCTGCTGCCACATAGTCACGGTTTCTGATTTTTAAAACCAAACTTCGACCAAGTCTTGCATATTTCGTCCAGTTTACCACAACGACTGCAACAATTGCATTTTTAATACTTGCGCCCATAATACCGGCTACAGCAAGTGCTAAAACCAAACCTGGGAAGGAAAGCATCATATCTGCAATTCGCATGATAATACTATCGATAATTCCGCCAAAATATCCAGAAATGACTCCCAAAATTGTTCCAATAAAAAAGATTAATGCAACCACTCCAAATGTAGCAGTCAAAGAAGAACGGGAACCATAAATCACACGTGCAAATACATCTCGTCCCATTTTATCCGTTCCAAAGATATGTGCCTTACTCGGTGCAAGCAGAGCATCATTAAATCTCCCTTTAATGGGTCTATACCACCACTTACAATCGGTGCAAAAATCGCAACCAGAATAATCAGAACCGCCAGAATCAGAAAAAAAGTAAACTGCTTATTCTGCGCAAAAAAATTTTTCTTCTTCATTTTTTCTTACTCCTTTAATCTCATTCTCGGGTCAATATAAATATAAGAAGCATCTACAATCAGATTGATTACCATATAAATCAACGCAAGCCAGAGTACATACCCCTGAATCAGGTTATAGTCACTTGAGGTAATTGCAGATACTGCAAGGTTTCCAAGTCCTGGATAGGAGAAAATAACTTCTACAACTGCAGTTCCTCCAAGCAAAGAACCAATCGACAAACCAAACATTGTAATTAGCGGAAGTAAAGAATTTGGAAATACATTACACCAGATAATACGGGAACGTTTTACGCCTCGTGCCTCTGCCCCAATTACATAATCCTGACTCAGTTCATCTAACACTGCGGTACGAACCTGTCTGGTATACTTTGAAAACATTGCAATTGCCAAAGTTAATGCTGGAAGAAACAGGCTCTTAAAATCCCCTGCGGAACTGATAACCGGAAATATCTTAATATAAACGCAAAATGCCATCATAAGGAGCAGTCCCACCCAGAAGTTTGGCATGGCACAGCCGACAAAAGTAATTCCCCTGACTAAATAATCAATCCACGTGTCTTTTTTTAATGCCGATATCATTCCGAGCGGTACAGATAAAATCAGCATAATCAGCATAGACATTAAGGTTAATTTTAAAGTCGGCCAAAGTCTCACACTTAACAGTTCTGTAACCGGCTTATTTAACGAATAAGAGGTTCCAAAATCACCATGCAGGCAGTTTCCAAGCCATCTGCCATACTGCACAACAAACGGGTCATTTAATCCCATCTCTTCTCTTGTCTGTTCTACCATTCTTCTGTCGGCATCACACCATTTGCGGAATACATATTTCGTACCGGGTCACCAGGTGACATGTAAGTCAGCCCAAATGTAATAAAACTGATACCAAATAATACGATTATGATTTGTAATAATCGCATGATAACCTGTTTCTTACTCAAAAATTTTCACACCTTTCATAAGTCTTTAATCAAACCACTATCTCTATCCATATACAATGCCCAGTCCAAAATAAGACTGGGCATAATCTTAAATAAAACGCTTTCTTATTCTGCGTCTGCCGGAACAATTTCTGTCGTCAGCCAGTAGTAATCTGCTGTATGAATCTTAGCATATCCTACATTTTTAGAATAAATCATACTGGAGTTATAATATCCGTCAATTAAAACTGCTGCATCATCAATCAGAATCTGCTGCATCTGGAAGATTAAATCTTCACGTTTATCCGGATCCATTTCTGTCTTTAACTCATTGAACAACTTATCATATTCTTCATTGGAATATGCGCAGTATGTACTTTCAGTTGCCCAGTTTGCCATATAGGATAAGGATCTCCAGTACCTACTGTAATCCAGTTATTGTTATTAAAGTCATAATCTAAGGCTGCCAGTTTACTCCACTGGTCATCAGAGCTTCCATATTCAGCAGTCACACCAATTCCGATTTCTTTTAAGTACTGAGTATGTGCATCAGAAAATTCATTTAACAGACGGTTTTCATAAGAAATATAACGCAGGTTAATATTTTTTCCATCAAGCTCACGGATTCCATCACCATCGGTATCTACAATTCCTGCATCATCCAATAATTTCTTTGCACCTTCCGGGTCATAAGTATAAGGATTGTTCAGTTTATCATATCCATAAGACAGAGTCGATGGAAGAACAGAAAATCCTGGTGTATAAAGTCCTCCGATTGTCTTGGAATTACAAATGGTATCGTAGTCAATTGCCATTAAGATTGCCTGACGCAATGTCTTATTTCCAAGTACACCATCAAAGTTCATCCAGGAGAATCCACAACGTACACCTGGTGCAATATCTACTGTATAGTCATCTGAATCCTGGAATTTCTGAATATCTGCTACGTTTGTGATATTTTCAACCAAGTCTACCTGACCACTCTCCAGAGCCATTGCCTTTGCAGAGTTATCTCCCATATACATCAGATTTACTTCGTCATAAGGGACATCTTCACGATAATTTGGATTTGCAACCAGTGTATATCCAACACCGACACCATTAAACTCTTTAATCATGTATGGACCGGTACCGATTGTTCCATTATCAAAGTTTTTGGTATGTTCTACATCCACAATGCCCATAGTCGGGTGACTGAGCTGTCCCATCAAGTTTGCATAAGGCTGTGTTGTCTGGATGGTCAGTGTTCCTGCCTCATCATCTGCAGTGATTGTTGCTTCAAATTCCAGATATTTTTCCGGTTTTGCAGAACCAGATGGTCCAACTTCTTTTAAGTGTTCGTAACATTCCTTTACTTACTTGCTGTCAGATCACATCCATCTGAGAATTTTAATCCTTTTTTCAAAGTGATGACCCATTCTGTATGCTCATCATTTACCGTATAACTGTCTGCCAGCCACGGAGTAACTTCCATGTTATCATCAAATTTAAATAAGGTTTCTGTAATACCGTAACGCATTGCATTCCAGCCACCGTTCTCATCCCCTGCGGTATTTACACTTCCGTCTGTGTACATGGCACAACCGAAGTTTAAAACCTTTTCATCACTGTTACTTGATGATTTTGCGGACTTTCCTGAGGAAGAAGAACTTCCACATCCTCCAAGTACACTTACTGCCATCACAGTTGCCATCATCAGCGCTACTACATGTTTCTTTCTCATTTGCTTCATCCTTCCTATACTGGTTCTTCTTCATAAATTACATTTGCCTTTTATAGACGGGGACAAAAGTCTGCTTCTTTTTACGCTTTTTCTGTTTTAAGCGCAAAAAACCGGATACCAAAGCATCCGACTGTTAAAGATTCTTAATTTGATAATAGATAACGTCAAAAATAATCTGCTATTTTCTTAAACATAAATAGCAGAACGCTTTTTCATCTGTACAACTTAAGCTTCTCGTCTTCCGCAAGAACTTTTGTTAAAGAGGTAAGCAGGTTTCCTGACTTAAGCATACACATCAAAAGCACCTTCCCAGAATAAACTATCTTTCCAGTGGCATTTTGCTTTTAACCAGCTATCACAGTGACGGGATCGTCCCGAATTCGCATCGGGTTCTCTTTTAATCAGACGACTGTCTGAACTTATCTCTATGCGTATTCGCCAACATTCTATAAATAATTTTATTTAACACCACTAGTATATAAGATAAATCATCTTTTTGTCAATAAAAATATCAGATAAAACCAAAATTTTATCTGATATTTTTATTTTCTCTTAGTCTTTTAATTATTTTCCAAGCAGTTCTTTCTCAATTCTTTCTCTTGCTTCCGGCGCCTGTTTATCCATCTTTTCCGGAAATCCAAACATGGACACACACGCAATATTATCGCCTCCGACTTTCGGTGCATCTGCTTTTAACTGCTTATTTGCAAAATCCATGTCTCTTAAGGTTTCAAAGATTCCATCAAAATCAACATCTCCTTCTCCCATTGCAAGGTGCTGATGAATCGTTACATCGGATTTTCCTCTTGCATTTAACCACGGTGGATTTGCAATGTAACGGCAATCTAAGGTCTGATTAAAGGTATCCGCAAATAATACATGAGTCAACTCATCTCCTGCATAGCGAAGCATGGAACGTACCTCTCCTTTTCCTTCATCGTAGAAGAATCCATGAGGAGAAGAATAGACATAACCTAAATTTCTGGAACGGAACGATTTTACCATATCGCAGGTCTCGTTATTGAGTTCACAAAAATCGTACGGATGAGACTGAATTTCTACACGGAGTCCTTCCCTCTCAATAATCGGAAGCAGTTCTTCCATCGAACGAAACCACATGCCATTACAGATTTCCTGCTGATTCGGGTCACCGGATAATTCGGTATTAATAACCGGAACTCCCATATTCACTGCGATTTCAATCATTCTCTTCCAATTTGCAACTGCCATCTTACGCTGTTCTTCCGTCGGACCGGACCAACGGGTAAACTACGATGAAAGAGGAAATTTCAACACCGGTTTCCCGAAGTGCTTTTCGATATTCCTGCTCACACTCTTTTGAAAAAAGCGGATGTTTATAAAATGGATTAATTCTTGGATGTGGAGACTGCTCAATATATTTATAGCCCCAGTCTGCGACCTGATGAACCATACGATTGATATCCATCTGTTTTGCCAATACGTCTACATCAAATGCAATTTTCATAGTCTTATCCTGCCTTTCTTAAACTTTATAATCCACAAACCTTGCGGATGTACTTACGTGCCTTAATTTGCATATTCTAAAGGATTTGCCTTTGCAGGATCCTGTTCTGCCTCTACAACAACCCAGCCCTCATAGCCTGCTTCTTCTAAGATAGAAAAGATTGGTGCAAAGTCTACATTTCCATCTCCTGGTACAGTAAACACGCCTTCTCTGACTCCTTTTAAGAAGCTCCATCTCTCAGCTCTTGATTTTTCCACCATTTCTTTACGGATATCTTTTAAATGGACGTGTTTGACACGGTTCACATATTTTTTCAATACATTTTCCGGATTAATTCCTGCAAATGATAAATGTCCACTGTCAAAGAGTAAAAATACCAATTCAGGGTCTGTCAGTTCCATAAATTTATCAATTTCTTCTTCCGTCTGTACAACTGTTCCCATGTGATGATGAAAGGTTAAGGTCATTCCTTTGTCTTTTGCAATCTTTCCGAGTTTATTTAAACCGTCTGCTAAGAGTTTCCACTCTTCTTCATTCATGACATACTTGCCTTCCCATACAGGCTGTTCCATTTTTCCCTGAATACTATAGCTCTGCTCAGAAACACCAATCACCTTTGCTCCCATTTCTTTCAAAAAATCAGTTGCTTTGATAAATTCCTTTTCTGTTTCTTCATAAGGTTTGGAAATCAGGAAAGAAGAAAACCACTGATTGCAGATAGATATGTTTCTTAAGTCCAAAGCTTTCTTTAACACAGCTATATCAGTCGGATATTTTCCGCCTACTTCAGAACCGGTAAATCCAGCTAATGCCATCTCACTGACACACTGCTCAAATGTATTCTCTTTTCCAAGATCCGGCATATCATCATTTGTCCACGCAATCGGAGCAATTCCAAGTCTTACTTTATTCTTATCCAGCATTTTTTATTCTCCTTTTTCCTTGTTTTTAATATACTCCAGTATCATAGCAACCGCACCCTCTACGCCGGTCTTTGATACATTTACTACCATGTCATAGTGTTTCGGGTCATCTCGTTTGATTCCCGTAAAGTGTTCATAATAGTCATTTCTTAATTTATCTCTCTGATTTAAATCAGCCAGTGTCATTCCATCATAATATTCTTCTGCCTCTTTTGCACGATAGTCATCATCTGCATATAAGAAGAAAGAATAGGTATGAGGAGTTTCTTTTAACACAAAGTTTGCACAACGACCTAAAAATACACCTGGTGCTTTTTTTGCAAGTCCTCGAATCAGACGACTCTGTGTCTCAAACATTTCTACAGGGCTCATATCTCCAACTGTTCCGGATACCGAATACGAATACGGCGAGAACGTAGTTTCTACTGTTCCATAATTATAAGTATCCAGATATTTCTGGACGCTTTCCAAATCCGCATTTTCCATTCCCATCTTTTCTGCTAAAAGGCAGATAATCTGACGGTCATAGAGACGGCAGTTTAATTCTTTTGCCAGTTCTTCTGCAATTTTTCTTCCACTGCTTCCATAGACACGACCGATTGCCACATTTATCTGATTTTCTGAAACTGCCATAGACGGAAGGGCTTCTTGTGTTTCTTTCCCTTCTTTTCCTTCTCTTGCAATTAATTCCTGCATCATCTTGTCATACACTTTATCCAATTTATAACAGGCTGCAATTAAGAGCATCACGACCCAGATTCCAATCGGCACATACAGATAAAAGCCTTTAATTGCTGTAATTGAACCACTTGTCTGTTCTGCTGCGGTTGCTTTTAATCCATTAAATCCTGCTGCTGCCAAAATTCCACTCATGATTGCAGAAGTGATACCAGAACCCGCTTTTTGTCCCATACTCATAGAAGAAAACATCAGACCTTCTACACGCAGTCCGGATTTCCAATGACCATATTCAATGGCGTCACCCGGAAGAGAATACTGTACCCCATAAAACGGTGCAATTCCGAACCCTCTCATAATACAGGTCAAAACACCCAGCGGAACACTTGTAATATTTAAAAGAAAAATTAACTGACCTATAATTCCAAGTGCACATCCTGCACAAATCAGATTTCTTTTTCCGTATTTCGGTAATTTTCGGAAGCATCGCAATTCCCACAATCGTTGCAACTTTTTCTGCTGCTGAGAGCGGCATTACAAGGTCTACATTTCCCAATACATACTGACAATAATAAGTTAAGTCTGTTCCGATAATAATCTGATATGCGGTATAGAAAACCATCAATCCCAATGCAATCAGAAAATAACGGTTTGTAACTGTTGTCTTAAATGCTTTTAAGAACGGAATATTTTCTTTTACCTTCGCTGCTGCCTGTACACGCTCGGTACAAGTCATATAAGTATTAATTAAAACCAGTACTGATACACCTGCATAGACTGCCGTTACAATAATCCATGCCATCTGTTCGTTATGGATTATCTTTGCCACTTTATTAATTAACGGAAGCGTAAATGCAGTAATTACCATACTTGCAGTAATGGAAAGCACCATTCGGATGTTACAGATAACATCACGTTCTCTTCTGTCACGACTCATTAAAGAGCCCAGTGCGTGGAACGGCTGACTGATTGCTGTATAAACAACCGTATTCATAATGTTATAAGTCACAAATGCATAAATAATCTTTCCCATACTTCCAATTGACGGCATGGTAAACAGTAAGATTGCCGCTATCGCATAAGGCAGAGCCAGACGCAAAATCCAGATTCTGGCTTTTCCATACTTAGAATGGGTACGATCAATAATTGTTCCCATCAGCACATCCGAAAATCCATCAAATACACGAGATAATAACATAATCATTCCGACTGCCCCGACGGAAATTCCTACTACATTTGTGTAGAAATAAATCAAAAGTGTCGTAGTCATTGTGTACATCAAGGTTAATGCCGGGTCACCAAAACAATATGCAAGTTTCTCGCTGACCGGAACCTTGATAAATTCATCCATGTTTTTTCCCTTCTGCTTAAAATTCAACAGTTCAGGTATTCCGCCCTTTATCATACATTTTCTCCTTTTTTCAGACAAAGCGGGTAAAATACCCGCCTTTGTCTTCTCCCTGTTGTTTTATTCTTCTCCTGTTTTAAGTTTACTCCTATCCAAAATATTTTTGTACAAACTTCTTGTTACTTCGGCTGCTTTTTTCACATTTTCTTCGTGAGACATTTCATAATATTCCGGACGGAATTCCTCGATAGTGCAAACTCCATCAAACCCGATTTCTTTTAAAGCAGATGCAATTCCAGCATGGTCTACCACCCCTTCTTCCGGCCAGAGACGTTTATCATCTCCACAAGAGCCAAGCGGAAGGTCTTCACAGTCATTCAAATGATAAGCAAAGATTTTCTTACCATCTGCTGCTCTTAAATCTTCTAACTTGGAGCACATCTCATGGAAATGGAAGGTATCTACGGTCACACCTACATTTTCTCTGTCTACTGCTTTTACTACATCATAAGCCGTACCGAACTGGTTAATGGAACAGTTTGGAGCTCCGCAAAATTCCAGAGAAATCTTCATATCTTTGCCGACTCTATCTGAAAGATAACGAAGTCTTTCCACTGCTTCTTCCTTGATTTCAGAAACAGTTTTATCTTTTACATCAAAACTTGGTACCGTAATTAACATCTTCATTCCAATTGCTTTGGACACTTCCAAAATGAAATCAACTTCCTCATCAATTTCTTTTTCTCCTGCCTCATCTCTCTGATTAAAGAAGATTAATGTATTGTAAGCCCATGGTTTTAAGTGATGATTTTTAAACCAGTCTGCCAGTTCTTCTAAAGTATGTTCTTTTAAGTACTCTCTGACACAGTCAAAACGAATTTCAATATAATCAAATCCATATTTTTCACACATTTCCATATCTGCCAGTAAAGACTGTCCTTTACATTCTAATGCTGTTGCTTCGTTAAATCCTAATTTCATCGGTTTTTTCTCCTTTTTCTGATTTTCTGATTCTGAAACTGTCACATCAACTCATCAGGGACAGCTTCAGAATCTTATTTCAATTTACCCGCTTATCGTCTTATTTATAGAATTCTGGTTTTTCTACTGCTGTTTCAATCTTTTCAATTGCACCTGTCTCCTGTGCTTTTACAAGCGCATCTGCGGTAACCGCTGCAAGATATCCATCCCATGCATTTGGTCCTTTAATCACGCCTTCGCTTGCTGCGTCTACCCAGTCCTGAACCTCTGTATCATAAGCATCTTTAAATCTTACGAAGCAGTCTGTATCAATGGTAGTGGAAACAGCTGCATTTTTACGGATGCTTGGGTAAATTGGAGACGGCATTTTAATTGCTCCATCTTCACAAACCACTTCACAGTTAATGTCGTATCCAAATTTGCAGTTTACAAAGACTTCAACATCAATGCACACACCTTTTTTGGTACGAAGCAGCATAATCTGTGGGTCCTTTAATTCAGAATGAGAATATTTTGTTACTTTTGGCATAATCACCTGAGCGGATTCATATTCATCATCTACTAACCAGTGAAGTACATCGATTTCGTGAATTGCTGTATCATGAACTGCCATCGGTGTATTGTAATTTGTTCCAACTTCCGGATTTCTGTGTGTGCAGTGAAGCATCAGCGGTTCTCCGTATTCTCCGGTTGCCAGTGCTTCTTTTACCTGCATATAACCTTTATCATAACGTCTCATAAATCCAAGCTGAATTAAATGTTTTCCAGATTCCACTTCTGCATTTACTACTTTTAAACAATCCTCAGCAGTGGTACATAACGGTTTTTCACAGAAGATTCGTTTTCCTGCTTTGATTGCTGCAAGCAGAGAATCTACATGTGCAAATCCAGGAGAAACAATAAATACCGCATCTACTTCCGGGTCATGAATCAATTCATTTGCATCGGTGTAAACTTTTGCACCACAGATTTCAGCTGCCTGTTTTGCGCTTTCTTCAAACACATCGGAAACTGCTACTACTTCTGCTCCCTGAATTTTGTTTGTCAGTCTTCTGATATGGTCCTTTCCCATTCCACCGCA